>Ga0265338_10002867_pt1 | contig 25181 bp, 14 predicted proteins | sample 42126metaG_FD_193579 | JGI IMG/M metagenome (GOLD analysis project Ga0265338, IMG submission 193579) | Rhizosphere microbial communities from Carex aquatilis grown in University of Washington, Seatle, WA, United States - 4-21-26 metaG | ecosystem: Host-associated > Plants > Roots > Rhizosphere... | reverse complement strand
AAGAGGCATCGGTCCCGTTCCCGTCCGTGCCCGTGAAGTAGCGGACCAGGTGATAGGTCGAGCTGAAGTCCGTCGTGCGGACCAGGTCGAGCGTCTTCTGCGCCTCGCTTCGGTAGTTGTACTTGCCGGACGTGTCGCCCCAGCGGTCGTGCGCGAAGACGAGCGCGGCCGCAAACCACTCGTCTCCGTCGGGCGCTCCGCCGGAGCCGGTCACGGCGCCGCTGGTGCTCGTCTGCCAGTGGATCGTGTTGCCGCTCGGCCACATGTAGTGCTTAACGAAGGTCCATAGCTCGTCGAACTCCATCTGGTGGTCGAGCTGGACGGCGGCCATCATGCCGTACGACTGGCCTTCGCTCCGGACGGCGTTGTCCGCGATGTCCTCGATGTACGCCTCGCCTGATTGCGGCCCGTTGTAAAAGATGGTGTTTGCGTTCGAGGGATTGAAGAGCTGATTCCAGACCCCGTTGAGCTTGGTCTCGGTCGCTGCCTGCGTCTGGCCCAGGAGGCTGATGAAGAGGTTCGCGTACTGCGCGGGCGGCGTGCAGCCGTTCCCGGGAATCGTCGTCGTCGAATCCGAGACACCGCCGTCGGGCAGCGGGCCGACCGCGCCCGACCCGCCGCTCGCGCTGCCGCCGGTGCCCGGCGAGGCCCCGCCGGTCCCCGTCGCGCCGCCCTTGGCGCCGCTTCCGGCGAAGCCACCGCCGTCCCCCGTTCCCGTCGCGCCACCCGTCGCGCCATTCCCGCCGGTGGCCGTTGCTCCGCCCGACCCTCCACTCGCCGTCGCCATCCCGCCGCTCCCGCCCGTGTCGCCCGTCGACACGCTGCCGCCGCAGGCCGCCAGCGCGACCGCTGCGAGACAAGAGGTGATCGCGTGGAAAGACCCGTAGGTAAAACGAAGAGTCAGCATCCCTGATGGGAGAATTCCCGGACAGACACCGACGGATCACATGATCCCGGTTTTACCGCCGCGTTGAATCACCACCTCGCCGAAGGGCGTGCCGCGACCGGTCTCGAAGGATGGGTACTCTCCCGTACGAGCGGCCCGTCCGGGCGCGGCGGGGGGGCGTTGCCGTCACCAACCGCGCTTCTTGGGGGGCACGCTGGCCGCCGGGCCCGCGCTCGCCATCGACTGCTCGAGAGCCGTCACCCGGACGGCGGCGAGAGCCCTGAGCCGCGGATCGGCCGCACGGCTCACCTCCTCGCGGTACATCGCGAGCTCGTCGACATGGCCCGCGCCGACGGTTTCTTTGAAGGACCTATCGAATTCGTACTCGGGGACCGCGGCCAGCCTCGCGACGGTCTCTTGTTGAGTGGCAGTCAACGTCGGGGGCTCGGCCGCAGGATCGATCTGCGCCAGCTCACGCAGTTGCCGCGCCAACTCGGTGTGCCTCTGAACCATCTTTTCACCCATCGCCCTCACCTCCGGCGTCGTACCACGCTGGCTCGCCATCCGACCGAGCCCGATCTCGGTCTCATTCACGCCGAGCGCACGCAGCAGAAAACGGCGATCTGCGGGCGCCGTCGTCGAGGCCTGCGTCGCCCGCGGAGGCACGCCGTCCGCCAGCGAGGGACCCGCCGAAAACAACAGCCCCGCAAGCATTCCTGCACTCATCCAACTCACATTGCGCATGATGTCTCCTTCGTTTTGTGCGCCGACAAATGGCCGACGCGGGATTTGATCAAAGGCGTGCGACGCTCGACTGCCGGGCATCTGCCTTCACTTATTCCAACGGTGGTGGCGCACGATCGGTTCCTTCGAACGTTGTCGCGTTCATGTACCGGACGGCACTCGCGACGCCTCCGTGGTGCGCGAGCGCCAGGGGACGAAGCGCACGGGCTCGATCGCCGCGGGCGTCGACCCCACGACGAGCCCCGCGCGCGGGTCGAGCCAGAGCTCGCGCCTGCAGGCGATGCTGCCGCGGGCCTGGAAGCGGAGCTCGAACGCACGCGCCTCGCCTCCGCCCACGACGAGAGGCTCGGCTGCGCGCCACGAATCCGCGCCGAGCGCGCTGCCGTCGGGCGTCACCAGGCGAAAGTCCCCGCGGCGCACCGTGAGGGCCGCGGCCGTCCGGTTGCTGACGTGGACCTCGACGACGGCCTCGGCGAGATCCTGGTCGAGCCAGTCCGGGTCGCTCGACTGTGTACAGGACTGGGCTGCGACGGCGAGCTCGATGCCCTCGCGGGAGACCGAGGGGCCGCTCGTGCGCGCGGGCGGCCCCAGCGACGCACAGGCTGGTGACAGGGCGAGCGCGAGTGTGAGCGCGAGCTTGGCCGCGGCGCGCGAGACGGCGAACATCGAAACGGGAGTGGTGGTCATGGGTGATCCTCTACGAGGCGGGTGAGAGAACATCTCCGGGTCGCGCGCCTCCATTCGCGACGCGGAGAGCCAGCAGGGCGGCAAGAGCTCCGCCGGCGAGCCGGGGCCGCGCACACGGGCGAACGCCCGCGGGCGGTTCGAGTCGTGGCCGGTCTGGCAGACGCTGGATTGACTGAAGGCCTGCTGCGCTCGCCGTATGGCTGAGCGTCAGCCTTCGCTCGTACAAACGGCGGTGAGCGGCTTTTGGTTCCCTGAATTGAAGCTCGTTGCCGAAAGCGTCCGGTCAGGAGCTGCTGGCAATGCGCGAGCCGAGCCGGACGATCTCATCGGGATTCAGGTCCGACGCCAGGGCGTACCCCAGCTGGCCCTCGCGCCAAACCACGACCCGGAAGCCTCGCTCCTGGCGCACGGCCGCTGACGTGCCGCCGAGATCCTGATTCGTTGCCGGAAAGGCGAGCCCGTCGGCGCGAAAGACGAAGAGCGACGCCGTGTGCAGCCCTCGTTTGTAGACCAGAACGGCGGCCTTTCGATCGAGGTAGTAGCCGACCGATCCTCCCTGCAGCGTGAACTCGTCGTCACCGCCGAATACCGCGGGCAGCGCGAAATCCAGCCGCCCCGTGAACCAGGGTTTGACCTGGTGCGGGCCGCCGCTCTCGATGTCGATGGGGCGATCCCGATAGACCACGCGCAGGTGATCGGCGATGGCCTCGGCCACCAGCGGATCGGTCGACGGGTGCTCGCGACGCAAGCCGATGACCAGCGCGGCGCAGGCGGCGAGCCCGCCGGCGAGGGGGACGAGCCAGCGACCGCGCGGGCGCCGGGCGGGCGCCACAGCACGCGGTAGGCGCGCCTGCAGACGTCGTTTGAGCGCCAGCGACGCGGGATGTGGGGGCAATCGCTCCTCGAGCAGCCGGTCGAGCGAGCGCTCTTCGTCGGCGACTTCCCGGCACGCCGGGCACGCGGCCAGGTGCGCGTAGACGCTCTCCCGCGTCCGCTCGTCGAGCGCGCCCCGCGTCGCCTCGCGCAGCAGGGGTCGGACCTCCTCGCAGCTCATCGCTCGTTCTTCATTTGCCATGGTCGCGCAGCCTTTCCCGCAGCGCCGCGCGCGCCCGGAACAAACGTGATTTGACCGTTCCGGCCGCGCATCCGAGACACTCCGCGATCTCCGACTCGCTCCAGCCTTCGAGGTCGAGCAGCACCGCCATGCGCGCGTCGTCCGTGAGGGCCATCATCGCCTGCTCGATCTCGCGCCCCACGACTGCGCGCACCTGATCGGGCTCGGCGTTCCCTTCGACGACCGGGGCGCGCTCATCGACAACCGTGTCCAGCCCTCCATCCGTGCGAGCACGGTGCTCGCGCCGATAGAGGTCGATGAAAGTATTGCGCAAGATTCGATAGAGCCACGCCCGCAGATTGCTCCCCTCCGTGAACTGGGCAGCCGCGCCGAGCGCACGGGCGTAAGTCTCCTGCACGAGGTCCTCGGCTTGCGCCGCGTTCTGGCTGAGATGATAGGCGAGGTTGTGCAGGCTGTCCGCATAGGCCAGCGCTTCGCGCACCAGGCGCGCCGCGCGACCGTCCATGTCTCGTCGGGCCATACGGTGCTCATCCTACCCGCGTCCTTCCTCGCTCGCTCGGAACCAACGCCGGTGACCCGTCGTTGGTTCCCTTCGCAGCATGACCGGGAAGACCGCGCCTCAAGAGACTGGTCCGGACCTCACTTGTGTGCCAGGTGCGCCGTTCTGTCGGCTGTCTGGGCGTGCCAGAGCACCACTCTTTTTCCCGCCCGGGTCGGCATTGCGCACAGCTCGCGTCCGGCCGCGAGCTCGATGTGGCTGCCCATCTGGGTCACGATCGCGGCCGCGCCTGCGTGGGCGGGCCACGCACAGTCGCGATCGTCGCCGCTCACGCGGTCGACCACGTAGAGCGCGATCGGGTCTTCGCTGTCGACGCTCGCGTGCACGGCCAGAGCAGGTCCGCTCAGCAGCAGGCGCGCGGCGCCGCCAAGGTTCGTCGAGCCACGAATGTCTCGTGTCGCCGCCTCCTCGCTCCCCCCGTGTGCGCATCCCGCCGGTATTGCCAGCGCCGCTGCCAACATCATCGCTCGCATCAAGTGCATGTCCTTACCTCCACCGCGGACAACGCCCAGCCCGGGTGGAAGGTTCCCTCTCGATCGACGGTCCTCGCTCGCACTGACACGAGATGAGCGGTGAACGGCAGAGGTCATCGGCACCGCCCTTGTGCCGACGGGGCGGGTCTGCAAGACTCGTCCGCCTTAGCTACGCTGACGCCGATTCACCGATGGCCCAGCCGATAAAAGATTTGTCTCTGATTCCTGATCCAATCTTCGCCGGAGGAGGCGAGATGTCGGCGCTCATGCGCGCCAAGGACTGGTCGAAGACGCCCCTGGGCCCTCCGGCGTCTTGGCCCCAGAGCTTGCGAACCGTGGTCCGAATTCTTCTCACCTCACGCTACGCGATGTGGATGGGTTGGGGGCCGGACCTGTGTTTTCTTTACAACGACGCGTACCAGCCGACGCTGGGAGGCAAGCACGAGTGGGCTCTGGGCGCGCCGGCTCGCGAGGTGTGGGCGGAGATCTGGGACGCCATAGGTCCGCGCATCGAGACCGTGCTCCGCAGCGGAGAATCGACCTGGGATGAGGGTCTGCTGCTCTTCCTCGAGCGCAACGGCTATCCCGAGGAGACCTACCATACCTTCTCGTACAGCCCGCTCGCGGACGACAGCGGGGCGATCCTCGGCAACCTGTGCGTGGTCACCGAGGAGACCGAACGGCGGATCGGCGAGCGCCGCATGGCTCTCCTGCGCGCGCTGGCGTCTCGCCTGTCGGCGAGCGCCGAGACCGACGTGCTGCGGGGCATCGAGGATTCGCTGGCGGGCGAGGCCCGGGACATTCCCTTCTCCCTGACTTACTTCTTCGAGGAAGAAGGCTCTCGTGCCCGGTTGATGTCGACGACCAACCTGGGTCCCGGCCATCCTCACGCGTCGCCCGTCGTCGAGGTCTCGCCCGGTGTTTGGCGACTCGACGCTGTCTGGGCCACGGGCGCACCCGTCACTCTCGCGTTGCCCGAGGACGCGACCTGGCCAACGGGGCCCTGGCGCACGGCCCCGACGCGGGCGTTGGTCCTGCCGATCGCGCAGCAGGGACAATCGCGACCGGCCGGGGCGTTCATCGCGGCGTTGAATCCGCACCGCCCTCTCGACGGGGATTATCGCGCTTTCCTCGAGCTGTTCGTGGGCCAGGTGGGGGCCGCGCTGGCCAACGCGCGGGCGTACGAGGAGGAGCGCCGGCGCGCCGAGGCGCTCGCCGAGATCGACCGCGTCAAGACGACCTTCTTCTCGAACGTGAGTCACGAGTTCCGCACTCCGCTGACGCTGATGCTCGGGCCCCTGGCGCAGCTCATCGCGGACGGCGATCTTCTCTCGACTCACCGGGAGCAACTGGCCCTGGTGCAGCGCAACGGCCTGCGCTTGCTGAAGCTGGTCAACACGCTGCTCGACTTCTCCCGGATCGAGGCCGGCCGGGCCCGCGCGCATTTCGAGTCTCTGGACCTGGCCGAGCACACCGCCGATCTCGCCAGCGTGTTCCGCGCTGCGACCGACAAGGCGGACCTGGCGCTGCGCGTGAATTGCGCTCCCCTCGGGCGGCCCGCGATCGTCGACCGCGACATGTGGGAAAAGATCGTGCTCAACCTGATCTCCAACGCCTTCAAGTTCACGCTGGCCGGAGAGATCGCCGTGACGTTGCGGCGCGACGGAGACGACGCGGTCCTCACCGTCAGCGACACGGGTTGTGGAATTCCCGCGACGGAGCTGCCCCACGTCTTCGAGCGGTTTCATCGCGTGGAAGGGACGCGGGGGCGGACCCACGAGGGAACCGGCATCGGGTTGGCGCTGGTCAAGGAGCTGGTGGGGCTTCAGGGCGGGAAGGTGTCGGTGAAGAGCGAGGTCGAGCGGGGGACGACCTTCACCGTGACCATTCCTCTTGGCGGACCTCTAGGATGGAGCGATCGCGACTTGACCGCCGGTTCCGGCGGCGAGGCTCGACATGCCGGCGCTTTCCTGGAAGAGGCCCTGCGCTGGCTGCCCGAGGGCGCGGCCTCTCGTTCCGCAGCCGATGGTCAGCCGCAACCGCTCGCCGAACGGGGTCGGATCTTGCTCGCCGACGACAATGCGGACATGCGCGACTACATTCGGCGCCTGCTCGGCGATCGCTGGCACGTCGAGACGGTCGGCGATGGGCGCGAGGCGCTGCGGGCGATCGAGCGTCAGCCGCCGGACGTCGTCATCACCGACGTCATGATGCCCGACGTCGATGGTTTCGCGCTGGTTCGAGCCTTGCGTTCCAATGAGGCGACCCGGGATCTTCCCGTGATCATGGTTTCGGCGCGAGCAGGCGAGGAGGCACGCGTCGAGGGACTGCAGGCCGGCGTCAGCGACTATCTCGTCAAGCCGTTCTCCGCCCGCGAGCTGATTGCGCGGGTCGATTCACTGTTGCTTCGTCACCGGATCCGATCGGCCGAAGAGGCGCAGGCGCGGCGCATGGCCAATGTGTTCGCCCAGGCGCCGGTCGGCGTGGCCATTCTCAGAGGACCGACCCTCGTGTTCGAGAGCGCCAACTCCTCCTATCTCGAGCTCGTGGCCAACCGAGCGGTGGTCGGAAAAGCGATTCGCCAGGCCTTGCCAGAGCTGGAGGGTCAAGGCGTGTACGAGCTGCTCGATCGCGTGTACGCGAGCGGGCAGGCGCACGTCGGGCGTTCCTGGCGCGTGGAGATCCACCGCTCCGATGCCAACCGCGTCGAGGAATGCTTCTTCGACTTCGTCTACCAGCCGATGTTCGACGGCAATGGCAGCGTGGACGGAATCGCGGTGGTGGCATTCGATGTCACCGAGCTGGCCAAAGCGCGGCGCGCCTCCGAGATCGCGAACCGGGCCAAAGACGAGTTCCTGGCCATGCTGGGTCACGAGCTGCGCAATCCCCTCGCGCCCATCCTCACCGCCCTTCAGCTGATGCGCTTGCGGGGCTCGGACGCCGTCGAGCGCGAACGCGAAGTGATCGATCGACAGGTCCGGCACATGGTGGGCCTGGTCGATGATCTCCTCGACGTGTCCCGCATCACTCAGGGCAAGGTGCAGCTGAAGAAGGAGCCGGTGGAGATGTCCGATCTGGTGGCCAGCGCCATCGAAATGTCGAGCCCCTTGCTCGAGGCCCAGCGCCACGAGCTGAAGCTCGATGTTCCCAAGCGAGGCCTGACGGTGGACGGCGACGCCGCCCGTCTTGCCCAGGTCATCTCGAACTTGCTGACCAACGCCGCCAAGTACACCCAACCGGGAGGCCAGATCACCGTTGAAGGCCGGATCCAGGGCGACGATGTGGTCTTGCTGGTGCGGGACAACGGAATTGGCATCGATCGCGACACGCTGCCGCACGTCTTCGACCCGTTCACCCAGGAGAAGCAGGCGCTCGACCGAGCGCACGGTGGTCTGGGGCTGGGGCTGGCGATCGTGCGGAGCTTGGTCTTGCTCCACGGCGGCTCCGTCGCTGCGCGCAGCGATGGGCGGGGACGGGGCAGCGAGTTCGAGATTCGTATTCCGCGACTGGTGAGGTCGGGTCACCGAGAGATCGGGAATGAATCGAGCGCGCCCGCTGCCCCCGTGTTTCGCGCCGATGCGCATCGGGTGCTGGTCGTCGACGACAACGAGGACGCGGCGGTGATGGTCGCCGAGATGCTGAGACTTTACGGCTTCGAGACACGCACGGCGCACGATGGGCCCTCGGCCTTGGCGCGCGCGCTCGACTTTCGTCCGCAGGTCGCCATTCTGGACATCGGGCTTCCGGTCATGGACGGGTTCGAGCTGGCGCGGCGTTTCGGCGAGCACGCCGAGTTGCGCGACACCCGGTTGGTGGCGCTGACGGGTTACGGACAGGACAGCGCGCGCGCACGCTCCGCCTCGGGCGCCTTTCGTGCCCATCTGGTCAAGCCCGTGGATCCCGAGCACCTGCGCAGCGTCCTCGACAACCTCGTACGCTGAACAGACACCTGCCGGTGTTCGGCCTCGTCATATGACTAGCAGGCGCTGGTCATATGTCGATCGAGTCGTCAAGGGATCGCCTAGTCAGGAATGCCCTATAGATCCGGCGTTTTGACGCGCGCGTGCCTGCGGCATGGCGGGTGCACAAGCGCCGGACTGTCCTCGGGAGTTGAATTCCAGTGGGAAACGCTAACAGGAGGAACGGGAAAACATGACGAACAAGCAGTCACCAGCGGTACGAGTCACCATCAAGGCGAACGCCGGCGTTCGTCGTTTCGGCCTCAACGTCAAGACGCCGGTCACGGCGGGCGGGTTCGGCTTGAATCACAGCCGCTCGCTGAGCGCGCTCTAGCGCAACGATCGAGTTAGCCGCGGGTCGCGGGCTCCGGTTCGAAAGAACCGTCGCCCGCAGTCTCGCGTTCCGGGATCGAACGGGTACGGGGCGAGCGCGCCGCGCGCAGAAGACCGCTCGCCAACAGGATCTCCAGGACCTCGCTGACCTCCTCCCAGGTATAGCCGAGAGGATCGGGCGACCACGTCGTCGCGTCGCCCGCGCGGAACGAGGGGACCTCGGTCAGCCGCTCTATGAGCGGTAGCGCACCGAGGCCGACGCTCGCCTCTCCGTGCGGCGATGTGATGATCACGACGCGTATGCCGTCTGGTGCATTGTCATAGGTCCAGTGAAGGGCATGCGGCGCGACGAGCACGTCGTCCGGGCGCACCGAGTCGGTGACGCTGACCGGCGGGCCGGCCGCGGCGCCGTCCCCGTTTTCATCCGTCTCGACGCTGAGCAAGTCGCGGTAGCACAGCATGAGGAGGTCATCCGGCGTCAGGGTGTCGATCAACTCCTTGAGCTCGACGAGGCGATCGGCGCAGGCCTCCCGATATCGCTCGATCGACGCCTGCGCGTTGGCGTCCAGCACATCGACGAGGGGCGGCGTCTCGCGCCACACATTCTTCGTCATCAGCTTTCGTGCGAGCTGGTTGGTCAGAATCACCGCCAACGGCGCGTTGTCGAATTCCAGGGTTATGGCGAGAGAATGGTCGCCGGCGGTGGCGTCGTGCCAGGTGCCCGCGGGCAGGTGAAGAACGTCTCCCGGCTCCAGCGTGACATCGACCATCTCGGCGGCCTCGGGCCCGATCACCTCGGCCCACGGGTACGCTCGCCGGAAACCCTCGAAGCCCGAGAACATCGACTTGTGCGGCGGGTTCTGCATGCACGGCTTCTTGGAGTACCGCCAGTGCTTCGTCCCCTCGAGCTGAATGATGAAGTTGGGCGTTCGATCGAAGTGCATTCTCGCGCCCGCGTTCGCCGGCGAGAGGAATGAGTACACCTTCACATTCCCGACGTGGTTCAGCTCTTGCGCCAGCCGGCTCGCCACCAGGGCGAAGGGCGGATGGACGACCTGGAGGCCGTCGAACTGCAAGGTGAACCCCGCTCGATACGCAAAGTCGATCTGGTCTGCGAGGATCCGGTGACTGTGTTGCATCCCGCCGTCCGAGCGATGAACACAAAGGAAAGGATCACCGTCGTTGCTCGACCGGCGCGCCCAGTCCTTGTCGGGAATCCTCGTGGCGGCCTTGCGAAAGTCGGCCATGTCGAAACCAAACGCGTCGATCTTCTCGCGAGCGCGCGTCCCTCCTCGGATGTGCAAGGGTTGCTTGTTCCAGTAGCTCCGAATGAACTCGCCCGGGTCAATCGGTGCCAGCAACGTGTCGACGAGCCGATCGCTCATGGCTGCCAGCATAGAATGGACGGCTTCGACGGTGCAAGGTGTCGGTCGAGCCCACTCGCTGGGCGCCGTCGTCCGGCTTCGCCGCGCACCGCGACGCACGCGTCTTCGGAATGCGCTAGGGTGGTCCATGGGCATCTTGATCAATTCGGAGAGAATCGTAAGAGATGTCATGGTCGTGGGGGCGTCGGCGGGCGGGATCCGCGCCGTCATTCATGTCCTGTCTCGCCTTCCGGCGAACCTGCCGGCGTTCATGGGGGTGGTGATCCACCGGGGGAACCACTCCTCGTCGAATTGGTCGGAGGTGCTGGGGTCGAAGACGAAGCTGCGGGTCGTCGAGCCCAGCGACGGGGTGCCGCTGGAATGTGGTGTCGTCTACATCGCACCGGGCGGCTGCCACATGCGGTTCGAGCACGATCGCATCGCGCTCGATGGCGACGCCAAGCAACACCACACGCGCCCGGCCGTCGACCCTCTCTTCGCCTCGGTCGCGGTCGCGTACGGGAACCGCGTCGTGGGCGTGGTGCTGACGGGCGGCGGCCACGACGGCATGCAGGGCCTGCTGGACGTGACCATGGCCGGGGGCCTGTCCCTGGTGCAAAAGCCTTCGGAAGCCGAGCACGCTTCCATGCCGGAGTACGCCATCGCACACGATCACGTCCGCGCCGCGCTCACCGTCGACAAGATCGGCGACGCGCTCTTGTCGCTCTCCCGGGGCGAACCGTTTCCGATCGACGATGCCGAGACGCCAGCCGCCAACGACTGACGTGCACTCCGCGGCTATTCTGTCTCGAGCTGGTGCGCGGCTCGGATCGCGGCCAGCAGGTCGCGATCGAGCTGGATCGTATCCAACACCACCTTCCCGTCGTGCGCCGCCTTGACGACGGAGCTCTCGATCCGAACGTCGCCACGGTTCTCGATGTAGACGATCAAGTGATCGCGCGCGACCTCGCGGACGGCGCCGACCTCCTCATCGACGTGGTGAAGAAAGACCTGGTCCCCGACGCTCACGTTCAACATGTGTCGTTCCATGGGATGGACTATGGGCGCCGCGCTCACTCGTCGCAAGCCGGGCGCCACGCGAGCCAGTTTCAGCACGCGCGGGCAGGGTGCTGCTCACGAGGCAAGATTTGTTGAATCGCTGCTTGCCTGGCAGCAGCGCGCTCGGCGCGGTAGCCGGAACTGCCCGCGATCGCGCAAAACCATGCTGGCACACCCCGTGCTCGATGTGACTGGGCGAACGGTTCACCCAAACACAGAGGATCGAGCATGACGCTTCAGCACAACTACAGCTACCAGGCGACGCTTCAGGATTCGCTCAAGATCAACTGGCGCGTGGAGGACCTCATCGGGGGCGACAGGAAGCTCGATTTCACCCGGCCGTTCTTGCCGAACGCGCTCGCCGGCGTGAACGAGCTCGAGGGCTTGAGCGATGGCGAGAAATTGACGCTGAACCACATTCGCGGCGCCACCTATCTGCATCTCTTCGGCCTGGTCGAAGAGTTCATCTTGCCGTTCGCGGTGGAGCGGGCGCGCGATGGTATTCACGCCAGCAAGGACCGCGTGCGCGCTCTCCTGACCTTCGCCGAGGAGGAGGCCAAGCACCAGCAGCTGTTCCAGCGCTTCTCCGACGAGTTCAAGCGCGGCTTCAAGACGCCGATCGAGGTCATCGGTCCTGCGACAGCCATTGCCGAGACCGTGCTGGCCCACAGTCCGCTCAGCATCGCCATCCTGATCCTGCACCTGGAATGGACGACGCAGCGGCACTACCTCGAGAGCGTCAAGACCGACCAGCGGCTCGACCCGCAGTTCGTGAGTCTGCTCAAGCACCACTGGCAAGAGGAGGCGCAGCACGCGAAGATCGATACGCTGGTGTTGCAGGAGCTCGCGGAGCGCGCGTCACCGCAAGAGATCGAGAAGGCGATCGATGAGTTTCTTGCGATCGGCGGCATCCTCGAAGGCGGCTTGCAGCAGCAGGCGAAGTACGACCTGGCGGCATTCGAGCTCGCGATCGGACGCAAGCTTCCGGCCGCGCAGGCAGCCCAGGTCAGCGCGGTGCAGCTGCGCTCGTACCGCTGGACGTTTCTCGTCTCGGGGCTCGAGCAAGAGAACTTTGCCAAGGCCGTGAGCGAGCTGAGCCCGGCCGGCCTCGAGCGGGTCCGCGCGACGGCCCGCGCTCTCAGCTGATAACTTCCGGGCGAGCGCTCGGATCAACTCCGATCTCCAATGCCCGGAGGCCCCTGATCTGATCCTGGATTTTCGGGCAGAAATAAGAAAATTCCGCCCTGGTGAGCCGAATCTCCCCGCGCCGGGAGACAGATCTAACGTGACTATCCACACGTTGGTCGGAAGCTCCCCGCGTCGTCTCTCGCGCGCCCTGGGGATTGTCGCCGTGGCGGCGGCGTTCGCCGGTGCCGTTCCAGGGGGATGCGCCGGTACGAACAACGGCAACGGTGGCGCGGCTGGCGAGAACGGTGCGGCGGGCGGTAACGGTGCCGGCGGTGACAAGACGGGCGCTGGGGGCGCCACGGGCGGCACGGCCGGTAGCGGGGGCAGCACCCCGGGGACGGGGGGCGGCAGCCCGCCGGGAACCGGTGGCGCGGCGACGGGCAGCGGCGGCGGCGTCGGGGCGGGCGGACGAAGTGGCACCGGCGGGGCGGGAGCGGGCGGCGCTGCGGCGACCGGGGGCAGCAGCGGCGGTGGCACCGGCGGCAATGGCGGCAATGGCGGCAATGGCGGATCCACCGGCGGGAACGGACCCGAAGTCTGGGTGAGCCCGACCGGCAGCGACACGAACGCGGGCACGCAAGCCGCACCATTTTTGACCATCCAGCACGCGCAGGGCGCCATCACCGCCGGCGGCACCATCTGGGTGATGGCGGGGACGTATCAGTACGACCGAACCGTCAATCTTTCGCTCGCTGGCTCCGCCAACAATGTCACCAGGCTGTGGGCCGTCCCCGGCGGAGCGCGTCCCGTCCTCGACTTTTCGCAGCAGGCCCGCAACGTGTCGAGCAACCGCGGCTTCACCGTTCCCGGTAGCTACTGGCACCTCAAGGGATTCGAGGTGAAGAACGCCGGCGACAACTGCATCAACATCAGCGGATCGAACAACACCGTCGAATGGGTCGAGGCCGACGGCTGCGACGACACCGGCATCCAGATCACCGCCTCGGGATCGGGCACCGGGTCGAACAACCTGATCCTCAACTGCGACGCCCACGACAACTTCGACACCGCCACCGGCGGCGAGAACGCCGACGGCATCGACGCCAAGTTGAACATCGGGCCCGGCAACATCCTGCGCGGCTGCCGCTCGTGGAACAACGCCGACGACGGCTACGACCTGTTCGGCGTCACCCAGGTCGTCACCATCGACGGTTGCTGGGCGATCGCCAACGGGCAGACCAGCACGGGAATGAAGGGCGCCAATAGTGACGGCAACGGATTCAAGCTGGGTGGCAACGGCGTGCCCGCCGTGCACGTGGTGACCCGATCGTTCGCCGTGGGCAACGTGAAGTGCGGCTACACGCTGAACAACAACACCGCGACACCCGACGTCAGCGACTCCGGCGCGCTGGCGAACAACCCCGACACCTGCAGCATCACGATCCGGAACCGCGTCACCATCACCATGACCGCCGCCCAGGCCATCGCCGCCCAGCGCGACGCCAACGGGAACCTGCCCGCGGTCCAGTGAGGGACCGGCGGCCGGCTGGACCCGACGTTCGGTACAACCGCACGCGCGCGCAGGGAGCGCGGCTCGCTGTCGTTTACGCGACCGTCCCGCTGCGCCGCGAGGATGACGGCGCCGAAAGGATGGCGCGGAGGCCCGGCGCTTCGCCCTCGAAGTAGAGCAGACCCTCGGGGCGACAGCACACCAGCGTCACCCAGCCGGCGCCCACGACCAGGTCGAGTGCCTCGGCGAGCGGCATCCGCGAGGCGTCCCAGTCCGGGTTCTCGGACACGATGTAGCAGTGTGCCGGCGCGCCCGCCTTCGCGAGCAGCGTGCGGATCCCGGCCGACGTCTGCGCGCCCCTCGGCACCAGGGCCACCAGTCGCACGTCCATGCGCGAGAGGTCGAGGAGCTCCCGCCGCAGCTTGTCGCGGGCGCGAGGCTTCTCGACGAGCGCCAGTAACCGCTCCCGCCGCGCCTTCTCGACGAAGGTCGAGACGATCGTCCGCTCGACACTCTGTGCGACGTCCATGGCGTGCCCCCACTCAGCATCCCGCATTCAGCAGCAATGTGCCCGCGGTAGCAAGCCACAAGGCGCTACCCACGACTGCGGTTACTGGGATCGCCTCGGCTGCCGCTTCTCGAGCCCGGGATGACGCCCGAGCTACGTTCTGTGTTGCGGTCTTGGCCTGAACGACGGCGTACTGGCCTAGTCGACGGCGTAGGCAAAGAACCGCGCGAACGCGATCTCTTGCCCCCGCTCGAGCTCTTCCCTGGCCTCCGCGATCTCCGCCGGAATCGACGTGCCTGCGAACCTCCTGGCGTAGTCCTCGATCTCTTCCAGGGACTGAACCTCGAGCCCCAGCGCTCGGCAAGCATCACCGACGGCGGCCTCGAAGGCCGCCGTCGACGGCGCTCGCCCCACGACGTTGGTGAAGGCGTTCTTGCCGGCAGCCAGGACCTCGGACCCGGGGGCCGCCGCGACGTGCGCGAGCCCGATCCAGACGAGGTCGTGGTCGCTGTGGAGGGTCATCGCTGCGGATAGGCCTTCTTCTGCGGATAGTTGTAGTGAGGACCCGGTATTTTCTTGCCATTCTTGTCGGTCGGATGGAAGTGCGGTGGCTGGCCCCTGTCGTTCGGATGCTCCATCGGGCTTCCCTGGCCAGCCGTGCGCGCCGCGTCCTCAGCCGCCTTGCGGCTCGGCATGTCCACCGAGTGACGCTTGGGCTTGCCGCTCGGCCCGAGCTCCGATGGCCGGATCCCTTTGGCGATGTTCTGGGCCCGCTCCTCGTCGGCGGCGCGACTCGCCATCTGAAGAGTAACGCCCGATGCAGCGACGTTGCCGGCGCCGTTCGCGAAGACCGCTACCCCGGTAAGCGCCACGGGAACGGCGACGACCGTGGCGGCTCCCCCGGACCCTATCTCGCCCGCGCCTCCGGCAGCCGCGGTAGCGCCGCCCACGAACATTTCAGCCCCTCCCGTCGCGAACTCACCGGCCGCCATCCCCACCAATACGTCGCTGTCCTGGTGGCCACCACCTGGCTTGTTGACCAGAAATCCTCCCGGGATGACCGCTTCAAGAGTTCCGTAGGCCACACCCTCGGCGAATTTCACGCCGCGCACGTACCAGGGATCCCCAACCGCCAGACCATTCGGGTCGGGCAAAACGACAGGGTTGTTCCAGGCGTACGTGTAGAGTGCGAGATTTCTCGGATGGAGGACGCCGCCGTTCGGTGCTCCGTCCAGATAACTGCCGAGGATCGGATCCGGGCTCAGCCACATCTGGCTCCGCGGGTCGTAGTACCGGGCGCCGAAGTAGTAGAAACCGGATGCGTCCAGCTCCTTGGCGGAGAAGGTCACGGCGTGCGAGATCGCAGCCGACGCCGCCGGGATGTTGTTGTCTTCGCGCCAGATCTCGCCGCTCGGGAAATACTCCAGGTGCTGCACGGCTGACTGGCCGGTGGTGGTCACGAACTCCGTGCTCTGGAGATTGTCGGAGTGGTACCAGTACGTGGCGGCTTGGGTTGCGCTGAGATCGATCTTGCTCGCGACGCGTGTATCGCCGATGTAGACGTGCTTGGTTGGCAGAGTGCCGCTCTTGCCAACGGTCAGGAACTGGTTGACGTACAACGTCTCGGTGGAGCTACTGCCCTGCACGACCATGTTGTGCGTGCGTACCCCGTCGGCGTTGTATCGTGCCTGGAATGTGCAGCTCTGCGGCGACGTGCCGGCGGTGCAGATGCTTCGCAGGCGATCCGCGTCCGTCCAGTTGAGCGTCTGTCCAATACCGTTGTACAGAATGCCGCTGACGTTTCCGTCGTGATCATATTGCATGGTCCTCGTCTGCGAGAACTGCAGCGTCGGGTACGATTCGTTGATCGTGCTGGGCGCGTGGCGAGATGCCGTATTGAAGGTTTGTCCGTTGTAGCTCGGCGTGAAGGTGAACGGAGTCGAGGAGGGAAGCCGGCCGGTCTGAGCCCCCGTGTTCGGGTCGAACGTATTGTGGTTGCTGGTCTGGCTCTTGCTCGTGATGTTGCCTATCTGATCGTAGGCGAACCAATCCTGGGCATCATATTCGTCGGTAGTCTTCGGCTGGCTGGATAGGAAGCCGGTGAGCAACTGGTTGAGGGGATCATAGGTGTATTGCCGGGTGCTGGTACCCGCGACCGGGACCACGGCGCTCGTCACAGAGTCGTAGGGCAAGCTCTGCGTGCGGCTCCCGAGGTTGCCGACGAGGTCATAAGAGTAGCCGACCTGCTGCGCCAGACGAGCGGGCTGGCCCGCGATGTCCTGGATCGTCGTCTTGGCGCTCGTCAATCGCCGCGTGTCGGCAGCATAGCCATACTGATTGAACGCCCCGTTGCCGTACACGATCCGGTCCATCTGGCCGAACTCGTTGTAGCCGACGTGGGTGACGTACGGGGAGGCGGCCGCGGTTCCCACCTTTCCGTAAGCGCTGGTGACGGCGCCGCCGACGTCATACCCGTAGCGTATGGTTTCGGCCTGGGTGTTGACTCCGGCTGTCCCCGGGATTGTGACGTCGATGAGCCGGCCGAAGCTATCCCACGAGTATTGAGTCGTATACGATGGATAGGTCTTCCCGGCGATCTGGCTCGTGTAGGCCGCCGCTTCGCTGGCGACGTTACCGAGCACGTCGTAGGCGTAGTCGAACGTGCCGGCTTCATCCACGCGGTGCGTGACTCTTCCCGCCTTGTAGCCGTTCGTGGCACCGGTCAGGTTGGCGGCGCCGTAGGTATAGGTTACCGAGGGAGTCGGCGTCGTCGTCGATGGATACGCGATCGAATTCAGGCGGTCGCCCGTATATGAGTACTGGATGACCGAGCTCGCGCCCTGGGCCAACGCGTTCGGCGATTGCTCGGCGCACAGGAATCCGCCCACGCAGTAACGCCACTCCCGAATGCCGGAGTCGGGGCTGTTGACCTGCACCAGGTTGCCGACCGTGTCGTATTGCGCGGTGGTCACGTTCCCCTTCGCGTCGGTGACCTGGGTGACTCGACTGAGCGGATCGTACGCGTACGAGGTGTAAAGCGGAGTCACGACGTTGTTGATGAGGTTCGGCTCCATATGCAACTTCAGCTCGTCGCGAACGGTCAGGTATTCATTGCGGTAGTGCCAGCTGGTGTTGCCGTTATAGAGCGGATCGGTCGTGATCTTGAGGCGGTACGTATTGCCGTCGATTGGAGACACGCCGAACTGGTAAGAGATGTTCGTGACGGCCTGAAGGCCCAGGTCCGGGTGTTGCTCCTGGCGCAACCGGCCGAGCACGTCATAGGCGTACTGGGTCGCGAAGCCCATCGAGATCTGGTCAAACGTCGTGGGCGTGCTGATCCCGAAGTCGACAGTGGGCTGGCCCTGCTGATAGATACGGCCGCGAGCGTCGAAGGCCACCGCACCGCTCACGCTCAAGGCGGGAAAGGTGCTGCTGGTCCCGTCGTCCCAGGTGATGTCCTTCTTCGTCTGAAGGCTGCGGTCGAGGCCATCGACGAAGTTGACCGTGCGCATCGCCCTCGACGTGAGCGCGCCACCGGGAACGGCCCCCTCTGCGGGCGCGTTGGTGTTGTGGGTCGCCATTGACCACGCGGGAAGCGATTCGGCCGCCCCCGCGGTGTGGGCCATCTCGCTATACGTGACGCCGATCGTCGGGACCGTGGTGTTCTTGGTGCCGTTCGTGGCGAAGGTGGTCGGCGCCCACACGGCCGTGACGCGACCGTAGTTGTCGTAGTCGATCCCTTGCCTCGCCCCCGTCTCGTCTGTGAATAGGGTCGGCCGCCCCCATCGAAGGTCGTAGGTGGCGGACGAGGCGTATTGGAGTGTCGTATTGGAGGGATCGAGGAGTTGGGTGGTGGACGTCGGGTAGGTTTGCGTTAGCGTCTCATACGCATACTTGAGTTGGCGACCCGCTGGCGGGGCACCGGACGGCGAGGTGGCGGTCAGCACGTTGCCGTATTTGTCGTACGTGAACGCCCAGGTCGCGTTGGCCGGCGCCGCTTCCGTCCGCGCTGTCCCGTTTGGGTTCTTCCCATTCGCGATCACGTCCGTGACCGAGTCGGGCTTTGGCAGATGCGACGTGTACGCGGCCGTTCGCTTTGCCAGCAGGGGGCCCGCGTTCATGGTGAATCCGCTGCGCGTGGTGACGGCCGACGGGACCGTGATGATCGGGCTCGCGGTCACGGGGTGCTGATAGTCGACGTGGTGGTTCAAGGAGCTGGTCGGGCTGATGAAGGCCACGTCGCCGTAGTCGATGACATCGGTCAGGTTTCCGCTCGCGTCGTAAAAGCGGTCCTGCTCCTCGGTCTTGGGCGAGGACTGCATCTCGAAGTAGTACGTCAGGATCCGACTCGGCAGGGGCGCGAACGTTCCCGTCCGGGGAGTCACCGGTATGCTGTTGCCCGAAGGGTCTTTGTAGGTAATCGAGGATCCCCGTTGCTTCACCCCGGCCGAATCGTTCTGGTCCCAGAAGTCCCCGGACACGAGACCGTGCTGGTAGTAGTCCAGGTGGTAGTAGTCCTGCTCGAATGACGTCCCTCCGACGTCCTCGTACGGGAAGATGGTCTTGGCCTGTGCAAAACCGTAGTTCTCGCGCTCGGTGGGATCGAAGTAGCTCGACTGGATGCCCGTAGTCGGATCCGTATAGTCGAAGTTCTCCGTGATTGTGGCGTCCCAGAACTTGCCCGGGTCGCTGTCGATGACGACGCTGTTCATCACCCACTGGTTGGTCGGCATGTTGATGGGGGTGTTGCCGGTCAAGTCGACGTTGTTGCCGGCGCGCGTGTACGTGATCGTGAACCGGCCGCCGAGGGGCCGATCAACGGCCGAGAGCAGGTTGGTCTGACCGATGTTGTTCTTCTTCCAGTAGATGCTCGGGTCGCCGGGCACCTTCAGGACCTGATCGACCATTCCATCCCCATCGATGTCCTCGAAATCCGCGGAGGGTCCCCCCCTCGAGTCCGACGTGAAGCCGCTCATTCCAAAGCACACGAAGAAGCAGAACTGGAAGTGCAGGTTCGCGCCCCAGCCGTCCGTCGAGGAAAACCCCAGCCCGTCCGGTGTCCCCAGGAACGAGTAGTCGGAGGAGATCGGGGTATTCCAGGCGGGGAGCGTCCAGGACTGCTCGGCGGCAAAGGAGTCGCCCTTGTTCAGCCGGACGCGAAGGGACGTGTCCCCCGGCACCTTGAGCACCTGGTCGGGCAACCCGTCCCCGTTGACGTCGATGAGATCGGACCATTTCCGGGTGACGGTGAAGGTCGGGCCGCCACCGCCGCCGACGATGTTCCCAACGCCCCCGCCAACGTTGAGCGCCATCGTACCCGTGTCTTGCAGGCGGACGACATCGGTGCTCGCCGGTGAGCCAGGCACAAGATTCAAGACGGTACCGACTGGGTCCGCGGGACCCCCGACCGCTTTAAACGCCGGCCAACTCGAGGTGATCACCGGACCCGCGGTTCCGGCACTCCAGTTCGCGGGAAAGTTCCAGGCGATCACGTTGGAGAACCCGTACCCGAGGTTCAGCCTGACGCTCAACGTGCCGTCGCCGGGATTCTCCTGGACATGGTCCGGTAGCCCGTCGCCGTTTACGTCTACGAAGTCGATCCGCGTGGAGTTCACGCCATAGTCCACCGTGCCGCCTATCGACTGGGTCGCGCTCAGCTTCTTTGTGGCTCCGAGCGTATCCGCTTCATTGATCTCCTGCCCCCCGGCACCGACGGAGACGCCGGCCTGCAGCGAAGCATTCAAGGTGCGCCGCAAGTCGCCGAAACCCATGTCGAAGGTATTGCGCGTTGTGAACGCTCCAACGCCGTCGTTGTAGGCGACGCCTTGGTTGGTGACCGAGTCGGGATAGCGATCTCCGTTGACGTCGAAGAAGTCGACCTGCGTCGTCGAGTCTCCTCCGCCCCCCGCGGCGGTGACGGCCGATACGCTGGCCTGTACATCGAGGTTCCAGGTATCGCCGACGCGGATGGCCGCCGTTCCCGCCGCGCTCCCTTCCATCGAGATGGGATTCGAGACACGGCCGGTCTGCACGAGCCCTTGCCAGATTTGGGATCCCCCGCGCGCACTCCAGAACTTACCGGTGCCGATGTCGATGTCACTGTCTCTGGGAGCCGCGGCCATCACCGCACCGGTGTTGGTGGGAGCGAGCGCTGTTCGGACGACGAGGTTGTCGTTGAACGCAATGCTGTCGTTCCAATCACCGTAGAACCAGCGATGGAACCCGCCCGACATCGGATCGTGCGTGGTGCCGCTGACTGGGCCGTTGTTGTCGAATGTGGGGTCGAGAATCGAGTTGTTGATCGAGGCCGCGGGAACGACTTGTGTACTATGGAAAATGACGGTCGGGGTCCAGGACACGTTACCGCCGATGACCGTTGGCGAGTAGACCGTGAAGTAGAGCGGCTCACCCGTCGTGGTGACCAGCGCGGGTGAGGTCACCGCGATCGTCGTGTTGGCGGGAGTGCCCTTCGGGATCTTCTGCTTCACGAGTAACTTGTTGACGCCTTGGACCGCCACGACCACGTCCTCACTGAGCGTCGCGGTGGTCGTGACCGACCCACCGATGGCGACTGCGGTGCTCGGAGCCGCGACGCTGACCATCGGCTGCGGGGTCGTCGTCGTCCCGTTGTTGAACGTGCGCAGAACGTACGTCTGATAGTACGCAGGCAACATCTCGCCAGTATCGAAGGTGTCGTTCGGCGAGATGAAGTCGTGGGGGATGGGAAAGTTCGGCCACGGATCGCCCGGGATGGTGTAGCCGGAACCCGACTGTTGTGGGACTCCGCAGATCTCGCCCGATCGGGCGGGGCGGCAATAACGCGTGTAGCTAAACGATGAACCGCTCTGCAGGCTGATCGCGTCCGGGTTGATCGGGGTGTCGGACGTGACTTCAAAACCCACGGACTGGTCCGCGCTGACGCCGGTGACGATCGACAGGCTCGCACCCGATGGCGCGGGGGGCAGGAGGTTATTGGCGTCGTCGAAGCAGAGGGTTCCGGAGCTGGCGGCAGGTGCCACCTTGTTCCAGCGCCTGGCTTCGCTTCCGTTCGGATTACGGATCACGAGGGAGACCGTCGCGTCATCGGCCGCAGGGGATTTGACGAAGCAACGCGAGACGGCGATGTCACCGTCGCCGGTGAGGTGCCAGGGAACGCGCGCCAGCCCCGCAGCTCTGAAGTCCGTTCCTTGGGCGAAGCTGTAGATGGGAAATCCAGTGGGGTCGAGCGCGGCAGTGACACCCGTGTACGTGATCGACGGCGTGAGATTGACCTCGGGCGCCAGGGAGGTGCCGCCAAGGTCCACTACACGAACGTAAATCCGGTCGCCCGCTTTGATGCTGACCGTGGACGCCAGTGTGTGGGGGCCGACGTCGGTGGCCGCGAGTGTTGCGGATTGCAGGAGGGTGGTCGTCGAACCCGTCGCGTAGTAGAGGTCGACGCGGGCGCCATCCTCATTGCTTCCAGTTCTCGCCGCGCCCACGCTCACGTTCACGCTGCCGCCGAACGGCGCCACCCAGCGAATGAGCGGATCGGTGTTGAAGTATGCCTGTGCCGTCTGCGCCTGGGACAACCTGCCTTGCGTGGAGAACGTCGAGTTCGACAGATCGTAACCGCTCCACGTTTTCGGCGTGAAGTTCCGTTTGCCGTCGTTGACATAGGCGGTAAACGTGCTGCCGTTCGAGGTCACGACGTCGGGAAACCCGTCGCCGTTCATGTCGGTGATGATTCCGTTGTCTTGCTGCACGTGCCGGGCATAGGTGAGGCCGGCCCCGAACAGGCCTGCCAGCAAGCTGATGTTGCCGCCGGCCGTCCATCCCGAACGGCTGGTGCCGCCGAGCCCCGGCAGGCCCGTGAGCGTGGCCTCGGTGAAGTAGGTCTTTCCGCCGAGCATGGTGTTCAGGTCGAGGGCCCCGGCGGCGTTGAACTGGTCCGGGATGCCTCGTCCCGTGATGCCGACGAACGCGAGGTCCGGGGTCGAGCCCCCTGAGTCCAGCCCGAAGCTCCCGGTCACCGAGACGGCCGGGAAGCCAACGCCGATCATGACGCTCCCCCCGCTGAGGTTGTCGACCGTATGAGAGAGCCCGTTCGACGGGTTCTGAAAGGCCTGCCCATACAAGAATGGCGAGTTGAACATCTCGTTCGTCGCGGGCGCCTTGTTGTACTCGAACGTGTGCCGATAGAGCTCGCTGCTCGCGGTGTCCTTCGCGCCCCACAGCGCGACGGCCGACAGAACGCTCTTTTGCAACGTGTCCGCGAGGTTCTGGCCGGCCGTCTGACCGTAGTAGATGAACTTGTACTGGCGTACGAAGGTCGTCCCGCTGGTCACGACAATGTTGTCGAGCCGTCGTCGCGTGGACACCGGAAAGCCTGGGCGCGCGGTGATCGTGTTGTCGGGGCGCGTCCCGACGGCGTCCAGGGTGAACGTGACGTGATAGTTCGCGGCCAGCGTCGGCGCGGTCAAAGACCCATTGGCCGTGTAGTCGATGACCGACGGATACACCTCGTCGAACTTCTCGGCCGGCGTGGTGGTCGTCGACCAGGTGTCATGCTGGTACGTGACCTTCATGAAGTTGCCGTAAGCGTCCTGGACCGAATCCAGGTACCAGCGGAAGATGTTTGCTGTCGCTCCGCTGCGGAGATTGGCCAACCGGCTCTGGGCGGCGGACCCGTAGGTGTAGACGACCCCGCTCTTGTCCGTGACCGCCCAGACGTAGTTCGTCGGCCCAGTCCCCGTCCGTTTGATCTGATCGAACGAGCTCTCCACGCGGCGGATGTACGTCCCGGCCGTCGTGGTTGGCGCCAGCATCGCCCCGTCGAGCAAGTAGACATCCGTCGAGTTGTAGTGCGGCACCCCAAAGCGCGTGTCGATCTCGATCGACGACATCCTCATGTTCCATCCCACGCCCAACCAGCCATTGCTGTTCACCCCGTCGCTGTCGTACGTGAGCGCGAGGTTCGGACCGATCCCGTCGCGCGCCGGCGGCGTCTCGATGGGATAGCTGAGGCGCGCCGACCCGCTGGGATTCATCTGGGGCGGCTCAATCGTCGTGATTCCGGCGCCGGGCTCGCCCACCTTCACGTTCTTCATCGAGTTCGGGTTGAACTGCTGGGCATCGGGGTGATCCGGCATCTTGAGCGTCGCCGCGATGAAGTCCGTGAAGTGGGTCGTCTCCGCGACGACGTGGTCGGGACGGCCGAGAACCTTGGGAAGGTCCGTCCACCTGCCCTTCACCTCGTCGTAGAAGAACGCGACCACGTCGGAGGAGCCCATCCCCTCCGGCCGTCGTTCGGGATCGACCGGCAAGGTCACCCGCACCGGCTTCTTGAATCGAAGGCCATGCGGGCCCAGGCGCAGGGCCGCGCCGCTGGCGATCACGTCGTCCATCCCGACTTCGAGCGGTGGAACCTGCCCGCGGTCGAGCGCGCGCATCGTGACCCGGACGTCGCTGTCCACGGCGCCGGCGGGGATCTCGATCTTGGCGCCCGCGAACGAGAGCGTGCTGGCCTTCTGCGGCGACACGACCGCGCCATACGGCGCGCCCACGTCCTCGAGCGGCGGCGACACGCCGAGCACGCGACCCTTGGGCGGCTCGATGCACTTGTCGATCGGGACCGTGCGCGTCATGTGACCGCCGCCCTCGGTCACGACGTCGAGGCGGACGCTCCATGGCCGGCCGCGAGCCGCATCTGGCTCTTGCACGTACGATTCGAAGCTCCCGTCGGTGTCGATGTCGATCCGCCTCGGCTGGCCATCGACGAAGTACTGCGGCCGGGGGCCGGGACCCGCCCCGGACACGAAGCCGCGCACGTACGTCTTGTGATCATTGCATTCGCCGTGCAGCGGATACGACACGGCCAGGTCCGCCGACGGCGCCAGCGCCGGGAACCACTGGACGCGCGCCTCGCTGACCTGTCCCGTGCTCTCGCGATCACCGCGCACGCGCACGCGCAGGTCGGCGTTCGGCGGGAGAACGCCCGCGATGGGGACGGTTTGCCACCCGGCCGGCCGGCCCTCGAGATCGACCTGCACCTGGGCTCGGCGACGTCCCCGTTCGCTATCCGCCGACAGCGTCACCGTGCCGTCCGTCGGTTTGTCCAGGTAGAACGAGAGGAACGCCGGCTCGCGGCCCGCCAGCGACCGAACGCTGGCCGTGTGCACGCCCGCCCCGCCGATGCCGGTCGCGAGATCACCGTCGGAGAGCGCCGCGCGACCATCCGCGGCGGCAGGCGCGGGCGCCGGCTCGATGCCGCGCGGGACGCTGACCAGGCGCAAGTTGCTGACGCTGTATCCCATCTGATCTTCGATCGGCGTCGGTTGAAACGAGATCGTGTTCGCCCCGCGCCTGAGCCACGCCGGGTTGATCTCCTCGACCTGCACGCCGCCCAGCCCCGTCGCCTCCGCGCGATACCCTCCGCGGAACACGTGCCCGTTGACCGAGCGCGAGACGCCGGTCCAGTGCGCCTTCCTGTTCACCTCGTACACCAGGAAGGCCCGGCCGAGCAGCGGATCGCCATTCAGCTTCGCCTCGAACTTCGCCGAGACGCTCCCCGGCTGCGTCCCGCGCGTGACCGGTGCCGTCCAGGGCATCGATATCGCCTGCACCGCATTCTCCGGCAGCTCGGTGACCAGACGGTCGGCCACGGCCGCCTCGGACAGGGCCTCGCGCGACCGTCCCAGCACCCAGAGCGTCACTTCGGTCAGCGTTGCCGTGGCCGGCGAGGCTCCGTTCCATTGCACGACCAGCGCCGACGTCCGCGTCGACGGCGGCAGCGCGACCTGCGCCCAGTGATCCGCGGTGAGCTCCACGGCGCTGCCCTGATCGGCGGTGACCAGGCGGCGAACACCGTTCTCTTCCGCGAAGATCTTGATCCTTGCACGACCCGCACCACGAACG
>Ga0265338_10002863_pt1 | contig 25195 bp, 19 predicted proteins | sample 42126metaG_FD_193579 | JGI IMG/M metagenome (GOLD analysis project Ga0265338, IMG submission 193579) | Rhizosphere microbial communities from Carex aquatilis grown in University of Washington, Seatle, WA, United States - 4-21-26 metaG | ecosystem: Host-associated > Plants > Roots > Rhizosphere... | reverse complement strand
TTCTTTGTGCCTCCGCCCAACAAGATCACGATCCGGTCACCGTCCTTGCCAAAGTAAATCCGGTAGCCGGGGCCGAAATCCATTCGCAGTTCAAATACTCCGGCACCCACGCCTTTGACTGCGGAAAAATTGCCTCGTTCTAACTTGTCGAGCGCCAAAGAAATGCGCACTCGCGTTACGGCATCCAGCCCGTCAAACCATCTTTCAAATGGATTGTGTCCCAGGCGATCAACGTAGTGCCGGATTTCAATCACACAGGAATGGTATCACGAAAGATACCATTTCAGGACGAGATTGGGGTTTCGCGGCCATCAAGTTCGGAACTGCAGGTCTTATTGCCGTCTCAAGCGGGCAAAAACAACAATCCCCATCCACCGCGGATTGCTCCGAAGGGAATGGGGATTGGGATCAATGCTGGTCCTGTTGGCCAGATGGTCCGACGTCTTAGTTAGCTGCCGGCATCTGAATAGGCTTAACCGAGCCGCAATCAGGTCCCTTGTAGGTCGATGTCGAATGCATGGTCATATCCATCGGACGGCTGTTAGGGCCCATCTGCATCGTGCCCGTCAGGTGCATCGTGGTGTCGGTTGAGTTTCCGTCGGTCCACGTTGTCATGATCGTTCCCTTTGTATTCATCTGGCCGGTGCACATAATGTCTGCCGTCATGCCATCCGCCTTCATAACCACATTCGTCACCTGGCAATCTCCCCTCGGCGGTTGCGTCGCAGGTCCACCGTACTTGTCCACCATGGCCTGGGTAACGCAAACCTGGCTGGTGTGCGGGGCAAACGGCGACTGAACTCCCGCTGGCATCTGCGGCATGCCCGCTATCGTCATCTGGGCGGTTACTTCCCAAAGACCCGGCTTACCTTTCCCCTGCCCCTGCGCCACCGTCACCAGCATTGGAAGGCTACAAAGCAGCGCGATCCCAATTCGACCCTTACTCATAATTCCTCCAGGGGGATCCCCCAAATGCGCGAACGCGCATAGATTTATTTACTCCTGAGCGAGGAATCTACTAGTTCCGGAAGGGACTTGGAAGTGAAATTTTCTGAAATGAACAGCCTTTGGAACTCCCGGTTGGTAGAAGGAGCAAAAGAACTCAAGCCTGCACTGCACGGTCGGTGCCGGCGTTATGCGACTGCCCCAGCGCCAGCAGCGTCGTCGTCACTCGAGCTGAGGCGTGGCGAACCACCGTCTCTTCACTGGCGAAGTTGCCCGTGATGCACTTCACCCCCATCGCCTCGATCTTTTCAATGTCAGGCACAATCGCCGTCGCGCCTTCGGCGGCGTAGCGGGCCAGCGTCTCACTCGAGAAGGGAGCCGTATTCACCAGGGCACAATCGAAAATGGGCGCGTGGGTGTGTTCGTAGATTCGCTCGATATGTTCTGAGGCTGTCAGCTCCAGGCTTTCATTGGCCTGGCTCATCAGGTTGCAGACGTACACCCGCAGCCCCCGTGCTCCTGCCAGTGCCGCCGGAATTCCATCCACCAGCAGGTTGGTAATCAGCGAAGTGTAAAGCGAGCCCGGTCCCACAGTTATCAAGTCGGCACGCTCGATCGCTTCAAGCGTCTCAGGCAGCGGGGAAGGGTTTGGAGGATCGAGAATCAGCTCCACAATCCGTTTGCGGCTGGCCGTGATGTTGGTTTCGCCTCGCACCAGCTCCCCATCGTCCATCTCGGCCACCAGCGTGGTATTGGCGGTGGTTGCCGGATAAATGTGACCCCGGGTCGCCAGAATCTTCGAAGACAATTGCACTGCCTGGGCAAAATCGCCTGTAATCTCAGTGAGCGCGGCCACAAACAAGTTTCCGAAGTTGTGGCCTTTCAACGCGTCGCCCCCGCGGAATCTATGAGTGAAGAGGCGGGTCAGCAGGTCTTCTTCTTCGCTCAGCGCCACCATGCAGTTGCGCAGGTCGCCCGGCGGAAGCATATTGAAATCCTGCCGCAGCCGCCCTGAAGATCCCCCGTCATCGGTAACCGTGACAATGGCCGCCAGGTCGCTGATCGCCGGCGATTCCGTCGCGTTTTGGCCGGCAACTGCCACATACCGGCGGAATCCCCGTAAAAGGGTGGAGAGGCCGGTGCCGCCGCCCATCGCCACCACGCGCAACTGCCGCGTGCTGACGGTCGGGGTGGGGGCTCCGGTGGCGGTCTGCGAGATATCGTCCTGTGCCAGGAAAGCGGTATTCAATGCTGTCGAAGAACCTGTCCCTGTGAAGCCTGAAAAACTGACTCTACGGAATCTCAGGATACAGCAGTTCGGTGAAGCGAGGGTCGTCTACCATGCTCTGAAAGTCGTTATCCACGCGTGCCTGCAGACGATTTTTCCCGTTCAATTCGATGGCGCGCGAAAGATTGCTCAAGCAGTCCTGCGCGCGTCCGGTAATGGCATCAAGCACAGCCAAACCGTAAAACGCATAGTCCGCACCGGGGTGTTTACCCAGGATCAGGCTGAACTGCTCGCGCGCGGTTTCATAGTAGCCGGTATTCAACTGCGAAACCGCGAAGTCGTATTGCTCTTCCGGCGTGTCGAATACCAGGCTGGGCTTCTCCAACTGCTTTTGACAGGTAGTCACGTACATCCGGCACCGTTCCTTTATCTCTTCCGGTGCTTCGGGCAGCAGTTTCTCCAGGGCGGCCAGCGCCTTTTCAAACTTGCCATTTTGTAGTAATTGAACCGCAGCCTGGTAGTGCTGAAATACCGCGGCTGCACGCCCATCGGACTTGGCCGAGGGTGAATGGTGTTTGCGGCTTGACGCCGCGGATCTCGCCTCTTGCGTCATGGTATATAGTGCGCACACTCCCTGCAGGCCTTGGTCTACCGATTTAAAACAGCAGACAATCCTACAAGAGAAATGCGGCTTGAGCCATCTTTATACGCATAACCCCGCCTTCCGTCAATGGGCTACCGCCAAACGGGACAGACAGGCACCTTCCTAGCTACGATTCTTGCCATAAATTGCCGGATTCAAATTGGGATCGTTATACATCTTCAACTGGCGGTAAAGCTTGAATCCACGCCTTCCGCCGAGCGTGTCATGCCACAGCGCATCCAGGCAATTTGCCAAATCGCCGCGCTGCTCCTCCAAAATCTCAAGCCGGCCGCGATTCAGCTCCGCATGGCGCGCCGGTGCATTCTGTCGCTCCACTTCTTCCCGCGTGTGATAAATCTTCAACGCCATAATTGACAGGCGGTCGATCATCAGCCCAGGCGATTCTGAGTTGAGCGGGGCGTTGGCCAGGTGCTGTCCGCGCGCCTCAAGCCATCTCAGCAGCTCCCGGTCCAGCGCCTCTGCAAGGTCGTTGCGGCGTTGGTTGGTGCTGTCAATCCGGCGTTTCACATCCGCAATCGTCGCGTCACTCGCGTCCGGCATCCGCGCCTCATCTTCAATGTGCCACAAATCAAAGTTTGCCCGGTGCTGCGCGGCAACCGCCTTCAGCCACAAGTCTGCTATCTCGGGCTCAGCGGATCTCACCGCGCCGGCTTCGTGCCACACCCGAGTCAGTTCGTCCTGCAGCTCGACAATCGCCTGCGCTGAAACCATTCTTTCGCTCCGCCGACGCCCGATCCTCCGGCCCTTTCAAGGTTAATCGAAAAGTCTATGGTAGAACTATCATCAACCACGGCCCAGGGCGCGATTTGAAATGCTGGACCGTCACAGACGGGGGAGCAATGCCGGAACACACCGAGCGGTTTCTTTGCCTGGCGAGTTACGAGAGGGGAAGCGACTTCCTCAAGAAGTGCGCGGAACTCGGCGTCAAGTGCACTCTGCTCACTCTCGATAAACTCCGCGACGCCGATTGGCCGCGGGAAGCCATTGAAGACTTCTCAACCATGCCTTCCGGCCTCACCCGCGACCAGATTCTGAATACCGTCTCCTGGATGGCTCGCGGCCGTAGATTCGACCGCGTCATAGCCCTTGACGAATTCGATCTTGAAACCGCAGCCCAGATTCGCGAGCACATGCGCGTTCCCGGCATGGGCATCACCACCGCCGCTTACTATCGCGACAAGCTGGCCATGCGGACCTGCGCAAAAGAATACGGATTCCTTGTGCCCGAGTTCTGCCGAGTGCTCAACTACGACGAGCTTCGCGACTACATGGCCCGTGTCCCCGCACCCTGGTTGCTCAAGCCGCGCACTGAAGCTTCCTCGGTCGGCATTCGCAAAATCGAGGATCCAGAGCAGCTTTGGCGCGCGCTCGACGAGCTTGGAGACAATCAAAGTCGCTACCTCCTCGAGCAGTTTGTCCCCGGCGACATCTTCCATGTGGACTCCATCGTCAGCGAGCACAATGTCGTCTTCTCAGTGGTGCACAAGTACGGCCGCCCGCCCATGCAGCTCATGCAAGAGGGCGGCGTGTTTACGACGCGCACGGTTGACCGCGCCAGCCAGTATTGGAAGCAGCTCACCGACCTCAACTCACGGCTGGCTCCCACACTCGGCATGGTTCGCGGGGTCACGCATGCCGAATACATCCGCGCTCACGCCGATGGCCGATATTACTTCCTTGAGATCGCCGCTCGTGTCGGAGGCGCCTTTATCGCAGACCTTGTTGAAGTGGGAACCGGCATCAACTTATGGCAGGAGTGGGTAAAGATTGAGGTCGGCAACCTCCGCGGCGAACAGTATTCACTGCCTCAAACTAAACAGGATTACGCGGGCAGCGCTCTTTGCCTCGCGCAAACCGCCGAACCTGATACCACCCAGTTCAACGAACCAGAGATCGTAGTGCGCGTAAAAAAGCATCATCACGCCGGCCTGATCGTCCGCTCCGCCGACTCAAAACGCGTTGAGCAGTTGCTGGATCACTACGCAACCGAGTTCAGCAACCGCTACCTCGCCAAGCTGCCGCCCATGGATCGCCTCACGCCGGAATAAGTGCGCAGGTTATGGTTGAGCTAGACAGGATTGTGAGTTCGTGTATCCGAGGCAAGGTCTTGTAACAGAGCATGACTGGTAGGTCCGGGCTTTAGCCCTGACTGCCGCAAAAACTTCCATCAATCGCTTGCGGCTTTACAGGCTGCGGAAAAGCTCGTTCAGGCGCAGGCAAAGGGAGCTTTGTAACGGTCCGCCACCGGTGTTTCCGACCCGCGCTGGACGAAACTTTGGGTGCCCCATCCTCGTCCGCCGCGGCGGATCTTTGTTTTTGTCGCAAGGGTGGGATACGCGGATGCCGAAGTTGGACGGAGCCGGTTTTTGTTTCTTATTAGGCGCAGGCAAAGGGAGCTTTGTAACAGGGCATGACTTTAGTCGTGCCGATAGAGCCAGCAAAATGACTTGGGCTTTTAGCCCCTGCTGTGCCTGCGGTTGCGAAATTGCCTCGCTTAATGTCTTTTTCCGCAGCCTCTTTAGCCCCTGCCCGGATACACCAAACCTGAAAATGCTCGAGCGCAATCAATACTCTTTGCGCTGAACAATCAGCATTGACGCGTACATCAGGCCTGCGGTAAGCAGCAGCGATGAGATAACTGGTGCCCACGGCACCGGCCCGCCTATTGGGTAGGAGATTAGACTCATGCCACGAAGAGGGCTGAGCCACGAAACCAAAGATACTCTGAACTGCAAAACAAATGCTGCGATGCAGCATAGGAATCCGCTGTAGAATTGCCACATTTCGTCGAGCAGGCACGCCAGCAGAGTTGAAAGAGCATAAACCACCATGGTGCATACCATGGCTCGCGCCAGGTATACGAGGAATTGCGGGGCGGTCGTGCCTCCCGGTCGTTGGAATACGGTATAAGCGGCCATGATAGCCACCAGAATTCCCGTTTGCAGGGCGCCCAGCCCCGCGCGCACAAACAGCAATCGCCGACGCGAAACAGGCAACGACAAAGTGAACAGCATTGAAGGATGAAATCCCGATGTTGCCGAGTACGTAGTTTGAGAATTGATGCCGGAGCCCGCCAGATATATTGCCGCAAATATGTAAAGGAAGATCGAGGCCAGGTGAACAGCCATCCATAGCCTCGAATCGGAAACTCCAGGCGGAGTCCTCAGGTGGAAGAGAGGCGCCCAAAGCGGTGCGGCCCACGCAAAAAGCATCGTTCCGGCTATAAAAGCGAAGCGCCAACGAGTCTCAAGCCAAGCTTTGAACCACAGCATCATTCCCCCCTCACATGATCCAGGAACAGTTCCTTCAGCGTTACGGGCCGCACTTCCACTGAGATTGCCCCAAGCTCACGGATGCGCTCCACAACGGCATCCACATCCATGTGCGCCAGCAGAGATGCGGTTCGGCCGCGCTGCCGCAAATGGTCAACTCCAGGTAAGGCGGCGAGTGAGTCTGGTGGCTCCGATTTGAACACCGCCAGGATGCGCCGGTATTGCGATTTCAGGTCGTCGAGCACACCGTCGATCACCACTTGTCCTTCGTCAAGGATGCAAACCGAATCGCAGATCTGCTCAACTTCAGCCAGTTGATGCGATGAGAAGAACACAGAGACGCCTTCATCTGCGGCCAGGTCGGCAAGTGCCTGCAATATGTCTTCAGTCATCGCGGGATCGAGTCCGCTGGTCGGCTCATCCATTACCAGCAACTCGGCTCCGCGCGCCATCGCCAGCAGCAACATGAGCTGCGTGCACATTCCCTTTGAAAGCTTCGGCAGAGACTTGGCGCGCGGCAACCGGAACAGCTCCAGATACTTCTCTTCAAGCTCGCGCCGCCAACCAGGGAAGAATGGCCGCGTGAACTTTATCATCTGGCCCACGGTCATAAAGTTATAAAGTTCTTTGCCTTCGCTGACGAAACCTATCCGGCGTCGAGCCGCAACAGAGGAAGCTTCGGAATCCACCGCCTCGCCAAAAAGGCTAAACCTGCCGGCATCGGGCCGAAGCATCCCCAGCAGAAGCTTGATTGTGGTCGTCTTCCCTGCGCCGTTGCGGCCCAGGAATCCGTAGATCGACCCGCGCGGTACATTAAGTTCCAGACCGCGCAGGGCCGCTATATCGCCAAAGCTCTTTGAGAGGCCATGCGTCTCAATCGCTGCCTGGTTCATTGCTTCCTCCTGCTTCCATGCCCGTTACCGCGCCGCCCTATTCTCCGGTTATGCGCGACAGTTCCTGCTCAAATACCCGCCTCAGCTCCGGCTCCGTTAGCCCGAGCGTCGCGCCTGCCTCGATCGCGTTGCGAAATCCCTTACTCGCTTCAGCAATGGCCACCGACTTCGGCCCTGCTTCAACCACGGCAACAAATGCCCCCGACCCATGCCGGACCTCGATCACGCCTTCACGTTCCAGCTCCCGGTAGGCTCGCGCAACCGTATTTGGATTCATCGCCAGATCCTCGGCAACCTTGCGAATGGTAGGCAATTGTTCACCTGTGCGCACGGCTCCCGTTTCTACGGCGTGCTTGATCTGTTCCATAAGCTGCACGTAAATCGGAACGCCGGAACTGAAGTTGACTCGTAGTTGCATAACAAGTGTTTACTGAACTAATACACTAGACTCACGAATCGGTCAAGGTTCCGCTTTTCTGTGGAAAAGGCCCAGAAAATCCACTTGACAACATACCAACTAATTGGTATGTTACATACCAACTGGTAGGTACTGTATGCCGCCTTCAGAAATACAGCATGAATCAAAGACCAAGTTCCTCGACGCCGCTCTCCACGTCATCCGCGCGCGCGGCTACTCGGCCACACGCATTGAAGACATTTGTGATGCCGCTGGACTCACCAAGGGCAGTTTCTTTCACCACTTCAAAAGCAAAGAGGACCTGGCCCTGGCTGCGGCCCATTACTTTTCAGATATGGCCGACGGACTTTTTGCCGCCGCGCCCTACCACCAGCACAAGGATCCCCTCGACCGTCTGCTCGGTTACATCGACTTTCGCAAATCCATCCTGCTCGGCGAACTGCCGGAGTACACATGCCTGCTGGGCACCATGGTGCAGGAGACCTACGAAACCCATCCCGCCATCGGCGAGGCTTGCGACCGCTTTATTATGTGGCACGCACGAACTGTTGAAGTGCTGGCGGCTCAGGCGATGGAGAAGTACCAGGTGCACGGCGAATGGACCCCGGTGAGCCTTGCGCTTTACACGCAGGCCGTAATCCAGGGAGGTTTCATCCTCGCCAAGGCGCAGCACGGCCCCCAAGTAGCGGTCGATTGCCTTGACCATCTGCACCGTTATATCGAGCTGCTTTTCAGTCGACCCTCTGACACAAACCCAAAGGAGAAATCAATATGAAGTGCATGGTAATCGTGAAGGCAAGCAAGCAGAGCGAACAAGGCGTGATGCCCAGCGCCGAATTGCTCGCAGCGATGAGCAAATTCAATGAAGAACTAATCAAGGCCGGCGTCATGAAAGGCGGCGGAGGCCTCAAGCCGACATCCAAAGGCAAGCGGGTGCGTTTTTCGGGTCCTGATCGCACCGTCATCGACGGCCCCTTCAGCCCCACCGAGCAACAGGTTTCGGGCTACTGGCTTTGGGAAGTCAATTCGATGGAAGAGGCAGTTGAATGGCTCAAACGCTGCCCAAATCCTATGCCAACGGAATCTGAAATAGAAATTCGTCCGGAGTTTGAGGCTGCGGATTTCCTGCAATAGCGCTGCTCGCGTATCCACTCACCACACAACATTCCCCGCGGCCACCCGCCGCAAAGGAGAGTCAAATGACTTCGACCATCAATCTCACCACTGAGCCGGAGATCGTTACCCGGCCCGCGATTCACTACCTTTACATCGAAAAGCTTGGCAACATTCCCGCCAACGCTCCTGGCGCCTGGCACGAAGCCGAAAAGTTCGCTGCCAAAATTGCCGCCGTGGGCCAGATCATCGGCGCTTCCGCACTTTACAAATGCGGCCCCGACATCTATCGCGCCGGATACATTCTGGCCCAACGCCCGGCAAGCGTTCTCGATGGCCTCAGCTATGAGGAAGTTCCCGGCGGCAAATACGTTAAATTCGTCCTGCACGGACCTTACAGCCAATTGCCACAGGCAACACCCCGTGCGTTCCAAATCGTCGAAGAAAAACAAATCCAGCTCCGTGACGGCTTCAACATTGAAAACTACGTCACCGACCCGCGCACCACGCCCCAGGAAGATTCAATCACCGAGATCATGTTCCCCACCGCCTGACCCAATGCCCCGGAGGGGCGAATTGACATTCAGCTTCTCGCGACGTCTTTTTTTTTGACAGAACTCTGGGTGCCCCATCCTCCGGGGTCCCCACGAACGGGGTCTTCGTTCGTGGGGTGGATCTGCGCGACGTGTCGCCGCAGCGACTTCTTGTCGCTAGGGTGGGATCCGCGGATGCCCAAGTTGGGCGCAGCCGGTTTCTGTTTCTTAACAGCCTCAAAACACAGAACTTCTCTCTGCCGATTCGACCCCACCCGTTTTGCAGTTAATTACCAATCCTTAGCGCATACTGAAATTGCATGATCTTTCAACCCAGCCCGGACTCACCCCCTCAGCCCCTCAACTCCCAGGCTCCCGATTCTCCAGTATTTTGTTTTCCGGGGGGGGACCCCCCCACCCCCTCCCCCCCAATCCTCCAGAATGGACCGGTGGCGTCTTGATCAACTGCAAGTAAATAAAGTAGTCATATCGAAAATGTAACAAGAAAGTTGTTACATTGGCCTCAAATGGGGGTACGATTCAAAAGACTTAGACCCAAATTGACCCAATTTCAATCCATCGCCTTCGCCGCGATATGTTGCGCCGTACAATCGACTCATGAGCAATAGCTGGCAGTATCCGCACAGGCGGTGGAATCCGCTGCGGCAGAGCTGGGTGCTGGTTTCTCCGCACCGCACGCAGCGGCCTTGGCAAGGCGAAGTGTCACAGAAGACAGTGCCATCGAGCGTCTCGTACGACCCAGAATGCTACCTGTGTCCCGGCAACAAGCGAGCAGGCGGAGCCGAAAATCCGGCCTACGAAAATGTGTTCGCTTTTGTAAACGATTACGCCGCGCTGCTGCCCGACTTGCCTTCTGCGACTGAGACATCAACCTCTCCGCTGCTTGCCGCTGAGGCGGTTCGTGGCCTGTGCAAGGTGCTCTGCTTTCATCCCGATCACAGCCTCACGCTGGCGCGCATGACCCGCGAAGAGATTCGCGCTGTGGTCGACGCCTGGGCAGCGGAATACCGCGATATAGGCAGCATCGACTGGATTCAATACGTCCAGATCTTCGAGAACCGCGGCGCCATGATGGGCGCCAGCAACCCTCATCCGCATTGCCAAATCTGGTCCACCAGCTTCGTGCCCGACGAGCCCGCCGCCGAGACCGCAGCTCAGCACGAACACTTCACCCGCACCGGCCGCTGCCTGCTTTGCGATTACGCCGCAACCGAGTTGGCTGCCGGCGAGCGGGTTGTCTTTGCAAACGATCATTTCGTCGCGGTGGTGCCGTGGTGGGCAGTGTGGCCCTTTGAAGTCCTGTTACTCAGCCGTCGCCACGCAGGCGCGATTCCGGAGTTCTCGTCAGACGGGCGCGACGCTCTCGCGGACGCCCTAAAGCGCATCACAACTCGCTTCGACAATCTCTTCCAGACCAGCTTCCCATACACCATGGGATTCCACCAGTCGCCGACCGATAACCAGGCTCATCCCGAGTGGCACTTCCACGGGCACTTCTATCCGCCGCTGCTGCGCTCGGCCACGGTGCGCAAATTCATGGTCGGCTTTGAAATGCTTGGCATGCCGCAGCGCGACATTACGCCGGAGTCGGCAGCCGAGCGATTGCGGGCATGTTCTGAGCAACATTTCTGGCCGAGGAGTTGAAGAAATCCATCCTGAATGGAGTACAAGGGCTGTGTTAACATCCCTTCTAACCTTCTAGCATTTGCATTTGGCCCAGGAGCGATTCGATTGAAGCCAGCTCTATTGTTTGCTGTGTCGGGCATGCTTTTTTCCGCCGCCTTAAGTTCTCAACCAGCCGCGCCGGCCTCAATGGTCGGCAGTATCGAGGTCAAGTCAGTTGGCATCGCCGAGATCGATACGACACATGTCAAAGTCTCGGTCAATCTGACCCTGGTACCGGAGCGGTCGGCTACGCTCGCTGACATTCAACTGTGTGCGATCCGCTTGAATGGTCTGCCCGCCTTCGCGGAACCGGTCGAGCAGGAAGTGCCGCTGCGAAAGGGTGTGTTAACGTCCCTTCCTCCGATTTATCTCACCGTCTTGTTTCGCGACCTCACCACGGTTGAGCCGCTGCGGCAGATGATCGAGAAGCAGAATGTGCATGTGCAGGGGGAACTGGTCGCCGGCGTGCAACTTGACTTTGCGCAGAAGCTAGCGTTGCACACCCAGCATCCCTCGGTAGCATTTCCAATTGCGCAAGATGTAGCAGTGCAGTCGACCATCAGTGACTTTCAGCGCAGCGTTGCATTGGGCGCATTGAAAATGATCGAGTCCGGGCTGGGGGCGAAAGATACAGCGACGCAATATATTCCAGGCGCGGAGCCGGCATGGGTTCACGACGTGAATGTTCGAACCAGGCCGAACCTCTACTGGGTGGACTCCACTTATTCGCTTGCAGAAGGTGACAAAGTGTTTCCAATCGCCGCGAGCGAGATAGGTTTCGCGCTGCAATCGGGAAAGCTTGTAGCGCCCTCCGACGTAATGGAGCCCTGGAAATACGACGCAGAGTTTATGGGCGCGTTGAAGTCGGGCACGGCCAAGCTGGTGAAGAGCGAGACCAGGATCGAGCTGCGGCCAGCCAACGCTGCGGGCGCGCCGATGGTGAATTCAAACGACTTTACGGTAGCTGTCGAAGGCACACCCGCGCAGGACGAAGTGACTCCCATCAGTTTTGGCCTTAGCCAGGTGAAGGTTTTGCGCCGCGCCGCGCCTTCTTTGCTGGCAGTCATTACGCCGCGTTCGCCAATGGCATCGGCGGGTTTGGCCGTGGCGCCGGACTCTGTATTGGCGCAGGACAAGTGGGACCATGTGGCATTGTTTCGCATGCGCGTGGATTCGGCAACAGGAGAGCGCCGGATTGAGACCCTGGAACTCGGAGCCAGCAAGGATGGCGCCGGAATTCATTTGTCTGAGCCGGTGGATTCCGCCGTATTTGGATCGCCGATCGTCACTCCGGAGGGAGTGATCGGCCAGGTGCAGGATCAGCAGTCGGGAACATTTCTTCCGAAGATGCTGCTGGATCCGACGCCGCTGTCGAAACCAGCAGTGCAGTAGGTGGCGTGTGCGGATCGCTAATCCGCTGTTGTTCCCACGCATACCGCGCGTAATTTCGCAACTCACTTGAATGCCTGCAGCCAAACTGTCACTGTGGATCGCTGTCACGTTTGCGAAGAACCAGGATGACACCGGCCATCAGTGCCAACAGCATTGATCCCATAATGGCCAGCGAGTCGTGGAATCGGTGACGGTAACTGACAGCGTGCGCTACCGGGTTGACGGCCGGATACTGCTCCCCAGCCACGGCTCTGCAGGTTTGATTGGAACCAGTGCTGTCTTTCGCGGTGATGGTGTAAGTGGGGATGTTGGCTTCCGCTGAATCTCCAACAATGGAAAGCCATGGCTTGCCGATGGTGGGATCGACGGGCAGGGAAGAGGGCGAAACCGGAGGCAACTGCCGATCGGGATCGAGAGTGCAGGTGATATCGGGAGCGGGTTTGTGTGGGCCCCACTCGGATGCCGCCGCTTCATGCAGAAGATTGGCCTCAAACGCCCAACGCGAAGGAATGATGTAACTGAGAACCTGGCCGGGTTTGGGCATAAGGTAGACGGGGCGCATGCCGCCGCCGAGAGCGATGATCGGCAGCAGCACCACGGGCAACAGGGCGATGGCGCCCTCAGTAGTGCTGCAGAGTGCAGAGATGCAGAGTCCCATGCCGACGCCAATCATTGAGGCGAGCATGAGGACGGCGAAGTCATAGAAGAAGTTGCTGTGGAGTCCGCAAGAGAGATAGACGATGGCCAGTAGCGAGCCGCACTGAAATACGCAAAGGGCGAAGAGAACGGTGAACTTTGAGAATACGTAGGAGAAGAGTTTGAGCGTCACCATGCGCTCGCGCTTGTAAATGGTCCACTCGCCGACAATTTCGCGGGCGGCGTTGTTGCATCCGAACCAGATGGCAGCGACAACCATCAGGAAATGCACAATGGGCAGCTTCATGGCCAGTTCGCCGTAATCGTGCGATGAGGCGGTAGCTGCCTTGAGCGGATAATTGACCACCCAAACAAGTATGGCGAACAACGGCGCCTGGGCCACCAGGACCAGGGTCTGAGTGCGGTCCTGAAGCTTGACGAAAATGTTTCGTTTGATCAGGGCGATCAACTGCTGGAGTCCGAACTGTTTCCGGGCGGTCTCTTCGCCGGTTTTCCCTTGTTTATCGGGCTGCTTGCCAGAGCGGTTGGCAACAAACTCCTGCTGGTAGCGAGATGCGGCATAGCGCTGACGCCAGGTATCGGTCCGCGCCCCCTCCGGATCGTTGTTCATGCCTGAGAACAACATCTCGGGGTTGAGATCCTGCTGCTCCTGGGGCTTTCGCGATCCGGTGGTAGGAGGATTGAAGAACTGTACCGAGTCAGGAAACGCAGGGCCGAAGAAGACCATGGCGCCGGGACTGTTGCCCTTGTCGCGCGAGATCATGATGAGGTCGTCAAATTGCTTGTACACGCGCAAGCTGGGCTGATGGATGGTGGTGACGATCGTCTTGCCGGTCTTGGAAAGACCCCTGAGAAGGTCGACGACTGACTCCGCGTCATAAGAAGAGAGTCCCGAGGTGGGCTCGTCGAGAAACAGCACCGGAGTATCAGTGATGAGTTCGAGTGCGATGTTGACGCGCTTACGCTGGCCGCCGCTGAGGGTTTTGCGCTCCGGTGAGCCGATGACGGTGTCGATTTTGTCCGGAATGCCGAGGTCTTTAAGCACCTTCTCCGTGCGGACTTCGATCTCGTCGTTGCTGAGATCGGTGCGCAGGCGAGCTGAGAAGTAGAGGGCCTGACGGACGGTGAGTTGGGGATGGACGATGTCGTCCTGCGGAACATAGCCCATCTGCTGGCGGAACCGATCGTAATACCGATAAAGGTTGGCGCCGTTGAAAAGTACGGTGCCGGATGCTGGGCGGGTATAGCCATTGAGCGCTTTCAGCAGGGTGGTTTTGCCGGCTCCGGCGGGGCCCATCAAAGCGACAAGCTCAGAAGGGAAGATGGTCAGCGAAACGGGATCGAGGAGGCGCTTTCCGTTGGGCGCGTTGACCACGACGCCCTCGGCTTCGATGGTGACGTTTCCGTAATATTCGCGACGAGCGAGTTCCCCGTCCTCAAGCAATTGAAAGCGGAAACTGCCGAGGCCGATTTCCTGGCCGGGACGCAGGAAGACGCGGGAAGTGATGCGAATGCCGTCGACATAGGTGCCGTTGCGGGAACCAAGGTCTTCAACAAAGATGCCTTCAGGCGCGCGTGTGAGCCGGGCATGGCGCCAGGAAATCATGGGGAAGGCGAGAGGCATATCGCACTGGGGGTCCCGGCCGATCTCCATGACGCTGCCGCGAAAAGGGACCTTGGTGAAAGCACCTTCGCCGATCTCAACCGTATGTTCCGAAGACAAGAGGCGCGATGCGGCAATCTTATAGGACCCGAGATACACCACGTCAGAAGGTTCAAGCGGGGCGCGATGGATGCGGTTGCTTAGCTCGCCAATGGCTGTACCGTTGCGCGAATTCCGATCTTCGAGAATGTAGCGGCCGTTTTCTTCGGTAATAACGGCATGATTCCAGGAGACGATAGGCAGGTCGATCCGGACGCTGGATTCAGGGTTGCGACCAATGGTGATGGTCCGCGACTGGGTGAGGGCGGCCAGCGCGGGGCTAAGCGCGGGCCCGCGACCAGGGGCGGCTGAGACGGTGGTTTGCTCGTGCGCCGGAATGTCTTTAGCCGGGTCGGTGCTGACTTCAGGCCAAGGCATCTCCACGCGGCCGGCTAGAGAGACGGGGGTTTTGTAAGCAATCCTGAGCGGCTCTCCTGGCTTCAGCCTGGCGCCGTTCACGAAGGTTCCGTTGGTTGAACCAAGATCTTCAATCGTGAAAGCAGCGTCATTGCGAATGAGGCGGCAGTGGCGGCCGGAGACAATAGGCTCCCGCACATGTAAATCGCACGTGGGCGCACTCCCGACCACCCAGGAATCTTGCCGTCTCACATTGTCTGGAAACATAGAAGGTTGATACTCGTGGTGTTGTCACACTGTAACACGCGATTCGACAACGTGTGGAGAATTAAAGGGCGGGTGGGCGGAGGAAACAACTGAAAGGCCTACTCGCATTTTCACAGCGGGAGCGAATCACGAAAATTGTCGGGTTGACAGCTCGTCGGCGGGTTTGGAGACCAGCGCTACGAATTTCTGATGCCCGTGAGAATCTCAGGCTAATTGGAAGAATTGCCTGCAGCCGCTTGGGCCTCGTGAACCCGCTCAAGTCCACTGCGGGCGCGACCATTGCCACCATCGCAGTTGATGACTTCTTGAAACTGTCGGGCGGCGGCGGGGTATTTGCCACGAGCGAGATTTGTTTCAGCTTGTTCGATCTCTCCGCTGATCTGGTTGCTATCGAGATCGCACCTGGACTCAGATTGCCTTGGCTTCTCAACCGGGGGCGGAACAACTTTGGCAGGTTGATCAACCACTTTGGGGGGCTCCTGGGCGATCGCGGATTGAGGGGCGGCCACGGCTTGCCTGGAGGTGTGCTTCTGAGTCTCAACCGGCTTGAGTGTGGGCTCAGGCTGAGCAGTTGTCCGCGGAGCGGTTACTGCGGTAGGAACTGGTTGGCTGGTAGCGGGCTGACTGGTGGGGGGTGCAGCTGGAGTCGCTTGACCGGCTGGAGTGGCTTTGCTGGAAAAGGGGTGAAACACAAAAATGACGACCAGCAGCAGTGCTGCCAGTGCAGCGCCGCCAATGAGCAGAATTCGGTTCAGGCTGCCACGGGGCTCGAGATCAGAAACGATGGGCCTCGCGGCACTTATTTGCCGGCCTTGCCCGTCGGTTGCTGCACTCTCAACCTTGGCGAGCTCCTGATCGACAGCCGGGACCGCAGATTCCGGACCCTTTTGCTCGATGAACCAACTGATGACCAATTCATCGGTGGAGCGGGTCGACGGCTGTTCGGGATCGCGCCAAATCAGTTCCCGATACCCCTTGCCGGAGTCAGCGCCGAGAGCAAAGCCGCCCATTTCGTCGAGAGCTTTGCCGACTCTCTCTGTGAGTAGAATCTGTCCCGCGGGCGCGCTTCCCAGTGCTTTCACAAATGACGCTTCCATGGCGGGGTCAAGGGAATCTTCAGTCTGCTGAACCAGAACTGAGAGCGGAGGATCTTTTGAGTTGCGGGACTCAAGAAAACCCTGGGCGGCCCATTGCAGACGACGCGCAGTCAAGACTCCATCCTGAACTGCGGGAAAGCGCGCTACGACAACCTTGCCACTCGACTCAAGCACATCTCCGCCGGAAGCTTTGATGAGGTCGGTTGTGAGGCAGGTTTCGGGATCGAGGAGAGGTGAACCGGAAGGTACTGCGTTTGCCGCATTGATGCTTTTAGAAAACCTGACGTGGAGTATGGCGCCAACGGCGGGAGCGTTACCGATGGCCACCGTCGGGGCATGCTCTCCGGCGGGATCGTTATCCCTGAATTGATCCAAGGCGGTCATTGAACCCCATAAAGTGACTCAACAGTTTTGGTCCCCCTATCATAGAGGGAAATTCATTGCACACTATTCTCTGATCGTGGTAGCTTAGCAGAAATCGTAGTCATATTAGAAGTCTTTATTTGCGGCGCATTGGGGCATTTTCCTCATTGCGCCAACGAATGAGGGTGGCGTCTTCCGCGGTTTGTACTTGGATGGCGTCGGGCGACGGGTCATTCCCAGATGACCCCGCCGAGGGAAACATGAGATTGCGTTCCAGTTATCAGAGTAAGTTCTCGTTTTGCTTTCTTCGGGATGTAACTTTTGCGTTGGTTTTCTTCAGCATTGCGTGGTTAGGGCCCACAGCCCAGGCCAAAGAGCCTTCGTTAATCGCAATTGAGATTTACGATGGCCCCAACGGTCCTGCATTTGTGCAGCTGACCGACGTGCTGATCAACGGCAAAGCGGAGCTGCGCGTGTGCGCCGGCTGTACTTCCCCCATCATTGATAAGTCCACGTACAATAAGCTTCCAAAACTTACGCTTGGTGCTGACGGCGTGCTTGAGCGCGATGCCGGCGGGGTTTTGCGCTACACAGCAAATGGCGCGCCTGCCGTGATTGTTGAACCGCTGAACGTGAAATTTGATCAGAAAGAATATGGTGTGGGCGAACTGCCTGACTTGGCTGTTCTGACCGGGACTCCCATCGGAAGTACGGGCGCGGTGCCGCAAATCAAGAAGGGCGTTACTTTGTTCTTTGTTGCGGCGCCGGATACCGAGCGGGCCGAGTTCGAACGTGCCCGGAGGGCGGCGAACATAGTCATGTGGCAGGACTATCTGGCCAGGGAGCCCGGGGGCAAGCATGTGGCGGTGGCGAAGTCGTCGCTGGCCGCACTTTTTGTGGCAGCGGGGAACGACGCGTTAAACGCCTACGATAAGTCTGTAGCCGCTGGCGCACCGGCGTATGACAAATTGAAGACAGCCAAGGACCAGTCGATTCAGGCGCACGCCCTGGTTCCGGAGTCAGCGCCGCTTGGCGATCTGGACAGCAAGATCAACACGGCGCTCGGCGCAATTTGCAAGACCGGAAACGATGAGCTGGCCGCTTACCGCGCGGCTTTGGCGTCGCAAGGCGCAGGATATGTTCATCTGCAGAACGCCAGGAATTATTCCGATATCATTGGCGGCATCGATTCGACATTCCAGCCCTACATCGCATTGCAGAAGGGAACGCTGCAGGAAACCAATGCGATTCAGTCGGCACTGCGCACAGCGGAGTCGGATCGGGACGCAAAGAAATTTGACGAGGCGCTGAAAGCAATCACTCCGTACCGTTCGTTTGCCGCAGAAGAGCCACGGCTGGCAAGCATCATTGACGCAGATTACGAATATCACTTGGGCGCGGGGAAACGGGCCGAGGCATCGTCAGACTTTATAACGGCGATTCGCGAGTATGGGGCTGCGCGCAACGCTAAAGACACGCCGGGGGCAAAGAGTGCTGAGGCAAATGCCAAGGCACAAGAGGTGATTGTTGAGGACAAGGCTGGGGCAGCCAAGGCATTGGCCAGCAGCAAGGAATTTGAAGACGCAAAACAGATCTTGAAGGCCTACGAAGTTCTGGATAATCTTCCCAAAAACCAGCGGGCCCTGGTAAGCGACGACTTAGACAGGTTGGAACCGTCTTACGTGCTGGCTGCGTCGCAGGCGGCCAAGGAACTGCGCCAGGCTCACGACCCGATCAAAGGCATTGCCGATGAAGCGGCAATCGAGAGCGCATACAACTATCTGAAGAAGGCCTACGAACTCAGCCAGAACGAGTCGTACGACGACCGCATGGAACTGCTGGGCAATGACCTGAGCGCTTATTTTCTTGACATGGCGAAACAGAAGCTCGCGAAACCTCAGGGATCGGGCACGGAGCTGGGCTGGACGTATCTGACTGAGGCGCTGCCTTACAAGGCATCGAATCTGGACGCCGTGCGGGATGCCATGGTTGGCGCATCGGCGGCGCACGCGATTCGCTCGAAGTTATCGATTCGAGTCCAGTTCCGGGATGAGACATCGCAACGCGACAGTCAAGGCTTTGCGACCCAGTTGGAGAATGCCATCATCACCGGACTTGAAGGCACAAAAATAGCAGTGAAGGTGGTGCGGGCAGGCGAAGTGACGCCGGTTGAGCCGGACTATGAATTGGACGGCGATGTGCTGCAGCACCATCTCAGCACGGAACCGGTGGTTGAGTCAGTGGAATCCAAGTTCCGGGACGGCACCAGGGAAGTGCCCAGCCCGGCGTGGGTCAAACTGAACCACGCATATGAAAAGGCGCAACTGGATCTTCAGGGTGCGTTGGCAGCACTTAATGGCGCCAGTGCGCACAACGCGAGCAAAAAGGATCTGGCCGATCTGAGCGAAGAGCAGAAAAAGGCGCAGAAGGCTGTAGAAGATGCGCGCGTGGCGATGGACGCGACGCAGGCCACGCAGACTGAAGATATTATCCGTCCCTACCACTACACCAAGAGAACGGTGAATTTGACGGGCACGATTCAGCTTCAGTTTCGAGTTGTTGACCCTGTGAGCGGCCAGTCTGCGGAACCGATGCCGATGACCAAGGAAGACCACAAGCAATATGTGCTGCTTGAGAACGTGAAGCAGGAGGATACCGAAGGGGTTCAGGAGTCCGGTGCGATGCCGAATACGGCGGACTTTATGCAGAACCTTGAGAACTCCGCACTGCAGGCGCTGGTTGAGGGGGTCAGCAAGCGTGTGGGCGAATTACCGATGAGGATTTATAACACGGCAAAGACGCTGGAAGGGGAGTCGGACTTGGACGGGGCCGGCGAGGCCTACCTGCGATTCCTTTATCTTGTGCCGGACGTGACATCGAGTGAGAGAGCGCACGCAGTGGAGTTTCTGAAATCTCAGTTCAATATGTCGCCGCCGGTCACCCAGTCTTTTGCGACTAACAGCGGCGGGCAATAACTGAAAGCTGTAAGTCCTGGGTCAAAGGGCTCAGGAAAATCCCCATGAACTGACAGGCACGATTCAATCGAAAACGCTGATTTGCGGAGATGCCCGGCATTGGGCGCGCAAGAGACGGAGTTAAAGCGTGGGTTTCCCTGATAAATCACAGGCCGGCGGAATCACCAGAATCGGCAAGTACGACGTTATCGACGTGCTGGGGCGGGGGGGCATGGGTGTGGTGTATCGTTGCATCGATCGCCGCATCGGTCGCGAAGTCGCCATCAAGCAGCTTACTGAAGGGTTTGCCGGCGATTCCACAATGCTCGAGCGTTTTTACGAAGAGGGCAGGAGGACGGGCCGGCTCAACCATCCTAATATCGTCACAGTATATGAGCTTGGCGACGATGATGGCACTCCGTATATCGTGATGGAACTTGTGCCGGGTGAGCCGTTGGATAATCTGCTTGTATCGGGCACACCAATACCCATGCCCGATCGGTTGCGCATTGTTGAAGAAGTTTGTTCCGCGCTCGGCTATGCACACCTCAACAAAGTGATCCATCGGGATGTGAAGCCCGCGAACATTTTTGTGCAGCCGGACTGGAAAGCCAAGCTACTCGATTTCGGAATTGCCAGGCTTGAGAGGCGCGACTCTGAAAACAGTTTGACGCGCGCCGGCCACATCATCGGTACAGTCTCATACATGGCGCCGGAACGGCTGCGCGGAGAAAACGTGGACGGCCGGTCTGATATTTTTGCGGCTGGCGTGGTTCTCTATCAACTGGTTGCAGGGCGGCAGCCCTTCACCGGGGCCGATAGTGTTCTGGTGCAGAAAATTCTGAATGAGCCGCACACCCCTCTGGCAGCTTTCGCGCCCGATTGCCCCCCAACCTTGGAGCTGATTGTTGAGCGATCCCTCGCCAAGTCTCCAGATGACCGATATTCCACGGCCGAAGAGATGGCGGCGGATCTGGCCGCGGTAATTGCCGATCTCAGGCAGGGACAGACGCTTGAGTTGCTTGCAGAAGCTCAGTCCTTTTTTGAAGCGAAGGATTATATGCGCGCCCGCGGTACTCTCCATCAACTGCTGAAGATTGATAGCGCTCATGGACCGGGTCGGGAACTGCTGGCCAAAATCAACCAGATATTCTCAGAGCGCAAGCGCGATGAACGGGTGGCGATGATTCGCCAGCAGGCCGAAGACGCGATTAATCACAAGAGGTTCGACCAGGGCCTCTCGGTTCTTGAAAGCGGCCGCGAGTTGTTTGCCTCCAATCCAGAGCTGGAAAAGCTCAGAGAAAGGGCTCAAAGGGAAAAAGACAAGCAGGACAAGATCAGTCTGCAGGTGAACCTGGCCGAAGCGGCGCGCCGCAAAGGCGACTACAGGTCCGCTATCGCGGCCGCACAGAAAGCGCTGAAGATCGACAAGACAAACTCCAGGGTGATGGTGCTGTGCAATCAGCTTAAGGATGAAGCTGAACAGGCTCAAAAGACTGCCGAGGCAAAGGCGCTGCTCAAGTCGGCGAGCCTCGAGATCAATTCCCGGCGTTACCAGGAAGCAATTGAGCTGCTAAAGCAGGCGGAACAACTGGATCCGACCAACCCGGAGCTTCCGATGCTGCTCGGAGACGCTTCCGCCGGACTCGAACATATTCGCCGCAGGGAGGCAGTTGCCGCGCTGGAGGAACAGGTAGCGCTGGCTTCAACTTATGAGCTGGTTCAGCAGGCGTCGAAAGCCATTAATGAGGCCATGGTGAGCATGCCGACTGAGGCGGCTCTCTTCCAACTCAATGCGCAGGTCGATCGGCAACTGAAGGAATACGAGAACAGGCGCCTGGTCGAAGAAACGGTTCAGGCCTGCCGCGAACTGGTGCCGCGAGCGGCCCTGGAATTGGTCCAGGAGGCGCGGTTGCGTGTGCCTGGAGATGAAAAGCTGATTAGCCTTGAATCGCTTCTGATGAGCCGGCTAAGGCAGCAATCGGTTGAAGAGCGGCGAGCTGAATATCTTTTCCGCGCTCGAGAGGCGCTTGGCAAAGCAAAACATGGCGATGCGGTTCGGATTCTGGAGTTTGCCGAAGCGGAAGGCATTGCGACGCCTGAGCTTCTGTCTCTACTGGATTTTGCCCGCAAGGAAGATCGCGAGAGCCGGCGCCTTGAGCAGTTGCGCAACGACATGGTGCGTGCGCAGGCACTGATGGCGGCTTCAGAATATGATGAGGCCATTTCGTTTCTCGAAGAGGTGCTTCACCAGAAGGAAGACCCCGCACTGCGAATGTTGCTCGACCAGGCAAGCGCGGGCAACGAGGCGTTTCGTATTCAGATTGCAGATACCCTTGCTTCCAGTGCAAATTTGTTGCGGGCGGGCAAGCACGACGAGGCACTTCAATTTCTCCAGATGCAACCCCCGGCCGTATTGCGCACGGTAAAGGTGAAGTCGGCGATTACGGCGATTGAAGATGAACGTCATCAGGCGGTGTTCAGAACTATCGGTCGAGCCTACGCGGTCCTGGAGTCCGACTTACCTGCGGGGCTCGGGCTGCTGAAGCAAGCGGCAATGGCCTCGGCGGAGACGTTTTCATGTTCTATGGTTACCCAGTCGTACGTTGCCAGGGAACGAACCTTCGCAGACCAGGCGGTAGCCGCGGCGGTCGAAAAGTCGAAGAACCTGCTTCGCGATCGGGACAAGGATTCGGCCGAACGGGCGTTGATGACGGTGTCGCGAGCCCTTCCGTTTGCCAGTGCCGAGTTAAAGCTGGACTGGCAGCGCATGAAGAAAAAGGCCTCAGCAAGCACACTGATTTCGCGTTTGCGGGGTTGATGCAACGGCTGAGTCTATGCGCGATTTTGCTCTCGTCGCAACTGCTCGATTGGGAAGTTGCAATAATCGGAATATTGGACATTCAATTGGAATGTCTAGCTGAAGAGTAAGAGTTTTGACATGGGCCGGCTACAAGGCAACTTACGGGCAAGGGGCAAATAATGGAAGTCGAAATTGAATTTGTCGATAAGTCGAAGAAGTGGGTATTGAATCAGCCTTTCATCCGCATTGGCCGCGGAGCGAAATGTGAGGTCGCTCTGGCCGCAAGGCAATTTCCCCAGGTCGCGACTGAGCACGTTGTGCTTGATGTTTTCAGCGAGTCGGTGAGGGTGGGCGGCGCCAGCGGCGCAAGCGGAGAAATACTGATTAACGGGCGGCCTGCGGCAGAAGGAGATTTTTTGCGCCCCGGAGACATTCTGCGGCTTGGATCAAGTGGGCCCGAGATGAGTATCCGCTTCGGTGAGAGGACAGACCGCTCGGTTGCGTCTGGGCACGCACCTACCCAGTTCATTCGTTCCGGCGGTGGACCGGAGCACGAACCGACCCGGGTTGTCTCGATCCCGATTGCAGCATCCGATTTGGAGAAGCGCAACTCGCCGCCCGCGAATAGAACTACGGTTTATCAGGCTGGTGGGGCTTCATTATCCGGGGCAGGGAGCCAGAATGCGTATGATCCTCCGGCTTCTTCGACAAGGGCAGTAGGCTCGCTGCCGGTGAATCGCAACGATCGCGGCCAGGAAAGCTCGCAACCAAAATCCGGCAGGGAGACTTTTGCCGAAACGCCAAGGTCCAATGACGATCCAGGTTTGGGGCGAAATGATCTGCGTGGTCTTGAGTCGAAACTGAAGTTCATGCAGATCACTCAGATTACATCACTTCTGCTTCTCGTACTGATGATGGCATGGGTGTTTCAGTTGAACCGGAAACTTTCAGAGACGCAGGACCAGGTGGTGGCGTTACGCCAGCAGGCGAGTTCCGCAGTGACTCAATTTACACCTGCGCTTGACGCCAAGCTGAGCGTATTTGAAAACCAGATGGACGGATTGGACGCCAAGCTCAAGGGCACCGAAGCGGCCATGGAAACTGACATGGATGCGAAGATGAAGCAGGCCCAGGAGCAGATGTTTGCCGCCATGGACGTCAAAATGAAGGCCACTGAAGATGGCATGGTGAATCGAATGAATACCGAGATTCCCGTCATGCTTGATAAATACATTAACGGAAGGCTTGGGGAGATCAAGCACTGAGTTGCGAAGTATGGCTCCGCACAACTGCCGGCGAGTGGTTCGAAATTCGTGGTCCTGCCAGGGCTGAGGCATTTCATTGAAACCCTGGCCCGTAATTTAACTTCCGCAGTTTTGCAGTTAATTAAGCCCCGGGCGCGCACAATTGAATCATGCAGATCAATAGGGCCGCAGATCCCATTCTCACTGCTCATATGCCGAAAGCCGAAATGGCAACACCAGGCAGGTGCCGGGCAGCCCAGAAATGTTACTAATATGTACGGCCGGGTAGATTCCTGACATTTCAGACCGGGCACATACCTGACAGTTTTTCATTATCAGGAAGGTTTTGTTGTTGCTTTTGCTCTTGTTTTTGTTTTCCCGTTTCCGGGGCAGCTGCCCCGGAAACGGAGTGGTTGGTCTGTCCGCCTTTGCTGGTTGGCAGGCGGTAGGTTTTCCTGGTTCTTTCTTCAAACAGCGCCACGGGCACATGGGCAAAATAGACGGTGTAGCACCCTTCGTCAAACGGCAGCAGGCCCACCCGCTCGCCCCACAGCACCTCACTGAGGAATACGTCATGCTTTTTCCAGCGGAAATGCCCGTGACTTTGAACGCTGCGTACCAGCATCGAGTCCGGGTACTCGATCTCCGGCAGCCGTTCCGGATAGGGCCACGGCGAAGGTTCGTAGACCGAAGCAGGCGTCTGCATCCCCAGCGCCTCGTGGGGCCGCACGTGGTTGTAGTCGTGGCGAAAGCGGTCCAGTTCCCGCTGCTGGCCGCGCCAGTCCAGGGCCGGCCGCCGGTCCAGCTTCAGGGTGCGATGCATCCGCTCGTGGCGCCAGTTCTGTTCCGGATGACCGGCCTCGATCCGCTCCGGCACGATGCCCAGCTTGATCCACCACACCGCCAGCCGCGACAGCCCGCCGACGGCCGAACTCGCAAACGGAGGCCCGTTGTCGGTGCGTATCCACCAGGGCAGCCCGAACTCGCGGAATGCCGCCTCGAAGATGGCCTGCACCCGCTCGGTGTCGGACTTGGCCACCGCCTGCGACCGCAGCAGGTAGCGGCTGCAGGCATCGGTAATCGTCAGCGGGTCGATGCGCGTGCCGTCGCCGCTTCGGAACCAGCCCTTGAAGTCGGCGCACCACACCTTGTTGCACTCTGCGGCATGGGCCAGAGGCGCGGTGTAGGGCTCGGTTCTGCGCCGCTTCTTGCGCGGAACCACCAGCCCGGCACGCTTGACGATCTCGCCCATCGTGCTGGTCGCCGGCCACCTGTGCCAGGGCTGATCCCGCTCCAGAATCCGCTTCAGCTTCCGCGGTCCCCACGTCATGTGCGCCTGGCGCAACTCCAGCACCGACTCTTCAATCGCAGCTGCGGTCTGGTTGGGATGCCGAGCCGGAGCCCGGTTCAGTTCCACCAGACCTTCTGCACCAAGCTGCCGGTAACGGCGAAGCCACACATAGCCCGTTTCACGGCTCACACCGAACCGCTCGCACAGAGCCTTCATCGACTCCTCATCGCGCTCATAGTCATACACAAAGCGCAGCTTCTCTTCCATCACACTGCTCGCTCTCCAGCCCATCCAGACGTTTTAATCAAACGCCCGC
>Ga0265338_10002862_pt1 | contig 25196 bp, 16 predicted proteins | sample 42126metaG_FD_193579 | JGI IMG/M metagenome (GOLD analysis project Ga0265338, IMG submission 193579) | Rhizosphere microbial communities from Carex aquatilis grown in University of Washington, Seatle, WA, United States - 4-21-26 metaG | ecosystem: Host-associated > Plants > Roots > Rhizosphere... | reverse complement strand
GGGCGATTTCATGTCCTACATGGCGTACTTTCACCGCTGGATGGCATCGGTCCGGACGATCTGCGCACGGCGGAGCTCATAAGGCGGTGCTCATCCGCCGATAGTCCGGTTCGGGAAGTGATCTTGGCGACCAGTCCAAACGTCGAGGGCGAGGCAACCGCGGTCTACATCGCGAAGCTGTTGCGTCCGCTGGCCGTGCGGGCCACGCGCATCGCGACCGGCGTGCCCATCGGCGGCGAGCTCGAGTACGCGGACCAGCTGACGCTCGCGCGCGCGATCGACGGCCGGCGTGAAATCTCTTGAACGCCGTGGCTGAAGTTACGCGCGTAGCTGCCGAAAAGGATCTTGGTCAGGAGCTTGGCAAGGAGGGCCGCGAGGAGATCTTTTGTGAGCCGAGGAGATTCACGCTGAGGCATCGGGGAGCGCGAAGCTTGAATCCCAGGGATTCGAATGATAATTGTGATTCTCCAGGGCGAAGCGTGATGTCCATCGTACAAGGAGCGCAATGAGCGGCCCCGAAGTGATGTTCCCCGAAGAGCAGCAGCTGATCTCGACGCTCTGCCAGCGCTTGCAACGGGACGCCAACGCCAAAGCGATTCTGCTCATCGGCCGCGACGGTCAACCCATCGCCGAGGCGGGCGACATCGAGGAGCTCGACGTGACGTCCTTGTCTTCGCTCACCGCCGGCAACGTGGCGGCGACCGGTGGGATTTCCAAGATTCTGCGCGAGAAGGATTTCACCAGTCAGTTTCACGAGGGCGAGAAGATTCACGTTCACATCACCCTCGTGGGCGGGCGCGCGATCCTTCTGGTGCTGTTCGACGAGCGGTCGTCGCTGGGCCTGGTGCGGCTGCGCGTGAAGAAGTCCTCGGACGAGATGGCGCGGCTGTTCGATCAGGTCGCGAAGAAGGCCGCCGCGAAGAGCCAGCCGTCGATCCTCACCGAGATCACCGACAGCGACATCGACAACCTTTTCAATGATTGACCGCGGACCGGGCGCGAGCCTATGAGCTTCATCAACTACTCGTCACGCGAGATCAACTGCAAGTTGGTCTACTACGGCCCCGGGTTGTGCGGGAAGACGACCAACCTCCAGTACATCTACGCGAAGACCAGCCCCGACGCGAAGGGGCGCATGATCTCGCTCGCCACTGAGACGGAGCGGACGCTGTTCTTCGACTTCCTGCCGCTGTCGCTGGGTGAGATCCGCGGCTTCAAGACGCGCTTTCACCTCTACACCGTGCCCGGCCAGGTCTTCTACGACGCCAGCCGCAAGCTGATCTTGAAGGGCGTCGACGGCGTGGTGTTCGTCGCGGACTCGCAGATCGAGCGCATGGAGGCGAACATCGAGTCGCTGGAGAACCTGCGCCTGAACCTCACCGAGCAGGGCTACGACCTCGACAAGCTTCCGTACGTGGTCCAGTACAACAAGCGCGACCTGCCCAACGCCGCGCCGCTGGACCAGCTGCAGAACGTGCTGAACCCGACCAAGGCGGCCGAATTCGAAGCCTGCGCCACCAGCGGCGTCGGCGTGTTCGATACGCTCAAGGCCGTGGCCAAGGCCGTCCTCACCGAGCTCAAGCGCGGCAGCAGCTAGCTTCTTTGGCGCGGCTCCGGTGCTCGGCCCGGCTACGCCACAGACCCGGTTTGCCGCCGCCTTCCAAGCAGCGCCGTGGCCGGATCCGGGACGGAGACCCTACTTGCGGATGACGGCCGCCGCGAAGAAGCCGGCGATGGCCGCCTGGCCGAGGAGCCAGAAGCGGTCGAGGAAGTCGGGGACGTAGCGGACGTCGACGGTGTTCGACACCGCGGCGAAGAGCAGCACGCCCGCGATGCCGAAGCCGAAGCCCGCCAGCGCGGGGCGCAGCCGTGACTGGCCGTAGAGGAGCACGGTGAGCACCACCGGAATCAACGCGCTCCACAGCAGCGGGTTGCCGTAGGCCCACGGGCCAGCCGCGCTTGCCACGTCGGCCGTGAAGCCCGACGACAGCAGCGCGACCGCCGGGTGCGCCGACGAGACCAGGTATGGCAGCGCGAACAGGCCCGACGAGCCGGCGATCAGCGCAGCGAGGAAACCGCCGCCGAGGCGAATCGTGCCGCGGCCACGGCGGCGGATGAGCAACGCGCCCAGCAGCGCCATGCCCCCGCCGAGCCCGAGCTCGCCGGCGCCTCGGCCGACCTGGATCTTGCGCAGCGCCGCCGCCGCGTCGACGACGCCGGCGCCGTAGTGGTCGTCGATGCGCGCGGCCGTCAGCTGCTGGCCGTCGCCACCGACGCGCGGCTTCGGCGTGTGCGCCGTACCGAGCAGGATCTCCTCCACCGCGTCGGGCTTGCGCACCCCGGCGCCGACGATGAGCGCGGCGACGCCCGCGACGTGCGGCGAGGCCATCGACGTGCCCATGAACCACAGATAGTCGGTCTGCGACGTGTTGCCCGGGACGATCGTGTGTTGCAGGACGCCGTCGGGCTTGCCGTCGCCGTTCTGGTCGACGCGCACGTTGCCGCCGGGCGCGGCGATATCGATCTGCGGGCCCCAGTTCGAATAGAAGGTGGTCGTCTCGTCGTACTGGGTCGCGGCCACCGCGATGACGCCCGGGTAGCGCGCGGGGTAGCTGACCGACCCGCGCCCGTCGTTGCCGGCCGCAGCGACGATGGTGACGCCTTTTTCGCGGGCGTACTTCACGGCGCTGCCGATCGTGCCCACCGCCACGGGTCCGCCGAGGCTCATGTTGATCACGTTCGCGCCGTGATCGGCCGCCCACCGGATGCCCTGCGCGATGCCGGCCATCGAGCCCGAGCCGCGCGCCGACAGCACCTTGATCGGCATGATCGAGGCCTGGAAGGCGACGCCGGCGACGCCGAGCTTGTTGTTGGTCGACTGCGCGATCGTGCCCGCGACGTGCGTGCCGTGGCCATGGTCGTCGGTCGCGTTGTCGTTGTTGGCGATGAAGTTGTAGCCGGGAACGAACTTGGTCTCCGCGAGATCGCCGACGCGGCTGACGCCGGTGTCGATGACCGCGACGACGGCGCCCTTGCCCTGACCGAGCTGCCACGCATCGGGCAAGCCGATCTGGCGCAGGTGCCACTGATAACGGAAGCAGGTGTCGTTGGGGAACGGCGACGGCTTCGCCGCGTCGGCGGCGCACTCGGCCTCCATCGTCGAAGCGCTCGCGAGCGCTTCATCGGTCATCTCGTCGGGCGCGATCGACGCAAGGCTGTCGTAGTCCACGCTCTCGACCTCGGGATCCGTCGCCAGCCTCGCGGCCGCCGCGGCGGCGTCCTCGGCGTTCGCGAAGTCGATGCGATAGAGCTTGTCGACTGCCGAGTAGGCGCTCACCGGCACCTCCGTGTACGGCTCGGCGGCCAGCGCTTGCGGCGAGATGTCGTCCTTGAAATCGACGATGAGCCGCGTCGGGTTCACGCCGGCTGCCCCGGCGCGATCGGCGCTGGACGGATCGGCCTTTGCGCGCGGGTCACGCGCTCCCACGTGGTGCCACAGGAACCCGGTGCTCGCTACGCCGGCCACGAACACGCCCCAGAGAACGACTTTGGGCATCGCCATGGTGGAATTATACGACTGCAAATCCCTTTCGTATGTTTCGCGCCAAGAAGATACGAGGCACGCCGCGTCGCGCGTGTGGCTCAACCGTGGCCGTTCGTTGATTTCGCGGGCGGCCTCCTTTAAAGTGTCCGCTACTTTTTCAATTAGTTTTCCGCTGTTGCGAGGAGACTCCACGACGATGCCGACGGTCCCACCCCTTCGCCAGCCTCCCGCAAGGGGGCCGGCGTCTTACTGGATCCGGCTCTTCGTCGACATCGTCGCGGTCCTGGTCGCGGTCGTGGTGGGCTGCGGGGCGCCACGAACGGCGCATGCCCAGGCCAACAAGGACGACCTGGCAGCCACGGTGGCCAAGCTCAACAAGAAGGCGCTCGACGAGTACGACAACCTCAACTTCGAGGAGGCTCGCAAGATCCTCAAGGACGCGCTGGACTTCTGCAAGGAGGCGGGGCTCGACCAGCACCCGATCACCGCGCGCACCAACCTGCACCTCGGCGTGGTCTTGCTGACCGGGTTCAAGCAGCGCGACGCGGCCACCAAGTACTTTCGCAAGGCGCTGGAGATCCAGCCCGACATCAAGATGACCAAGAGCCTGGCCAACCCGGAGATCCAGGCTGCGTTCGACGAGGTCGTCGCGTCGCTGGGCAAGCCTGGCGGCGGGACGACGACCGCGGTGCGCAGCGGCGCCGACTCGGGGATCTCGCACGAGCCGGTGACGCGCGCGTCGCGCGGTCAGGGCGTTCCCATCAACATCACGCTCGATCCCGCGTTGACGGCCGACCGGGTGGCGCTGTCGTTCCGCGCAGCCGGCGCCTCCGAATTCACGACGCGCGACATGCGCGAGGCGACGCCGGGGAACTTCACCGGAGAGATTCCGTCGAGCGCGACGGGCGGCAACCACGTGGCCTACTTCGTCGAGGCTCAAAAAGGCGGGCAACCGATCGCGACGGTGGGAACGAAGGCCAGCCCGCTCATCACGTCGCTGGTCGCGGCTGCGCCGGTGGCGGGCGTTCAGCGCCCTCGCGGGACCGAACCGGAGTCGCCGGCGCCGTCCGGGAGCGAGCCGTCGCACTTCTTCGTCGGTGTCGGCGTCGGCAGCGGCGTCGGCTGGGCGACCGGCTCCGGCGAGATCAGCTCGACCCACGTCGCCGATCCGCCGGGCCTGGCGGCGGCGCAGATCGTCCACCTGACGCCGGAGCTCGGCTACTTTCTGACGCCGGACCTGCTGCTGTCGGTGCAGGCGCGCATCCAGTTCCTGTCCGGGCTGACCAGCTGCCCAGGGTGCGCGTCGCCGCCGTCGACGGCGATCGCCGCGTTCGCGAGGCTGACCTGGCTGTTTGGCGCCGACAAGCTGCGGCCATACGTGTCGGCGAGCGCGGGCGGAGGCCGTATCCGCCACGTCGCCGACTTCTCGTGGATCAAGGAGTGTGGCTCGACGGGGACCAGCGGCTGCGTCGACAGCATCCCCGGCGGCGCGGTGCTGCTCGGACCCGGCGCGGGGATCCTCTACGGCATGTCGCCCAACTTCGGTTTCCTCGCCGGCGTGAACACGCAGGTCGGCTTCCCCGACTTCACGTTGAACGTCGATCTGAACCTGGGAGTCGCCGCGCAGTTCTGATCGACCTCGGACTAGGTTTTCTCGGGCTCCCAGAGCGGCTCGGGCTCGCCGTAGATGCGCGAGGCATGGCGGCTCATCACGAAGAGCGCGTCGGACAGGCGATTCAGATACGGAACGACGAACGCGCCGATGGTCTCGGTCGCGGCCAGGCGCACGGCCAGGCGCTCGGCGCGGCGGCACACGGTGCGCGCGAGGTGCAGGTACGACGCGACCCAGCCTCCGCCGGGCAGGATGAAGCTGCGCAGCTCGCCGAGGTGCTCGTTCCAGGCGTCGATCTCGTGCTCGAGCGCGGTGACGTGGCGCGCTTCGATCAACGGCTGCTGGGGGTGGCGGTCCCCTTGCAACGTCGCCAGATCGCTGCCCAGGTTGAAGAGCTCGTTCTGGATGCGGCGCAGGACCGCGGCCAGGGCCGGCGCCTCGGCGGGGGCGCCCGGCTGCTCGAGCGCGGTGCGCGCGAGGCCGACGCACGCCGACAGCTCGTCGACGGTGCCGTAGGATTCGATGCGCAGCGAGTCCTTGGCGACCTTCTGCCCGCCGACCAGGCGCGTCTGCCCACCGTCGCCGGCCTTGGTGTAGATGCGATTCAGCCTGACCATGCGTGGTGTCTACTTCAGGATCAGCTCCTGGACCAGGCCGCGGCCCTTGGGGTCGCTGTTGACCGAGCGGCGCGCGCCGACCTTCACGCGATCGAACCCGTCGCGATAGATCTCCTCGATGAAGGGAGAGTTCGAGTTGGACAGCACGACGGCGACACCGCGCTTCTTCAGCGCCCAGGCCACGTCACGCAGCCGCACCTGGTCGACGTCGCCAAAGCCTTCGCTCGTGTAGTCGGTGAAGTTGGCGGTCGTGGTGACCGGGCGATAGGGAGGATCGAAGTAGACGAAGTCGCCGGGACGCGCGCGATCGAGCACTGATTCGAACCCGACGGCCTCGAGCTCGGCGCCCGACAGCGCCCTCGAGCAGGCGCGCAGGTTCTCCTCGTCGCAGATCCTCGGGTTGGCGTACTTCCCGAACGGCACGTTGAAGATGTTGCTGCTGTTGACTCGATAGAGCCCGTTGTAGCCGGTGCGATTGAGATAGATCATCCAGGCCGCGACCTCGGTCGCCGTCGCGCTGTCGATGTCTCGCTGCTCGCGCACCTTGTGGAAGTAGGGTTTGCTGTGCTTGCGCTCGTGCTCCTGCAACAGGGCGATGACCCCCTCGGCGTCGTGCTGCACGCCGCGATACGCGCGAATCAGGCGCCGGTTCGAGTCGGTCAGGAACGCCGGGCACGCCCGCGACTGGCGCAGGTGAAAGAAGAGCGCACCTCCGCCGATGAACGGCTCGTGATAGCGCCCGAACGAAGCCGGCACGTGGCGCGCGATCTCGGTGAGGAGCTGCCGCTTGCCGCCGACCCACTTCAGGAACGGCTTGGCATCCGCAGGCGGGGAGGCTTCGGGCACAGCCGCGACTTGCACGTCGTCCTTTTCGATCGGTCCGCCCTCCGCCGTCAAGTCGTCGCGCGCGTCACCGTCGGAGATTCGCTCACGGACGCGACAGTTTTTCCCGGATGACGCCGCTTGTGCCCGGCCGATCGATGCCTATCTTTGAACATGGGGAAGCGGGCAGGGCGAGCGGGGACTGGGGCGACGGGGGGGATCGGTCAGGCACGTCCTGACACGTCGAGGGCCAAAGGCGCAAGACGCCTTCGGCCCTCGACGGCTATTTGGGTCGAAGTTCTGCTATCCTCGCCGCCCCATGAGGAAGCTCGCCCCCGCGACCCTGCTGCTGTCTACGCTTGCGTTCGCGCCTGCGTGCCAGAAGAGCAAGTCAGCGACCGAGACCGCCCCCACGACGTCCGCGCCTGCTCCGGCGCCCGCGCCCAACCCGCCAGCCGGAGGCCTGGTCGTCGAAGAGGTCAAGGCCGGCGACGGCCCGGTCGCCACGGCCGGCAAGGTGGTGTCGGTCAACTACACGGGAAAGCTGACCGACGGCACCAAGTTCGACAGCTCCTACGACCGGGGTCAGCCGATCGAGTTCCCGCTCGGTTCTGGTCGGGTCATCAAAGGTTGGGACCAGGGCCTCGAGGGGATGAAGGTCGGGGGGAAGCGCAAGCTGACGATTCCCCCGCAATTGGGCTACGGGGAACGCGGCATGGGGCCGATACCTCCCAATGCGACGTTGGTGTTCGACGTCGAGCTCATGGGAGTTCGCTGAAAAGCCACCAGGAAGTCACAAGAGGTAGCGCTGGAAAAGAGCGCCGTTTTGGTTAGACTACCGCGCTTTTGGTAGTCCGGAGGCCGCCGTTCGCGGCCCCTTCGCGTCATAACAGAACAGACAGCAGGCAACGGCAACGCAACGGAAGGTGAGCTCGTAATGGCTTCGATCGACAAGGTTCGCAACATCGGTATCTCGGCCCACATCGACTCGGGGAAGACCACGCTCTCCGAGCGCATCCTCTACTACACCGGCAAGATCCATAAGATCGAAGAGGTCCGTGGAAAGTCCGGTGTCGGCGCCAAGATGGACTCGATGGACCTCGAGCGCGAGAAGGGCATCACCATCCAGTCGGCCGCGACCTATTGCGAGTGGAACGGCTTCATCATCAACCTGATCGACACCCCCGGCCACGTCGACTTCACGATCGAGGTCGAGCGCGCGCTGCGCGTCCTCGACGGCGCCGTGCTCGTTCTGTGTGGAACCTCGGGCGTGCAGTCGCAGTCGTACACCGTCGACCGCCAGATGCGGCGCTACAACGTGCCGCGCCTGGCCTTCATCAACAAGCTCGACCGCGCGGGCGCCGACCCGGCGCGCGTGACCGGCCAGCTCAAGGAAAAGCTGCGCCACAACACCATCACGATGCAGCTGCCGATCGGCGCCGAGGCCGACTTCGAGGGCATCATCGATCTCATCAAGATGAAGGCCTATTACTTCGACGGCGACAACGGCGAGGACATCCGCGAGGAAGAGATCCCCGCCGACCGCCTCGAGGAGGCCAAGACCGCGCGCCACGACATGATCGCGTCGATCGCCGATCACGACGACGTCATCGCCGACAAGTTCCTCGGCGAGCAAGAGGTCAGCGTCGACGAGCTGCGGGCCGCCATCCGGCGCGTCACCATTGCGCTCAAGATGACCCCGGTGTTCATCGGCTCGGCTTACAAGAACAAGGGCGTCCAGCTCTTGCTCGACGGCGTCAACCTGTACCTGCCCAACCCGACCGAGGTCACCAACATCGCCCTCGACCAGAACAACAAAGAGGAGAAGGTCATCCTCCTGTCCGAGCCCAAGAAGCCGTTCGTGGGCCTGGCGTTCAAGCTCGAGGACGGGCGCTACGGGCAGCTCACCTACATGCGCGTCTACCAGGGGTCGCTCAACAAGGGCGACTTCATCGTCAACAACTCGTCCAACCGCAAGCGGGTCAAGGTGCCGCGCCTCGTGCGCATGCACTCGAACGAGATGAACGACATCGAGTCGGTGACGGCGGGCGACATCGTCGCGCTGTTCGGCGTCGAGTGCTCGTCGGGTGACACGTTCACCGACGAGGCGATCAACTACACGATGACCTCGATGCACGTGCCCGAGGCCGTGATCTCCCTGGCGGTCGCGCCCAAGGACAAGGGCTCGAGCGCCAACTTCTCCAAGGCGCTCAACCGGTTCACCAAGGAAGACCCGACCTTCCGCGTGAGGCGCGACGAGGAATCGGCGCAGACCATCATCAGCGGCATGGGCGAGCTGCACCTCGAGATCTACATCGAGCGCATGAAGCGCGAGTACGCCACCGAGGTGATCTCGGGCAAGCCGCAGGTCGCGTACCGCGAGGCGATCGGCCAGAAGGCCGAGTACAGCTACACCCACAAGAAGCAGACCGGCGGCTCGGGCCAGTACGGCAAGGTCGCCGGCTACATCGAGCCCTTGCCCGCCGAGCACCCGACCGGCTTCGAGTTCGAGGACGACATCGTCGGCGGCTCGATCCCGCGCGAGTTCATCCCGGCCTGCGAGAAGGGCTTCCGCGAGGCGATCAAGAAGGGGCCGCTCATCGGCTTCCCGATCGTCGGCGTGAAGTGCGTCGTCAACGACGGCGCCTCACACCCGGTCGACTCGTCGGAGATCGCCTTCCGCACGGCGGCGCTCATGGGCTTCCGCGAAGCCTATGCCCAGGCCAAGCCGACCATCCTCGAGCCGATCATGCGGGTCGAGGTGCAATTCCCCGAGGAGTTCCAGGGCGCGGTGCTGGGGCAGATCAACCAGCGCCGCGGCACCATCATCTCGACGGAGAAGCTCGAGGGCTTCGTGCAGGCGATGGCCGAGGTGCCGCTGAACGACATGTTCGGCTACTCGACCGACCTGCGCTCGGCGACCCAGGGCAAGGGCGAGTTCACGATGGAGTTCCAGAAGTACGCCGAGGTGCCCAAGCAGCAGCGCGAGGTCATGATGGCCGAGTTCCGGAACAAGAAGGAGAAAGAGTCGGCCGCCGCGCGATAACGCGCGCTAGCGGGAGCGCGCGCGGTTCGCGCCTGCCGTTCTCCCTCTCCTCTACGTCCGCGTGGAGGAGAGGGCTCAAGAGTCGCTCTTCGCCGTAGCCTCCAGGTACCACCTCGAGATATCCGCCTCGTCGAGGTGGCCCACCAGACGGCCGTCCGCGTCGACGACCGCGATCTGTCGCAGCTTGTTCGCCAGCAGCGCTTCCGTTGCCGCGCGCAGATCCTGGTCGGCGCGCACCGAGACCGGCGGCGTCGCGGCGATCGTTGGACCTGACGGGTCCACTGTTATCTCGCCCGCCTCGACATCGCCGGCCCCCGTGACATCCGCGCCCTCGGGCCGCGCGAGCGGCTGCATCACCTCGGCGACCTGCGCCGATCGGAGCAGATCCGGCATCTCGCCGACCTGGTGCACGGGCGAATCGCGCTGAGTCGGCACCTGCGCGTGGTACAGCGTGCGCTTGCGCAGCGCCACGAACGCGATCCCCTCGGCGAGCATCAGCGGCACGAGCAGGTCGTAGCTGCCGGCGAGCTCGCACACCAGCACCAGCGCCGACAGCGGCGTGTGCGCGATGCCGCCGTAGAGCGTCCCCATCCCGACCAGCGCGAACGCCCCCGCGTCGATGCGCGGGTCGCCCGACAGCAGCTGCGCCGCGCGTCCGAACGCACCGCCGAAGAGCCCGCCGATCGCGAGCACCGGAGCGAAGTCGCCCGCGCTGCCGCCGCTGCCGATGGTCAGCGACGACGCGCAGATCTTGGCCAGGCACAGCAGCAGCAGCAGCCCGGCGCTCGCCCACCCGACCGGCAGCCAGGGCGATCCGCTGATCGCCAGCTGCACGGCGCCGTAGCCGCCGCCGAAGAGCCCCACTCCCTGCCCCGGCTGATGCACGCGCCAGCCGATGAAGAGGATGATCGGCACGCAGAACAAACCCATCGCCAGGCCGCCCAGCCCGGGCTTCGCCCACTCGGGTAGCTTCAGCCGCCGCGACACCGACTGCACGGATCGCAGCGCGGTCAAAAACACGTTCCCGACGACCGCGATCAGCAGCGCCAGCAGTCCGTAGAGCCAGAGGTGCCCGAGGATGAACGGGAAGCGGTTCGGGTGAGCGAACAGCGTCGATTCGCCGAAGATCGAGATCACCACCGAGTACGACGTGACGCTCGCGAGGACCGCGGGGATGAGCGCGTCCGATTCGAAGTCGTCGCGGTAGAGCACCTCGACCGCCAGCAACGCGGCGCCGAGCGGTGTGCGAAACACGGCGGCGATGCCCGCCGCGACGCCCGCGACCATCAGGATCCGCCGCTCCTGCGCCGGCACGCCCAGCGCCCCAGCCACCAGCGAGCCGAGCGCGCCGCCGATCTGCATGGTCGGGCCTTCGCGCCCGCCCGCGCCGCCGGTGCCCAGCGTGAACAGCGACGCCAGCGCTTTGATCCAGGCGACGCGCTTGCGCACCCGGCCGCCCTGCTGGTGAAACGCCGTGATCATCGCCTCGCCGCCGCCGCCGCGCGTCTCGGGGGCCAGCTGAGACACGATGCCGCCGGCGAGCGCGCCGATCGCCGGCAGCACCACCAGCAGCCAGGGGCGGAAGAGGTGCCCCTCGGCCGGCTCGGGCAGGAACGTCTCGCCGTGGGCGCGCAGCGTGTGGTAGCCGCCCAGGTCCTCGAGGAGCAGGCGCTGGACGAACTCCAGCCCGGCGAAGAACGCCGCGCCCATCAGGCCGGCCGCCGCGCCGACCAGGGCGGCGTGCAGCAGCGTGCGGCCCACAATGCGCAGGTCGACCGGCGCCGCATCCCGCAGGATGCTCGTCAGGAATTCGCGTTTGACGACTCTCCGGAGCAGCAAGTCACCGAGATTATCCCTTCCGAATGGCCAAAGAACAGAACGGTTCGCAAGAGGCCTCCGACCTTGGGCCTCGACGCCCCAGATGGCCGAGGCTCGAGGCGCGAGCTTCCCGCGATTGGCTCCCCACCCGGACTTCTGTGGTATAGGGTCGCGTCTCGAAAGCTATGGCCGCCGCCGCTTTTTACGACCTGGACGGGACCCTGGTGCGAACCAACCTGGTCCATGCCTTTGCGTACAACGCAAAGAACCAGCAGGGCCTGCTCCGCAGCGTGACCAAGACCCTGGCGACGCTGGCCAGCGTGCCGCTGTTCATGGCCGCCGACTTCTACAATCGCCGCCTGTTCAACGACATCTTCTTCGTGCGCTACCGCGGCGAGTCCGAGGATCGCCTGCGCTACCTAGCCGACGAGCTGTTCGAGAGCGCGATCCGGCCGTCGATCTTCCCGGGCGCCTACGAGCTCATCGACAAATCGCGTCAGCTGGGCCTGCGCCAGGTGCTGGTCACCGGCGCGCTCGATCTGACCGTGCAGCCGCTCGCCAAGCACCTCAAGATCGACGACTATGTCACGAACCGTCTGGAGTTCGTGGACGGCTATGCCACCGGGCGCCTGCTGCCCCCGGTGATGGCCGCGGCGACGAAGGCCAGCTGGATGCGCATTTACGCGGAGAAGGAGCGATTGAACCTATCCGACTGCTACGGCTACTCCGACAGCATGAGCGACCTACCAATGTTGTCCGTCGTGGGGCACCCGACGGCGGTGAATCCAGATATGCGGCTGCGCAACACCGCCCTGCAGCACGACTGGCCGATCTTGGATCTGCGATGACCGCGAGGCTCACATGAGAGAACGGCAACCGAAGACACTGCGGGGACCGGTGCCTCGTAACAAGGAAGACGATCAGGTCGTCTACATCGACAACGACTCGGCGCCGCGCGTGCTCTTCTCGGGTGAGGATCTCCTCCTCGAAGACCTGCCGATCGGCACGCGCGTGATCTACCCCAAGCCCCCGATCGAGGGGCTGGCCAACCCGGGCGCCGCCATCCGCTACGCGCTCAACCACCCGCTCGACAGCGAGCCGCTGTACGCGCAGCTGATGCCGGGGATGCGCGTCACCATCGCCGTCGACGACATCAGCCTGCCGCTGCCGCCGATGGTCACGCCCGACGTGCGGCAGATGATCCTCGAGATCCTGCTCGAGCTGCTCGACGCCAACGGCGTCGACGACGTGCACATCATCATCGCCAACTCGCTGCACCGGAAGATGACCCAGGCCGAGATGAAACGCATGGTGGGCTCCAAGATCCACAACGCGTTCTACCCCGACCGCTACTACAACCACGACGCCGAGGATCCCGACGGGATGGTCCACCTCGGCGTCACCGACCACGGCGAGCCGGTCAACATCAACCGCCGCGCGGTCGAGAGCGACCTCGTCATCTACGTCAACATCAACCTCGTCCCGATGGACGGCGGTCACAAGTCGGTCACCGTCGGCCTGTGCGACTACGACAGCCTGCGCCCCCACCACGAGCCCGAGACGATTCGCGCGTCGGACAGCTACATGGACCCGAAGAAGTCGGCGCTGTCGACCAAGGTCGATCGCATGGGCGCGATCGTCGACAAGCACATGAACGTCTTTCACATCGAGACGGCGATCAACAACCGCATGTTCGCCGGCGCGACCGCCTTCCTGGCGAAGAACGAGGACGAGTTCACCGAGATCGATCGCCTGAAGTTCGAGGGGCTGAGGTGGACGCTCAGCAAGATGCCGGCGGCCGCCAAGCGCAAGGTGTTCCAGTCGATCCCGTCGCCGTATCAGCTCATCGCCTGCTTCGCGGGCAAGACCGAGCCGGTGCACGAGAAGATCCTGGCGCGCTGCTTCGAACAGTACGCGGTCAACGTGCGCGGGCAGGCCGACATCCTGATCTGCGGCGTGCCGTTCATCTCGCCGTACAACGTGAACTCGATCCTGAACCCGCTGCTGGTGCAGGTGATGGGCCTTGGCTACTTCCACAACCTCTACCGGGGCAAGCCGGTGTTGAAGAAGGGCGGGGTCATGATCCTGACCCACCCCTGCTACGACGAGTTCGACCACAACCACCACCCGAGCTACATCGAGTTCTTCAACCGGCTGCTGCCCGAGACGCGCGACGCGATGAAGCTGCGGCACAAGTACGAGGAAGAGTTCGCGCACAACCCGAGCTACATCGAGATGTACCGGCGCGGGAACGCCTACCACGGCGCGCATCCGTTCTTCATGTGGTACTGGGGCGAGAACGGGCGCCAGCACATCGGCAAGGTGATCGCCGCGGGCGCGCAGAACGCGCACGTGCCGGCGATGCTCGGCTGGGACCGCGCGGAGTCGCTGACCGAGGCGATCGCGATGGCGCGCAGCTTCGTGGGCCCGTCGCCGGAGATCACGATGATGCACCACCCGCCGATCGTCATGGCGGACATGGAGTAGACCCGGGGCGGGGGCTCGGCCCCGGTTTTCGAAGACGTGATGATCAAGCTGAAGTGTCCGGGGCGGGGCGGGTCGTTCTCGCTCGCTCGCGGGGTCGTCGAGGCGCTGCAGGGCGTGTTGTTCGCGGGGCGGTGGCCGGCGCGGCTCCTGGATCGCGTGCCGGCGGCCACGCGCGTGCAGCTCATCGAGCACGAGCTGACGCTGTCGGACGGAGACGCGGACGCCGCGGCGGAGCTCGCTCCGTTGCGGCTGGCGTTCATCTCGGATCTGCACATTGGTCCCCTCACGCCGCCACGGCTGCTCGACAACGCGTTCCAGCTGCTCGCGTCGCTCGCGCCCGACGTGCTGGTGCTCGGCGGCGACTACGTGTTCTTGGAGGTCAACGACGGGATGGCGCGCGAGCTCGAGGAGCGCGTCGCCGCGGTGCCAGCGCGCACCAAGCTCGCGGTGCTCGGCAACCACGATCTGTGGACCCACCACCCGGTCATCGAACGCGCGCTCGAGCGCGCTGGCTGCCGCGTGCTCATCAACGACGCGCACCGCCTGCCGCCGCCGCACGATCGGTTCGCGATCGTCGGCATCGACGAGCCCTGGACCGGCCGCGCCGACGGGGGGCGCGCCTTCGCCGCCACCGACGCGCCGATCAAGATCGCGGTCTCGCACGCGCCCGAAGGGCTGCCGTTCGTCGAGGGGCGGGGCGCGAAGCTCTTGCTTTGCGGCCACACCCACGGCGGCCAGATCGCGTTGCCCAAGGGCCCCGTCGTCGTGCACGGCCCGCTCGGGCGCCGCTGGCCGTCGGGCCTCCATCACCTGGCGGGCATGGATCTGTTCGTTTCGCGCGGCATCGGCATGGTCGATATTCCGCTGCGCGCCTACGCCCCGTCCGATGTGTCCTTGTTCACGCTGCGGTAAAGGGAGTGTCGCGTCCGCGCGTTTCTTGGCATACTCGGGCTCCGAGAAGGTGGAAGCCCAACCCTTGGGGATGCGTTGAAAATCCTTAAACTGCAGCCCTCGCTTAGCATCTGCGCCGTCATTTCGTTGTTCGCGTTGCTTGGCTGCGTGAACCGCGGCCAGCACGCGCAGATCGGCGGCGGGGGCGGCGGCAGTGGTGTCGGGGGTGGTGGCGGTAGCAGCGGCGCCAGCGGTGCCGGCGGTCAGACGATGACCGACGGGTCACAGGACAACGTCATCCAGGACGGCGGCGTCGACGCCATCGACAACTGCGACCTCGACGGGGGCGTCGTCGACGCGGGCGATGCGGGGCCGCCGTCAGCGTGCTTGGCGATGTTCAATTTCGAGAGCCCCGCCGGTTGCGGGCTCTACGGTGCCTTCCTCAACACGAACCTCGACAATCCTAAAGCCACCGACGGATTCACCCGCCTCTATCACACGCCGCTGGCCTATTGCGGTCGGGGCGCGATGGCTGTCGACGTCGACTTCAACGCGGATACGCGCATCGGCGGTGAAATCCTCATTCCCATCAACCGGAACGGCATCGACTATACCGGCAAGGTCCTGTCGCTCATGTTGAGGGGCAGCGCCGCCGGCGGTCCCAACATGCGGTTCTCCGTCCTTCCGGTCACGTCGCGCTACGAGCAGGCGGCCATCACCGCTCCGATCACCACCGATTGGGTGCCCTGGTCGGTGACGTTGCCAACACCCGACGCGAGTGCGAGCGGCGTCATCGAGATCTCGTTGCAGGCCCACGGCGCCGTCGATCCGTACAAGGGCACGATCTACATCGACGAGATCGACATCCGGAATCCCGCTCCCGACGGCGGCACCAGCGACGGGCCAGTCTCGGACGCACGCGCCGACGCGGACAGCGGCGGCGCCATCGACGTTCGTGACGCGCCCGCTGGATCCTGATTTCCTATTTCCCGTTTCCCGGTTTTCTTTCGTTGCGCTGACGTGTAGGTGAATTGGGCGACGAATGCGTGATTGGATTTTCGCGCTCGGGCCGTGGGGCCGCGCTGAGCCATGAGACCTGTACCGCGACACTAACCGTTTGCGGCCATGCAGGCCGAAACAGTCGAAATTTCTGTCTCGCGTCGGTGAAGGTTGGTGGGCGCGGCGCAGACCAACCTCGAGCGCTCGACAATGACGAAACGCGAGACGGATATCGGCCAGGAAAACGACGCGCCGCTCATTTGCGGGTTCGTTCATCATTGCGCGGCGCGCGCGCGTAGAATCTCTGCGCTCGGTCGAGCGTTTTGCGTCGTGCGGGCGAGACATGGCTGATCCCTTTCCACATCGAGCTCGCCGTTCCGCCTGGGCGGTGGTCGCGCTGGTCCTGGGCGCGGGGAGTGGGCTCTCGTGTGGATCGTCCGCGCCGCTCAACCTGCACGACGGCGCCAGCGGCACCGGCGGCGCGACCGCCAGCATGGACGCGCCGATGGATCAGGCGGTGTCGGACACCAGCAGCACCGATGGCCCGGCCGCCGATGCGGCGATCGACAGCCCGCGCGATCAGCAGCTGGGCAACATCGGTGCGACCTGCTCCGCCAGCGGCGACTGCGCCAGCGGCCATTGCTTCGACGGCGTCTGCTGCCAACAGGATTGCTCGGGCACGTGTCAATCGTGCGCGCTCCCCGGCAGCGTCGGCACGTGCATGCTGGCCGCGGTCGGCACTGATCCGCGCGAGGAGTGCCCCGACGAGGGCAGCGCCAGCTGCGGCTTCGACGGCACCTGCGACGGCAGCGGCGCCTGCCGCAAGTATCCGACCGGGATCGTCTGCAAGGAGCCGTCGTGCAGCGGCTCGACCCTGACGCTGGCTTCGCGCTGCACGGGCGGGGTCTGCACGCCCACCTCGGGACAGCCCTGCGACCCCTACATCTGTGGCACCGCGGCGACGTGCGGGACCACGTGCACCACCAACGCCGACTGCACGTCGCCCAACATCTGCAACAACGGCAGCTGCGGCAAACGTTCGCTGGGCGGCACCTGCGCCACGAATGACGACTGCAACTCCGGCATCTGCCAGCAGGGTGTCTGTTGCAGCACGACCTGCACCGGCACCTGCAAGTCGTGCGCGTTGCCCGGCAGCCAGGGCGCCTGCACCAACGTGCCCCAGCGGCAGGATCCGCTCAATCAGTGTCCCGACACCGGCGCCGCCAGCTGCGGCACGGACGGCACCTGCGACGGCGCGGGTGCGTGCACCTTCTACGCGAAGGGCACGACCTGCCGCGCAGGCGCGGGCGTGTGCGACGTCGCCGAGACCTGCGCGGGCGCCGGCGCGCCCTGTCCCCCCGACGGATTCTTGAGCGGCAATGTCTGCCGGCCGTCGGCGGGGATCTGCGATCTCGCCGAGACCTGCAGCGGAACCAGCGCCGCCTGCCCCCCCGACGCGCTCTCACCCGCCGGCACCGTGTGCCGCCAGCTCGCGGGGATCTGTGACGTGGCCGAGACCTGCAGCGGCACCAGCGTGGCGTGCCCCGGCGACGCCTTCGCGCCGGCCACGACCATATGCCGCTCGGCGGCCGGTGCGTGCGATCTGGCGGAGTCGTGCACCGGCACGGGCGCGGCTTGTCCGACCGATAAGTTTGCGGCGACCGGCACCGTCTGCCGCGTGGCCGCCGGCGGTTGCGATGCGGCCGAGACCTGCAGCGGCGCGGCCGCCGCCTGTCCGCCCGACGGCTTCCTTGCCGCCGGCACCGTGTGCCGCGCCGCCGCCGGCACGTGCGACGCCGCGGAGAGCTGCAGCGGCACGACGTCCGCTTGCCCGCCCGATTCGTTGTTGCCCACGGGCACGGTGTGCCGCGGGTCAGCCGGTCCGTGCGACGTCGCGGAGAGCTGCAGCGGCACGGCGACGGCCTGTCCGCCCGACGGTTTCGTTGCCGCCGGGACCGCCTGCCGTGCGTCTGCTGGTATCTGCGACGTGGCGGAGAGTTGCACGGGTGCGGCGGCGGCGTGCCCGCCCGACGGCTTCGTCGCGGCCGGCACCGTCTGTCGCGCGCTCATCGGCGCGTGCGACGTTCCCGAGAGCTGCACCGGCGCAGGCGCCGCGTGCCCGCCCGACGGCTTCGTGGCCGCGGGCACCGTCTGCCGCGGCGCGGTCGATCTCTGTGACGCGGCCGAAACCTGCTCCGGCGTCGGGGGTCTGTGCCCGCCCGACGGCCTGGTCGCCGCCGGGACCGTGTGCCGTGCGACCGCGGGCGTGTGCGACGTCGCCGAGACGTGCAGCGGCTCCAGCACCGCGTGCCCCCCCGACGGCTTCGCCAGCGCCGGAACCGTCTGTCGCTTCCCGGCGAGCGTATGCGACGTCGCCGAGAGCTGCACCGGCTCGGCGGCGGCCTGCCCGCCCGATACGGTCATCGCCGCGGGCTCGGTGGTCTGTCGCCCGGCGGTGGGCGGTTGCGATCTCGCCGAGAGCTGCGACGGGGTCGGCAACGTTTGCCCGATCGATTCGATGGCGCCGACGCCGACCGCGCCGACCAACCTCGCGGCGTCGCGCGGCAACAACCAGGCGACGCTGACCTGGACGGCGGTCGCGGGCGCCACCAGCTACACCATCGGGCGCAGCACCGTCTCGGGTGGGCCCTACACCACCGTCGGCACCGCGACGACGCCGACGTTCGTCGCCACCGGTCTCACCAACGGGACGACGTTCTTCTTCGTGGTGTCGGTGACGACCGTCGGCCCGGGCTGCGTCTCGCCGAATTCGGCGCAGGCGGCGGTGATCCCCAGCGCCTGCGCCGGCGTCTACTGCGACGACTTCGAGGCCGACACCGTCGGCACGCAGGCGAACGGCTGGACGCGCGTCGGCGGCAGCGCGGGCGACTGGCTGGTCACGTCGGCGGGGACCAAGTTCTTCTCACAGGTCGGCGCCACCAGCTCGACCTTCCGCGCTGCGTTCTCCAGCGGCGCGCCGGGCGCGCCCTGGAGCGGTGCCACCAGCGTCTCCTCCGACGTCGAGCTGAACACGCTCGGGATCAGCGGCCAGGCGGCGCTGCTGTGCGTGCGCTTCGTCGACATCAGCAACTTCTACTGCGCGGCGCTCAGCCCCGCCGGGATCCAGATCCAGACCAAGGTCAACGGCAACGCCAGCAACAGCGCCGTTTTCGCGCAGGCGATCAACACTGGTTCGATCCAGCAGGTGAAGCTGAGCCTGAGCGCCGCGGGCGTCCTCAGCGTCACCCTCAACAGCTCGGTGCGCGGCACGCTGACCCCCGCGGCGCTGGCGAGCGGTTTCGTCGCGGTCGCGACAGCCAGCGTCGAAGCGTCGTTCGACAATATCGTCGTCAGCCAGCCGTAGTCGGGGCCGGATAGAGCCCGGCGCCCCGAGGACGGTACGGAGACGGGGCAGGGGCGCCCGGTTGGCAAATCACGCCCGGGTACGATATCTAAAGACCCTCCGTTTGATGCACAAACACCCCCAAAAGGCACCGCCCAGCCCCGCGCCGCCGGCGCCACCGCCGCTGTCCGCCACCGAGATCTTTCGCGGGCGGCATCTCTTCATCCTCGGTAGCACCGGGTTCGTCGGCAAGGTGCTCCTCAGCATGCTGCTCGACCGCTTCCCCGAGGTCGGGCGGGTCTACGTCATGGTGCGCCGCGGTTCGGGCACCGACAGCGAGGCGCGGTTCTGGCAGAGCGTGGTCACGTCGCCGGCGTTCGAGCCGTTGCGCGCGCGTCACGGCGGGCGCGACGGGCTGGCGGAGTTCCTGCGCACCAAGGTGCGCGTGGTCGACGGCGACATCACCGAGAAGAACCTCGGCCTGTCCGAGGAGGAAGCCGAGCGCGTCGCGAAGGACATCGACGTCCTCATCAACTCGTCGGGGCGCGTGACGTTCAATCCGCCGCTCGAGTCGGCGCTGAAGACCAACGTCGAGGGGACCAAGAACGTCATCGCCTTCGCCAAGCGCATGAAGCGCCCGGCGCTGATTCACACCAGCACCTGCTTCGTGGCCGGCGCGCGCTCGGGCGAGGTCTGGGAGAGCGAGGAGCTGGTCGGCTACTTCCCACGTCACGGCGACCTGTCGGGCACGCAGTTCTCGGTCGAGCAGGAGCTGGCCGACAGCGAGCGCGGCGCCGCGCGCATCCGCGAGCTGGCCGACGACGCCCAGGTGCTGGCGCGCCTGCGCCAGCAAGCCCGCGAACGCCTGCGCGAGGAGAACCGCGACCCCGACGACGAGGGCGCGCTGCGCCTGGCGGTCGCGCGCGCGCGCAAGGAGTGGATCCGCGCCGAGCTCACGCGCCAGGGGATCGAGCGCGCCGCCGCCTGGGGCTGGCCCAACATCTACACGTACACCAAGAGCATGGGCGACCAGCTGGTCGCGCGCGAGACCGATATCTTCCGCTCGATCGTGCGCCCGGCGATCGTCGAGAGCGCGGTCGAGTTCCCGTTCCGCGGCTGGAACGAAGGCTTCACCACGTCGGCGCCGCTGGTCTACCTCGCGCTCAAGGGCCAGAACGTTCTGCCGGTCACCGACAAGCTGATCCTCGACGTGGTGCCGGTCGACCACATCGCGGCTGCCATGCTGATGGTCGCGGCGCAGGCCTGCGTCGAGCAGCCGGCGCTGGTGCACCAGCTGTCGAGCGGCGATCTCAACCCGCTGCGCATGAACCGCGTGGTGACCCTGACCGGGCTCTACAAGCGCAAGCGCTTCCAGGACAAGGAGACCGGCAACCGCTTCATCAACGAGCTGGCGGCGCGCATGGAGTTCCGTCCGGTGTCGCAGGACGAGTACGACGCCTGGTCGCTGCCGCTCGTGAACCGCGTCGCGCAGAAGGCGTCGACGGCGCTGGCGCGCATCCGCCCGCGCTGGGGCGGCGGCCGCTTCACCGAGGTGATCGATCGCCTCAAGAAGAACGTCGACGAGGTCAATCGCGTCACCGACGAGGCGCAGAAGAACATCGAGCTCTTCCGCCCGTTCATCCTCGACAACCAGTACGTGTTCCGCGCCGATCACATCCGCGCGCTGCGCGACCGCTTCACCGCCGACGACCAGAACCGGCTACGCTGGGGGCCCGAAGCGATCGACTGGTACGACTACTGGATGAATATCCACTTCCCCGGCTTGCAGCGCTGGGTGCTGCCCGAGCTCGACGAGACCTACGCCGCGCGCCCGAAGCAGATCTACAGCTACCACGATCTGCTGGAGCTGTTCGACACCACGACCAAGCTGCACGCGACGCGCGTCGCGCTGCGCATCGAGCGCGGCAAGCGCGAGGAGATCTACACCTACGCCGACCTGCAAGAACTGGCGAGCCGCGTGGGCGGCTTCCTGGTCGGCGAGTCGGTGACGGCGGGCGACCGCGTGATCCTGTACGCCAAGAACGCGCCCGAGTGGGCCATGGCCTACTTCGGCATCATCAAGTCCGGCGCCACCGCGGTGCCGATCGGCTTCGAGTCCTCGGTGGCCGAGCTCTGCAACATCGCGCGCGCGTCGTCGGCGACCGGCATCCTCATCGACGACAGCCTCTGGGAGAAGCGCAGCACGCTCTCGCGCGCGCTCAACGAGGCGGGGCTCGGCACCAAGGTGTGGCCGTTTCACCAGGTGTTCGAGCTGCCGGATCTCGACGTCGAGCAGGAGCGCGCGAAGGCGCTGCACCGCAAGCTCAGCCCCGACTCGGTCGCGTCGCTGCTATTCACGTCGGGCACGACCGGCAAGCCCAAGGGGGTGATGCTGAGTCACCGCAACCTCACCTTCATGGTGTCCGAGCTGTCCAAGGTGTTCGAGTTCGGCGTGAACGACGGCATGCTGTCGTTGTTGCCGCTGCACCACACCTTCGAGTTCTCACCCGGGCTCCTGGTGCCGCTGGCTCACGGCGCGCAGATCACCTATGTGACCGAGCTGACCGGCGACGCGATCGCCGCGGCGTTGAAGAAGGGGCACGTCACCGCGATCGTCGGCGTGCCCGCGCTCTGGGAGCTGATGAAGCGGCGCGTGCTGCAGAAGTTCTCCGAGAAATCGCCGATCATCGACGTCGCCATGCGTGGTCTCATCGCCGCGAACTACGAGCTGCGGTCGCGCACGCAGCTCGACCTTGGCATGCTGTTCTTTCTTCCCATCCACGAGGGCTTCGGCGGGCGGATCCGGTACTTGATCAGCGGCGGATCGGCTTTGCCGGCCGACGTCCTCAAGACGTTCTACGGCATGGGCTTCTCGTTCTTCGAGGGCTACGGCCTGACCGAGACCGCGCCGGTGCTGACCGTGACCTCGCCCAAGGAGAAGCCGATCCCCGGTTCGGTGGGACGGCCGTTGCCGGGCCTGGAGGTGAAGATCGCATCGCCCGACGGCAGCGGCGTCGGCGAGGTCATCGCGCGCGGCCGCAACATCATGGCCGGCTACTGGGAGGACGAGGAGGCCACGGCCGCGACGATCAAGGACGGCTGGTTCCATACCGGTGACCTCGGACGGATCGACGAGAAGGGGAACCTGTACCTGGTCGGGCGATCGAAAGACGTCATCGTCGATTCCAACGGCAAGAACGTCTACCCCGACGAGATCGAGGACCTGTATCGCGACTCGCCGTACATCAAGGACCTGTCGGTGGTCGGGCTGCCCGACGGCTCGGCGGAGCAGGTGGCGTGCGCGATCATGCCCGCGTACGAGCACGACGCGACGCTGTCACGCGCGGAGGTCGAGGCGCGCATCCAGGAGCACGTCCGCAAGGTGTCGGCGGAGCTGCCGTTCTGGAAGCGGGCCAAGATCGTGCACATCTGGGACGGCGAGCTGCCGCGCACGGCGAAGCGCTCGGTCAAGCGCCGCGAGATCGTCACCGAGCTCGAGCGCCTGCGCCGCAAGGAGAGCGAGGGCACGTTGACGGCGGCCGCGCCGCGCGATGAGCGCGGCACCGGCTGGCTGCTCGATCTGGTCGCAGCGGTGTCGGGCAAGTCGCGCGCCGACGTTCACTTGCAGAGCCGCCTCGGCGACCTGGGCTTCGACAGCTTGATGTACACCGAGCTGGCGAGCGCGCTGGAGAACGAAGGGGTCGCGCTGCCCGAGGACGCCGATCTGACCGCGGTCGCCGACGTCGCGCAGTTGCAAGACTTGATCGCGCACACGCGCAACGGCGCCGGCAGCGCGCTGCGACTGACGCGCCGGCGCGGCGGCGACGCCGACACCAGCGCGCACAGCGACGGCGACGTTCACGTGCCGTCGGCGGTCGCCACCGCCGGCAAGCGCGGGCTGGCGCTGGCGCAGCGGCTCTTCTACAAGCGGGTGCTCGACACGCGCGTCACCGGCGCGAACCACGTGCCACACCACACGCACTTCATCGTCGCGGCGAACCATTGCTCGCACCTGGACATGGGGCTCATCAAGGTCGCGCTCGGCGAGTCCGGCCGCGATCTGACGTCGCTGGCGGCGGCCGACTACTTCTTTCGCAACAAGTACCGCCGCGCGTACTTCAAGCACTTCACCAACCTGGTGCCGATGGAGCGCACCGGGTCGATCCGCAAGTCGATGGACACGGCGGAGAAGGTGTTGCGCCGCGGGCGCAGCATGGTGGTGTTCCCCGAGGGGACGCGGTCGATGACCGGCGAGATGGCCGACTTCCTGCCCAGCCTCGGCTACCTGGCGCTGCGCGCGGAGGTGGGACTGTTGCCGGCGTACATCTCCGGCACCTACCAGTCGCTGCCCAAGGGCGCGGCGGTGCCGAAGTCGCGCGAGCTGGGCGTGGCGTTCGGGCCGTTCATCTCGCTCGAGCGGCTCAGGGAGCTGACCGACGGGCTGCCGCAGCAGGAGGCGTGGCGTCTGGTTGCCGCCTACACGCAGCGGATCATCGAGAACCTGCGCGACGGTGCGCCGCATGCGCTGGACATCGCGGGCGCGCGCGCGGCCTGGGACGGGCACAAGCTGGGTGAGATCGCGGATCGGCGCGCGCGAGCGGCAGACGCGGCCGGTGACGGCGACGCGAAGAAGCGGGTCGCTCGCCGCCGCACGCTGAGGTCGGTGCCATGAGCCGCGCCGTGCATCCGGATGCGAAGGCGCTCGCGAAGACCGGACCGGCCAAGGTCGCGGCGACAACGGCGGCGACGACGCTGATCACCGGCGCCACGGGTTTTCTGGGCGCGCATCTCCTGCGCGTGCTCGCGGCCAGAAGCGACGACGGGGGCGATTCGGCGACGCCGCCGCGCCTGCGCGTGCTCACCCAGGCGTCGTCAGCGCCGTCATTTTCGGCGCCGCGCTGGCTCGCCGAGCTCGGCGTCGAGGTCGTCACCGGCTCGATCGCCGACGCCGATGCGGTCGCGCGCGCCGTCGAGGGCGTGGATCGCGTCTACCACCTGGCGGGCCTGGTGTCGTCGAAGCCCGGCGACGCGCACCGCATGCACGAGGTGCACGTCCACGGCACGCGCCTGCTGTGCGAGGCGGCGGCGCGCGTCGGCGTTTCGCGCGTCGTGATGTCGTCGACCAGCGGCACCGTCGCGGTCTCACGGCGCGCCGATGAGATGCCCGACGAGACGTCGCCGACGCCGATGGACATCGTCGCGCGCTGGCCGTACTACGCGAGCAAGGTCTATCAGGAAGAGGCGGCGCGCCGCGCGTGCGGCGATCGCGTCGAGCTGGTGATGCTGAATCCGAGCTTGCTGCTCGGGCCCGGCGACGATCGGTTGAGCTCGACGCGGCCGGTGCTGCAGTTCCTGGCGCGCGAGATCGCGCTGGTGCCGCCCGGCGGCCTGAACTTCGTCGACGCGCGCGACGTCGCGGCGCTGCTGCCGGTGGCGATGGAGCGCGGCACGCCCGGCGAGCGCTATCTCGTCGGCGGCTACAACTGGACGTTCGCCGAGTTCCTCGGCCGCCTCGAGCGCCTGACCAAGGTGCCCGGCCCCATGCTCAAGGCGCGCGGCAAGCTGCCGCTGCTGGCGACGCGCGCGCGAGCGGCGATGTACCGCCACTGGGGACGCACACCGCCGCTGGAGCCGCAGAGCGTGGAGATGTCCGAGTACTTCTGGTACTTCGATTCAGGCAAGGCGGCACGCGAGCTCGGCTTCATTCCGCGCGACGCGACCGACACGCTGTTCGACACCGTGACGTACATCCGCCAAACCTTCCTGGGCAACGGGGCGTTGAGCAAGAAGGCCGGCTAGAACCCGGCTCTCACGATTCGTCACATTTTCTGCGACGAGGGGAGAGCGGGGATCAAAGCGTGGCGGCGCTACGGAAGCTGCGCGGGTCCTGCCGCTGCAGGGTGCCCCCCCAGCGGTCCGGGCCGGCGGGGGCCCGCGTTGTAGAGCCTAGACCACGGCAACCTTCTTTGAGGAGCTCCACGCGACAAGCCCCTTCCGTCCCGGACCGCTGGGTCCCC
>Ga0265338_10002861_pt1 | contig 25200 bp, 24 predicted proteins | sample 42126metaG_FD_193579 | JGI IMG/M metagenome (GOLD analysis project Ga0265338, IMG submission 193579) | Rhizosphere microbial communities from Carex aquatilis grown in University of Washington, Seatle, WA, United States - 4-21-26 metaG | ecosystem: Host-associated > Plants > Roots > Rhizosphere... | reverse complement strand
GTGTCTTTCCAGGAATGTTTGTCAGTGTGACAGGAATGTTTGTCATCTTTCCTTGATGGTTTCTTGACCTGGAAGGTTATTTTGAGAATTAAAGAGTTATTTTTTTTGTTGCGCAACATTTATTTATAATAAAAAAGGTGATTAAAAATTAGTTTGTGTAAAAAAAGTGTAGAATTAGACGTCCTTTGCAGACACGATAGCCTTCTTGACAGGATGCGGTGTCGGTGGACGAGTTTCAAGCTCAAGCTGGTCCTTGATAGCAGGAGCATCACCCTCCAGGGGCACAGTCACGTCAGCCTCATAGTCGTACACGGTTCTATTTGCCAGTTGTCGCTCATATGGTGGAGTAGCAATTGATGGTCTTGGTCCTCGAGCTTGAAGGAGGCGAAGTGCATCCTCAGTGTCTGAGATTGTCGAGCTTTCATCGTCAGTCTCATCGCCCTCAAGAATTGCCTCAAGGGTGTGCTCCGTTGTCGTTTTAATATCTTCTAAGCAGGCTTGTAGTCCAGTCACTCGGAGAGTGAGGAGGGCAAAGTTATCAGCCATGGTATGGATATCGTCATACAAGAGATTGTCCTTGTCAGATGGTTTGCTAAGGTCGTAAACACGGGAGATCGTATCGTATGCGTCATCTTGGTTCTTTTTAATTTGACGCAACGTGTTTTTCATCCCTGCCATTTCTGATTGGATCGACTCAATCATTTCCTTAAGCTTAAGGGCATTGTGATTAGAGACAATGGAGGAAGTCATAACCTTCATCATCTCAGCCTGATCACGGTGATACCTAGCGATCTCATCCATAGTGCCTTGAACGGTTTCAGGCGTGAGACCAAAGACGCCCATGTTAAGGACAATCTTTAGAAACGTCTCAGACTTCGCCTTTTCCTGCTCAAGGTGCTTCTTGTAATGATCTTCCATCGTGGCAATCTTTTGCACGAGGTTCTCATTGATAAACTTGCCAAGAGAGCGAGTAATCTTTGCCTCGTTCTCGACAAACTCAACTAGACCCATAGTTTTTTGTTCAGCCATATTTTATTTTGATTGCGAATTATTTGAAATTTTGATAATACGAGTTTCTTTTATAATAATAAGTTGCGAAATTTTATCGGCGACGGCGAACACCTAAAGCTTTCACTCCCGTCATGTTGAACCTCTCAGGCAAAGGGGTTGGTGGTAAAACAGGCAGCTTCGAAGGTTGAACAGTCGTGTTGTTCAATCTCTGTCCAATGGTAGATCCCACCCAGTTCGGGTTGTTTATGTGTCTTGCCGCTTCGTCAAAGAGTTGCTTTGTCAGGTGAGCTTTCGATCCCGAGTAATCGTTATTCGCATAGATCTTGTCAGCAGTCTGGACTAGATTTTTGCCATAATCTGTTCCCGTGAACACTGGCTTTGTGTTGCTAGAGTACTTGAATGGCGAAGTTGGCTTTGTCTTTTGAAATGCTGATGCAATAGTCGAGGGTTTGATTGATGACACAGCCTTAGAGACTGAATTGCCAACACCTCGAAGAATTGGAGCTACATTCTTCGACACTGATTTGAGTAGGCTGCCAAAGAAGCTTGCCACAGAGCCGCCCTTTCGTTTTCCTAGCCGTCTGACGTATTTTCGCTTGCCCGAAGCTACTTTAAGCTCTGGTTTATGAATTGATGCCTTCGGAATCTTTTTAATATTCTTAAAAAAATTGATTTGCTTTTCACGGTGCACAGCCGCCTTTCTTGTCTTAAAACGCTCTAGACCATTTGACTTCACCAAGTCGAAGCCGTCATCATCTCTAACAATGACCATGTTGTTTGTTCAGCAAATCACAATCGTCGCAGGGCAATATGGAGATCGAAAAGTTTTAAACTTAAATGATTTAGAAATTGAAATCAAAACGAAGGCTGAGGGTCTCTTGTTTTATATCGTTACTCAGCAATCACAGGACCAATTCACCGAAGAAATAGTCGTCGCAAACGAATCAACAGACTGTGTTGATTTTGATTTCCAAGACGTCGAATTTTCAATTGCCGAAGTCGTCTTTTCAAAGCCAATCCGTCTTACACTCAATTTTGAGTTTCAACATCTTCACAAAGCATACGAGAAATACGATGCACAGGCCGTCATCACCGGAAGCTTCTATGTCAAGACCGTGTTCCTTAAGATTTGCTCTCTCAATCTTCGAAATCCTAAAAGGAGCAATCTTTTCGCTATTGAACGCAACGAACACTATCAACACAATTGGCGATATTATCGAGCAGTCATGATAAAGTTCTGCTCAAATCAAAGCAACTTTAAATCAATAGACGACTGTGACGACGAAGAGCCAACTCTTTACACCATAATGCGTTGGTCAAATCGCGGGATAAGACACAAAATAAAGTACATTGATCGCATTTGCATTGGTTACGATTGCGAGACCATTCAGATTGACAACAAACATGTTCCGTACATTCTGTGCGCTCAAGAATTTTACCCGGATGACAAAAATGGCACAAACGATGGAAGTGTGTTTGAATGTTACGAGTGGAATCGCGACGGTGAACTCGGAGAAAAATTCATCAACTGGATATGGGAAGAGTACATTGATCCTATCGTTGACATGCAATTTAACCGCATGAATACAATAATATTACGGCTAGTCGGTTTCAACAACTTTCGATTTGACGATAATTTTATCATCGAGCAGCTTCGCAACATTGAAGGCATTCAGTATTTTTTAAATTCACGCTTCGGAAAGGTCACTCAAGAAATATTCTACTACAAGGGGATTAGAATCGAGATTTGTGACATGACAACGTGGCTTCCTGACATGTCCCTTAAACAAGCGTGCGTTGATTATGAAATTTCTACAACAAAAATGGATTTTGACATTGTGGCTTACAATCAATACTGCAATGATCAGAAAAGATTCGTTACGTCGGTTGATACGGTTGATGAAATGCTAAAATTTATGACAGTCAAAAATATCTCAACAAAAATGGCACTTAAGCAAAAGTACATTGACAAGGAAACGAAAAAATTCGATCTTGGCAGGCTTGTTGTTGATTATTGCGTGCGGGACGTAGACACGACGATCAAACTTTACATGAAAATTCAAGATACTTTCGTGAGCCTCAGTGAAAAGATTAAAGAGTTGAGCAACACAAGGCTACTTCATCACGATGATTTCATGAAATATTGGAGCATACCTCAATTGGCAAATGATATATTTCGATGTTTTCAAGTCGGCGAAGATGGATGCAATCTTCTACAAAGCGGCGCACCTCTCGGTCAATTTATGAGTGAATCATACTTCGGTGGCCGCGTATGGATGTCATGTATTGGTGAATACATTTCTTCGAGCAAAGGTGGACTAGAATACCAAGACGTCACATCAGAGGTTAGTATACAAGCCGATTATCGATCACGTTTAAAAATTTTACATTCATAGTACGCTCTCGCAATGACGGCAGATTATCCATTCATACCATTTCCATCATCAAACAAGTCACGTGTCGATTACACAGAGTACATCGAGGTTGGTTTTGACGTGTACGAAATACAACCAATATTGGATGGATTAATATGTGAACGAGCAAAAAGAAAAGAGGAAAGAAGGCTATTCGAATTTGACTACATGCGTCCTCTAGATTCTTTCAAGTTTATTTGCCGATGCAATGTTTATTGCCCGGTAAATGAAGGAGACCTTATCATGTATGCGCCTGTTCCGTCAAAACACTACACACGAAATGCCACTACAAGCGACCTATTCTTTATCAATCAAGATCAAAACGCTTGCGTACTCAACAGCGTGCATGTTAGAACATTGATCATGGCTGGATGGAGAGTTGAGCTTTTACCAGATCCTCTCAACATAATGTTTAAAAGACAAACACGCACATTTAAAAAGTTTATCGATATAGTCGGCTCGCTAAAAACGCAAGCACGAGAATCAGGCAATAAAACACTTGGCAAACTTCTAAAAAGAATTCTAACGTCATTATACGGCAAGCAAGCTCAGCGCACAGACAATGACATTCACTTCCAAGTAAAGAGGGACGATGTTACAACAAATATTTGTACACGTACCGAAAACTGGGCAAACTCACGCGTTTACAATGCCTCATTCATTTGTGCTTACGCCAACGACCTATTATTTACAAGAATGTATCAATTATGTTCTGATTACGTTTACCTTGATAGACCACTATCCGACAAGTGTGGCTTGGTTCTTTATTGTGATACTGATTCGATTGTTTTCGATCCTGATCTTTGCGCAAAGTGTGATTTTCGCCAAGGAGAAGATATTGGATATTATGACGACGAAACGAATCAATTTATCGTAACATGGAAACGCAAATATGAAAATAAAATCCTACGATCAATAATTTGCATTGCTAAAAAAGTGTACATGCTTTGCGACGAGCAGAGCAACTTTATTTGCCAAAAAATTAAGGGAGTACACAGTGGTGAAATTTCACAATTCACGTATCCGGTTTTAAAACACATTTGCTGGACAAAGTGTGGCAAGTCTATTACATTTCCTACATTGTCACGTGTTAAACGTGAGTTTCAGGGTGATGTTCAAAACACCGACAAAGATTTTATTCGCGAGATCAAGGAGGCGTATCAAAAGAAAACGCTAAATGTTCAATCCAATAATTTTATTAAAATAAATTGCACAAACGAGCAAGTAAACAACGTCAATAGCCGAATGCTAAATAACGAAAAATATGATGACGAATCAAATCATTGGCTGATTTTTATTTCACCATCAGTGTGTTAATTTTTTTAAATCATTAATAAAGTTTTCTACAGAAAGATTATTCTTTTTGATTTCCTCGAGTAGCTCCGGGTTATTTTCGTAAAGACGTGTATCAACGTGTATTTGATACTTTTTTGCATTCGCAATCATCAATCTTGAAATGTGATTGGTCATATTGGCCTCAGTCTTATTTTTTCTCTTCCCACCATAGACGGACGATTTCGTCGTTCGCTTTGCGGTCTTTTGAGAAGTTAAAGTCTTCTGAAAACTCGTATCCGGCTTCTCCGATTGGTCCTTCATAATCTTTCATAAAGTAGGCAAAGGCAAGGCAGTATTGACCTATAAGTTGACAAAAATAAAAAATAAACACGTCTAAAAATGATTTTCATCAACTTACCACACACAACACTTTGAAAATTCTGAAGTTGCGATGGATGTGTCTTGACCATTTTTATATGACTGGCAACGCCATATTTATCTCCAGCAGGATCGAAGAGGTGATCATAATAGAGATAAAGCCAATGGTGGTCGTTGCCAGAGTTCACCTTGTCGGGCTTGGTTCCGGTAAAGACAAAGTAGCATGGCTTTGTCATCTTTGAAGGGTCAGTGAGCTCTTGGATATCGCATTCGGCATACATCATGCCATTTTTGTGGCAAAATTGCTTTAGCTCGACCTCTGAAAGAGCGTACTTGAAATCACCGACCTTTCGCTTAAGCTCAGCCATCTCCTGCTTCGGCATGTTTTGATGCTCTTCCACAATCTCATCATTGAGATCCTCATCTCGCTTTGAAAGACCACCACGATACATTTTGTAATAAAAATTCGCACTAGCGTTACAACAAAAAGTCGAGAGATATATCTCTAATTCATGTTGTATGTAGATGGAATCAAGTAGTTGTTGGATGCAGCAACAGCCGGCCACTGGATGATGTTCAAGTTCTTGGCAGCGTTGATCTGAATTTGCTCTGGGTACTTCTTGTAAATCACCAGCTTAAAGTTGGTTGTCAGCGCAGTTGCCGTTGTGTAGCCCGCTGGGACGACATCGGTCTGAACGCGGATAACCATGGCGCCACTGTCTGTTGACATGTAACCCTTCTTTACGAAATCGCCAGGATTTATGTTGATGATAAACGGCTTGCCACTGAATGGCTGACGGTTCTCAGAGTATGATGTAAGCATCTTTGTGTTGACCTCGTCGTAGCAGCGACCGTTGACAAGAGTGTTGACTGCGGCGGCCGATGGATTTGGCGTCGAACCAACCCTAAAGGTTGCCTGGTCCATTCTCAGATAATAGTTTTGGCGACCGCCAATGTATACAAAGACGTTGTTATAGTTCCATCCAGTAGCTGTCGCGTTAGGCAGCGAAACTGATGCAAAGGCACTACCACCGGCCGTTATTGGTGCTGCGTTTGTGACAGATGTCACTGGCATAATTCTGAGCAAGAGCTGCGTAGGGCGTTGCTGATTGATGGCAATGTCCTTGAGAAGGGTCACCGTTGAGTTGTCGCCGATAATCTCGACAAACTCGTACGTGTCGTATTGGTATAGCAATGGCTTTGTAATCCATTCGTTATTGATCGAATCTTGCACGTGGGCCTTTAGGATGTGAGATCGATAACGCAGAGAAAAGTTCGAGTTGTAACTGATCGCCATAGTGTTATCGATGGGCTGAAGTACTGGCGGATAGAGGGACGTCGCCGCTTGTGTGGATGTAAAGGCGACATAGTGGAGGCCGGTCGTGTACTCAATCTCAATCCTAAAAGGCAGTCCAGCCGGCAGAAATGCATTCTCCGAAAAGAACGAGTTGACCATGCCTAGAGGTAGAGCAAACTCCACAGCTACTGGTGCCGCGGTACCGTTAGCCCACATAATGTCAATAAGTTGCGTCCATCTCGACAGGTACTCGAGCGAAATCTCAACATATTGAGATGAATTCGAAATCGTCGTCGAAGACGAAGTAGTCGAATAGTTCGCCGTACCAATAGAGTATGGCAGACCCAACTCGGCAGCTACCATTTGCTGAGCATAGTTGTAATGCTGATCCATGGCTATGAGTCGGAGACCCTCAGCGTAATTCATCATGTTACGCTGGACAATCTGGTTGTTGTTACCAAGCTTGATCTCAACACGCACAAGCGGCTGAAGAACTGCAAACTCTGGCTGCAACCATTGTCCAAGACTTCCCGTAAACATGTTGTTTGGCGCGTTGGTATTGTAAAGATCAATAGTCGCATTGATACCAAGCACCATGTCTTGCTTGTTAACCCAGCCCATCAAGGCGCCCTGGATTGCCACAACGTTGTTGCTCACGTTAGTTTGATAGACCTCTTCTGTACGAGTATCGTAGAAGTTGTCGTTTAGCGTCAGCGCCTGGTACAGCTTGAGCTGGCCAGAATCGCTAATCACGTTCAGGTTGGTGCCATCGCTAACGTTGTTCAAATTTGGCACAATCGTAGCCGCTTGAACGTTAGGGTCACCGTAAATCGCAGTTGTGCGATTAGACAAAGCTTGGTTGACAATAGACTGAGACATAATGTCCGTTTATTTAAAAAATTTATTTAATAAAATTAATGCATTGGATTGAGTTCAATATATCAAGCGTTCAAGGTTAATGTTAGAAGTGATCAATGCTCTCCCTTCAAAGAAGTGGGCCTGGTGTGAGAATAGCTCCTCCACGAAGTCGCTTGCCTCCCATGTAGCCTGTTGAGCTTGGCATCATCATAGCTCCACCGTGACGGCGGGCTCGAATCTTCGCCATGAATGCTCGGGCAGCGGGCGATCCCTTTACGAGACGATGTCTGCGACCTCCCATCGAGTGGCGACGCATCGAGTGACGACGTCCTCCGTGGTGACTGGCTCCTCGTCCTGAAAAGAGACCTTTTATAGTATCAAATACAGGACCAGCAAGGCTTCCAATAGCAGTTGCTGCTAGAGGTCCCCAGAATCCACCACGCTTACGGTGATGCATCAAGCCCATTGCGCGCTTGTGTTTACGCATGTGCATAATGCTATGATGACGGCGGCGACGACCTCCCTCAACAGACTTCATCGAATGTCTACGCATCGAATGTCTGCGAACTGAATGGCGACGTCGTCCTGCAACAGAGTGACGCCTAGAATGACGTCGTCGACGGCCTCCGAATGGGGCAACAAGACCAGCATACATTGTTATTGATTAAAAATTATGTTTTATTGGATTGAACATTTATTAAAAAATTAAATATATAACAAAAATGATCTTAAAAAGTCAACTAATTGTTTTGTGACCCTAGAGGAAAGCTCTAAGAATCAGACTTCCCACTCCGACCAGTGTGATGATGAGGGCGACGCCGTTGTGAAGGATCTTGTATGCCTTCTTGTGCTTCGGTGGCATTTTCTCGACCACCTCGTCCTCGAGCTCACATGCTCTCTTGATGTCTACAAGACTAGCCGACAGATTGACTGCCGCAGCCTCGAGATCACGCGCTGAAAGCGCCTCCAGTTGCACTGCCTCGATCTTGCTCGTGTCACAGTCAGAGTCCATAGTTTGTATTCGTACTGTTGAATATTCATCAAAATATATTATATTTATGGAAATAAACTAGTTTTCTTACCTTGATATTATACCGATGTTTGTTTTTATACGTGTCAAAACAATTACGACAACATGTAAAGGTGAATATTAGCCGCCACGTCTGGTACAGATGGATTATGTATCGTAAAGTAAAAGTATGATAGATCCTTTAGCTGGTGAACAATGAATTGCTGTTCTGTTTCGTTTTGCGAGTACACAATGAGACGCTGTCCATAATCATTATTCTGGACGACATTTACAGCAAGAGTCACATTGTCGAGTAATCCCAGATAAACAAGATTTGTTTCGAGATTTGCAACAATTCTTCCTGTTATGTACTCAAACTGACCGAATTGCACCATGTTTAATGTAATGGGGTTTGACTTCCACACGGTTCCTTCATCTATTGATTGAGTCCATGTCAAGTTTGTAAATGTCAGCGTATTTTTGACAAGGTGACGAATCTGGTAGTAATTTCTGAATTGAAATCCCTCGGGAAGGATCTTGATTGCTTGCGAGAGAGGAGTGTCGTCAAACCACGAAAAATACGTGTCATCATAACCATTAAAGCTAGATGCACTCGAGTTGTAGGCTGCCATAGTTGTGGACGGCTTAAAGATACCGCCTTGCCTCGTGTCGACTCGCTCAAAGTTGTGCAAAATGTCAACAGCCAGACTCCAATCGTTAGATTGATCTATACCATAAGTTGTACCTGGGATATATGTTTCAAGCACATCCTCAAAGATATTTTCAAACTGTGGCACATGTGTGTCGTTTGCGCTATACATCAGACCTTGATGTATCAAGACTGTTTGTGGCGTGGCGTAAAATATATTTTCGCCACCCATTTCTTGCTTAGGTGGAGATGTAAATCCACGCCAAATAAACGCCAAGAATCCATATGTTGTTGAGTTGTTTACATATGGTGCAACGCCTATAAACTGTGGCGCGACTGTGATTGCATTGTAAATCCAGATGCCAAAATGCGTTGGAGGAGTTGTACCAACAAATCTATATCGAGTTTGAGCTGTTGCCACGTCCAATGAGATAAAAAGAATGTAGCTTGTAGTTGAAGGCACAACATTTCCTGCCACGTCGAGATCTCCGGGAACAATCTGCTCCGCAAAATAAGGTGTTTGAAATGTTTGCCTAGTGTCAAAAGTCACCACGCTTCCGTTGCCAATTATTGGTTTTGTCGTTGATAAAATTGTGTCTATGTATGTAAATGGCACAGTTATGCTTGGATTGAGTTGAACACGGAAACGCCCTGTTGATCCTGTAGGAACAGTTCTGTAACCTTGAATTTCATAGAGCGAATCCATTTGAAAAAATTTTACAGGTCTTGGTACGATGCCAACAATTTGATTGTTTGACCATGACGCCGTATTCAGCATTTGGTTTGTAAATAAAACATATTGCAATGCTATTGGCGTGTTGAGTGGATAAATCACAAGACTCCTAAAATTGGCTGGAAGCTGAACTAAAAAATTCGCATCAACAAGACTGTTGAGTGGTTGACCGTTTGGTTCTGGCTTGTATGGATAAATCGTTCCCGTTGTTTGTCCTTGTAACTGAACTGGCTGAGGATTTGAAAAGATATCGGGCGCATCTAATCCTCGGCAAAAGGTTACGACAGAGTATCCACAACTAAAGACTCTAAAGTATCCATTATTTGCTCCACGCGAAAGTCCAGCATTGTCCGAGTAGGTAATGTCGGAAGAAATCCAATTGAATGGCAACCAATACACATCAACGTTAGGAATTTGCGACGTTCCTTGCGTGTAAAACTGACTCTTTGCCAGCACATTTTGCCTCACAAAACGGATTGTCAAAACTTGACGATTAACGTATTTTGACAGGAAAAGGTTAAGTGTTGCTTTCGGAAAGATAGAAAGATAGATCTTGAAACCTTTGTAAAGAAAGTAGGCATCTTTCTTGCTATACTTTTGCATCAATGTATAGTAAATATCTCGTAGGTTAAGTTTGTTGTTTAGCGTATCCCAGTAAAGAACTAGAGCCTCAAAGTTGCTTGATGTATCCGGTGCAACCATCAAGCCAGCATCACGATCTTCTAGAAGATAGTCTGGTACGAAATCTAAAAACTCGCAGCAAATCTCATATTCCATCTGCAGCGTAGAATTGAGAGGAAGCTGAGCTGTGGCTTGCACGCTTGTGACTGAGCTATCAACCAAGTAGTATTGTTCTTGCTCGCCAACCCACACGATCTTGTCAAAATTCATGCCATCAGCACTTGTAGAGTCTGAGTAGTATTGTGCCGAACGTATAAAGTTAAACTTTACATATACATTGCCATTGCTGTAAAATCTTACAACCTTTTGATTCTGTATTGCCGGGCAAACTTGATACCGCGTACTATCACTGTTGAATGTGAAATTATTGCTGCTGTTGAGATATACCATGTATACATTTTTACCGCGAAGTATTGGTGTGTATAGGCAAAGATCTGGATGCATGTCCTCCAGAAATTCAACAAACAGTTGAACAGTGCCATTAAAGTTTTCAGTGTTGTTGCCATTGCCAAAGTTTGTTAATGCCACTCGGATTCTCGAAATGTTGTCATAGCAATAATAATACATTTGCTTTTCACCAACAAATGTAGAGTGCGATGTCACCAAATCTTTTCCCGGTGTGTTGGCGTCATAAAGATAGTTGTTTGTTCGGATAAAGTTGAGATTGACAAAGACCTGAGTGTTGGCTAGTATTCTGCAAATCTTTTGATTTCTGATTGATGGCGTTAGAATATTCTGATACGACCAGTTATTGCCTTGATTAAGATTGATGATCAAGGTATTTTCATTGTCACCTCTATCGGCACGACGAATGCTATTGACGGTGGTCATTATTCTAGATCAAGAAGCAGTGTTTTCAATACTCCTGGCTTTGTTTGTACGAGTTCCTTTAGTTCTGAAAATGTGTGAAACTTGCTCGGTAGTTTTTCTTTCTTTAATGAATCTGTCTTATCAACTGAGCTTAGATACTTGATGACCGCTGAATTTAAGTTATCGAGAAAGTTGTCGTTCACATCCTCCTCGTCATACAAAAATTTGCCAATGGCATAGACCATCTTTGAAATGTCGCCAGTTGCAAAAGGTCTATCCATGTAGTATCCGGATTTCCAGTACTTGATCATGTTGTCAAGCGATTTGCCCTTGTACGACTCAACAAAGTCGTCCCAGTTGTTTGAAATCTTTTCGCTCTTTATCTTTTCAAACAGCTTGTTGTTTTCAATCGCATTGTGCAATTCTTGATGCTTTCCACCTCCTTCTTTAATATGTCGGTGCTTCTTGTGCATCGCATTCTTTCGCTTTGAAGTTATGCCATGTTGTCCAATGCAAGACTTGCAGGTAATGTCATCATCATCGGATGAGTAGCCATGCAAATCATCGTGTTTGCCGCAAATGCCACATCCCCTCACCTCCTTGTACTCGGCAACTTTGTGAGGAGCATGCGGCACTTGGTAAAGTTTCGACATCAATGTCTCCTCTGGCTTGTGATGACGATAAAACTTTTCGGCATAAGTAAGCAAGCCGCCGATATGATGCACATTGTCATTGTGGACTTGCTCGTTATCATCCCATGCGTTTTCGTACTCGATAAAGTTAAGCTTGTTAAAGTCTGGCATCTGAAGTTGACTGATAGGTTTGATTGGAGTTTCAAAAGTCTGAGTGTCTTGCGTCATCGTCTGATGGCGATTGTTTTGTTGATAAAATTCCATTTGTTGCGTGTTTCCAGACTTTAGGAACGTAGGAACGTCTTGTCCCACTTGCATTATCCATCTAACCGCGTTATTTTTAAATGCTTTCTTTGCCATGTCGCGGTAGTTGAGTGACTTGTAAAAATCAGGATCATACGCGTCCTTTGCAATGTTGGCTGTTTTGATTGCGTTTGGCAAATGCTTGATAAATGTCTTGGCAATGCTTCCACCCTTCTTGGCCTCTTCCATCATTTTTGAGGAATCAACGGGTTTGTAATCTGGCACTTCACACTGCATTGGCGATTGATTTGTCGGCATTCCACTTTGATCGCCAATTGTCTCAGCCTCCATCATGTTGTCGTTGTTGACGGGTTGGTTCATCAATAGCGACTGAATGTATGGAGTCGAGGGCTCGGATAAGATGCGATAAAACATGTCGGTACTATAGTACATGACACTAGAATCAGCCATCGACTTGTAGACATGGTTGTTGGGATTCTTTCCAATCTGCTCCCACAAGGCGTTCTTTAGACTATTGCGAGCTTGCTCATAAGTCGTCAACTCGGAAGGATTAGGATATTGACCAGTTAGTTTGCGACGAGCAATAAATCCGGATACAACGTTCTTGAGGTTAGTAAAGTCATCAAAGATCGTCTTTTCGGTAGACTGGTTCAAAAAGTCATTGCCGTACCAAATGTCGGCAATCAATGGATTTGACGAGTCGTAAAACTTATAGTTGTAATCGTACTTTTCAGCAAGATCAAGCATATTGCGAGTATCGAGGTTAGGGTGATAGATCGCATTCATATACTGAACAGCGTCAGCAATTTTTCCGTTCGCAAGAGCAGATTGTGCAGAAATCTTTAGGTTAGCATCAAGAATCCTCTTTGTGCCTTCAGCTCCGAGTTGCTCTGCCGTGTATCCAATAGCGGCATTTAGATCGAAAAAGTTGTTAAACATATCGGGATTCTGTGCTGCCGTCCTCATCTTGTTGAGTTGGTGAACTAGATCAAGATGTGACTTTAGATCTGGTGTATATGTCTTGTAATCGCCAGTGATTCCATGCTTGTTCTTGTGAATAAACTGGCGGATCGTGTCCTTTTGCTCATCTGAAAGTTCAACAGAGTTGAGCTTTGATTCCCACATGCCAAAGTATCCTTCGCGACTAAAGCGTGGCAGCTCCTTGTTTAGAGTAGTGTCAATCATTTCATCAGGCTTGTGCAGGTCACCACTATAGACCGAGTCAATCGTGGCATTGTAAGCCGCATTGATGCTAGACACAAGCTGCTTTAGAATGTTTAACGCGTCATTCGGCAAGGTTGTCGGGTTGATATATGTCGGGTATGCTAGCGAGAGTTTTCGAATGTGTTGATCTACCTTAAGCATAGAAGCCTGGTCGCCTTGTGCTGAAAGTCGCAGCAGAGCTGTAATCTGGTCAATGTCAGCCTTTAGTCCAGCAGACACTTCCTTGTACATGTTGAGAGAATAGTACAGATTGTTCAGACGCTGAGTCATGACGTATGTAGAGAAATTTTCGCGAACACGACGATCGTGAAAATTATTAAAGTAGGACTGAACGACCTTTGGCATCAGCTGAAATGGCGTAATGTTTGTCTGCTTCGAGAGTGGGTCAAAAGAAATGACATCATTCGTGTTTAGGGTACGTTGTTGATCAGCCAATAGTCCGTCCTGCTCAGCCACGTATCGTTCAAACGTTTGACCTCGCGTGTACATGTCTCTAGGATCAAAGTACTCTTGAAACAGATTTGATACAACTGGCAGATTTGCGGCGAGCTGGTGTATCTTTTCCGATGTGTAGCCCTCGTGTCTTAGAGTGTTTGTCACACTCTGCATCAATCTCATCTTGTCCTCTGGGAGTCCCTTAGAATTGGCGAATTCATCGAAGAATTTCTGCGTTGGTGGATAAGTTGCCAACAAATGCGGAGCGGCAATCTTTCTACCAAGGGCTTGCTCAGCGCCTTGGACAACAAAGTCCGTATCTCCATACTTTTTGTTCAGGTCCGTCGTCTGCAGAAAGTTCCTCTCTCCGATACTTAAGTCATTGCGTTTCTTGTTTAAGCTTTCTAATCCAATTCTTTCCGGCTTTTTTATCTTTAGATATTTAAGAAGAAAGGCCTTCTTAAACTCGATAAGATCCTCATCACTCCACGTGTTTTCAATGTAATGGCCAACCGCCGTAGACATCTAGAAGAAGAAGATTTAGAAAATGTATACGTCAACAAGCCGAATCGTAACAATTCGGATAATATGATGTCATACTTACTTTCTTATGCAAAGTTTTACGAACACTATGTTTATGGTCAAGCAAGAGATTACGATAACGTAACTTATAGATTTGATCTAGGTGAAAAAAATCTTGAGAATATACTACGAACAACGTATGAATTTATGGAAATCGATTACTGGCGAGACTTAAAAATCGTCAATATCGAAGCTCGATTTTTAATCAATGGTCACTTTTCCGATGTGAAAGGATTAAATCAAGAACAAGTATATGAGCTAATTCACGATTTGTTCAATGCGCTAATTAATGATTCTGAGGAGGCAAAACTAAAGTTTATGAATCGTCTAGGATCGTTTGACAATTATTACTCAGAGAACTTTGTCAAGGACGATCTAGATTATAAGAGTCATGCTGAAATGTGGTTGATATTTACTGTGGAAAATGCGGGTCACGCAAAAGACATTGAGTCTCGCATCAACGAAGATTACGAAGACATTGCCAATAGAAACATACGCACGCAAAATCTAGTACCTATTTCAGATATTGAGCAAATTCAGGAAGAGGAAGAACCAGTGCTTAGGCAACAAGAAAGAAGACATCGATTGCGAAGGAGGGTTGACGAAGAGCTATTTAATTTAGAAAACCCCTTTGCCGACGAAGCCGAGCTTGATGCGGAATTTCGCAATCGAGAATTTTTGAGAATGGCTACAGACTTGGAGGCAAACTCATCATCGCGTGGAAGTGGTATTTATAACAGGGGCAGAGGCATAATGTACAATAATCAACAACTTTACAAGAAACTTAAAGCATTCTTTAAACTTCAGCCATGGACATGACACAGCTTATCGATTTTTTGAAGGTCAACTGGAAAAAGGAAATGACGCAAGAAGACCTTGACGCTCTTTACCAACCACTCCAGAATCACGGTGTCGACAAGGCGGCCTTTATGAAGGCCATTGATCAAGTCGGTGCAGAACAACTCGCTTATAATAGGCAGAAGCGAGTCATTGATTTTGAGACTTGTCCTGCGAGCAAGATCGTAAACGGTTTTGAAATCAGAAAGGCAACAGTGCCAATCAACGCATGGAGTCATAAAGTCATTTATAACCTAATCAACATGGGTGAAAAGTTCTTGCTTCCAGCAAACGACTATTGTTTCATCCCTAATCCGCACGACGAGCCTTCAATTCGAGGTGACTTTAACCAGTACATCATTCTAGAGGCTGCCAAGATGATTGACTTTGATTACGAAACGCAAGAGGAAGATGGCACAGTAAAAAATCACACTGGTAAACTCGAGGTCTTTGATAGAGGATGTTACCAACCTACAGTCCTCATCGATGCCGACTATCCAGACAAGTACTTTTTCACAATCCGAAATGACACTGATGAGCCGTCGGAGCTGCACTCTCTCATTGTTGAGGCCATACACGTCAACAAAAGTCTTGTACCAAGAATAGATCACGAGACGACATATCGTCTGCCAATTGTGCAATGCCAACATTGCTTATCTCAGCCGATGGATATGATTGATCATGTCCGCTCCGAACAAATGATGCGTGTTCACCAGCTTGTGCGTGGATCAGAGATGGCTGCTGGTCTCGATCTAAAGACAGATCCCTTCATCCTTCATCCACGTGGAGTTAAAGTGTTTCAACTCATTCGCTTTTTCAAATACCGCGAGATGGAGAATTCGCCACATCAATTCATTTTGCGATCACGCATGAGTCGTGAAGGTATGGGTTTGACGGTAACAACCGAGACAATCAATGACGAGAGCATCATCAAATTCGTAGTCACGAACAACACGGATTGCGAAATGCAAGTTCCGAACCGGTTCATTCAATTCGTGCCGCCGGTAACTATGCACATAAATACATCACTCGTCGAGTGTGGAGAACCATCACACAAGTTCCTTCATCAGAAAACTAAAGCCCGAAAAAGCAAGATAAATGCCTGAAGTATCACAAAAAGCAACGCGATGGACGTATGAGGACTCTGACCCAGACAAGTGCCGAGTCCGCCTCGTTGAGAACTTTAACTACTTCATCAACAAGACACTCTATCCCCATGCCGTCAAGAAGTATCCGAACCGAAGCCCATTGAAGGCGCCTTCCTTTCTTATCAGCAAGACCCACGAGGCCAGTCAATGTGTTGCGACTCCTGAGGGATTACCCTTTACCAACATCCATACTACGTACAACTCGTTTAGCCATAGCATCAAGTTGCAGAACCGCTTTCACAAGACGATGGAAAAGTTTATCGATGCTTTTGTTGGTTGCATAAGCGCAATGTACGGTGAGGCTGTGATGGAGTCGTTGCTCTTTGACAGCGACAAAATCTGGAATTCAGCCGAGCGCACAAAGCGAACTTGCCCACTAACAACGGCATCCTTTGTTGATGGTTTCATCATGGAGGGCAAAACTTCCTTCATTGAACGTGAGCGAACCAACAATAAGCGCAAGATTGTCGTGGAAGCTGACTCGATCACCAGAGCATCAACTCTCAACAACAAGACGATCCTCGAGGATTATCCAGAGATGATTCCAATTGTCTACTTTTTTCAGTTTTCACAGGTTCTTTTCTGCGACGACAACCATGTCCTGATTGACAGAAGCCCTCTATCGATCTGGCCATTTGCTAAGCTGCACAGACAAGAAGCACTAACTGGCTATGACTATTGGTATTTCTACCTTTACGTCTTGGCCATTTGCAACTGCATCCACATTGAGATGAATCTGTTTGAGCGAACAGCACCAGAGCAAGAGGTTGCGGACATGCCGCAATACCGCTCGATTGAAAAGAAGCTGTACACTACCACCAAGATTCTAGCCGAGGATCGTGTTACGTTCTATGCGTTGTTTAAGCGTCATGCCAATCTCATGATGACATCGCCAATCACACCGCAAGAACTTTACAGAATCGGCCAGAGTGACAACGTGACTGCACAAAAGGGTGACGAGTCTGCTGATGAGGACGAGGCAGTGCCTTCGAAAAAGAGCAGATCGGATTTATAAAATACTTTTTGATCAAAAACAATTTATCTATTAGCTAGCTATTTTTATTTAAATAAATATTTCTTAAAAAATCAATATTGTTTATTCAAAGCGAGCTTTCTTTGCTGGCGTGGTGTTGATGAAATTGGGATCGTTTCTTGGAGTGTTTCCAGGTTGATCTTGCGCTTGCGGAAGGAGAGGTATCATGTCTCCATAATCCTTGTTGTAGACTTTGCGCTCATCTTTGTCATAAATTGCGACGCGGCTATATTTGTCTGCTGGACGGCTATACGCTTTCCACATGGCGTTGTCGGCTCCCTTAAGATCAAGTAGCGAATTGAATTCAGAGTTGCTCAAGTTGTTTAAAACAAAGTAGCCGACTGCGTCACGGATATTTTGCTCATCTTTGCCGGTGTATGCCTTATGCATAACTATAACTAGCTGCGCATTGGCATTCTTTGCAACAGACACAAACTTGGCCAACTCAACCCAATCGTTACGAGCAGCCTGCACTTGAACCTTAAAAATAAAATGCAAGAATTAGCAAAAGAATTGGCGCGCATTGAGGCGATTGACAAGTTAAAGGCAATCGAAACAGCAAAAAACAGGATTGACACAATATGGTCGCAAATTCAATCGGAACGTGTCTTGACGTGGTATGAGGAAGAACGATGGGAAATGCAGATCAAATTTCTAACCGATTTCGAAGCCTACTGCTACGATGATTACGAAAATGGAAGATACAAGTTCCTCATTACCATAAACGCAAGACGTGATAATGACGACAAAAAATTGCCATACATATCACTTTGTTTACCAGGACTGCGAGATGTCGTGGTAGAAGATTGGATTTTAATTTATTAAATAAACTTACATCATCTAAAAACACCAGTTTTTTCATGTCCTTGTCGACGGATGAAATGTGATTGATACAATCCTTCATCTCATGTGGCTTAAAGTAAACCGTTTGCTTTAGATTGTACGGCTTCTTTTGCATGATGCGGAGATTATACTGTGCGGCCTTGAAAAGGTTGGTTGTAGTCTCTTGCTTTAGTCCCGTATCGACTAGAACAAATTGATCAAAGTCTACAAAGATGCCATCGTCCATGAGCATCTTGATAAAGGTTGTGGTCTTGCCAGCCGTTGTCGCTCCTAGCATTGCCACATGACGCTGAGGCTCGAAGCCCTTGAATGTACGCGTATTCTTTTGCTGTTCGAAAGGAGCAGTAACATTTGTCTTGTGAAGTGGGTGAGAATCTCCCCACTCTGTCCTAATCTTTTCTAGCCAGTCGGCATAGTCGTTTGTAAATAGACTCTTTAGCTTGCTCTCTTCTCCATCGTCATAGACTCCTTTAATTGCGTAATTTTTCAATTGCGCAATCATGAGTCTTATTGGAGTTGGCAGAGAAGCCAAAGGAGGAGTATAAAGTAAAATACTTCCAATGACATCAACAAACTCTCGACTAGCAAAAACAGACAAACCATCAAGAAGACTTTGAAATCCCTCAGACATTATGATTTACGATATTATCAACGATCTAAAAGAGACGGAAAGTGAGCAAGAAACTTTTGATCACAAAGGTGTAGGTTACTTGTACAGAAAAGTAAAAATAAATCGCTTTCCCTGCGAAGGCGTAATGACACCTATTATATATCTACCGCTATTTGAGCGTGACAATCAATCGGCATTGCTTAGGGACCTGTGGCCAGATCTTTGCTTACAGAACAAGGATGAGGTCAAACTTGGATGCAAGCATCTAAAGTGCCAAGAGATCAAGGAAGTGATGCGATCGTACACAATTTTCGAAAACGCCATCACAAATCATCACAAGGAGATGACGGAACCGGAACCATGCACAAGCAAAAAGAGAAGCACAGATCAACAACCTAAAGCGTCAAAAAAGGTTCGATTCGAGGAAGAAGTAGAGGAGGATTCGGAATCTGACTTTTCTTCCGACGATGAGGACATGGTTCCTTTGCCACAAGGATGGATACAGCAATTTACCACGCAGATTCGCAAGATCCCGATCAAAGGCTGCTTATACATTAGTGGCACCGAGGTTGACGAAGACGGTGCCGTTATTGAGATTTGCGCGCAGAATCTCGTCATTAGCAAGAATGTTACCATCATCCCTTGCTGCTTCGTTGGCACAAATCCCGCCAAGGATGACTTGATTCTGGCTGATGATCTTGCCAACAACTGCAGCTTCTTTTTTGACTTTCCAAGAAGCCAAGTGATTTACACGGGACCGGCTAGAACTCTTAACGGACTTGTCATGCATGTGCGAGTTAATCACATCAAGGCATGCACTTCAAGACCTAAGCTTATTCAGATCGTCTTTAACGGATGGAAAAATTCAACCTTTCCACTTCGAAACGACAATGAGAATCAGTTTAAGCAACTTGCCAAGATCTTTTTGCATGCCACTGAAGTCGAAAGACCATGGTGGAATTCTGATCTTGTCAAAGAGGATGCAAGCCAGATTGTTCGCATGTCGGACAAACTTCAAAATGTGATCACAAAGAAGGACGATGCCAAGTTTATCACATCATTTGGCGAAAAGTCGCATTGGACGGAGTGGCTAGATAAAGCCGAGGTAACTGCTAAGCACATTACCGAGCAAAGGAACATCCTAGACATTCTAAAAACTCTCAAGCACAAACTGCATGTCAACAAGGGCTTTACATTCATCACGCCGTGTGACAAAGAGCAATGCATGCACTTTTTCAAGCAATTTTACAAGTGCTACAGCGGACAGGACATGCTGACTTATGAGACATGCTTCGACGACGAGTATACTTTCGAGACTGACGCAAGATATCTTGGCATGATGCCTCTGTCGTTCAAAAGCCTGCCCACATATTTCGGCGAAACAGTGGGACAAGAAAAGCTCTATGTTTTATTTAAGCCATATGGCTTAAGAAGACACGCTCTAGACTGCATTGTCAAGAACCTGAGCAATTGCCGATATCATGTTGAGCAATACTTTGCCGAATCATCACTCGGCGAATTTATGTTTAACGAGCTATATCCGAATTGTCTTTCTCGCCCCTATGGTATAGAGTGGCAACAATACTTGATGAGCGGACCTGTCATCCATGCTGTCATCAATGTTGACGATGTTGCACAATTCAGAGAAGCTTGCCTCAACGCAAGGATAGATTCCAAGTACATATGGACAAGAAACATTATCCACTGTTCTGCGGATATAAATGAGGGAACGAGAAACATTGATTCGCTATCAAAATATAAACAGATATTATTAGAGACTCAAAAGACAAACTAAACTGACAAACATTTTAACATACAATATGACTACTGAGAAGCGAACTGCCGATGATCTTGACGTGGAGCCCGTTGCGAAGAAGCCACTCGTCAACATGGACACTGTCAAGGCCGACTCTGTTAACAAAATCTACCAGCTTAAGCACAATGTCTTTCGCAAGAATGACGACAATACCACTAGCATCATCTGCTGGTGTGGTGTGCCATGCAAGCTTAACAAGAGCACCTACGTTTGTGGTAACCGTGGAAACCGAGCTGCCAAGACTTGTGGAGTGAGCTACAGCAAGGCCGCACTTAACTTTATCATCGACCATGGCTTCCTACACAAGCCCTTTGAGCAGAGCAACATGCGTTACCCCGACTGTCCTAGCTGTCACCAAGCACAACTCATCCTTTCAACCAACACGACGTTCTCGACCTATGGACTACCCCAGTGGGTCTGCTCTTGCCCTCGCGGTGAGCGATCATACTCGATGCTTACGGACTGCTACAGAGCGGCCAATGGTCTAGATACTTTGAAGGAGATGTGGGACTATGACGAGATTATGCGAGTACACATGAGCGAAAAGCCAGTTAAGAAGGGTGCCATCCGAGGTGGAGCAGTTGGCAACACAGTTTCCTGGGCTGACACACAGACCGAACACGCCGATGAAGTTGTTTAAATACGACTGACCAGGCCAATGACCTTTTCATTTTCAGTAATTTTAACAGAGCAGACATGAAAGAGCGATACGTAACAACAACACTCTACCTTGAATATAACGGAGAGTGCATAGAACTTCAATTTAGCGATACCGTCGATTATCACAAATACTTTGCTTTATCTCGCACACTTTTTAAGAGCCTTTTTAAATTTCAACACTTTTTTAATAGCGAACAAACAATTTTTTTACTCCGTGAAACTTCTTTAATTCCGAATAAATTTATTTCTGATCTAACCTTTGCGTCATTCAAAAATTTCTTACTCAACATCAACACGCCACTATACAAGGAGATAAAACGACTCAAGTTTAAAAACAACGGAGAAGTCGTTGATCAACTAAATTTTATTGATCATCTCTACACAATTGATTCTCGTTACAAGCACATTTCAGCCAAGCAATATAGTTCACATTTAAACGCAAAGCTCAGACAACAAACGGCCACTTCAACAGAATTTGAAAGTTTAGACGACGTGTGGAATTTTATTAACCGAGAACTTCACAAGCGATGGAATATTCACAGTTTCGACACATATCTGATGGCGGACATGGAGGCGCTGCAAACAGAATATTTAAACTTGGACTTGGAAATTCTGACTCCTTTTACCACCGAACAAAGGATGGACAACATGCCGAATTTAAGCAACATTTAGACGACATGTTTGATCAGAAAACCAGCAAGCCATGTAATTACCAACACAGACAGCGTCCCGTGACTTCATCCAAGGATTTTCATTCAGAAATTGCGAAAGCAAAAATCGGCGGAGCAAAAACATCCGATCTTGCCAAGATTGTTTCCGATTACGAAACTAGCAAGAATGCTTGCCGCTGTCCTGGCAAGCGAAACACATCGGGTGAGAAGCTTATAAATTGCACCTGTGGATTCTACAGAAATCACCAACAATGAATGCCACAGCAGTCGAAGTATTTAGCCAGCTAATGAGCGAAAATTGGATACAGATTGGATTTGCAGTCTTGCAGATATCCTTTCTAATACCAACAGCAATCCTCTTGTTTAGCGATCCTAAGCCGCCTTTTAAGAGCGTTTCCATAACGACCATGCTTATCCTTGTTCAAACGTTTCTATTTGGCGTTGATAAAAAGATATTGCCATGTGTCTTGAGTGGCTTCTCATTCGTTTGCTACACCGTCATTAGTATTCAATCAGCCGTGCAACTACGCAACAACAAAGTGGAAGTAGTGCGCCATCATGACGACGTGTACCATCCGATTATAAAAGAAGATTCACCAGTTTAAATTTCCAAATTTACGTGAGTCTACACTTTATTTACACGATGCCAATCAAGATACCAACACATATAGAAGAATACATCAAGTCACAACGTGATCACTTAACCCTAGCACAGGCTGCGATCAATGTTCAGGATCTTTACAACTACAAGATTTCAAAAAAGTCGATCTGGAATATTTATCACAACTTTGGGATTAGGAGAGGAGCACTAAGTCGAGGCGAAGAACCACCACGCAATAGATATCCGAAATTTAAAAGGACAAAGGAAATCATTCAGAAGGCGCGTGATTTGATGTCGTCAGAGAATCCGCCTACGTATGACGAATTGGAAAAGATTTTAAATTTATCACGCAGAACAATTGCAAAACTACTGAAATACGACATTTAATATATAATGACAGATTGCCAACCAATGAATTTTTGCCAAATAGCCGACTCGATAAAAACAAACATTTTTTTGCGCAACTTTATTTTCATCCAATAAAAATTTAGCCAACTTCTCTATAAAACTCTTAGCCAACTTTATTTTCATATGTATAAATTTTTCCGACAAAAAACAAAAACTTAAAATGCAGAAAGAAATCTGGGAACCAGTAGCTGAGTGGATATCGCAAAACCTCTTGCAAGGCTATGCGTCTCCGCCGACAGAGTCTATCGCAGAAGCTGTGACGAAGAAGATCTCGTGTCCATTCTGTCACAATACTTACAGCAGCAAACCTAACCTCGAACGCCACTTGACCACTCATGCTGGCATTCGATATCGCTGCACAATCTGTCCTGCGCACTACTCGCGAAAGGACTCGTTGCGAGCGCATATCAAGAACGTCCATAGTTCGACCAACGAGTTAGTCCAGCAAGCGGCGGCCATTTACAAGACGGAGACAATGCTGCCAGCAATCGCCGAGCAACAAAACTCTATCGAGGAGATTGCCGAAGTCATCGAGCCTTACACTGAGGCGACTTTGTCTGGCGCCTCGTTTAAGCTTAACCTTTGCCAGCCCTGCGCGACTTGCCCTGCTACCCTCGATCCCGACAATGTCGAGACCACGCTAACTTGCCAGGCCTGTGGCATGCTTTACTGTCGTGACAGTCCTTGCGGAACGGCGGACTTTTGCAATGATTGCGAGGAAATCCACAACGCCACCACGGAGCAACTTATCGATCAGGCTATCGAAAAAGGAGCAGCCGCTAAGTGCCAGGATTGCGGTGACGCGTTTGCACTCCCTCCTAAAACCACCGACATTTATCCTTTTTGCAACGACTGCGAAAAGAAGCGTAACGTTATCGTGGAGGAGTCTCTCGTACACTACTGGGACGCTGTAACCAAGGCTGACTTTATCGATATCCCTGCGCCAGAGCCAGAACCAATCGATATCCAGCAAGTCATGGCCGAGACCAAGAGACAGCTAGAGGAAGAGCCAGAGCTTGAGGAGGTGATCTTGGAATCGCCAAAAAGACTTCGTCGAAGCGCTCGACTTAACAAAGACTAAATATTTTGTATTTTTTATTGTATTCTATTAGCTAAATAAATATTTAAAAACTTAACCGTTTTACGGTCTTGTAACTTTATTATTTTGTATCTTTAGATTTAAAAAAGTGGAAACACTAATTAATTCTTTATCAAAAGCACTAGGAAGAAAAGCAGGACATGTCGAACTGCTTGAATACCTTGAAAGAGCTGGACGCAGCTATTATCAAGTCGATCAGAGCGGAGGAGATGATGAAAACGACCATCGCTCTCCTAACGTCGCAAGTAGCATGCCGCGACTCCAAGATCAGAGATCTCGAGAAAGAGCTAGAGAAAAAAGACGAAGAGCAAATCTCCAAGCTTGAGGAAGAACTCGAGAAGGAACTTGGTAGCGATGATGATAGCGATGACAGAGGCCGTCGCGGCCACGTAGTTCGCCGCCGGCAACCAGCTCATCGCCTGGAACTTCAACACGACCGGCGTCAACGTAACAATGACGAAGATGACTCGTGGATTTCTATCACCGAATTCAAGAAGTATCGCGCTAACCTAAAGAACAAGATCACAGTTCTAGAGTCAACCGTGGACGCGATTACCGATGAGCGAAACGAGGCAAGGAGTCAGGCGGCCGCGATGAAAACTTTGTGCGAGGCGAGGAAAGACCAGGTCTCTTCGCTCATCAAAGATAATAATATTTTGCGACGTGATATTATAAACCGCGAGCAGCACATAAAGAACCTAGCGTGGCATCGCGACCAACTTCACGACACTGTTCGTAGACTTGAGAAGGACTGCGAATACGAGTCTGACACTGAGGATGACATTTTCGATAACGATGAGGAGGACGAGGAAGAACCCAAGTCACCGCCTAGATATCCCGCCGTGAAAGTAATGTTAATCATTCTTTGTTTAATATTATTTTATCAAAGCTACTTCTAGGCCACGACAAGCAAGCGCGCCTCGGACGAAGAAGACGAGAAAGAATACAAATACTTTAAATTTTAAAAAACTTACGTCGGGCGGGAGTCGAACCCGAATCAGCTGCTTGGAAGGCAACTATGCTAACCGTTGCACCACCGACGCTTGTTATTTTAAATGCCTGGATGTTAAAAACAATTGATGTTAATTTCTATTTTTAAATAAATGTTTCTTTCAAAAAAACTTTTTGACTTTTCTAAAAAACTTTGTGACAAACATTCCTGGAAACCCTCCCAGCTCAACTTCCCACCCTGGAAACCGTTGTCAAGTCGCGACAAATTAAC
>Ga0265338_10002860_pt1 | contig 25206 bp, 24 predicted proteins | sample 42126metaG_FD_193579 | JGI IMG/M metagenome (GOLD analysis project Ga0265338, IMG submission 193579) | Rhizosphere microbial communities from Carex aquatilis grown in University of Washington, Seatle, WA, United States - 4-21-26 metaG | ecosystem: Host-associated > Plants > Roots > Rhizosphere... | reverse complement strand
GTTTGCTCCGAAATGCGGTTGTCCAGGGTGTCTCGTGCCTGGCAGCCGTGCCGATGGGGATTTGGGAGCAAACCATTGGACTCGTCCGTAAGCGCTCGCAGGAGAGTAATGACAAACTTGCGACAGCGCTCAGGGCAGCCACAACTCAGGGACACTTTGAGGGGCTTCTCGCAGATGAAGTAACGCACTGCCTGCAATCACGGGTCGTCGACCCAATCAGCAGAACCGACGAACCTCTCAGGTTTGCTCTTGCGGGCATGTCCGAGGCAAGTCCAACAGAACCAACCCGCTTCGGCACGCCCACTAAATCGAAAACCGCTTTGGAAATCCAGGTGTTAAACACAAAACTCGTCGGAAAGCACCCCAATAGTCGATCCCGGGCCGTAGTCGTCGAGATTCAGGCCACCATATTCAGAACTTCAGATGGCCAGGAGCTTTACTCTTGTCCCATCCACTACCGAAGTTCAGTGAAGCGGCTTAAAGATTGGGCTGCCTCTGACGCGAAGCTGTTTCGGCAGGAATTGGATGAGTGCTCGCGGCTAACGGCCCTGGCATTGACGCGCGACCTCATTTCGCGCGGATTGGTGAAGCCGCTGGAAAACCCTGAGTAGCCCCTTTCGGAGCACCCACATTGACCACACAGCCGGTGCCAGCCGTCATCGCGACTTGAAACCTTTTGGGGCTGGAGTCGCGGACGTGACAGCGTGCCCAGGAGGGGCAGCCAATTACTTCTTCCGCCGGCTCGCAGGACGGATTTCGCGGATAAGGATGTGAACAAAAAACACAAAGATTTTGCCAAAAAAGGGCGAGCCTTTGGCCCGTTTTGACACTTACGTACATATGCCGATGAAATCGTTCTGTTAAGAAACCGATGGAAATGCCTCGTACAATTCGTGCGGGTATTGTGCGCTTAACGGGAGCGGCATGCCTCGCCCAGAATCCTGAGTTTTTATGACAAAAGACGCTAACATTCCTCGCGGCAAAGATGCCTTCACGTTGATTGAATTGCTGGTGGTCATTGCCATCATCGCGATCCTCGCTGCAATGCTGTTGCCCGCGCTGGCAACCGCGAAAGATAAGGCCGCCTCGGCAACCTGCCGTAACAATCAGAAGCAAATGACGCTGGCCTTTCATATGTACTCAGACGACAATAACGACTGGATGGCGCCTCCAAATTGGGACGGCGGCACCACTTTCGGAGGGAAAGTTGTTCCAGGATGGCTCTATACGACCAGTGGTGGGACGATCCCAGACCCAGGGCCAGGAGGGGTATATGCAAGTAATCAAATTGCTGCCTATTCAACCGGGCTTTGGTACAAGTACATGCCCAGCCCAAAAGCCTTCCTTTGCCCGACCGATACAAAGAGTCCCACCTATTTAAAAAAGGGTCTGCGTAATAACCGGCTCTCGAGTTATGTGATGAACGGGGCTGTATGCGGCTATGGGGCGGACAATGAGACCCACATCTCTTGCAAGGTTAGCAGTGTGTGGAGCACGATGTGCTATCTGCAATGGGAGCCGGACGAGAATTTTATTGTGGGAAACCCGCCAGGATTCGAGTTCAATGACGCTGCCAATTATCCTGATAGTCACGAAGGGATTGGCCGACTGCACAGCAAGAAAGGCGGCTGCGTAGTTGCCGTGGCCGGCCACGTCCAATTCCTTACGCGCGAGCAGTTCATTGCCGATTCGACGACGCTGTCTGGTAAAGGGCCTGGACCGGGAGGCAGGACTTATCTTTGGTGGAGTCCATTTAGCAAGGACGGCCACTAAAACCAGTACATCCAATTACGGGGTTTTAATGTTTCAATGAAAAATCGCGCGCGCTCGGCAGCGTTGGTGATGCCTGTGTTGCTCTTGATTGCTGGGTGCGACCACAAAAGTGTCAATCAACTTAGCTCTGCCGAAGCTGGGGCTTTCGACCAAGCTCCGCCTGAAGTAAAAGCGATGTGGGTGCAGGCATCGGACGCCGTAAGAACTAACGGCTACGTTACCGCGTACAACCTATTCTACGATCTGATTAACACAGACCTTTCGCCCGATCAAAAACAAGCGGTGACCAAGGAGAGCGCGGCCTTAAACGAGCGACTGCTCACCGCGGTGGATAAGGGTGATCCCGCCGCACAGGCAGCTCTTCAAGAAATGCGCCGCAATCCACCAAGCCGCAGGCGCGCGAACTAAACCGCTGGTAGCGCTGGCCGCCGCGCCGTCCCAACCGGCGTCCAGCGGGGTGAACAAACCGAGGTCATTTGGGGGCTTCTTCCCGGTGGCGAAACGCCGGCCCTCCACGGCACGCGAGACGCGCGCGACTACGATCATGAGTTTGATTCCTGTGATCTTTTCAAAGAGGTCGCTTCCCAATATCGTGAATCCAGCTTCTGGGTCTTCGGCGCGTTGGATCCGAGCAAAGAGAGAACAGAAACGAAAGAACTGATAACCGTGAATAGCTTTGAACCTCAGGTTCGGTCCCGCGGGCCTTTGCACGGAGGTCTGCGAGTTGCCCTGGCTCAGCTTCCGGTTGAAGAGGGTAACCTCCCTGAGAATATGCGCCTGGCCGAAGCGGCGGCGGCAGAAGCAGCGCGAAAGGATGTCCAGCTTTTAAATCTTCCCGAAGCCGCAGACTGGGGCTGGCTCTATCAGCTTGCCCGCCGGGACGCTCTGCCCATTCCCGGGCCATATACCAATTTCCTGGGCGATCTGGCTCGCCGCTACAAATTCTGGATCTCAACCGGCTGCCTCGAAAGGGATGGGGATAAAGTCTATAACTCAGCCGTGATCATCGATTCCGCAGGCCGCATCGTCCTCAAGCATCGCAAGATCGATACTCTTTCCTGGCTGACGAAACATCTCTACGATTCCGGCGACCCCAAAGATATCAAGGCCGTCGATACCGAGTTCGGCCGCATTGGCCTGACTATTTGTGCGGATAATTTTAACCTTCAGCACCCTCAGCGTGTTGCCGACCTGGGTGCCTGGTTGCTGATAGCTCCCCACGGATTTGCGGCCGAGGCGAGCAAACTCAAGCAGAACTCCAAAGATTACCAAGCTCACATCCTCAAGGTGGCCACGAGCACCGGGCTCTGGGTCCTCGCCGCTGATGCGGTCCTCGGGACAGTTCATGGCGGGGCCTGGAAAGGCTGGCTCCACTCCGGCTGTTCAACGATCGCTCGTCCGGACGGCACCCCCGCCATCGTTGCCAAGTTCAAGCAACCAGATCTGGTAGTTTTCGATATCCCAGGATTTTAGCTCAGAAGACCCGCTTGGCCCGGCAAGATACTGAAATGCCGCCCCTCGGCTGAATCAGTGAGAGGCGATTTGGCTGAAAGGGCGTAGCAATATTGCTTCCTATCTTCCGGCCGAACACTGGCAGTACACGGTGGACTTATACAGGCCAACCCGAACAAACCTTATGTCCTCGCTGTTGTTGCCAAAAATAATAATGCCGAAATTCGGTCCTCTTTTCTCCTCCGGACTCAGAAATCCGTCGGTGCTGCTGAAATCAGAGCCTAAACCGTAGCCACGCGCGGCGAGGTAAGACTGCGGGTCCCGAATGGGCTGCCAGATTGCGGGGTTGTCTCCGTCGAGCTTCAATGCCTCGAGGGCTTTCGCGATCGCCAACTCCTCAATCAAAGCTGAGGGCTTAGTGGAAAGCTCAAAGGTATGCAGAGGGCCAGCGTGCTTGGCCCTGGCCAAATACTGTAGACAGAGTTTTGCGGATACCCCAACGAGTGTTAAACAGACTGTGAAGCAACAAGCTGCGAAGATGAAGACGCTTCTGTGGCGCAAGCCCTTGGCCGGTGGTGGCATAGGAGGGGCTGCGTTCATTGAAGTGTGTTCATACAACCGTCCTAATTCTGAATGCGAGTCTTTTATAGCTCGCTTATTAGAGTAAGGAACCATCGTGGCAAAGGCGAGGGATAGCTGTGGCCGTAGGTTCAAGAAGTTGCAATGATCCGGAAGGGTCGCAGATCTCTGGCATCCCTTCTGGATGCACGAAACCAGTATACCCGCGACCGGAGGTCTCCACTCCCGCCTGCGCAACGCTACGGAGCGGCAAGTCGTTCCGACCTCCGGCTGCTGTCTGCCAACGCGCACGGTGTCGACTGGTTGGTCTTCCTTTTCCTCGTGCTCGTCCTCCTCCTTACGATTACGATTACGATTACGATTACGATTACGATTACGAGCAAGAGGAAGAGGAAGAGGAAGACCGATTAGGGCTTGGTGAGAGCGAGGAAGACGTCTTCCAAGGGGCCGGCTTCGCCGCTTTCGCGGCGCAATTCGTCGCGGGTGCCGACGGCGATCAGCCGGCCCTGATGCATAATGCCGATACGATCGGCCATTTCCTCGGCAATGCTGAGCTGATGTGTGGAAAGCAGGACGGCCATGCCAGCCTGGGCCCTCTCTTTTAAGATATCTTTTACCACCCGTGCATGCTGCGGATCGAGGCCAACCATCGGCTCGTCGATGACAAATGCCTCGGGATCATGCAACAGAGCGGAAACAATTGCGACGCGCTGGCGTGTGCCGTGAGACAGTCCTTCGATAGGTTTATTGGAATAGTCGTCAAGATTGAATCGGGCGATTAAATCGCGCAGATTGGTTTGCATTCGATCTTCGGACATGTGGAACAACTGCGCGGTGAAACGGAAAAACTCGCTGGGCGTAAGTTTTTCATAGAGAAACGGGAAATCCGGGACAAAAGCCATTCGGCGCCGGGCTTCCAATGGCTCTGCTTGCACGTCGAAACCTGCAATCCGGGCACAACCGGCAGATGGTTTCATCAGGCCGGCCAGGATTTTTAGTGTTGTCGTCTTCCCGGCAGCATTCGGGCCGAGCACGGCGAAAAACTCGCCACGAGCCACTGTCAGGTTGAGATCATTGACAGCGACGAGATCGCCAAACTTTTTGACCAGATGCAGGAGTTCGATCATGGGCCACGTCAGTTGCCGACGAGTTGGTCGTTGGCGAGAACGATTCCACCCGGAAGCTCGACGCGCAAAATCTCACCGACGCGACTGACGAAAACGATGGCGGCGAAGCGATCCAGGACGGTGGCCTGGAGGCGATAGACACGAATCGAAGAATGGCCGAATTTCGCCGAGCCGTGCCTGGCTTCCCAGCGCACAGCCGAGTTCCGCAGCGCCGGATGAGCCAGCGTCAAGGGCAAGTCCAAACCTGCCAACCAGCCGGCGCCAAACGGTCCGGTCAATTCCTGCAAGAGCGTCTGGGGATTCTCGAGTTCGGAGAACTTAATGATTCGGCTGAACTTTTGGGAATCATCCTGCGAACTGAAACGGAGGGTTTGCTCTGAAGAGACGGACCGCACTTCCCAGATCGAAGGACGGAGAGCAATACGGAGATCAAAATCGTGCCAATTGCGATCCAAGCCCAGATTCAAGTGGCTGTCGAAGCGGAGTCGATCCAGATCGGAGAGCATGACAGTGCCATTGAATTCCAGGCGATAGCTGACAATTTTGCGCACCATACCTTCTGGCGGCGTTTCCGCGGAGCTCATTTTCTCAAGATCCTCCCCGACGCTGGTAATCCAGTGACAAAACCCAATCTTCTTTCCATTACGGAAGATGGTGAGCGATGAGCTGTCTGGAGCAGTCAGGATTTTCTCCCAAACAACAGTGGGAGGAACGGTGGTGCCTAGGGACGGAGTTGCTGCGTATTCGGCGCGCCAGAGGAGCACATTCATGGTTACCCAGAACGCGGTCAAAAGCAAAAGCATCGCGCGGGCAAGCATGTGAAAATCAGGCGCCCGGGATGCGCAGAACTTGACCGACCCGAAGTCGGCGCGGGTTCAGGTTGGGGTTGGCGCCCAAGAGGGCTTCGAGCCTTACGCCGTACTTTTTGCCAATGAGGATTGCCGTGTCCCCGGCTTTAACCGTGTGGGTCCGGCTTGCGGTCCTCGGAGTTAAGGCCGGCCCGGTGTCACTGGCCGGAGGTAACAGTGCTAAAGCAGCAGACGGCGTCGCAGCAAGGGAATTTGCTCGCGCTGCCATGGTAGCGGCAGGGGGAACACTGGTCTGATTCGTGAGAGTTTGCAGCCGCGCGGCGTAACTGCTCCACTTTTCGAGTTCTTCATGCAACTGCTTGTTCTGCTCGGTCAAGCGCTTGTTTTCTTCGGCGACCTGTTCGAATTGGTGCTGCATCTTTTCAGTCACTGGGCCCAAGGAGACCGTCTCGGCCAAGGCTTGTTTGCAAACCATGATGCGCTGCTTAACAACGTCGGAATTGTTGGCAGTGGGTTTAAGCTTTAAATAATGATCGTAGTGGTAAATCGCCGCGGTTGGGTCCATTTCCTTTTGGTCGAAAAGCCAAGCCAGCTCAAAATGCGCGGAGGCGGATTGGGGGTTAACCTGGAGCGCTTTTTCGAAACACTCGATCGCGCCTTTGTAATCCAGCGTGCTGACCCGGCTTTTTCCAGCAAGGAAATGCGGCTCCTTTTCTTCGTCGAGCGGACCAGAGCCGGCGGGAATACATCCCCACAGAACCATGGACAGGAACAGCCACCGCGCGCTGCGAGAAAGACCGGCCCGAAACATCATTGGCCGAAGCTAAACAAACCAGGGCCGGGATTCAATCATGGCGTGGGCGAAAAAGGGTTGGGTGATTGTTCTTTAGGTTCTTTTGCAGATTTGAGCGAGTGGTCAGGCCGGGCAAACGGATTGAGCTTAGTTTCGGGAATGGACTCAAGTTTCGGAGTGGACAATACGCCCACGATAACCAACGCCCAGCCCAGGATGATATGGAGCGCCCAAGTCACAACGAAGCGGACGACATCAATGGTACCGAAGCCGTAGAGACCGATGGCTGCGACCATAATGAAAGCGCCAGGAATAAGCGCGGCGCCAGCGAGCCGCCAGCTACCGCAAAGGCCTAGGTTTCGGTCACAATAAAGCCCGAGCAACCACGCGGGCAGAACATACAGGCTTGCAAGAATCGCCCAGGTTGTCAGCAAGGCCAGGACGACTGAGATGGCGATGGCAGCGAGAATAGCGGGGACCCAGGCACCCCACCATGGCTTAAGATCCGGGAAATTGAAAGCGATCGCACCGGCCTTGGGGTAAATGGTTTGCAGGCTTCCGAACAGCGAGGAAACCCACACATCGGCGGCTCCGAATTCCACCTGGATATGCGCGGGAGAGCGTGCCTGACCCTCGTGAAGGGGATCCACAGCAATTGACAGGAATCGGTTTTCGGCGAGCAATTGCGCCGAGCCCGGGATCCAATCCAAGCGGCCTGCCTGAATGCTGCTTTGCGCGGGCAAACGGTCGATAGCGGCCGTAATAGTCGGAAACCAGCAGTTTCTCACGAACCAAATCACCGTAACGGCAACGAGCAGTGCGGTTAGGAGCTGCACAACCAGCAAGCGCCCCAAAGAACTGACCGCGAACGCCGCTATACCTCGCGGAGTAAACGGCTGCCACGCAAATGGGGGCTTGTCCACTGTCGATTGCACCGATGACAAGTCTAAGCAGACTGACTCATTTTGTCGCGTGAGATCTCGGGTTTGGTCTGTTCGGGGAAATTGGACAGACGGCTTAAGAACCTGCCCTGAGGGCGGTTCGCACATTGCTGCGGACAAGAATGTCCGCGCGCCAGGAGCCGGCGAACCGGCAACCTCGTACCGAATTAGGCGGCCGGCTCTGTTGGGGCAGGTGGTGTCTGGGGCTGATTCTGCGGCGGGGCTACGAGGACCGGGACTGGGTAGCGCAGCTTCATGACATCGTCAACCAGGACCTCAATATAATAGGTGCCCGGGACCTTGAATTCGACTTGAGCAAAAACGGTGACGTTGGTCGCGTGCAGGGCGGCGTCCTGCAACGCAAACTTAACCTCTCCCTTGCGCAACACGGTTGTCTGATCCGGAGCAATGAAGCGAACGCTCTCGGTGAACTGGCCAACCCCGGCGGTCCAGCGATTAAACAGGCTGAGCTTCAAGGCCACGACGGGCAACTTTGGCACACGAATGAAATTGATTACACCGATAAGGAAGAAATTCCCGGTGACCTCTTGTCGGATCTCCTCACACAAAAGAGAGCACTGCAAATCGGGAAGAATTCGGGTGGCTTGCATCTGAGTCATTTGATTTTGCCTTGGTTTTTTTACGCGCGTTGAAAACTGGCGGCTAGCGGGCTGCTTTTTCCGCAGCGCGGACAGTATTTTGCATGAGCATCGCGATGGTCATGGGACCAACCCCCCCGGGATTAGGGGTGATTTTGCCCGCGATAGGTTGAACTCCGTCAAAGTCTACATCACCGACCAGCCGGGAACCGCCTGGAGCGGACGGATCACTGACGCGGTTGACCCCGACGTCCACCACGACGGCGCCGGGTTTAACCATAGCGGGTTTGACAAAAAGCGGCACCCCCATAGCCGCGATCAAAATGTCTGCGCGACGGCAATGCGTCGCAATGTCGCGCGTTGAGGCGTGACAAATCGTGACCGTGGCGTCGGCATGCTTTTCTTTCTGGCAAAGCATGGCAGCCATCGGTTTGCCCACGATATTGCCTCGCCCGAGCACAACCGTCTCAGCGCCCTTGATTTCAATTTCGGACCGGACCAACAACTCACGAATGCCGGCGGGCGTGCAAGGTTTGAATCCCGTAGGGTCACCCAGCATGAGTTTTCCGACATTCACCGGGTGGAACCCATCAACATCTTTTTCCGGATCGACGCTCAAGTAGATGGCAGCGGAGTTGATATGTTTGGGCAACGGCGCCTGAACGAGAATGCCATGGAGCCGGGGATTTCCATTCAGGCGGTTTATGAGATCGAGCAGTTGCTGCTGGGTAGTGGTCTCGACCAGCACGTGCGTCTCGGAATAAATGGATAACTGTTGGCAGGCCTTTTCCTTACGGCCGACGTAAACCTTGGAGGCCGGGTCCTCGCCTACGCGCACGAAAGCGAGGCCGGGCTGGAGTCCATGGGTTTTTAAGACGGCAATTCGCTCCGCCAACTCATTCTGCAATTGTTGCGCGATGGCCCGTCCATCAATGAGGTTGGCCCATGCCATTATTCAACCACTTGAATTTTCTGAATGGTGATCACCGGAGTGTTTCCCCAGCGCTCTTCCAAGCCTTCCTCGCCCGTGATGACGATTCGCAGACCTTTGTACCTTCGCAAATCGAGGTTAGGCGACGAGGTGTAGAGATAATCGATCGCCCGGCCATTGTCGGGGCTGACCAACTCAAAGTGGGTAGGAGCCTGAATGCTGGTGGTGCCGCGCACAATTCCTTCGCGCTCCACAATTCGCTTGGGAAGCGGTTCCTCCACAACGGGCGGAGTGGTGTTTGAGGCGCTGGTGGAGGCCTCAGGCAACGCGTTGGTGATTGCGGGTTCCGTTACGGGGGCCGTGGCCGGGGCTTCAACGGGCGCGGCGGCAATTGGCTGTTCGTTGGTTACGGCGGCCGAGGCTGGAGGAGGTTCAGTTGGGCTAGTGACCAGCGCCGCAGGCTCCTGTTTCAGATATTGGGCAGCCACGAAAGCGAAGGCATTGGTGGGAGCCTCGATCTCGAGCCAGTCGCCTTTTGCACTTACCTGTGTGACGGCTTCACCTTTTTCCATGCGGCCCAGCACGCTAAAGTTCTCACCCGGCCCGCTGCGCACGTTGAGCTTCTTGGGCTTAACCGTTTTGGCGGTGCTATCGATGAAACCGCTGTTGACCCATACATGAACATCCGAAGGCAACACGATTTTTGCCCAAGCTGAAGGCTCGTCCGGACCCGAATTATTTCGCGTGATTTCCTCCAGAACGGTGACCTTGTGATCTTTGGAGAGCCGCGTAACTACTTCGCTGTTGAGTTTGGCTTGGCCGCGCACATTGACATGGTTCGCATCGACTACGGCAGGGCCGGCGACCAGCGGCACAGTCTTCAACTCGGAGCCGGCTTCCTTTTTCTTTGCTACGGATTTTTTTTGAGATTTCTTTTTTCCGGCGGCCTTCTTCTTGGCGGTGGGTGCATTAGTGGAAACGGTTTCAGGTGGCGCGGTTGGCGTTGCGTTCGTTACCGCCGGTGCCGCGGCGGGAGTTTCAATCGCCGGAGGCACCGAAGGGTTTGTCGCCTGCTGCGCGAGCAAGCTACTCGAAAGCATGATTCCAAAAATTAAATAAGAGTTCATTCTCATAACTCAGGATAGTAGAGATTTAATCTCCGCCGGTGTCAATGTCCGCCATCTACCGGGGCGAAGCTCACCTAATTTGATTTTTCCGATTTGGATGCGTTGCAGGCGTTTGACGGAGCATCCCTGGGATTCAAATAACCGGCGCACCTCGCGGTATTTGCCCTCAGTCAATTCCAGTTCGACGATGCTTTGGGACGAGCTGCCGGAAACGAGGCGCGCTTGCTCGGCTTTGAGTCGTTCGCCTTGGTACCACACGCCATTGGTAAATTTCTTCAGCATTTCGCGGTCTACGCGCCCCTCGACCGAGGCGATATATTTTTTGCGCACCTCATAACGCGGATGGGTGAGCCGCAGGCTGAATTCGCCGTCGTTGGTCAGGAAGAGAAGACCTTCACTTTTGAAATCAAGCCGGCCGACCGAATGCAGGTGAGCCCATTCCTTGGGCAACAAATCATAAATCGTGCGGCGGTCATGTTCATCTTTGCGTGAACAAACCAGACCGGGTGGCTTGTTCAGGACCAGGTAAATCTTGCGCTTGGCGCGGATGGCTTGATTGTCAACCGTGACGTGGTCGTGGCCGGGATCGATTTTGACTCCGAGTTCATGAACGATTTGCCCATTAATCGCGACACGGCCAGCCAGGATAATTTCTTCGCTTGCCCGGCGCGAAGCGATCCCCGCTTCCGACAGAAATTTCTGTAAACGCTCTCTCAAAGCAGGAGGCGAAATCTGCCACTATCGCTGGAGGAGTTCGAGGAGGACCTTTAGAACAGCGTGCGCCGTGTAACACGGTCAATCAGGCTTCGCCTTTAGTCTTGCGCAATCCGGTGATACGGTCGCCCGGCTTCCACTGGCCGCGCTTCTTTAGAAGCTCAAGCCGCTCAAAGCGCTTGAGGACATTCCGTTTTCCGCCCAAAGTGGCAGCCGCGCGCAAACTCCGATGCTGTGACATAAATTCAAATTCTGATATTGTTGTTTTCCGGGCCGCTCCTGGTTCCAAGCGGAGGGTGTATTTAGCATGCCCAACATTGCAATGCTAGCCCTAATTTTGGCCGCATCTTGGCGGGTCTCGCCATGGGCGATTTTGGAGTCAACTGCTGGATTGTCGAGCCAGTCTTTTTATCTCATCGATGCCTTTGGCAAGTCCCTGTTGGGCACTGGCGGACAATTCTTCGCCAATTTCGAGATTTTGAGCCGGAATCGTCAGCCACCATGCTTCGGGTGCATAGCCAAAAACATCCCGGGCGAGAGCGAGCAGCGTTTGCGGGTTTGCAGCGTGAGCGAGGATTTGCCCGGATTCTCCCGGCGAAAGCGGACGCAGACGCACCTCAGCGGGAGCATCAATAGAAGCATCCACAAAAATGACACAACGCGCTCGTGAAATGGGTTCCGCCAGCTCAGGAGTCAACAAACCGCGGCTCATTGCGGTAACTCCAGTGAGATTCAGCGCCTCGACAGCTTCCGCGACCAGGCAACCAACTCCATCATCGCTATGCAGCGTGTTTCCATAGCCAATGACCAGGAGGTTTAGTCTGCTATCCGGAGGTGCCGATCCTGTGCCGGTGGGCTTTGAAGGTTGTGAATTCAGAATTAAAAGTCCAGATTCTAGCAAACAATGACCGCGGGCAAGCCAATCGATGAAGAGCCGCCTTCTGCGCCCTGGCGAAAAGTCGCGGCGCTGGCCATCGGGCTAGGGGCTTTGTTGGTGCTCGTCTATTTTTCCCCTCTGCGGCAATACCTGGGCCGCGGCCTCGAGGTCAGCCAACAGATTCGGAGTTTCGGCACGCTTGCGCCTTTGGTCGTCATGGCCGGCGTTGCCGCTTTGGTCGCAGTTGGATTTCCCAGGTTAGCCCTTTGCGGTATTGCCGGGATGGCTCTAGGTTTTTGGTCCGGGCTTTTCTGGGCGCAATTGGGCACACTCCTGGGCAATTATGCCCTGTTCGTTGTGGCTCGCGCGGGAGGGCGAGACTGGGCTCAACGATTTCTTTCCAGGCGTTCCGGATTGAAAATCACCATCCAACAACGAGGTGCTTTAGGCGTTTTCCTGGCTCGTCAAATCCCCATGCCGGGATTGGTGATTAACTTGGCTTGTGCTCTGCTGCCCATAGGTCACTTGGACTTTATTATTGGTACCGTGATTGGCCAGTTGCCTCTGGCAATCCCCTTTACGTTGATGGGAGCGGGCCTTCTCCAGCCCTCTTTAAAAAAAAGCGTCAGTCTCCTTGGCCTGGCTGTCGTTGCCTCCTTTCTAGCCTGGTTTGGCTTGCGGTATGCCTTGCGCCGGTTACGCACTGGAACACCGACAGATTCGGGCAATGTTCCACCGATCTGTCCCTATCAGCCACCTCCACAATCGACGCCCTAATGGCGCCTCTCCTCGGGGTTCGGATCTGGGGTTTCCGCCTTCTCCTTACCCATCAGGAATTCAACTTGGCGTCATACCGTTGCTTGCTTTAACCTTTATTTGCTAGAGACACCCGGTCTCCATCCCTAATCGTTATGAAGAAATTCACCTTCTTGATTCCCTTCTCCTTAGCGTCCGCCGCGGTCTGGGCTGGCGAGATTAAGGACTATCCAATCCGCCCCGTCCCCTTCACGTCCGTGCGCGTCGAGGACACCTTTTGGTCGCCGCGAATGGAAACCAACCGCGTTACGACCGTCTGGTACGATTTCAAGAAATGCGAGGAAACTGGCCGAATTGATAACTTCGCCAAAGCCGGCAAGCTGATGCCAGGCGAATTCCGCGGCACGCCATTTGACGATTCGGACGTGTTCAAAGTGATCGAGGGTGCCGCGTACACCCTGACGCTGCATCCGGATGCGAAGCTAGACAAATATCTGGACGATTTGATTGTCAAAATCGCCGCTGCTCAGGAACCCGACGGTTACCTTTACACGGCCCGCACTATTGATCCCAAGTGCCGCCTCGATTTCTTCGGCCCAACCCGTTGGTCGAAACTGGCAGGGAGCCATGAACTCTATAACCAGGGCCACCTGTATGAAGCTGCCGTTGCTCACTTCCAGGGGACCGGCAAGCGTTCCCTCCTCAACGTTGCCCTCAAAAGTGCCGACTTAATCTGCAAAACTTTCGGTCCGGCACCCGGCCAGCTACAAGAGCCGCCCGGGCACGAGGAAATCGAAATTGGCCTCGTGAAACTGTTTCGTACCACCGGCGAGCGCAAATACCTGGATCAAGCCAAATTCTTTTGTGACATCCGCGGCCGGGCTGACACCCACAAACTGCGGGGAGCTTACCAGCAGGATCACAAACCGATAACCGAGCAGGACGAAGCGGTGGGACATTCCGTTCGTGCGGGTTACTTCTACTGCGGTGTAGCTGATGTGGCAGCTCTTACAGGCGACAGCTCGTACGTCGCAGCGATCGACCGGCTTTGGGATAATGTCGTTGGCAAAAAGATTCATCTCACCGGCGGCATCGGCGCGTTGCCGGACGGCGAGGCGTTCGGGGCGAACTATGACCTGCCCAATGCCACTGCTTATCTGGAAACCTGCGCAGCCATCGCCAACGCACTGTGGAACGAACGGATGTTTCTTCTTCACGGAGATGGCAGGTACCTGGACATCCTGGAGCGCGTTATCTACAACGGGTTTCTCTCCGGAGTCGCGCTGACCGGCGACAAGTTCTTCTACCCGAATCCTCTCGAGAGCGACGGCAAGGCCAGCTTCAACATGGGCTCGTGTGAGCGGGCGCCATGGTTTGGGTGTTCGTGCTGCCCGGTCAACGATGCGCGTTTCATACCTGAAATCGCCAATTTCATCTATGCCACCCGGGGCGACGAGGTGTTTGTCAATCTGTTCATTGGTGGCTCCGCCAAACTTGACGTTGCGGGCAAACCGGTCGAATTGAGGATGGCGACCAGCTATCCCAGGGATGGGAAAGTGACCGTCACTGTAACCGTTCCGGAACCTGGAAAATTCACGCTCAATGTCCGAATCCCTGGCTGGGCGCGCAACCAACCCTTCCCCAGCGATCTTTACCGGTACGACGATGGCATTAATCCAAAGGTGAAACTGGCGGTCAATGCTCGGACCACTCCCGTAAACCTGGAGAAGGGTTTCGCCAAAATCACGCGCACCTGGAACTCGGGGGACGTTGTGACTTTAATCCTGCCCACTCCCGTTCGCCGCGTGATCGCGCACCCCGCTGTAGTGGCGGACCGTGGCCGATTCGCGATTGAACGCGGGCCTCTGGTTTACTGTGCTGAGGGTGCCGATAATGGCGGCAGAGTGCTGGATAAGATCCTGGCTGGAAACACGCGCTTTCAGACGGATTGGCATCCTGAGGTTCTTGGTGGCGTCGTTTTACTCAGGGTTTCCACTCCCGAAACCAAGAACCCTCTTACCCTGATTCCATATTATGCCTGGTGTCATCGTGGTCCGGGCGAAATGCGGGTCTGGTTCCCCACTACGCAAGCCGTCAATTCTCCCCCAAAGGCGATGTTGGGGCATACTATTGCCCAATCCTCGGTGGATGAGCAAGGGGGAGTGAAGTGACCTTTCGGGTGCCCAGTCAGGCTCAAGCAGGCACACTGGCCACCGAGAGCCCGCTTCAAGATCTCACCGCGATCATTCGCTCACGCACGCCGCTGATCGCCATCGAAAGCAACGAAGAACCACAGGTCGTGTCGGTTGTCCGCCAGCTCGGCCAGCAACTGCAGCTTAAGACCTTTCGTTGGACGATTACTGAAGGAATGATCGCTTTTGATGCCTCAGACCAACCCTCCCAATCGGTCCTCAGGACCCAGGAAATGCTGAGTTATATCAAGAGTTCAGCATCTCATAGTCTTTTTGTCCTGCTGGATTTTCGACGTTACCTGGATGATGACGTTCACGTTCGTTTTCTAAAAGACATCGCGCTCGACTATTCGCGGCATTACTCGACGGTCGTATTAGTCGGTACCGTGCTTCCCATTCCCGAGGAATTGAGGCCTTTTACAGCGCCTTTTCGGCTGCCATTGCCAACACCGGTCGAACTCCGACGGATTGTTTGTGATGTAGCGGCAGACTGGGGAGCCCAGCACGGCAATCGCGAGGTTCATACCACCAACAAAGCCCTCGATTTCGTGGTTCGCAATCTAGCCGGTCTGACGGCAACCGATGCCCGTCGCCTTGCCCTTAAGGCCATCGATGATGATGGTGCCATCACCGAATCGGAAGTTCCTGAGGTGATGCGCGCCAAATACGAATTGCTCGGACGCGATTCTCCTCTTTCTTTCGAGTATGAAACCGCCAAGTTCGCCGAGATTGGTGGAATGGAACGGCTCCGACGCTGGCTGGATCTGCGCAAAAGCTTTTTTTGTGGAGATGCGCCAGAGAACCTGGATCCGCCTCGCGGCGTTCTGCTACTCGGAGTCCAAGGTTGCGGGAAGAGTCTCGCTGCCAAAGCCGCCGCCGGCGCGTTTGGTGTGCCGCTGCTGCGTCTGGATTTCGGGATTCTTTACAGCAAGTATTATGGCGAAACCGAACGCAATCTGCGGAAGGCCCTCGACACCGCCGAAATCATGGCGCCGTGCGTTTTATGGGTGGATGAAATTGAAAAAGGTTCCGCTGTGGGGAACGAGGATGACGGGCTTTCTCGCCGAGTGCTTGGAACTCTCTTGACCTGGATGTCAGAACGAACAAAGCCAGTCTTCCTGGTCGCCACCGCCAACGATATATCTTGTCTACCACCTGAACTGGTCCGCAAGGGCCGCTTTGATGAGATCTTTTTTGTCGATTTGCCATCGCTTCGAAACCGAGTTGAGATTTTTAGGATCCACCTGACTAAGCGCAGTCTCGATCCGAAGCGCTTTAATCTTGATTCGCTTGCCGAGGCTGCTTCCGGCTTTTCGGGCTCCGAAATCGAGCAAGCAATCGTTTCTTCAATGTATACCGCCCATTCTCAAGGCAGGGCTGTCTCTCAGGAGGACCTCCTGGCCGAGCTCAAGCAAACCCACCCCCTGTCAGTGGTAATGGACGAGAAAATAGACGAGATTCGCCAGTGGGCAGCCGATCGCACCGTTCCTTGCGACTAAACGAGCCTGCTAAGTTGCTCAAATATGTCATTTGAGCTCCCTCGTTCAAACAAAGGTGTTTTTCCCCACCCGACCTAGAGTTTTACCCACTCCCGCACCGATGTCGATTGAGCGAGAATCCTTCGTTCATAACTGGCTATGAAGATCTTGCTCCGAAACACTCAGACCGGCCTCTTTTATGTCGGCCCGGATCGCTGGACGAAAAATGACCCCGACGCATTCGATTTCGAACAAACGGATTTGGCTCTCGACGCCGTTCGCGATGGGAAAATGCGAAGTATCGAAGTGTTGATGAAATTTGACAATCCCGCGTTCGAAATCCCCTTAAGCGTGATCGGCTGCGGTGATTGTAGCTAGTTAGGCAACCCGTCATTTGAATTCCCGTTTTTTGCGCTGCCGAAGCGCATCAATCAAGGAACGGTGATTCGGTAGAATTGCAGTTGGCCGAAGGACCAGTCGATGAACGAAAGATTTGTCTGGGTAGCGGGAATCCATCCGATCGTTGACCAAGTCGACAGAAGATTGGTTGAGCGTTGCAGGATGTAGGTCACGTTCGTCAGCCCGGTCCAGGAGAGAATCGGAGTTGCGTTGGACACCTTCAACGTGAGCGAGGGCGGCGGCACGTCAAACACCTGCCACTCCAGCCGCATTACGCTGTAAGGAGGGATCGTGACGGGATTGCCTCCCGTCTGCGTTCGGATCTGCACGTTGTTAGGCGGCGGGGTGGAGTTGGTCAGGCTGGGATCGGAGCCGGTGACGAATGTCTCGAGGAACTTGTTTGTATTTGCGTTGCCCTGCGTGACTCCGTCCTGTTTGATCGACGCCAGCAAGTTGGACGCGCCCTTGTTGATCAACACCACGTATCGCTTGCCATTCCCACCTTGGTAGGCCTGCGCATAAACCGCTGGAACGTTGCTGCCGCTGTAAGTGGGAACCGTGGGGCCGCCCGTCGTGGTCGTGGCATAAACCCCGGTTGAGCGATAGAGCGCACCATTCGCCACGGCTTCACCAGCCACTTGTGCGCTCAGAAAGAAACCGAAATTCAAGCCGGCAGTACTGGTCGTGGTGTTATTGTTGTAAGCAGTATTGGCAGCATGGAAGTTGTCGTTGGTTTCGTCAATGCCGGCGCTGCTAAGCATTTGGAACGAGGCGACGTATTTGACCTCTGGAATCGTGGACATGCGCAACGCATATTCAGCGGAGTAAATTCCTCCGTAGAGAGTGCCATTCAGTGGGCCCCCATGCCCCGATGCGGCATCTTGCTCAGTGATCATATAAGTCACTCCTGCAGTATTCAGCCGCATCAGGTAATTAGTCACATAGCTGGTGGTGTTGGTGACCAAAGTTTCGTTCGCCAGCTCCATCAAATCGCTGAAGTTGGTACTCACCGGCGTGATGTATTGATGATACGTCACGGCATCCCAGTAGTGGTCGGTATAGCGGGCCAGCGTTTTGTCCCAGGGCGCATTTGGATTCCCGGCGTCGCTGAAAAACAAGGCGACCACGGCATTCGAATCTACGGCCTTGATGGCATCTCGAAAGGGTTTCATTTGAGTGGCGTAATCGGCACCATTTGTGAAACGTCCGTAAGAAATCCAGGTGTAGGGTTCATTGGCCAGTTCCCAGGCCGCCACTGGGATATGGTTGGTCAGCACGTATTGGGCAAAGGCCGCGACGGAATTGGTCGTATCGGTATAGGTGTTGACGTCGACAATAATTTTCGCGCCGCCCACCTTTTCGGCCATTGCCGCGAAGTCGCTGAACAGCGAGCCACCTTTGCCTGCGACGATCGGCAGGGCGTTTACCAAAATATTACTCTGGTATGAATTCTTCGACAAAGCATCGATCCAGGCTTGCACCAGTTGCCCGGAGTTCCAATCAAAAGCCTCGGACTCCGTGCCCGCCGGAAAGCGCAGCCAGCCCGGCGAAAGGGCGGTGACCATTTCTTGAAAATTGGTGTCGTAATACTCAACGGCCGTCTTGAGGCCATTATTGAATCCGCTGAATCCCGCGTTGAGCGATATGGGATTGGTGGTTACGAAACTCACCACGACATTGGCCTAAATTTGCGCATCACTTTCTGCAAGGCCTAGCACCCAGATCAACAAAACCGCAGATTTAGAAGCCAGGTTCATTACTAGCGAGAATGGGCCATAGTTCCCAGCGTTGCCAAGGTATCTGTCTCATGGGATGTCCAGCCGGTAAAGTTGCTGCGAGGCGTTGTTCCAGTTGCTGAAGCTGAAATTGGTGGTAGTGTTCGCCACTCTTCCCAGCGTCGTCCAGATTTCCAAAGAGTTGGTGACGCCTTGCAGGTTGTAGACCACGTTCGTCAATCCCGCCCAACTTAGGGCTTGCACCTGATTCAAAGCGGTCAGGGTTAGCCTTGGCTGCGGCACTTCAAACACTTGCCACTCCAACCGCACTACGCTGTAAGGAGGGATGGTGACTGGATTGCCCCCCGGCTGCGTTCGGATCTGCACGTTGCTCGGCGGCAGGGTGGAGTTGGTCAGGCTGGGATCGGAGCCGGTGACGAATGTTTCGAGGAACTTGTTCGTACCTGCGTTGCCCAGCGTAACGCCGTCCTGGTTTATCGACGCCAACAGGTTAGACGCGCCTTTGTTTGTTAACACCACATATCGCTTGCCATTTCCACCTTGATAGGCTTGCGCATAAACCGCTGGAACGTTGCTGCCGTTGTAAGTGGGAACCGTCGGAGCGCCGGTCGTGGTCGTCGCATAGACCCCGATTGAGCGATAGAGTGCCCCATTCGCCACGGCTTCTCCAGCCACCTGTGCGCTGAGGAAGAAACCGAAATTCAAGCCGGCTGTATTGGTCGCGGTGCCGTTGTTGTAGGCCGTTTTCACGACCTTCAAGTTGCCATTCATCTCATCAATGCCGCAGTCATTCAACAATTGGTGCGTGCCGACGAATCTCATCTGTGGAATTGTGGACATCCGTAAAGCATATTCAGCCGCATAAATTCCCCCATAGAGAGTGCCGTCAAGCGGCCCCCCGTTTCCTGATGCGGGATCAAACTCGGTAATCAGATATCCCACGTTGGTCTGATTCATTGGCATCAGGTAATTCGTTACGTGGCTGGTGGTATTCGAAACCAGAACCCCATTCGCCAGTGCCATCAAATCGTTGAAGTTGGTCAAGCTCCCTGGGCTGATGTAGTGATGATAAGTGACGGCATCCCAATATTGGTTGGTATAGCTGGCGAGAGCGTTGTCCCAGGCGGCATCTGGATGACCGGCGTCGCTGAAAAACAAGGCGATCACGGCGTTCGAGTCAGCGGTCTTGATGGCATCCCGAAACGGCTTCATTTTGGTGGCGTAATCGGCGCCACTCGTGAAGAAGTTACTAGCACCGGTGAAGAGGTAGGCTTCGTTGCCCAGTTCCCACGCTGCCACCTGGATGTGGTTGGCCAGCGCATATTCGGCGAAGGCTCCGGCGGAATTCGTCGTGTCCGTGAAGGCATTGACATCGACCACAATTTTTGCCCCGCCAACGTTGGCGGCCATGGCCGAAAAGTCGCTGAAGAACGCACCGCCTTTGCCTGCGATATTCGTCAAAGTTTCGGCACAAGCTCTCTGCGGGCCTGGATCCGCCGCCAATCCTTTGACCCAGGCTTGCACTATCTGCCCCCGAATCCAATCAAATGCATCCGACTCAGTGCCCGCCGGATACCGCAGCCAGCCCGGTGAAAGCGTTGTCACAATTTGTTGGAAGTTGGTGTCGTAATACTCCACGGCATTGTCGGCGGTAGTATTGAATCCGCTGAATCCCGGATTGAGTGGCGTGGAGTTGGTGGTAACGAAACTCACCACGACATTGACCTGGGCTTGCGACTCGCTTTCCAGCGCACGGCCAAGGCCAAGCAGCCAGCTCAAGAAAACCAAAAATTTAGAAGCCAGGTTCATTGGGCTTTTAAGTGATAGAGCCACCTTTTCATTTCACGTCATCGGCGTCAAACGTGAATGTGAGGCCTTGGCATGGAAGCCGCACTGGCTTAAGAGTGTGCTGAAAAAACCAATTGAACGCGGCGCGAACGGCGCAGCGCGCCATTCCCTACCGCCAGAATTAGATGGGTTCGAGACCCTTCGGTGTCCACAAACATCGGCAACTGCATCGTGCGGTTCCAATCCTTCCGATTGTCTGTCCCTTTGACGAGCCCCTATCACAAGGTACACAATGCATGAGTATGACGTATCCATTACGCCTGATCCTTGCCATGGCTTGTCTGCCCACACTTTCTGCAATGGCCGACCAGTCGGCTATCGCAGCTGGCGTAGCATCACCAGGCGGCTGGCCCCAATGGCGCGGACCTCTGGCCAACGGCGTCGCGCCCCACGCAAATCCACCCGTCCATTGGAGCGAAACCAACAATGTCCGATGGAAAATCGCTCTGCCGGGCAAAGGACATTCTTCACCCATCGTCTTCGGCAATTCGGTTTACGTCCTGTCCGCATCGCCTGTGGGCGACGCTCAGAAACCGGTCTTTGACGACGCCCCGGGCGTTCACGATAGCGTGCCCGTTACTCATCGCCACCAGTTTATCGCGTTGGCCATCAGCCGTCGCGATGGGAGCGTATTGTGGTCAAAAATACTGCGCGAAGAGTGGCCGCACGAAGGCGGTCACCAAACCGGCAGCCTGGCTTCCAATTCGCCCGTCACGGACGGCGAACGGCTGTACGCCTTCTTCGGCTCTCGCGGCCTCTACTGTCTTGATCTGAATGGCGCAGTCAAATGGCAGAAAGACCTTGGCCGGATGCACACCCTCCACGCCCACGGTGAAGGCAGTTCGCCAGTACTGCACGGAGACACTCTCATCGTTTGCTGGGATGATGAGCGGGAGTCCTTCCTTTATGCCTTCGACAAACGCACTGGCAAAACACTCTGGAAGATCCCTCGCGACGAAAAGACTTCCTGGTCCACTCCGCTGATCGTCGAACAAGACGGTAAAACCCAGGTGGTCGTCAGCGCGACGAAACGTGTGCGCGGCTATGATTTAGCCGACGGCGCGCAGCTTTGGGAATGTGCCGGCCTTACGGAAAACGTCGTTTCTTCGCCAGTCTACTACCATGGTCTGGTCATCGCCGGAAACAGCTACTATTCCCAGGCGATGCTCGCCATCCGGTTGGCCGGCGCCAAAGGCGACCTCACCGCCACCGACCACGTCGTATGGAAGCTCAACCGCCTGACGCCCTACGTCTCCTCGCCGTTGCTTTATGACGACACGCTCTATGTCCTGCGGCACAATCAGAATGTCCTTTCCCGCCTTGACCCTATGACCGGCCGGCCCCGGGGTGAACCATTGAGGCTTAACGGCATCAACGACTTCATCTTTTCTTCACCCGTCGGTGCCGCTGGCCGTATTTACGTCACCGGCCGCGATGGAGCCACTGTTGTGCTGCGCCACGACCGCGAGAACGCCGACCTGGCGGTCAACCATCTCGAAGACTCATTCAGCGCCTCTGCGGCTGTCGCGGGTCACGAATTCTACCTTCGCGGCGAGCGCTTCCTATACTGCATCGCGGAGCCGGCCACAGGCCTTGCAAATGCGGAATAAAGAACGAGAAGCGATTTCAGATCAACCGAAGCAAAGCATGAACTTGGCATGAATGTATTCGCGGTGGCTTCAGTCTTTGTTAAGGAATTGGGTTTCCTTAGCACTTCTCCTTGCCAGCACGAACTTATTTGCCGCAGAAGGAGAGTGGCGAGTTATCTCGGAGGATTCGACCGGCCTGATCACTGCATTGACTAAGCCTGAATAATCTCTTCGATGAGGTCGCCGTGGACATCCGTGAGCCGCCGGTCGATGCCATTGTGGCGGAACGTCAGCTTTTGATGATCGATTCCCAGCAAGTGCAGGATGGTCGCGTGAATGTCGTAGCAGTAGGTCGGTTGATCGGCTGCTTTATAGCTCCACTCGTCGGTGGCGCCGTACGTTACCCCTCCTTTGATCCCGCCGCCCGCCAGCCAGTTGGTGAAGCCGAATGGATTGTGGTCACGCCCCTTGCTGCCTTGGCTGCAGGGCATGCGCCCAAATTCGGTTGTCCAGTAGACGAGTGTGTCTTCAAGCAACCCTCGACTTTTGAGGTCTTTGATGAGCGCCGCGGCCGGTTGGTCCATGCTGTGGCCCATCTCGAGGTGGTCCCTTGCCAAATCCTCGTGACTATCCCAGTTGCGCCGGGGGAAGCCATTGTCGGCTCCGCTCCAAACCTGCACGAACCGAACACCTCGTTCAAGGAGGCGCCTTGCCACCAGACAGCGTGTGCCAAAATCCTTGGTGTTCTCCTGGTCCAACCCGTAGAGCGTCTTGGTGGTTTCCGTTTCGCCGGATAAGTCGAGCACCTCCGGCGCGCTAATCTGCAGCTTGGCCGCCAGCTCATAAGCCGCAATACGAGCGTCCAGCCTCGAATCTCCCTCTCGCTGAGCGGCATATTGCCGGTTCATCTGTTGAATTAATGACAGCGTCTCCGGCTCGTTCTCTTGCGTAATAAACTTCGCCGAATCTGGCGGAAACAAGTCAAAGATGGGATTCGGCTTGCCTACGCGGATCATAGTGCCCTGATGGGCCGCCGGCAAAAACCCGGCGCTCCAGTTGGCCGGCCCGTTAGGTGCGAAGCCGCGCGCATCCGGAAGCACGACGAACGTCGGCAAGTTGTCGGTCATCCTTCCCAACCCGTAGGAGATCCAGGCGCCCATATGGGGAAAGCCAGGCAACACGAACCCGGTATTTTGCATATAGGTTGCCGGACCGTGAACGTTGGATTTCGACACCATCGAGTGCACGAAGGCGATCTCGTCCACACAAGAGCCGAGGTGAGGCACCAGATCGCTGATCCAGCGGCCGCATTGGCCATAGGGTTTCCAATCCCACGGACTTTTCATGCACATCCCGGGCTCGCTTTGGAATAATTCCACCTTCCCTCCAGGATCGAACTTTTGGCCATGGCGACGGATTAGCTCCGGCTTGTAATCGAACATGTCGCATTGGCTCGCCGCACCCGACATAAAAAGCTGTACCACTCGGTGTGCCTTGGCACGGTGATGGAGTCCGCCATTGAGTTCCGCTCGCGACGGCGGCGCTTCCGCAAGCAGCGACTCGGTCCCCAGTAAGTGCGCCAGGGCGATGCCGCCTAATCCGCCTCCAAATCGCCAGAGGAACTCACGACGATCCACCAGCGCTGCGTCCTCCGCGCCAAGCCCGCGTGGAATCTCTTGTGATTGACAGGTATGTTTCATGAAAGGTGCGGCTACTTTATTCTACAAACACGAACTCCGTCGTGTTGAAAAGAACCCGGCACAGGCTAGCCATTCCGTAACGGTTCAAGTAGGCGCCAAACCTCTCAGATTCCTGTGAAGTCGGTCGACGGCCCAGGATCCACTGACAAGCGAGCTCGATTTGCTGGTTAGACGAACGGCCCTGGGAAGAAAACCGTTGCGCGGCGTGCTCGCACTGCCGCAGCACAAACGGGTTGTTTAATGTCGCGAGCGCCTGCAGAGCGGTCAAGGTGGTGTAACGCCGGGCAACCAATTGCGACGGATCCGCCGCATCCAGGCAATCCATGAACGGATCGGGCACGCTCCGAACGATGAGCCGGTAAATACTTCTGCGGCACGCCTCCGGACTATCCACATCGAACCGGGTGTAGTCGTAAACCGGCGAGTGGTCATCTTTGAAGTAAAACTGCCGATCGCTGGGCCCTCCCATACGCAGGTCCAACCGGCCGCTAATCAACAGCATGCTGTCCCGAATGCATTCGGCGTCCAGTCGCGCGCGGTTCATGCGCCAGAGAAACCGATTATCGCCATCGATCCGGGCCACCTCGAGATCATTCGCGGACGACTGGCAATACGTCGCGCTGGTGACAATGAGTTTGTGCAATTGCTTAAAGGATTCACCATGTTCCAGGAACCAATAGGCCAGCCAGTCCAGCAACTCCGGATGGGATGGCAAAGCGCCCATATGTCCAAAATCGTTTGGAGTTTCGACCAAACCCCTGCCGAAGTGGTACTGCCAGACCCGGTTCACAATGGAGCGCCGCGTCAACAGGTTGTGGGGATCGGTGATCCACCGGGCCAGGGCTACTCGCCGGGCACCTTCGTCCTTAGCATCGGCGGGTTCACACTTCCACTCTGGTCCTGGAACAGCCGGTAAAGCGCCCGGCGACATTGAGTCGCCAGGACGTTTCACATCCCCGCGAGCGAGCAAATGAACCATCCGAATCCCATCCGGCGGCACGAAACTCCCTTCCGGCTTAAACTCATGCGCCGCGGCGTACACCATTTGTGCCGCCGGCAAGGCGGCCAGTTCCTTCTCAACCTCCGCTTGCCGGATTGTCACCGCCGCCAGTTTCGTCCTCAATGACGGACTCAACAACGCTTGGAACATCCCAGCACGTTCTCCGCTCAGGGCTGCGAGCTTGGCCGCAATCGATTTGCGTTGCGCAATTTCCGCTTCCGTTGGGAGCGTACCACTGAGCTCCCCACGGCTGCTATAGCCGTCCACCAGGTTCCTTTTACTCCACCGTCCGTCCTCTATTGAATCCTGCGCTGTCACCGTCCCTCCGCGTGCCCGATTGGTGCCTCCGGAAAACGCCTGCAACTCCGACAGTGCAAAGACATAGTCCTTCGTTCGCTCCCAAAGCCGCGTGGCCGTCACCCGGATGCATCTGGCAGGATGCCCGGACACATCAATCACCAGGCCTGCGTCTCCGGGATTTGGGAAATCCTCCATCGTATGGTTGCCAATGATGACCGGATGGTCAAACATCGCGTCCTCGGAGATTTCAACTTTGAAACGAACTGGGAAGCCAAAACCCGGCGTGTCGGCAAAATCGGTCGGCCGCGCCGGCACGAGTCGGATTTGCTGCAGGTTTAGCGATCGGCCCAGGTCCACCTGAACCCATTTGACCGCGTCCATCGTCGTCTCGACTTGGCTGTGGTATCCGTTGCTAAGGCTCTTTTCTTCACCAACCTCGGGCCTGAGTTGCGCCTGTAATCTGGCAATTTGACGATCTGTTTCCTC
>Ga0265338_10002859_pt1 | contig 25211 bp, 21 predicted proteins | sample 42126metaG_FD_193579 | JGI IMG/M metagenome (GOLD analysis project Ga0265338, IMG submission 193579) | Rhizosphere microbial communities from Carex aquatilis grown in University of Washington, Seatle, WA, United States - 4-21-26 metaG | ecosystem: Host-associated > Plants > Roots > Rhizosphere... | reverse complement strand
CGCCGCCGCAGCCTCATAAGCGTCCCGGTCATACCGCCACGGCTGCCAGCGCTGAACGCGCTCCCGGACCGCGCTGGCGATCCGCACCCCGCCCCAGTCAAAATCACCGTGGTACCGGAACTCCGCCCCGCCCCCCGCCAGCAGGTCGAGCAGCCGCCATCCGGCGGCCGACGGCTGGCCGCCGACGCAGACCAGCGGCGGGCAGCCGCGGCCGAGCTCGTCGGCTGCGGCCGCCACCACCACCGGGTTCTCGCAGACCCGGACCAGCCCCGCTGGCAGCGCCGCGTCATGGCAGCGCAACTGCCTCAGCGTCAGCACGGCCGGCTGCCCGGCTTCCCGCTGCACCGCCAGCAGCCTGCCGAGAGCGGTACGCGTGTCGCCGGGCAGGCCGAGGCAGAGCACCAGCGAGGAAAGGTCGTCCAGGTGAACCCCCACGCGGGCCCAGGCCGCCCGGCGGGAGTCCGCGCTCACCTCGGCCGCGAACGGCAGGCCGGCCAGCGCCCGGACCGCGGACAGGGCGAGGGTGCCGCCGGGGCGCCCGTCGTCGAGGGCGTGCGCGTCGCCGCAGCACTCGGCGGCCAGCCGCCCGATCGGGGTGCCGCGCGACGGCAGCCGCCGCAGTACCGCCGCGACCTGGGAAAGCAGCACCAGCGCCAGGTCGGGGGCCGGGGCAAGGCGGCGTACGACTCCGGTGGCGTCGAGCCATCCGCGCCAGGCGGCCAGTTCGGCCCGGCCCGCTACCGCGTCGTCCAGCGGTGCGAACGCGGCCGCCCAGGCGGACGCCGCCGCCAGCCGGTCGCGGTTGCGGTCCCGGAGCGGCCCGGTCAGCAGTTCTACCGCCTCGGCCAGCCCGCCCGGGGCAGTGCCGCTTTCGCGCAGCACCCGGTCCACCTCGGGGAGCGACACCGACAGCGACGTAGCGGAACGGGGCGGCCGGCCGGTCAGCCGTTCCACTGCCCGCCGCTGGTCGGCGGTTGCCCCGGTCAGGGTCACCGTCCCGGTCAGCGGGCGCCCCGCTTCCAGCCGGTCGCGCACCCGCTGGACCAGCCACCCGGTGGGCTCGCCGCCGAGGAGCCGCTGCAGCCGGTCCCCGTCATCCGCCGTGCCGGTCACACCGCCGCCCGCTCGGCCGGGCGTCGTTCCTTGCCGTCCCAGCGCCACGGCGTGACCAGGATCGCGTCGATGCCCTCCTGACGGGACAGCTGGCAGATGCTGAGCCCGGGCACCTGCGGGTAGCAGCCCCACTCCCGCTCGCTGGTCATGACCACGTCCATGTCGAAGGTGGCGAGCAGGCCCAGGCACTTGGCGCGCGAGTCGTCATCGACCCCGGCGAACGCCTCGTCGAGCGCGATCAGCCGCGGGGCATGCGGGTTGCCGGCCGACTTGTAGTGCGATGAAGCCGCGGCGAACAGCGGGACCGACACCACCAGCGCGCGCTCGCCGCCCGAGGCCGGGCCGGTAGCGGGGCGCCACTGCCCGTCCTGATAGCGCTGGATCACGAACTCATGCCAGCCCCGGTAGTCAAGCGCCGATGTCAGTGCCTCGACCCAGCCGGCCGCTGGATTGTCGGAGTGCTCGGCGGCGATCCGCTGCTGCAGGAAGGTGCCCACCAGGGCCCGGTCAGCCGCCGACCAGGCGTCGACTGTCTGGCGGAGCTTAGCCCGGACCCGGTCCAGCCCCTCCGGCGCGGTCCGGGCCTGCTGCCAGGTCAGCCGCAGCTTCATGCCGGTCGACGTCGGACGCGATTCCAGCTCGTCGTTCATCTGCGTGACCTCGGCCTCGGCCGCCGAGATCAGTTCGTGCAGCGTCCCTGCGACCTCGTTGAGCAGGTGATTCTCCAGGATTTCGCGCTCCCGCGCCGACAGCAGGGCGTTCCGCTGCTCCACCTCCGCCGCCAGCGCGCCGGCCAGCCCGGGCAGGTCGTGGCGGTGCCCCTGGAAGATCACGTCGATCACGATGACGCCCTCGCTCAGGGTCATCCCGGCCGAGTGCCCGTGCGCGGCCATCGCGTCCGCCAGCAGCTTGTGCTCCTCGGTCACCCGCTTCTGGATCCGGTCCCAGGCAGTGTCGCCGTCATCGGTGGACTCGAGTTCCGTATTGACGGCGCGGGCCAGCACCACCGTGGGCGTCGGCGACCACGGCTGCCCGGCATCGGGGATTTCCAGCGCCGGGACCGCGACCCGCAGCAGCCCGGTGGCGGCGAACGCCTGGAACTCGCGCACCGCCTCGTCCCGCTGCCGGGCGGCCTCCCCGACGTCGGTCCGCAGCCGTCCGCGTTCGCCCTCAGCCTTACCTCTCGCTTCCAGCGCCTCCCGTTCCCGGCGCTGGACGGCCTGCTGATCCGCCTTGTTCCGCTCAACGGCGCCGATCACCTGGGCCAGCCGCCGCTGCAGTTCCTCGACCGCGGTGCCGGCCGTGGCCAGCAGCTCCTGGTAGGTGGTCGTCGCGCTGGCGGCGGCGCCCCGCGCCTCGGCGGCCCGTTCGCTCGCGTCGCTGAGCTGCTGACGGCGGTCGGCCAGCTCCGCCTCCGCGTCGGCCGCACCGCGGATCGCGCTGCGCGCGGCCTCGGCGGCCGGCCAGAGCGCGGCCAGCGCCACCCGGTAGGCGTACAGCCCGTCCCGGACGGCGGCAAGTTCTTGCTTGTCAGCGGGCAGGCGGACATCAGCCGCGAAGTCCGTCGCCAGCGCCTGGGCGGCCGCCAGCTCTCCCTGGCGCCGCTCACTCAGGGCGACCGCCGCCGCGTGGTCCCCCCGGGCACGGGTAAGCCCCCCGCGCTCAACCGCCGCCGCCGTGCGGGCGTCACGGACCCCGTCGTCCGGCGGCAGTGCCCGGTGCTCCCCGGCGAGCAGTTCCTGACGGCCCTCGATAGCCGTCAGCTCCGCGTCAAGCCCGTCGATCGCCCCGCTCCGCGTGAAGCTCCTGCTCGAGCGACACGATCCGCGCCCGCCGCGCGGTCTCGCGTGCTCCCTCGCCGACGTAGCCTGCCTGCTCCTTGCGCCAGGCACCGCTCAGCACGCCGTTGTGCCAGCGCCCGTCCGTGGTTACCCAGGCCCCGCTGCTGCCCGCGGTCCCGGGGCCGCGCCCGATCGCCCGCAGAACGGTCGCTACTGACTCTTCCGGCAGCACTCCCGCCTGCGGATCGCCGGGATCGATCGCGGGCACCAGCAGGCTGGCGCACGATGCTCCAGGTACTGGCGCAAGCCCGTCGGCGAGGACAACGTCCCCGTCGACGAGGGTTCCGTCGGGGGTCACCCACGCGTCGAGCATTCCGGCCGCCTCAAGCGCGGCCTCCAGCCCGGCTCGTTCGTCAGCAGACAGTCCCGGCGCGAAGTCGGTCACCTTCCACAGCGGCGCCCCCGGGCGGCCGTCACGTACGCTGGCGGCTCGCGTGTGCGGGACCGGCGGGGCTTCGTGGCCACCCGCGCGCAGCAGGCCAACCTGCTCGGTCAGCTCACTGGCTCGCGTCACGCGCCGGGTCCGCTGGGCGCCGAGTTCCCCGGCCGCCTTGCCCAGCTCCCGGCCGGCATCGCGGGCAGCGGCGTCGATGATCGCGACCGCGCTGTTCGCGCCGTCCCCGGTCGCTCCCCAGCCTTCCAGGGCGGCGATCACCTCGTCAGGCTCGGTCACCAGCAGCTCTGTCAGCCCGTTCAGGTAGGAACGGTAGGCATCAAGGAGCAGCCCCAACCGTTCCTCCCCGACCTGGTCCGCGGCCGCGACACGGTCGGCGGCGGCCTGGACCTCAGCCGACGCCGTGCCTTCCGCGGCCAGCGCGGCCTGGAGCTGCCGCTCGCTTTCCGCGGAGTCTTCCAGCAGCTTGCCCAGCTGCGCGGCCGCTCGTTCCTGCCGGTCGGCGATGGCCTGGGCATCGCGCTTGGCCTGGGCGAGCAGCCCGGCCGCAGCGGCCTCGGAGGCAGCAAGGTAGGCCGCTTCGTCATCGCGTGCGCTGTCGGCCGGAGCGATTTCACCCGCTCCGCCGTCGAGCGGCGCGACGACCGTCAGGTGCTGCTGGGCGCAGCCTGCGCCGGCCGAGGCGGCCGCGGCGTCACCCAGCGCCTGGGCGAGCCTGGCGCGTCCGGTACTAGCCTGGTGCGTCGTCTGGGTCGCCCGGCCGGCGTACTTCTGCACCTGGCCGGACTGCCGGTCACGGTCGGACTCCCAGTGCAGGGCCGCCTTCTCCTTGCGGTCGGCGTCCAGCCGGAGCTGGTCAAGGCGCTCGGCGTCGCGCATCGCGGGATCGGCTTGCAGCGCGTCGCGGCGAGCCGACAGCTCGGCCTGTTGCTTCTCCAACTCAGCCAGATCGCCCTGCGCCAGGTCCAGCCGCTGCTGGGCGGCGGTGAAGGCGTCCTCGGCGGTGGCGAGGTCCTTGCCCAGGTTCTCGTACCGGGCCGTGGTCTGCCTTGGCCCGGCGGCCTTGCGCTTGGCCGCCGCCTTCGCGTACCGGCGGTAGTGGCCAAGGAAGGCGCTCGCCGCCTCGCGGGCCTCGTCCAGCGAGCGCAGCGCGTCGCGCTCTTCGTCGAGACCGCGGAACGCCTCCGCGACGGTCGTGACGAGGCTGGGACTGAGCGGGGGCAGCGCCTCGGTGAGCGCCCTCGACAGCAGCTTCTCGTCCGGCTTCTTCGACAGCTGCGGCTGGCGAAGCTGGATGAGCAGGTTGACCAGGGCCTCGTAACGGTGCGTCCCCAGGCCGAACAGGTGCTCGTCCACCGCCCGCCGGTAGTCCGCCGCCCGGTCGTAGACGAACCCGCGTGAGCCGATCTCCTCGCGCAGCTTCTCCCGGGCCAGCGGCACCCGGCTGTCCGGGAGCAGGTGCAGGTCGGCTCCGGGCCGCTGGCTGGTGACGAAGAACCAGTGCCGTGCGATCCCGCGGCCGGCCACGGCCTTCAGCCCGCAGCCGATCGTCCAGAACTCCTCGGTGCCGTCAGCGTCCCGGCGGCCGAACTCAAGCCAGGTGTAGCCGAGGCGCTCGGCGCCGGGGTGCTTGCCGTCGAGCAGCAGGTTCCATTCCATCCGCTTCTGCCGGTCGCCGTCGGGCTCTACCCGGTGCGGCGCGAGGTCGCCATCGAGCAGGAACGGCAGCGTGAGGGCGAGCACCTTGGACTTGCCGGTGCCGTTGTTGCCGCGCAGCAGCAGGCGGCCGTCGTGGAACCAGAACTCCTCCTGGTCGTAGTAGAACAGGTCGACCAGGCCAGCCCGCAGGGGCTTCCACCGCTCAGAACAGGGTGCTGGCAGCATCAGGTCTCGCCTTCCTGGTCTGGCTTCGGGCGGAGGAGCCCGGCTCCCGGATGACCGGCTGGGCGATCGCGAAGCGGGCGATGGCCGGGCGGCTGCGGATCACCGGGCCGCCGTCGTCTCGCGTGACCTCGGTCTCCAGCTCGATCAGGCGCAGGGCGGACAGCTTCTCCAGCGCGGCGTCGAGCAGTCCGATCTCCGCGCCGGGATCGGTGACGCCCTTGCGCCAGTAAGTCGCGTGCTCCCGCGCCGCCTGCCGGACGAACGCGAGCAGTTCCGTCCGCGGCGACCGAGGACGGCCCGCCAGGTACTCGGCCACGAGCAGCGTGACGTGCCCGTCGGTGCGCTGCTCGGGCATTCGCACGTCGGTGAGCTCGTCGTCCGGGTCGACCATGGCGATGCCCTCGGCCCGCAGCTCCGGGAGCAGCCCGGTGGCCTCAGCGACCCGCCCGGTGATGTTATGCCGCTGGGAGATCAGGTAAGCGCGCTCGTCTTCGGTCAGCTCGTCGTAGTAGACGACCGGGTCGTCGAGCAGCCGGCGGGTGAGCATTCTGCGCAGCGCCTGGTTGCGCAGTTCGTCGGTGTCGGCGACCGGCTCGGCGGTCAGCTCCGCCAGCCTGGCCTCGAAGCCGCGGGCGGTGACGGTGGACGGGCCCCGGCTGCCGGTCAGCAGCACGCCGAGCACTGGCCGCCGCACGTCGTACAGCACGTCGGCGCCGGCCGACAGGTACTCGTTCTCGTCTCCGGCGACCCGGGCGAGCAGGCCCCAGGCGAGCAGTAGCCGGACCACGGCCACCAGGTCGGCCCGGTCAGCCCGGCTGTCCAGGGTCAGCGTGAACCCGGTGGACGCCAGGCCTGGTTCGGCCGCGGCCGTGAGCATGTCGTCGGCCAGGCTGCCGAGCGTCGTCTGCGCGTCGGCGCGCGCCAGCGCCGACAAGGCCAGGCAGAGGGTGACGTAGCGGCGGCGGCTGAACGGCTCCCGGTTGTGCCCGCGGGCCGGGTAGGTGGCATCGGCGGTCAGCGAGGTGGTCTTGAACAGCCGGGCAGTCTCGGTGTCGGCCGCCAGCCGCCAGCCGGTCTCCCGGCGCAGCCAGTTGCTGAGCGCGGCCAGGTGCCGCCGGACGAGCAGCAGCGCCTCGGCATCGTCGGCCGCGACCAGCAGCGGCTTGGCGAGCAGGGCCCGGAGCGCGGCCCGGCGCTGAGCCTGTTCCTCGGCCGGGATCATGGCGCCAGGTCCGTGATCTCGATGACGTGCTGCGGGCCGGTCAGCATCCCGTCCTCGGTCTTGATCACGGCGGTGCCGCCATCGGCGACCAGCCGCAGCCGGACTTGCAGGCTGCCGTCGCTGGTGACGGTTGTCACCTCGGCCGCCTCGGGCGCGCGGGCCGCGAGTGCGTCGCCGAGCAGGCTGAGGAAGAGGCGGAATGCCCTCGGGTCAAGCACGTCGAGGTCGGAGAGCAGGGTCGGCTCGCTGGTGCGCAGCCGCCGCCGCGCCTCGGCGGTCTGCTCGGCTTCCTGCTCCGCCTGCCAGCGCAGCAGTTCCCTGGCCGCCGAGCGGTCCTTCACCTGGCTGGGCTTGCCGCGGCGCTCGTAGCTTCCGGTCTTCCGGAGCTGCGGCGAGATCCGGATCGGCGGCGCGTCGCTCCACGGCGTTCCGGCCGGCACCCTCTCCCACTCATCCGCGGTGTCGCCGGTAACGGACAGGTGGCGGGCGGGAGACAGGCCGAATGCCGCCCGCCACAGCCGGTGGGCCGCCGCGTCGCTGGGTGCCTCGGCGAACCACCGGGCCAGCGCGGCGAAGTCAGCCGACCGGTCCGACCGGCCGGAGCGTCGCTCGTTGAGCAGGCCGACCGCGTCGACCAGTTGCTTGATCGCGGTCACCGCGGCCTGCCGCAGCAGCCTGGCCTGCGACGGGTGACCGGCGTCGCGCGACCTGAACCAGTCATCCAGGCCGCGCCAGCGGTTCCGCCACGCGTCCAGCGCGCGCCCTTCCGCCTGGGCGAGCGACTCGGACGCGTCTACCCCTTCAGGGACTTCGTCCGCGGCCTCGCGCCTGGCCGCGACGGCCAGCAGCCGCTCGTGACCGGCCGCTTCCAGGTTGACGAGCAGGACCGCGATCTGGGCGCCCGAGTTGGCGAGGTCGGCGATGAACCGGTTGATGTAATCGATCAGCCGTTCCTTGTACGCGATGAAGCCGTCGACGTCGCCGTCCGAGAAGTCAATCGCGCGCCGCAGCGCGGACATGAATGCCTGCGCGTTGTCGGCGAGGGACGAGAACCGCTCTGCTACCGACAGCAGCGGCAGGTGGACCTTGGCCGGGTCGGCATCGTCCTGGCCGGCCAGCGTGAGCAGCGCCCGGAGCTGGTCAGCGATGTCGGCCAGGGCAACCGACTGGAGCTGGCCGCGCCGGCCGATCGCGTCGGCGTAGAACGCGATCGCCTGCTCGGCCGCCTGCCCCTCCGCGGTGAGCTGGTACAACGACCGCTTGCGGTGGAAGTCCTCTACGGTGGTGACGCGGCTGGTGTCGACATCGGCCCGCAGGTTGCCCCACCCCACCAGGGCCTCCAGCGCGGCGGTCAGCTGGTCGTCGGCATCGACTCGCAACTCGGCCGCGATGTCCTCCGGACGCAGGTGCACGATGAAGCGCTCCTTGGCCCGCGCGAACACCCGGAGCAGGCGCCGGTACTGCTCGGCGTTCGGGACGCCGAGATGGGTGAAGGGCTGCGCCGCAACGGGAGAGTCGCCTGGCGGCGGTTTCCCCCGGCCGCGCGCCGCCGAGAGCACTTCGTCAGCCACGGATACATAGTGCCGCATACCGCTGACAATCCGCGTTTGATCCTGCCGGATGCATACTCCGGATGCATGGCTTCACCGACTGCGGCGTGGCCGGGACCGCTCTCGGCGTCGCGGCCCGCAAGCGGCTGCCAATCGCACGTCCGGACGTTACAGGACGTTGATCGCGCGGGCGATGACGAGCGCGGCCAAGACGATCGAGCAGCTCGCTTCGAGCATCATCAGCAGCTTGGCCCAGGGCTTTATGGCTGATATGTCGGTCGGGCTGATCGCGGTCGCGGTCCAGAAGGCCAGCGCGAGGTAGTCGACGAACCGGGGCACCCAGGTGTCGGGCACGTAGTCCGAGTGCTGCATTTCCGGGAAGACGAACGCCGGGTTCCGGTCCGGATGGTGCGCCCGGGACGCGGCCCCGCCGCGATCGAGGTCCCAGTACCAGAGGCCGAAGGCGATCACGTTCGTCGCCCAGACCACCCCGCCGGCGGCGAGCAGGCCGCCCGGCTGGGCGGCGAAGAGCTTGTTGTTGGTGAGGATCGCCGCGACGAGCCGGCCGGCCGCGGTCAGGTTGGCGAGGGTCAGCACCGCGATGACGCCGCCGGTGACAACCCGTAGCCAGGCTTTCCGCCGGTCGATGCGGCCGGGGTCCCCGGCGATCAGCACGGCCAGCAGCCCCAGCAGCACCGCCGGGGCCACCCAGGCCGGCTGGACCCGGTAGCGAGCGGGCAGCGCCACGTGCAGGCCGGCCGCGACAATGATCGCCAGTGCCACCGGCCACCAGTGCTCGCCCCGCTCGGCCGGCCCGGCGGCGGGCCCGGCGGCGGGCCCGGTGGCCGGCCGCGCAGCCGCGGGCTCGCTGGCAGGCTCTTGACCTGTGGTCATATTCGATGATCGATCAGCGGCGTCACGGTGAACACATCCTTACTGGGTGATGTCCCGCTGGTAACCGGGGCACATGATGGCCTCAACGACCAGACCACGGAGGTGGGGACGGATGCCGGTGCGAGCGGTGCAGGAGAAGCAAGAGATGGCGCATCCAAGCGTTGCGGAGCGTACGGCCAGGGGCAGGGAGGCCGCCAGCGTGACGCCTCCGTCGGTCCACTCGGGCTGGAAGCCCGCCGGGGACCGGGCCGACCCGGTCGTCCTGCTCGAGGCGCAGAACCTGACCCGCGAGCCGGACCTGGTACCGGTCCGGCACGGCCGGATGATGGCCTCGCCGTTCACCTTCTACCGGGGCGCGGCCAAGATCATGGCCGCGGACCTGGCCGACACGCCGGTGGCCGGCCTTGACGCCCAGTTGTGCGGCGACGCCCACCTGTCGAACTTCGGCCTGTTCGCGTCGCCCGAACGGAAGCTCGTTTTCGACCTGAACGACTTCGACGAGACCCTGCCGGGGCCATTCGAGTACGACGTGAAGCGCATGGCGGCGAGCTTCACCATCGCCGCCCGCAACAACGGGTTCTCCTGGGCGGACACCCGCGCGGCCACGCTCGCGTCGGTGACGGCGTACCGGGAGGCGATGATCTCGTTCGCGCAGATGGGGACGATGGACATCTGGTACGCCCACCTGGACGAGGACGAGCTCATGAAGGGGGTCCGCAGCGCGGTCGCCGGGATCGTGAAGGGCGAGAAAGGGAAGAAAGGGAAAAAAGGGAAGAAGCTCGCCAAGCGGCGCGAGAAGATCGCGGAAAAGACCCGCGCGAAGGCGCATACCCGCGACAGCCTGCAGGCGCTGTCGAAGCTGGCCGAGGTCGCCGACGGGAAGTACCGCATCGTCAGCCAGCCGCCGATCGTCGTCCCGGGACGTGACCTGCTCGCCACCTTCGGCCTGTCGCCGGACGAGGTCGGCCCGGTGATCCGCGAGCAGTTCACCGCGTACCGGGCCACCCTGCAGGACGACCGCCGCCGCCTGCTCGAGCGCTTCGAGATCGTGGACGTGGCCCGCAAGGTGGTGGGCGTCGGCAGCGTCGGCACCCGCGCGTTCATCGTCCTGCTGCAGGGGCGCGATGCCCACGACCCCCTGTTCCTGCAGATCAAGGAGGCGACGGCCTCGGTGTTTGAAGAGCACCTGGGCAAGAGCAAGTACCGGCAGCACGGCGAGCGGGTGGTGCAGGGGCAGCGGATGATGCAGGCCGCCAGCGACATCTACCTCGGCTGGACCAAGGGACTCGACGTGCGCCGCCACTTCTACTGGCGTCAGCTCCGCGACATGAAGGGCTCGATCGAGGTCGAAACGCTGCTGCCGCCAGGGCTCAGCTTCTACGCGCGCACCTGCGGGCAGACCCTGGCCCGCGCGCACGCCCGCTCCGGGGACCCGGTCGCGATGGCCGAGTACCTCGGCGCGACCGACGCGTTCGACCAGTCGGTCACCGACTTCTCGCTCGCGTACGCGGACCAGAACGAGGAGGACTACCAGGAGTTCGTGAACGCCGTCAAATCCGGACGACTGCAAGCAGTTGAGGGCGTCTGAGGTGGCAGCACGATCATGAGGTGATGTGCGGTGGAGGTGCTCGTGCCCCCCGTTGCGCCGGGTACCCGCAGCGAGGCCGGCCGGGCGGTGAGTCCAGCGGACAGTCTTGAAGTCCGCTGGATAGCGGCCGGCCCGGTGACCCCTGCGCTGCGGGAGTGGTTCACGCGTTTCCCGGCCGGGACCGAAGCGCGAGACGACGCCTACCTGCTGCTGCCGCGGCTGACCGGGCTATCGGTGAAGCTGCGCGACCGGGCCGCCCTGGAGGTGAAGTCCTACCTCGGCCGGGCCGGGACCCTGGACCGGCCGCCTAGCTGCCGCGGTCAGCTGGAGTACTGGCGCAAATGGTCGTTCCCGTACGATCCGGTGGACCAGGGCGACGTCGTGCCCCCGGGCTGGAGCATGGTGCGCAAGAGCCGGCTCAGGACCTGGTTCCCGATGCCAGCGGGGTCGCAGGCGGGCTGCGCGGTCGAGCTCACCCAGGCCACGCTGCGCGGCGAGCCATGGTGGTCGGTGGGATTCGAGGCAACGGGCCCCGCCGGGCTGCTGCGGAGTGCGCTCGATCACGCGGCCGGCATCATGTTCGCCCAGGACCTGCCGGCGGGGGTCGCACTCAGCCTGGCTGAGTCCAGGTCGTACGCGGACTGGCTGACCGGGCAGGCCACCCAGCTGCCGACCACGCCATGAACCGCCTCATTGGTGACGACCGGTCCCGCGGAGGAAGGGAAGCTGCTCATGACGCTGACCACGCTGGCTGCCGCCGGGGCTGCGGACTCGTCGTTCAGCACCGCGATGGATCACGTGGCCCAGGGATTCGAGGCGCTCGGCGCCCTCATCCTGGTCGCCGGCGTGCTGTTGTCGGCTGTGCTGGCGGTGCTGGCACTGCGCCGGCCGGGGCCGGCCAAGCAGGCCTACAGGGTGCTGCGCCAGGCGTTCGGTGGCACGCTCCTGCTCGCACTTGAGATCCTGGTCGCGGCCGACCTGATCAGGACCGTCGCTGTTTCCCCGACGCTGGACAACGTTCTCGCCCTCGGCCTGATCGTGCTGATCAGGACATTCCTCAGCTTCTCGCTCGAGGTGGAGATCGAGGGCGTTCCGCCATGGCGCCGGGCGCTGGCCAGCGGAGCGGGAACCATCAAGCAGGCCACCAGGACCGCGCTCGGACCCGATCGGCCTTGACTGCCGGGGCTTTGGCTGATGGCTCACTCCGGGCGGGTGATGCCTGGCGGAACCGATCCTTGCCAGCATGAGGTGGCGTCCGTGTACGCGAGCACCCGATGGCACCCTGTGGTCTTCGGCGCGGGCGGATCGGCTGTTCGCGGGAGGGACGACTGGTGACCCAGGTAGATGAGGTTCAAGGTCCGCTGCAGGCCGGAAGCCCGCTGCGGACGCCTCGGGCGGCGGCCGTCGCCGGGATCGTCTTCTCCGTGCTCCTGGCGGCGGTGTTCGTTCTGCTCAGGCTCGCTGTCCCGGCCGATCCCCGGGTGGCCGGCACGTGGCTGACCGATCCGGACCGACGGACCGCGGTGACTATCGGGCTGAGCCTGGTCCCGTTCGCCGGCATCGCCTTCCTCTGGTTCATCGGGGTGATCCGGGACCGGGTCGGCCAGCGCGAGGACCGCTTCTTCGCGACCGTGTTCCTCGGCAGCGGCCTGTTGTTCGTGGCCATGCTGTTCGTGGCCGCGGCGGTCGTCGGCGGGCTGTTCGCGGCGGCGTCGCGGTCGTCCGGCCTGCCGGGCGCGGACACCCTGACGCTGGGCCGCGACGTCACCGGGAGCCTGGTGAACATCTACTCAATGCGCATGGCAGCGGTATTCATGCTGACCACGGTGACCATCGCGCGGCGCACCGAGATCGTGTCCCGGTGGCTCACCGTAGCCGGGATCGCGGCGGCACTGGTGCTGCTGGTCACTGTCGGCATCTCACCCTGGGTCGAGCTGCTGTTCCCGGCGTGGGTCCTGGCACTGAGCATCGACATCCTCGTCGCGGGCCCGAAGGCCCTCCAGGACGGCGCGGGAACGGCTCCCCGGGACTGACCGCCCGGCGTCAGATCACCCGGGTTGCCCGGCCGATTTTCGCACGAGGAACTCCTCCATCTGGCCGTTCTCGATCTCGTAGCGGTTTTGGCCCGCGGTTCGCGCGAGGCGACTTCCATCCCGAAGACCTTGGTGTAGAACCGCTCGGACCGCGCCAGGTCGGCGACGAACAGGACAGCGTGGTTGAGTCGCACCGGAGAGATACTCATCTGGATTCTCCTTGTCGTGACTGCCCGGGCGGTGACATCACTGGACGACGGCGAATCCGCCGGTCCAGCTGTCAGCGAGTCGAAGGTCTCGAAGTTCAGCGGGTTGGTAATGTCGACGACGACCATGTCGCCGGTGACCACCGTGCCGGTGTCGGAGCTGCTGATCAGCTCGACGGTGTTGCCGCCTTGGCCGGCCAGTGCTCTCCGAGGCGCCCGAGCGCACCCTGCGGACGCTCGCCGACATCACCCGCGCCATCCTGGGCAAGCTCGACCCCGACGCCAGCCGGGCCGGCATGTACCAGTGGTACGACCCGCCTCCGGCCGGAGAATCTCCGGGCTGATTGTCCTAACCGTCATCATTGCTTACGTTGGCGTGCTACAATGTTGCTCGTCAACTTGTGACTCCTGTAACACAGCAGTCACAGTCAGTTGTGACTGCTGCTCAGGACCCCGGTAGCGGACCATATGGACCGCCATGCCGGAGGAGCCGTGCGCGATAACCCGCAGGAGCGTCGCCTGCGGGCTGCCACTCAGCATTCAAAGCCCCCGGCCGCACCATCCACGTCGCCCGGGCAGCGGCGAGGACCGATGAGGTCTGGTGATGGTGTGGCGCGGGTTGAGGCGACGGCGGCCAGCAGGCTGGGGGGCCGCGCTGGCCGCCGTCGCCGTTCATCGACGCCAGCGCAGGCCGGCCGATAACGGTCGAGGAAGTCGCCGCGCGGGCGCAAGTCAGCGTCTTCGCCCTGCGGTATTCGTTCCAGCAGCGCTTCGGGACCACCCCGGCAGCGGAATTACCGCGCCGGCGTGGCCCGCCGGTGGGGCTGGGCCAGCCTGAGCCAGTTCAACCTCGCCTACCGGCGGCGGTTCGGCAAGCTGCCCGGCCGCGCCCCGGTCAACTAAAAGCCCGCCCGCCGCAACTGAGTATTAGTGTCGCTAAGACAGCCAGCTGCACCCGTTCGGAAGAATAAAAAGGATTAGCCCGAACGAGTGCGTCGTGGCTCTCCGCGGCTCAGCCGGTGATGCGGAGCGTCGAGGCCAGGTCAAAGGCACTTTCTTCATTTGTATAGACGGCCGCGCCTAAGCCAGGCGAAAGGCCGAGGCTAGATCGGGGCCCGCGCTGTCGACTCCCGCACGATGAGCTGCGTTGAGCAGAACTCGGTTAGCGGGGTCGATGTTCTCGGCGTTCCTTCGTCAATCAGGGTGATGGCCAGTGAAGCGGCTTTGTAGCCCATCTCGGCCATCGGCTGGCGGATCGTGGTGAGGGGCGGTGCCAGGTACCTGCCGAACGTGTCGTCGAACCCGATAACGGAGATCTGCCGGGGCACGAGGATGCCGCGCGAGTAGAGGGCCTGATAGGCGCCGGCGGCGACATGGTCCGAGACGGCGAACACGGCGGTGATGTCAGGGGCCTGGGTGAGGAGGCGCCGCATGTAGGTGTCCCCTGCGTACAGGCCGCCCCAGCCGCCCTCCTCGCGGGGGTACGGGCCAATCACGATCCAGGACTCGTCGAACTCGGCGCCCGCTCGCTCCAGCGCGTCGCGGTACGCGTCGAACCGCTCCTGCGGTATGCCCCGGCCACGCGGGCTCGTCCCGCTGCCGGGGAAGGACTCCCCGACGAAGCCGATCTTGCGGTGGCCGAGGTCGAGTAGGTGGCGCATGGCCTCCGTGGCGCCGTCGTAGTTGTTGATCACCACGGCCGGCGCCGACTTTCAGCACCCGGACCGCGGTCACCAACATGGTCACCGCGCACCCGGGCCTGGGTGCCGTCTTCTCCGCGAACGGCCCCATCGGGGACGGCACCGCGCAGGCCCTGAAGGGGAAGCCCGGCATCCTCCAGTTGACCCTGGACGGGCAGCCCAACGACGTGCAGAGCATCAAGGCAGGCACCATGAGCGCCGACGCCGTGTCGAACGCCTACGTGGAGGGAGAGCTCACCGTCCAGTACATGGCTGCGGCGCTCCAGGGGAAGAAGGTCCCGGCCTCCGCCCTCGTCCCGTTGCAGGTCATCGACAAGGCGAACTCGCGGCAGTAGCTCGACGCAGGCGGGCTGAAGTAAGCATGCCCAAGCTGCGGCAAGGGGCGCCGGCGGCCGCGGCGCCGCCGGCGCCGGGTTCCCAGGCGTTGGCGCTGCTGGCCTCGCGGCCACGGCACAAGGCCCCGATGCGAGAGCAGGACGTCGCCGCGCGGCGGGCTGAGATGGCGGCTGAGTGCAGCCGCTTCGGCGGGGAGCCCGAGGCCGTCGCCGAGATAACGGAGCTGCGGCCCGGCGGAGTCCCGGCCCGGCTGTACTGGCCCGTCGGCGGCGAGCGCGAGGTCCTCATCTGGCTGCACGGCGGCGCGTGGGCACTCGGCGGTCTCGACACTGCCGACGTGACGGCGCGCGCACTGGCGAACCGGGCAGGCTGCGCTGTCTTGTCAGTCGGATACCGGCTCGCGCCGGAGCACCTCTACCCGGCGGCCGCCGAGGACGCCTGGGCGGCGGCCGGGTGGGCACTGGAGAACTTCGACCGCGTCGCGGTCGGCGGCGACAGCGCCGGCGGGAACCTCAGTGCACTGGTAGCCATGCGCGCTCGGGACCGGGGGATCGGGCAGGCCCTTCAGGTCCTGGTCTACCCGGTCCTCGATTTCCGACCGGACTCGCCGGACTACGCAGGAGTACGCCCGCCGCCTCCGGGCGGCAGGGGTTCCGGCGACGCTCTTGAATTATCCCGGGCAGGTCCACGGGTTCTACGTCCTTCCCGGGCTGATGGACGACGCGAACGACGCGATCGCCCGCTGCGGGCTTGAGCTGCGGCGCGCCTTCGACGGCGTCCGATAGCGCCGCGGAAAGGGAAGGGATTTCGTGCCTGGAACTGTCATGGAGGTCGGCGGCCGCGTCGCCGACGGGTTCGAGTCGGTCCGCGAGGCTTTCGCGCGGCAACTGGCAGGCAGTGTCGATTACGGCAATGTCCCTGACCCGGTGGGTCGGCAACCTTGGGTCAAGGCTGGAAGAAGGGCTGGCGGACGCTGACTTGTGCGGCCACAACAGCAGCTCGACCTTCTCCCGAGCTGACTCCGGGGCTGCCCACTGGAATTGCTTTTCGTGATGAAACAGCTGCATCCACTAACTCCCCGGCTGGATCCGACTAAGTTCCGAACCTGCGGGCGGGCGCGGCAATGCGCCAAGCGGAAATGAGTATAACCTGCGGGAAATTTTGTTTGACGTTTAATGATTATCTTTCGAATGTATTTAACTTAACGTTCACAGCTGCCTAACTTGCACAAACGGATGCACTGTCGAATGCAATTGCAGGGCGGGGAGAGTCCCATGATGAATATGGGGGCCCTGTGTTCTTTGTGGCTGAGTGCTGGTAAGGGCGTTTCCTTGGCCAACGGGACACCGCGCTGCGCGACCTGGGTGCCCGGGCTGAACCCCGGGACAGCAATGGCGTGGGCCGCCCGCACCGGGATCTGGGCGTCGGCGGCGAACAGCAGTTGGAAGGCCTGGGTCACGCTCGCGGCCTCACGGTAGGCAGGCCAGCGCCCCGGCGGCGTCCAGGCCGGTAGGACATGCGGCTGGGACCGCGGTCCGCCCCTTGATTGCGCTTCCTGTGTGTTTGGTGGCAGCAGCGCAATGAACCGGTGATGTCGCCTGGCCATGTCTCGCAACACTGCCGGGTTGGAATCGGATCGTCCTTGATGAGATCGGCTGCAGGAGTATGTGTTGGAACGCACCACGATCGAGGCTTCGGCTGCAGCTGAGCCTCGCAGCGTGATGAATCCCCGAGTCCTTGTCCTCGTCGCGCTGATCACCGCTTTCGCGCCGCTCTCGATGGACCTCTACCTCCCCGGTCTTCCCAACCTCCGCGCGGACCTTGGCGCCAGCGACCAGCAAGCGCAGCTGACGGTGACGTTGTGCATCGTCGGGCTGGCCCTCGGGCAATTCTCGACGAGCCTGATTCCCGATCGCTTCGGGCGCCGTCGGCCCCTGGCGGTCGGAATGATCGGCTGGGTGATTGCCACGGTGCTATGCGCACTCGCCCCGAACATCACGGTCATCCTCGCTCTCCGCCTCTGCCAGGGCCTGGGCGCGGGTGCCGCGATCGCGCTGGCGCGCACGGTGGTCGCCGACATGGATCCGGACAACCTCTCCTTGCATCTGTCTCGCATGATGCTGATCCTCTCCGTTGTACCGGTGCTCGCCCCGGTCATCGGAGGGGTCGTCGTGTCGGTGACGAACTGGCGAGGACTCTTCGGTGGTCTCGCCGCCACCGGGTCGCTGCTGTTGCTGGTGATGATTCTGGCCCTGCCCGAGAGCCACCAGCCCGGCCAGGCGCAGGATGTTAGCGAGCCCCTCTTCGGCCCGGTCAGGCATCTGGCACGAAGCCCGGCATTCCTCCTGCCGACGGTCATCAGCGGAACCGGGTTCGGCGTGACTTTCTCCTTCGTCGGCGACTCGGCGTTCGTGTTCCGGGGGCACTATGGCCTGGCCCCGGTCCCGTACGGGCTGATCTTCGGTCTGGACGCGCTCGCCATGATCGTGGGCCTGCAGACGGGACCGATCCTCGAACGGCGCATCGGCACCAAAGCGCTCCTGCTGGTGGCGACGTCGGCGGGAGCTGTCGGAGCGGTGGCGATGCTGGTCTTCGCCGTGGTCACTCCTCATGTCGTTGCGCTGGTGGTCGCCTCGCTCATGGTCACGCTCCTTGGCGGGGGAGCCGTGATCCCGGTGGCGACGGCGGCTGCGATCGACGCCTACCCCGGCGGGGTAGCCGCTGCCTCTGGTGTGTGTGGGGCCTTCCAGTTCCTGCTGGGGGGCGTACTCGGCGCACTGCCCACGTTGCTCCCGTTTGGGGATGGTGCCGGACCGCTGGCCGCTGTGTGCCTGGTTTGCCTCTCGGGGGGTCACGCGCTCAGTCGCGACCTGAAGCGAGCGCCGCCACGGAACGCGCAGGCCGCGGGGTCGTGCGCAAAGCCGGTTCCGGTGCGGGGTTCAGTGCAACTCACGCCGGACGAGGCCTAAGAGCAGCAGCGCCGCATGAGCCACCAACCTAGGAGCAGTCGCGCTCCGCTCGTGCTCGCCGCGTCGCTGGTCGTGCTCGCGTTGAGCCTGCGGGTGGGGCTGGGCGGGTTGGGCGGGCTCGTCCCGACGGTCCAGGACACGCTGGGGCTCTCCGGGGCGCAGGTCGATGTCCTCACCACGCTGCCTTCGCTTTGTTTCTCCCTGGCAGGGCTGGCGGCTGGACGGATCATCCTCCGATTCGGAGTGCACCAGGTCGTCGTGGTGGCGTTGCTAGCGGGTGTGGCCGGCCTGTTGCTCCGGTCGGTGACCAGCGCCGCCACTGTGTTCCTGCTCGGCACCGCGCTCGCCATGATCGGCGCGGCGATCGGCAACATCACCCTCCCGGTGCTGACGAAGCTCCACTTTCCGAGCCGGGTCAACGGCGTGACCGCACTGTACAGCGGTGCTCTCGGCCTCAGTGCCGCCGTGTCGGCCACAGCAGCGGTGCCCCTGGCGCATGCCACCGGGAGCTGGCGCATCGCGCTCGGTTCATGGGCCGCCGTACCAGCGCTCGCCGCTCTGACCTGGCTTCCTCGGTCGCTTGGCGACCTCCGCCGACCGGGTCCGTTGCCAGGGACGCTTGATGCCACTCCCGAGGACGCGCCGAGCCTCCGATCGGTCGCCCGCACGCCGCTTGCCTGGGCGCTGGCGCTCTGCTTCGGCTGCCAGGCGGGCCAGGCCTATGTCCAGTTCGGCTACTGGGCTGATCTCACGGCCGCGGAAGGTGGCACGTCGAGCCACGCGGGTCAGCTGATCGCGGTAATGAATCTGTCGGTGATCCCGATGGCACTCTGCATGCCGCTGTTCATCCGCGCGGCCGGGCGGAGCGCTGTTCTGCCGACGGTCTTTGCGGGGCTGACCGTCGCTGGCTATCTGGGCGTCTTGATCGGACCGAGGTTCCTGTCGGGTTGGCTCTGGGCTGTCCTGCTCGGCCTGGGTGGCGGCGCATTCACCTGGGTCTTCTCAATGGTGGGCCGCCGTACGCAGACGCCGGCTGCGACTGCCCAGTTGGCGGCCTTCGCCCAGGGGGGCGGTTACCTCATTGCCAGCGGCATTACGGTGCTGTTCGGAGCCATCCACAGCGCTGCGAGCGGTTGGGCGGCGCCGATCACGACGCTTATGGGAATCGCCGTCGGCATCGGCATCTTCGGCTGGGCTGTCACGCGCTCCCGCGACCTAGAGCACTACCTGGGAAGAAAGACCTTCGCGGACCATGCGGACCAGGCGGATGCCGTTGAGGAGCCGGAGAGACTCCAGGCCGAGTGACGCGGCGCCGACTGAACAGCCGCCACGGGGCGAAGGCGGCGCAATGAACTGGTGATGTCGCCTGGTCATGTCGCGCAACACTGCCGGGTTGGAATCGGATCGTCCTTGATGAGATCGGCTGCAGGAGTATCAAGATGTTTCACCTGGGCTTCTTCCTGGGCGGATTCAGAGTCCCCGCGTGGAACCAGCCGTGGTCGGGTACGTCGTCGCGGGACTGGTCTGACGGCATGTTCTACGTGGACCTAGCCCGAGCGTTCGAACGCGCCTGCTTCGACTACCTCATGATCGAGGACTCCAACTACATCCCCGATGACTACGGGGACAGCATGGAGGTCTACCTCAAGCTGGGCCACCGGGCACCGAAGCACGACCCCGCGATACTCGCAGCTCAGATCAGCCAGTACACCAAGAGCCTCGGGATCGTCGCGACCGTCGCTACCAGCGAGACCACGCCATTCCACCTAGCGCGGTTGATCTCATCCCTGGATCATCTGTCGCATGGCCGAATCGGCTGGAACATGGTCACCGGGAGCAGCGATCACGCAGCTCAGAACTTCGGGCACAAGGGCCAGTTGCCCCACGATGAGCGGTATGACGTCGCCGACGAGTTCGTCAGCCTCGTCACCAAGCTCTGGGGCTCCTGGGATCAGGACGCGGTCATCCTGGACGAGAAGCGGGGCTACTACGTCGACCATGCGAAGGTGAGGGTTCTCGACTATCGCGGCAAGTACTTCGCGTCCCGCGGGCCGTCCGTCGCGCTGCCTCCGGTTCAGGGCCGCCCGGTGCTGTGCCAGGCCGGAGTGTCTCCCCGCGGGCTCAAGTTCACGGCCCGCCACTCGGACACCGTAATCGCCACGGCCAATGGGCTCGACGGCATGAAGGCGGTCCGCGACCAGATCCGCACCCACGCTGCTGAGGCCGGCCGGGACCCGAATTCGATCAAGGTGATGTTCCTCGTTCGGCCGATTATCGGTGAGACGGAGGAGGACGCGCAGCATCGTGCCCGGATGGATGCCGCCGACCGCAAGCGTCAGCTCGAGATGAGTCTCAGCAATCTGGCCAGCAATACGATGCTCGACTTCTCCAAGTTCGACCTGGACGAGCCCCTGCCCAAGGACGTCACGACCAATGGGCACAGCGGAATGCTTGTCAACATGGTCAACTCCGGAAAGACCCTGCGCCAGATCGGCGAGGACAGCGTCGGCATGCCGCTGGTGGGGACACCCGGTTCGCTGGCCGCTCAGATGGACGAGGCGATGCAGCACATCGGCGGCGACGGGTTCCTGCTCACCCACATGTGGCCGACTCGCCGGTACGTCGACGAGATCTGTGACGGTCTGGTTCCTGCGCTGCAAGCACGCGGAGTCGTGCGGACGGCGTACGACTTCCCGACCTTCCGCGAGAACCTGCACGCGTTCTGAGCGGCAGCGACTCGCGGGCGTTATGAGCCGGGCCCGTCACCGGCGCGCGGCGCTTTGCGTATTTGACCAGATGGCGTAATGGACGCGGGGCTGGACGCGGCATGCGGCTGGCGCCAGGCCGCCCAGCGCGGACCGGTTGACCGCTGAACTGCGAAAACGTCGGTTTCGGCGGGAACCTGCATAACGACCCCGGTGGTGTCGGACCGCAGCGCAATAGGTCGTAAAGGGCAGGTGCGGGCAGCCGAAACATCGTGCGACAAGAATTCTAACACTGCATCATCCGCCACAGCCGGTCACGACCGAGGAGGCTGACATGAGGACGACAACCGAAGGCACGCACCGCGGCGACGACGCCCCGGCCACAAGTACGCGGGCATCGAATGCGGTGCTGGATGTAGAGAACCTTACCGTCCGGTACAAGGTCGCCGACGGGTACTTCACGGCCGTCGACAACGTGAGCTTCAGGGTCGCGCCCGGCGAGCAAGTCGCGATCGTGGGCGAGTCCGGCTCGGGCAAGACCAACACCTGCCTGGCGATCGCCGGAGTCCTGACCCATCCGAACGCGGTCATCGAGGCGGATGCCGTTACGTTTCAGGGAACCTCGATTGCGCAGCGCAAGCGCGCGCGCCTGCCGCACCGCATTCCCGGACTCGCGATGGTCTTCCAGGACGCGAGTACGTCCCTCGACCCGGTGTGGACCGTGGGCAGCCAGCTCATCGACATTTTGCGCGCCACCCAGAAGATCTCGCGCAAGAATGCCAAGGCCAAGGCGGCGGAGTGGCTCCTCAAGGTCGGCATGGCCGAACCCGAGCGAGTGATGAAGAGCCGGCCATACGAACTGTCGGGCGGTATGCGGCAGCGCGTCATGGTGGCGCTCGCCCTCGCCGGAAACCCGCGCCTCCTCATCGCAGACGAGCCGACCAGCGCGCTTGACGCGACCCTGTCGGTCGAGATCATGCAGTTGCTGGTTGCGCTCACCACCGAGACGGGCACCGGCCTGATCCTCGTCACCCACGACATCCACCTCGGCCAGGCGTTCACCGAACGCATGCTCGTCATGTACGGCGGCCGGATCGTCGAGGAGGGGCCCTCGAGCACGCTCGACACAACCGCAGTGCATCCCTACACCCAGGCTCTCATGCGCAGTGTCCCCACGCTGGAGAGTGCCGGCCTGGACGTCCTGCCCACCATTCCGGTCGCGGCGACCGGCCAGCACGACCCGGCTGGCGGATGCAGTTTCCGTCCACGGTGCGACCAGGCACACGACGCCTGTGCCGTCCCGCCGCAGCGCACCGGACTCGCCGACGGGAACAGCGCTGCCTGCTGGCTGGTGTCCACCGAGAGCGAGCTTGCCCTGACTGCCTCGGCGAAGGGGGCGTGAGTGATGCCGAACGACAACGCACTGGCGATCGTCGAGGTCGAGAACGTCACCAAGGAGTTCGGGAACACGCGCGCACACAGGAAGCGACGCCCGGCTGTGGACGGTGTCAGTTTGACCATCGACCATGCCACCCGGCTGGGCATCGTCGGAGAGTCAGGGTCCGGCAAGTCGACGCTGTCACGACTCATCGTCGGGCTGGAGACGCCGACCTCAGGGAGAGTCGCCTATCGCGGCCTCAACGTGCACCTCATGACGCCGAGTGTCATGCGGGAGTTCCGCAAGAACGTGCAGATGATCAGTCAGGATACTTCGTCCTCCTTCGATCCCACCCGCACCTTGCGTGACTCGGTCCGCCGGCCCGCGCAGGAGCTTTTGGGAGTGGACAAGTCCACGGCGGACGCACTCGTGGACGAGACCCTGGCGATGGTCGGCATCGCGCCGTGGATGGTGGACCGCAAGCCCGGTGACGTCTCCGGCGGCCAGCGTCAGCGCATCGCAATCGCGCGGTCGCTGGTCGTCAAGCCGGCCCTCATCCTGTGTGACGAGGTGGTCTCGGCGCTGGACGTCTCGGTCCAGGGAACCGTCTTGAACTTGCTCAAGACGTACTGCGACGAGAACCAGGCCGGACTCATCTTCGTCTCCCACGGCCTGCCTGCTACTGCCTTCGTGAGCAAGGACATCGTCGTCATGCGTAACGGCGTGATCGTCGAGCAGGGACCGGTGGACGACGTGATCCACCACAGCAAGAACCTCTACACGAAGACCCTCATCGACGCGTACAAGGGGTCGGCTCGTCCCCTGATCTCGAAGCCCGTCGCTCGCAGCCCGCTCCTTGAAGAGGCCGCGCGATGACCGATCACAAGGAGAGCGCGGGGACCAGGACGCTGGAGGTCCTGAGGAAGCAGCGCTGGTGGTTTACCCGGGTCCTGGTGCTCCCTGTGCACCTCTTCTTCTTCGCCGCCGCGGTCTTCTTCCTGGTGCGGATGATCCCCGGCGACCCGGTGGAGCAACTGACCGGGGGCCAGAACGTCTCAGCGGCGAAGATGGAGCAGATCCGGGCCTCGCTGGGACTCACGGGAAGCGTCTTCTCGCAGTTCATCCACTACCTCCACAACGTGGTGACGTTGCACTTCGGCAACTCGATGGTTGACGGCCTGTCCGTGTGGGGAGAGCTGTCCCAGCGCCTGCCGGAGACGATCGAGCTAACGGTGATCGCGATGGTGATCGCCACGGCACTCACCGTCGTGATGGGCCTGGCGGCTGTGCTCAAGCCGAGGAGCATCCTCGCGAAGATCCTGGTCCCGTATGCCAGGACGGCCGGCGCGATCCCGGACTTCGTGCTAGGCGTGCTGGGGATCCTCCTCTTCTACTCCACGTTCCGCCTGCTGCCGGCGCCGGACGGCCTGTACGCTCCGACCCTGAACCCGGACCCGACGGTGACCGGCTTCCCGCTGCTGGACGCGCTCTTCGCCGGGGATACCGTGATGTTCGGCTCGATCTGCGCTCACCTGGTCCTCCCGGTGGCCGTCCTGGTCATCGCGTACACGCCGCTACTGCTCAAGATCTTCCTCCGCGCCCTAGAGGAAGCCGTCGATGCCCCACCGACCCGGTTCCGGATTGCGGCCGGGGCGTCGCGCAAGACCGTGCTCCTGAGCGTCGTGCGGCGAGCAGCCCCGTCGGCGGTGGCGATGATGGGAACGCTCTTCGGATTCATGCTTGGCGGTGTCGTCGTCGTCGAGCAGCTCTTCGCCATACCAGGCATGGGGCTCTACGGCGTGAACGCCGTGAACTCCAGCGACCGCACGGCGCTGGAGGGGTTCTTGATTCTCGTCGCGACGATCTCGCTGGTCGTCTTCCTCATTGTCGACCTCATCAACATGATGATCGACCCGCGCCGCCGGCCCGGGCTGGCGAAAGACGGTGCGTCATGAGTGTGACCATCTCGGTCAGCGACGAGACGCTGACCGCTCCCGCACCCAAGGTGGCCGGCCGGAAGATCCTGGCGGGAATCTGGTCGTGGGCACCGCTCTACCCGATGGCGGCTGTTTTCCTCATCGCCGTCATCGGGCCGTGGATCGTTCCGCTCAGCCCGACCGAAGTCGCGGGCTCGCCCAACCTCCCCCCAGGCGGGGCCTTCCACTTCGGCACTGACTCGACCGGCCTGGACGTCTTCTCGCGGACGATCGCCGCGTTTCGCAATGACATCGTCATCGCCACGCTGACCTCCGCCATCTCCACCGTTGGCGGAATCCTGCTCGGTCTTCTCATCGGCATGAACGAGTCCCGCCGCGGCCTGCTCGGCTGGGTGGCCCGCTTCCTCGCCCGTGTCCTGGATCTGATCCAGGCCGTCCCTGCGGTGGTTATCGCACTGGCGCTGGTCGCCGTGGTCGGTACCTCGGTTTACTCGCTGACCATTGCCCTGGCCATCATCCTGACGCCCAACCAGGCGCGAATGGTGCGCACCGAGGTCCTCAAGGTCCGCACCGACGCGTACATCGACGCCGCCCGCATGGCGGGGGAGCGGGAGTTCGCGCTGACGCTGCGCCACGTGCTGCCCAACGCCAGCTGGCCGGCCGTGGAGAACGCGAGCCTCGTATTCGGCTCAGCGATCTTGATTACCGCGACCCTTGGCTTCCTGGGCGTGGGCCTCCACCCGCCGACCCCGGAATGGGGATCGATGATCTCCACCGGAGCCTCCGACGCGGCCGTGGGCCGCTGGTGGTCCTTCGTCTTCCCCGCCATCGCCTTGCTCATCGCCGTCGGCTCGTTCGCCCTGGCCGGCCATCGCGTCTTCGGCCGGCGAAGCGACTGACAGCGACGTCTGCTGCTGCTTCTTCCGCCCGACTCACCCTCTCGGACCTTCCAGCCGTGACCCGATGTTGCGTCATTTCCTAATAACACTGTGTAATCAAAAAGGAGACTCCCCTGTATATCAAGAGAGCCCTGCTCATCCCCGCCACGATCATGGCCGGCGTGCTCGCGCTTGCCGGTTGCGGCTCCAGCCCGAACGCGTCCGGAGGCGGGAGCGGAGGCGGGAGCGGCAGTAACAGCAGCATCGTCGTCGTCACCCCCGACACCAGCTGGACCTGGTCCCTCGACAACGGCTTCGGCGGCCTCGAGCCGTCGATGAACGTTGTGGGTGCGACGCTGGTCCGCAACCCTTACAAGGCGACCGGCAAGGACGGCGTTCTCGCGCAGAATGTGTCCGCCTACGAGCCGTACCTTGCCAAGAGCTGGACCGTCAGCAAGGACAGCAAGGTCATCACCTTCCACCTGTCAGACGCCGTCAGCGAGCAGGGCAACCCCATCACCAGCGACGATGTCATCTGGTCGTGGGAGCGCCGGTTCAACAGCCCGACGTCGATCTCACAATC
>Ga0265338_10002858_pt1 | contig 25220 bp, 10 predicted proteins | sample 42126metaG_FD_193579 | JGI IMG/M metagenome (GOLD analysis project Ga0265338, IMG submission 193579) | Rhizosphere microbial communities from Carex aquatilis grown in University of Washington, Seatle, WA, United States - 4-21-26 metaG | ecosystem: Host-associated > Plants > Roots > Rhizosphere... | reverse complement strand
GCTTGCACGCCGCAGTTGACCAGCGCGCCTCCGCTCCGGCGCTGCTCCAAAACGCCACGACCCGCATCGTGTACGACCTCGATCGCTTCCGGCTTACGCGCGGCGCGAATCCGACCGACCCGACCCAATGGGAGCCGGCCTATGCCGCCACCTTGTTTCGCGAGACGCATGCCAGCGACCCCCTGCCGCCGGCTGGCCTCAAGATTCAGATCGGTTTTTCCTACTCCGACGGTTTCGGCCGCGAGATTCAGAAAAAGATCCAAACCAGGGCGGGCCCGGTTGTGGCCGAAGGCCCCAGCGTCGATCCGCGCTGGATCGGCAGCGGCTGGACCATTTTCAACAACAAGGGCAAGCCGGTCCGCCAGTACGAGCCGTTCTTCAGTGCCACCCACGGCTACGAGTTTGGCGTGCAGGTCGGCGTGAGCCCGGTGCTGTTCTACGACCCCCCGGAACGCGTCATCGCCACGCTGCACCCCAACCATAGCTATGCGAAGGTCGGGTTCGATCCGTGGCGCCAGGCGACGTACGACGGCAACGACACCGTCGCGCCCCGCGGCGCGCAAACCGGCGATCCGCGCGACGACCCCGACATTCAGGGCTACGTCGCGGCCTATTTCCAGGCCCTGCCCGCCGATCCGGCGCATCCCTGGCAGACCTGGTACCAGCAGCGCCAGGCCGGCGGCCTCGGCCCGGTGGAGCAGGCGGCGGCCGCCAAGGCGGCCGCGCACGCCGACACGCCTACAATTGCACATTTCGACGCGCTGGGCCGCGCCTTTCTGACCGTCGCGCACAACCGCGTCGTTTGCGCCAACCACCCGCTGGACGGCACCGAGGACCTGTTCGCCACCCGCGTCGAGCTGGACATCGAAGGCAACCAACGGGCCGTGCGCGATGCCGTCGAACAGGCCGGGGACCCGCTGGGTCGCATTGTCATGCGCTATGCCTACGACATGCTCGGGCACCGCATCCTCCAAGCCAGCATGGAGGCGGGCGCGCGCTGGACGCTCAATGACGTTGGCGGCAAGCCCCTCCGCGCCTGGGACAGCCGCGGCCACAATTTCGTCACGACCTATGACGTCCTGCGCCGGCCGGTGGCGCAGTTGGTGCGCGGCACCACGGCGGATTCCGATCCGCGCACACTCGGCGCCGACCTTCAGATCGACAAGATCGAATATGGCGAAAGCCAGCCCAACGCCGAAGAACTCAACCTCCGCACCCGCGTCTTCCGTCATTCCGACTCGGCCGGCATCACCACCAACGCGCGCCTGGATGCCAGCAGCCATCCGACGGAGGCGTACGATTTCAAGGGCAACCTGCGCTGCAGCACCCGCCGGCTCATCCGGGACTACGCCGCCATTCCCGACTGGTCGCAGAATCCGGCCCTCGAGAACGAGACCTTCGCCACCAGCACCCGTCATGATGCGCTGAACCGTCCGATCCAGTCCGTCGTCCCGCACAGCGACCTCGCCCGCGCGAAGCGCAACATCATCCAGCCGGTGTTCGATGAAACCGGCCTGCTGCAGCGGGTGGATGTGTGGCTGGAGCGCGCCGCCGAACCGGCCGGTCTGCTGGACCCGGCGGCGGACGCGCCCACGCCGGTCGGCGTCAGCAACCTTGTCTACGACGCCAAGGGCCAGCGCCAGCGGATCGACTACAAGAACGGCGTCAGCACCACTTACGACTACGATCCGCTCACCTTCCGCCTGGTGCATCTGCTCACCCGGCGCGACGCGACGGCATTTCCCGGCGACGATCCGGAGCCGCCGCCCCCCGGCTGGCCCGGCAGCCAGGTGCAGAACCTGCGTTACACCTACGACCCCGTCGGCAACATCGCCCACCTCCAGGACGACGCGCAGCAGACGGTCTATTTCAAGAACCAACGGGTCGAGCCGACCAGCGACTACACGTACGACGCCTTGTACCGGCTGCTCGACGCCACCGGCCGCGAGCACCTGGGCCTCGGGGGCGCGCCGATCCCGCACTCCTTCGACGACGCCGGCCGGGTCGGGGTGCTCAGCGCCGATGCCGCCGGCCGCTTCAGTCCCAACGACGGCCAGGCCATGGGCACCTACATCGAGCGCTATGTGTACGACGCGGTGGGCAATTTTGTGGAGCTGCAGCACCGGACCAGCAACCCGGCCCATCCCGGTTGGACGCGTAGCTACGTCTATGGCGAGACGAGCCTGATCGAGAACGGGACGGCCGGGACGCTGCTCAAGACCAACAATCGCCTGAGTCAAACCGTCGTCGGCAACGGCGCCGCGACCACGGAGCGCTATGCCAGCGACGCCCACGGCAACCTGATCCGGATGCCGCATCTGGGAGGAGCCTATCCCCAGCCCAATCTGCGTTGGGACTACCGCGACCAACTGCAACAGACGGATCTGGGCGGCGGCGGCACGGCCTATTATGCCTACGACACATCCGGGCAGCGTGTGCGCAAGGTGTGGGAGAAGTCGGCGACCCTGGTCGAGGAGCGCATCTACCTGGGCGGCTTCGAGCTCTTCCGGCGGCATGCCGGCGCGATCGCGGCCAATCCGCCCACGCTGGAGCGCGAGACGCTGCACGTCATGGACGACCAGCGGCGCATCGCCCTGGTCGAGACCCGCACGCTCGACGCGGCGGGCACGGATCCCGCCCCGGGGCAGTTGATCCGCTACCAATTCGGCAATCACCTCGGGTCGGCCTGCCTGGAGCTGGATGACTCCGCGCAGATCATTTCCTACGAGGAGTACGCGCCCTACGGGAGCTCGGTCTATCAGGCGGTGCGCAGCCAGACCGAGACGCCCAAGCGGTATCGCTACACCGGGATGGAGCGAGATGAAGAGAGTGGACTGAGTTATCACGGCGCACGTTACTATGCACCCTGGCTGGGCCGGTGGACGATCCCGGACCCGACCGGAATAAAGGAGGGGGTGAACGGCTATGCCTATGTTTCGGCGAATCCCCTGCGACTACGGGATCCATCGGGGAAATATGGAGAGGCGGGGCACTACTACACTGTATTCGTTATCGCTTTGGCGGCGGGATTCGATGCCAAGACCGCAAGGACGATGGCCAATCTTGCTCAGGCGCCCGACGAAATCGCAGAACTCGATGCCGTGGTTGCAGGGGGGAAAGCCACGCTCGACGATGACCACGTACGGTTCAATTTGCAGAACAACCAAGATGTTTCAGTTTTGGACTTGGTGCAGGCGCACCGGTCAATGGGTCATGCGGAGAGAATCGAAGCCGGCCTACATTCCCTGACCGGCAGGAATACCGAAGATGAACGTGCGTGGCGGGGCCGTACTCTGGCTGCAGCCAAACCGGGCAGCCTGGAACACGGGTTGGCACTGCATGCATTTGGTGACAGCTTTACGCATAGCTACACGCCGGAACTGGGTTTGACGGACGATCCCGGGCCGAACGGCTGGCAGACGCAGTTCGATCCGCCAGTTGGTCACGGCGGGTTTGGAACGCGTCCCGACCAAATTGCAGAACGTCCAAACATCTATCGGCGCTACGTGACCAGTCTCTTTGATATTTTGAATAAACAGGCTCCGGCCGGGGCAAAGAAATTGGATCCGAAGGAACTCGATTCGCTGATATCGGCCGTCGCATCAAAAACAACCGAGGACGAACAGATCGCCGTGTTGCGCGAATTCGCCAAGACCAAGCTGGGCGTAGACCTTGGCGATTTTAGGCCCGAGAAACATGATAAAGAGCAGGCAAAGGATCTTTCAAATGTTCCCGAAGACATAAAGAACCTAGACATTAATCGTGCTGAGGAGATCGGAAGGCATTGGGCCGAATCTCGAGCGACCCCAGAAATGCCTGCTAACACAGGCGATTTCCCCGTCCGACGATCAACGACGCGCCCCAGGTCCTGATCGTTGACTATCCGTGCCGAGACCGTGGCCATCCTCCAATCCCAACACCGCAAGCAACAGTGTGCCAATGATGACCTCGTTAGGCTTTACTAGGGTCGCGTCTCGGCAAGCCGCAAGGCATGACGCGCCCGGATCTTTGAGAACCCAAAAAATAGATTATCGTCCGGGAATCCTGTATTTGGATCCAACCATTTGGACATCAACGCGGCTGAATAGGAGAACATGATCATGGCTAAGAAATATAAAAAACGGGCCGCAACGAGGGAGAAGAAAAATGCGACGGCGCGACGCAAGGGCGGGTTCGTGGTCCGGGGCGTCGTGCGACACGCCGACGGTCATCTGTGCGCGGGGGCGCTGGTCCGCGCCTACGACCTGGATCTGCGCAACCGGCAACTTCTGGGCAAACGGACGACGGGCGCCAATGGCAAATACGCGATCCCGTACACGGCGGGAATGTTCTGCCGCGCCGAGAAGGGCGGCGCCGATTTGCACGTCGCCGTGGTAGACGCCAAAGGGCGGGAATTGGCGTCCGCCGATCTCCCCGCCGCGCCGGCCCGCGCGGTGGTCAACCTCACGCTGGCCGCCGCTCCCGAAGAGCGTTCCGAATACGAACTGCTCGTCGGCTTCATCGAGCCCTTGCTCGAAGGCCAGGGCGATGACGGCAGGGACCTGTCGATCGCCGGTCTCGAGGAGAAGGATTTTGACTTTCTCGCCAGGGAATCCGGCCAGCCGCGGGAGCGAATTACTTTCCTGGCGGCGGCGGCCCAGGATTCGGCTTTGTCCGCCGGGCCGTCGGCGGGAACCGGCGCCGCCATGCGTGCGCGCCAGTCGGCTGACAGCGGCATTCCCGCCGCGGCCTTCTACGGCTGGTTCCGCCAGGGTCTGCCCACCCTGCTGGACGCCCTGTTCGCCACGGACGAGCGCAGCCTGACCGACGCGCTGGCGACGAGCCAGCAGCAGAAGATCATCCCGGCGATCGCCGCCGCCACGCTGAGCGCCATCCTCGCGCGCGCGCAGGCCCTGCGGCGCCGCACGGCCCTGGGCGCGGGAAGCGACCACGGTCGTCCGTCGCTCGGCGATCTGCTCGGGGTCGCGCTTCCCGGCGCCAAGCACGACGTGATCGCGGAGATCTGGGTCGCGCAGGTGCGCAATCCGGACGCCCTGGCGATCGGGCCGGCCGCCGCCGGCGCCGCCGTCTCCCTCGACAACGCCGGCGACCTGCAGGCGTTCTGGCAGGCGCTCGCCAGCGACAGCCGGCTGACCGCCGACGATGTGCGGCAGGTCAAGACGACGCTGGCGCTGAACCAATTGACGGTCGGCCACCTGCCGCTGGTGCGCGAGCTGTCGCGGACGGGCGCGACCGGGCCCGGCGCCCTGGCTGCGCTCAGCGAAAGCGACTGGGTCGCCGTCCTGAACCGCCCGCAAAACCCGGATGACCCCGCGAGCCCCCCGATCGGCGCCCCGGCGGGGCAGGGGAGCGTCGAGGCCTACGCGCACACGCTGGCGCAGGCCGTCGAGAACGCCTTCCCGACGCCGGTGCTCGCGGATCGTATCGCGCGCAATACCGAAGCGGCCGGTCCCCTGGCGGACGCGAAGGCCGACCTCGCGGTCTTCTTCAAGAACAACCCCGACTTCGCCTTCGGAGCGACACCGCTCGTCCGCTACCTGAACGGCGATGCGGAGCAGAAACTCCGCGGCGTGCAGGATCCGGCCAAGCTGCGGCAGGTGCTCACGGGCATGGAGCGCGTCAGCAAATTCGCGCCGCGCTTCGAGCCGATGCAGGCGTTGCTCGCCGACGGCATCACCTCGGCGCAGGCGACGATATCGATGGGAGCGAAAGGGTTTTCCGGTCGATATGGGCCCGCGTTTGGCGGGGATGGCTCCGCCGCCAACGCCTATGCCGGGGCCAACGCGATCGGCATGGCCGCCTTGAACCTGTTTCTCAAACTCGGCACGCCGGCGAATGCCCCGCTCCCGTACGCGCTGGACCCCACCGGCGACGGTCCGGTCGACGTCAGCGCCTTCACGGGCACCGATCGGGCGACCTGGAACGACCTGTTCGGCTCGCTGGACATGTGCAATTGCGACGAGTGCGATTCGCTCTACGGACCTCCTGCGTATTTCGCCGACCTGCTGGTGTTCCTGCGCCAGCAGGCCGGCGGCGACGGCACGCCGCCGCTCGATGTCCTGCTGGCGCGGCGCCCCGATCTGGCCCAGCTCGAGCTGACGTGCGACAACGCGGAAATCGAGCTGCCGTACATCGACCTCGTCAACGAAGTGCTGGAAAACGCGGTCGCCGACCCGGTGATCAGCATCATCGGCGACTTCTCGGCGACCGATTTCGACAAGGGGGACCTGGTGGGCGACCTGGTGCTGCCCCTGGGACTCAGCAGCAAGGCGACCCTCGTCCCGGACGTCCCCAAAACGTCGTGGGCGATCCGCGATCCCGGCTGGAGGTACGTGTTTTCCATGAATGCGGCCGGCACCGGCGTCGACGTGCGGCCGTATCCGCAGACTGCCGGGACGCAGGCGGACCTCGCCGCGAACCCGCAGCACGTGAACGGAAACGCCTACGCCAAGCTCGCGCCGGCGGGCTACCCGTGGAGTCTGCCCTTCAACCTGCCCGTCGAACAGGCGCGGGCCTATCTGCACCAGCTGGGGGTGGAACGCTACCAGCTGATGGAGGCGCTGCAGACGTCGTGGGCCGCGCTGGCGGACGACGCGATTGCCGCGGAGTACCTCGGCCTGTCGACGGTCGCCGCGGGCATCATCACCGGCGCCGTCACCGCCGATCCAAACCAGCCCCCGGTGACCGGCGTCACTGATCGCCCCTGGACCTTCTGGGGGTTCGCGACCGAGACCGTGACCGTCCACGATCCCTCGCAACCGGCCTCCAATAGCGACGCCAACCTCCACGGCAGCTGGGTGGACGTGCTGAAACGCGTGCCGATCTTCCTGTCCCAATCGGGCCTGGCCTACGGGGATCTCCTGGCGTTGCTCGACACCTATTTCAACAATCCGGTGTCCGGCGCCAGCCGGACGTTGAGCATCACGTCGCTGAATCCGGCTCCCCCTGCGACCTGCGACCTGACCAAGCTCGAGATCACGGGCCTGACCGCGACGATCCTCGTGAATATCCACCGGTTCGTCCGCCTGCAGCGGGCGCTGGGCTGGAGTGTCCGCGACCTGGACCGCGCGCTGACCGCGTTCGGCGCCACCGACCTGAACCCGCCCGGTCTGCTGCGCCAGTTGTCCCACGTCCGGCGCCTGCAGGTGAGGTTGAAGCTGCCGGTGGTCAGCCTGCTCGCGTTCTGGACGGACCTCGACACGGCGGCCTACGCCAACCCGGGCGCGGACGAGTCGGACGCCGCGGGGTTGCCGTCGCTCTATGACGAGCTGTTCCGCAACAAGACGGTGGTCAGTCCGGTGGACGAGGCATTCACGGAGGACGCGCGCAAGCTGACCGGCGCGCTGGCCGACCACGCGGCGACCATCCTGGGCGCGCTGCGCATCAGCGCCGCTGAGCTGACCGCGCTGACCAGCGGAGCCCGGGCCGCCGTCACCGACGGCCTGCTGGACACGGCCAACCTGTCCATGCTCTATCGCTACGCGACCCTGGCCCAGGCGCTCAAGCTGTCGGTCGCCGACCTGCTGGAGGCCAAGCGGCTGATCGGGGCGGGCCCGTTCGACACCACGGCGGAAACCGTGCGCTTCGTCCGTCGCATCGATGCCGTGGGCGCGTCCGGATTCGACGTCGGCACGCTGGCCTATCTCCTCCGTTGCGAGACCTCCGATCCGGGGCTGCAGCCGGCCCTGGACGCACAGAGTGCCGCCCTGCTCGGGGATCTCCGGAGCGGTCTGGCCAAGATCGACGACGACAACGCGGTCGTGGCCGATCCGGTGGGGGAGTTGACCCGGAAGAAGCTGGCGCAGCTCCGGTGGAGCGACGTCACCATCGAGGCGGCGATCGCCCTGCTCGGTGATGCCGACGCCTACCGCGCGCCGCTCCCGGCGCTGCCGGCGGGCCTCGTCTTCCCGCCCGCGCTGGGCTCCCGCGTTTCCTACGACGCCCCGACCCAGACGCTCAGGTTCCGGGGCGTCATGAGCAACGACGACCGGACCTCGCTGCAGGGAGCGACCCACGCGACGACGGCCGACCTGTCGCAGTATTTGCCGGCCGTGGACGCGATCTTCAATGCCTCGCGGGCGGAGGCGAAGACCTTGCTGACCGACCACCTGCGCGCGTTCGAGCTGCCGGTGTTCGTGGCGCCCGCCGCCCCGAAGCCGCCGCTGTCCCACGCCGTCGCGCTGCCCGAGGAGTGGAAGAACCGCGTGCAATACGATGACGGCGCCGGCCAGCTCAAGGCCGTCGGTCCGGTGACGGAGGCGGACGTGACGGAGCTGCTCAAGCTTTCGGCCGACACCGCCTACCAGGATGCGGTGCGCTCGTTGCTCCAGCAGGCGATCACCTATGTGCCAAAGCCCGACAATGCGTTCCTCCTCTCGCTGGCGGACCCGGCGACCGATCCCGCGCACACCAGTTTCATTGACCTGTTTGACTCCGGCAAATCGAGCGCGGAGCGCTTCGCCTACGTGCTCGACAAGCTCTGCACCTATCTGCGCCGGACCTTGAGCGACAGTCTGGTCAAACACACGCTGGCGGACGCCTTCGCGTTGAATGCCGCCGTCGTTGACCTGTTGCTGACGGCGTTGCTGACCGCCCCCGGCAATCCCGGGAACCAGGCCATCACGGATTTGACCGACCCCGACTGGGTCCACAGTCACGGCGACGTCTCGCCGGACAACTACCCGAACCAGTTCGCGCTGGTGGCGCGCCTGCGCTCCGTGACGACCGTGGTTTCACGGCTCCGGATCACCGCGGCGCAGCTGGGGTGGATCGCGCAGGTTCCGGTGTCGGCCGGCTGGCTGCGGTGGGACCAGCTGCCGGTGACGCCGACCGCCGCGCCCGTCGCGTTTTCCGCCTGGGAGGAGCTGCTCACCGGCCTCGGCCTGCGGGGAGCGCCGTTCCCGGACGATGCCACGATTGCCAGCCTGCTGGCGCTGGCCAACGACGCCGCGACCACCAAGAATCCCTATCTCCAGGCGCTGGCCGCGGCCGGGAGTTGGGCCCCCGCAGACGTCACCGTGCTGGCGGGTAAGGAAGTTCCCGCGGGGATGCCGCCGGACAACGGGCTGTTGAACGTCGTGTTTCCGGATGACTTCCGCGACGGCGAGGGAATCGCCCGGATCCGCGCCTGTTTCAAGCTACTCGGGCGCCTCGGCGCGACCGCCGCCCAGCTGGCGCAATGGAGCCAGCCGGATCTGGCCGACTCCAACCCCTCCGCGACCCAATGGGCGCGCGCCCTGGCCAATGCCGTCGCCATCAAGAATGCCGTCAGGTCGAAGTACGACGAGTCGCAGTGGCTGGCCATCGCGGAGCCGGTCCAGGACAAGCTGCGCGACCGCCAGCGGGCGGCGCTGGTCGGCTATCTCGTCGCCAGCCAGAAGTTCGGGGTCGACGAGTTTGATCTCTACGACCGCTTCCTCATCGATGTCGAGATGACCGCGTGCATGCTGACGACGCGGCTCAAGCTGGCGACGTGCTCGGTCCAGCTCTTCATCCAGCGCTGCCTGATGAACCTCGAGCCGATGATAACGCTGACCCCGGAGGCGGCGCAGGAGTGGAACACCTGGCGCCGGCTTTATCGCGTGTGGGAGGCCAATCGCGAGGTCCTGCTCTATCCCGAAAACTGGATCGAGCCGGAATTGCGGGATGACAAGTCGCCCATCTTCGAGGATCTCGAGAACGAGCTGCTGCAAAACGACATCACGGCCGACACGGCGGAGGAGGCGGTCCGCCACTACCTCGAGCAGTTGCACCAGGTCGCGCGGCTGGAGATCGTGGGCCTCATCCAGCAGCCGGACGCCGGCGATCCGACCGGCGCCGGCGACCGGCTGCACGTGTTCGGGCGCACCTACGCGGCGCCGCACCGCTACTTCTTCCGCCACCTGCAGGGGGGCGTCTGGTCGCCCTGGGTGAAGATCGACCTCGACTTCGAGGGCGATCACCTGATTCCGGCCGTGTGGGACGACCACCTCTATCTCTGCTGGCCGATCTTCACGGAGAAGACCGATCATCCGACGGCGCAACAGCAGGCCGCCAACGAGGATCCGACCAAATATTGGGAGATCAAACTGGCGTGGAGCGAATACCGGCACAACAAATGGCTGCCCAAGAAACTGTCGGCCGAGCCGTTGACGTACGTGAAGGACGCGTCCGCCTTCGTCCACCAGGATCCCGAGGACTTCAAATTCATCTCCCAGGTGCAGACCGGTGCGTTTGGCACCCGGCTCGTGGTCGATTGTTACGGGACGAAGGTGACCCGCACCACCATTCCGGCGCAGCAACCGCCGCCGCCGCCCGCCCGGCCCGACGTCCTGATCCTGGCCGCGGGCGCGACTCAGCTGGTGACGATCACCTTCACGGTGAACCAACAGCAACCGACCGTCGCCGATCTCGCCAAGATCACCATCAAGGAAAGGAATCATGCGGACAACACGGTCATGGTGACCGAGCATCCGGTGCAGATAAACTACCTGATTGGCTCTGCGACCGGCGTCATCGTGGTGGCAATTAAGGCGGCCGATTTCTATTTCGTCCCCGGCGCGTATTCGGCCGGAACGATCCAGGAAGGGTGGGCGCCGCCGGCCTGCCGCAATGTCAACGTCGACCTCAGTCCCTTCCATGCGGCCTCGCCGGCGAAGCCGGGCGACCCGACGGTCGTCATCAGCACCACACCCGATTGGGCGGTGGGCCGATTCCAGCTCGATGATTGCAGCGGCGATGTGCTTGCCCTTCCGGTCACCCAGGCGTCGCCACCGATTCAGCCGCCCGGTCTGGAGCCGATGCCGGGGACCCAGTTCGTCAACATGATGATGGTGGAGCAGAACAACTTTCTCGACACCTTCGGGTCGGCGGGCGTGCTCAAACGGACCCCCGGCACGTTCCGGGTGCTGGGGCGGGCCGACAGCTACACGCTGAAGTCGGTGGCCTATCCGTTCGCCTATCAGGACGACCACGCCGCGTTTCTGGTCCAGGGCGTGGCGTTCCCCACCAACCCCACGACGTACAAGGCCTGGTTCCAGACGTTTTATCATCCGTGGGTCTGCGACTTTCTCTCGGTGCTCGACCGCCAGGGGGTGGCCGGGCTGCTGACGCGCGACGCGCAGTCCCTGATCGACGATCCCAACCGGTTCCTGACCCTTTACGGACCGGACCCGGCGCTGGTCGACCTGGATGACCCCTCGCCCTTGGATCCGATCCGGCGGACGCCGCGCGAGGACGTCGATTTCACCCGCGAAGGCGCGTATTCCCAGTACAACTGGGAGATCTTCTTTCACATGCCGCTGCTGATCGCCACGAAGCTGACCAAGAATCAGCGGTTCGAGGAGGCGCGGACGTGGTTCCACTACATCTTCGATCCCACGTCGAGCGAGCCCGGCGGGCGCGAGCGGTTCTGGCGGGTCCGGCCGTTCTTCGAGCAGGCGCTGTACGCCCCGCAGACGCTGGCCGAGTTCCTGAAGGCGCAGGCGGATGAGTTCGCCAACGAACTGGCCGCCTGGCAGGCGCACCCGTTCGAACCGTACGTCATCGCTCGGCTGCGCCTGCTCGCCTTCATGAAGACCGTCGTCATGAAGTATATCGAGAATCTGATCGCCTGGGGCGACCAGCTTTTCGGCCGGGACACCATCGAGTCGATCAACGAGGCGACCCTGCTCTACGTCCTGGCGGCGCGGATCCTGGGAAAACGGCCGCCGTCGATTCCGGAGCGGGCCCGGCCCACGGTCCAGACCTTCCACACCCTGGACGTGCAGGATCCCGGCGCGTTCTTCATGGCGCTGGTCGACATCGAAAGCTTTGTCTTCCCCTCGGCGGCGCCCGCGTCGCCGCCGGCCAAGGACGGCACCGGCTCGCTCGGCACCATGCCGCTGTTCTGCATTCCCAAGAACGACATGCTGCTCGGCTACTGGGACACGGTGGCGGACCGCCTGTTCAAGATCCGGCACTGTATGAACATCGCCGGCGTGGTGCGGGAACTGCCGATCTACGATCCGCCCATCGATCCCGGGCTGCTCGTGCGCGCGGCCGCCGCCGGGGTCGACCTCGACAGCGTGCTGGACGACCTCTACGCGCCCCTGCCGATCTACCGCTACGGGGTCATGCAGCGCCGGGCCGCCGACCTCTGCGCCGACGTCAAGGCGCTCGGCGCCGCGCTGCTCTCCGCGCTGGAGAAGCGGGACGCGGAAACCCTCGCCCAGCTGCGGTCGGGGCACGAGGTCGAATTGCTGAATGCCGTCCGCCTAGTCCGCCAGCAGCAGGTGGACGAGGCCGGGCGGACGCTCGACGGCCTGACGGAATACCAAAAGGTGGTGACCGCGCGCCAGCAGTATTACCTCAGCCGGCCGTATATGAATTCATTCGAAACCGCCCACGCGCAGCTGGTCGGGGCGAGCGAGATCCCCATGGCGCTGCAGATCGAGGCGGACGTGCTGATCGGCATCGGGCATCTCGTGCCCGATTTCAAGATCGGCGCGTTCACGACGATCGGCTCGACCTACGGCGGCAGCAATATCGCCGGGGCGGCCTCGGCCTTCGCCAGCGCCCTCGGTTCCACGGCCTCGATGCTCAACACGATGGGCTCGCTCAGCGCCACGATGGGCGGCTACAGCCGCCGCCAGGATGACTGGACGCACCAGGCCGACCTGGCGACCAAGGAGCTGGCCCAGGTCGAGAAACAGATTGCCGCCGCCGAGATCCGGCTGGCCATCGCGGAGAACGAACTGGCCAATCAGGAGACGCAGATCGCCCACGCCAAGGACGTCGACGAGTTCATGCGCGAGAAGTACACGAACGCCGAGCTCTACGACTGGATGGTGGGGCAGATCTCCGCCCTCTATTTCCAGAGCTACCAGCTGGCCTACGGCGTGGCGAAACGCGCCGAACGTTGCTACCGCACCGAACTGGGCCTGGACGACTCCAGCTTCATCCAGTTCGGCTACTGGGACAGCCTCAAGAAGGGGCTGCTGGCGGGCGAGCGGCTGCAGCTCGACCTCCGGCGCATGGAGACGGACTTCGCCGAGCGGAACAAGCGCGAGTACGAGATCACGAAGCACGTGTCGGTGCTCGCGCTCGATCCGGGGGCCCTGATCCAGCTGCGCGAGGCCGGCCGGTGCGAGATCGCGATTCCGGAGGCGCTGTTCGATCTCGACTGCCCGGGACACTATCTCCGACGGATCAAGTCCGTGAGCGTCACGATTCCCTGCGTGACCGGGCCCTACGTCGGCGTGAACTGCACCCTGACGCTGCTCCGGAGTTCGGTGCGCAGCGGCCTTGATGTGTCCGCGGGCTACGCGCGTGGCGCGCCCACCGATCCGGATACGCGCTTCGTCGATCGGTTTGGCGCGATCCAATCGGTCGTCACCAGCTCGGGCCAGAACGACAGCGGGCTGTTCGAAACCAACCTCAACGACGAACGCTACCTGCCGTTCGAGGGCGCCGGCGCCATCAGCACCTGGCGGATCGAGCTGCCGTCGGACTTCCGGTCGTTCGACTTTGCGACCATTGCCGACGTCATCCTGCATCTGCGCTACACGGCGCGGGACGGCGGCGGGAGCCTGAAGGCGCAGGTGATCTCGGAGCTGCAGGCCACCGTGAATCAGGTGATCGCCGCGTCGGGCGACACCGGCCTGGCCCGGCTGATCAGCCTGCGCTACGAGTATCCGACGGAATGGAACGGTTTCATCCGCCCGCCGGCCGCCGGTCACGACAACGGGATCACGATCGCTTTCGGATCGGAACGCTTCCCGTTCCTGTTCGCGGGACAGACGCTCAACGTCGACCGGGTCGACCTGTTCATCAAGGTGAAGCCCGATCATGTGGCGGCCTATACCGCGGATTCCCTCAAGACGTGTTTCGCCGTCGGGCCCACCGCCCCGGATTCCGGGCACCATGCGCCGGCCGACGTGCTCCGCCTGGCGGCGGCGAACGGCCTGCTGTTCGGGCGCAAGACCCTGACGCCCGCGACGACCATTCCGCCATCGACCGCGACGCAGTGGACGCTGGACGCCTGGTTCGACGACGGCACGGGCGCGGCGCCGCTCGATGTCGGCTCGCTCGAGGATATCCTGCTGGTCTATCACTACACCATCTGACGCGGCGACGCGCGCGGGTCGGCCATCGATCCCCTCTAGGAAGAGGGGTGGCGTTCTGCTGCCCGGCAGAACGCCGGGGTGTGTCGTCCGAAAACTCGTCGCCCGAACTCGATTCGCCTTAACCTTGAACCCTCACGCTCACCCTCGACCGTTGCCCCGGCCGACACTGCTTTTTGCGGGTCGCAAAAATGCCTGTTACGGCGGCGCCGCCACCAAAGTCGGAGGGCCGAGCTCCTGCGAGGCCGATTGAGATGTCCGGCCTCGCGGGAGCTCGGCCCTCCAAAAGAAGCGTCAAAGCGCGGCAACGGTGACCGTCCAGAAAGGGGAGGGGTTCTTGTGCCTCTTCGCGGCAACGAGGGACTCCTTTCCTGGCTTCCTGGATTCCTAATTGAAAGAACGGCTCACCCGGCGGTTCGCCCTCCACCGTTGGTCGCGGCTCCGCCGCGCTGGGGCTCTTCGCGGCAACAAAAACTCCTTTCCTGGCCTCTTGGATTCCTACTGAACCTCACGAAATTGAGAGACACTGGTGGAGCGCGTTGCCCCCAACGCGCTCGGAGCGTCTTGAGGTCAAGTCGCTCCACCTTCGGTCGTCATTCCATTGCGCAAGCCTCAGTAATTGAAAGAGCGGTTCGCCAGTCTTCGTTGCCGGCCTGAATCCGGTTTCGTTACCCCTTAGGCCTTACACCTTACCCTTTCCCCTTTCCCCCTTACCCCGACTGCTCGACCCGGTGCGGCTTCAGGCGGACATCCCGCATCTTGATGCCGGTGAGCTTGGCGATGACGAGCTCGACCGCATCCTCGGCCACGTCGACGTGCGTCTCCGCCTCGAAGATGTCGATTGCCCCGACGGCCTTCGCCGGAAGTTTCGTCACGCCGGCAATCTTGCCGACGATGTCCGCGGGGGTGACGAACTGGGCGTGGCCGACGTTGAGGGCGACGGGCACGAATCCCTTCTCCCGTCCCGTGCGCGGCTGGCGTCCTCCGCCGATCCGGGGCTTCTGGCGCGGCTCGCGGACCGGGCGCGGGGGCGGCTCTCCGGCCGGCGACTCATGGGCGGGGCGCTCCGGCGGTTCGGCGGCGGGTGACGGCTGATGGACCGGACGCGACGGCGCTTCCCGGCGGGGCGGCCCGCCTTCGCCAAGGCTTCGGCGCGGCAAGCTGGCCTCTGGAACTCTGGCCTCTGGCTTCTGGCCTCTGGCCTCCGGGACTCCTGCCTTCGCCAAGGCTTCCGCCTTTGCTCGAGCTTCCGCCTTCGCTGAAGCTTCGGCGGACAAGTCGGCGGGCAAGCTGTCCTCTGGCTTCTGTCCCCTGTCCCCTGGCCCTCTGGCCTCCGGGACCCTGGCTTCTGGGACTCTGGCGTCTGCCTTCTGTCCCCTGGCCTCTGGCACTCCCGCCTTCGCCAATGCTACGGCGGGCAAGCTGGCCTCTGGTACTCTGGCTTCTGGGCCTCTGTTTACCGCCGGCGCGGCGGGCGCCTTCGCCGTGGGCTCGGGCCCGCGCAGCAGGTGGATGAGGGCGGACGAGATGTCGGTCGTCGCGTAACCCTGTTCGATCAGCCGGTCGATCATGCGGTCGTGATGCCGGTACGCGCCGGCGTCGAGCGTCGTCCGCAGCTTCTCGAAGAACACGTTGTCGCGGGCCTCCTCGACCTGGTCGAGCGAGGGGATGCGCTCGCGCCGCATCTTCAGCTTCCCGAGCCGGATCATGTACTGCAGCTTGTAGACCTCCTGGCCGCACACGAAGGTGAAGGCGCGTCCCGTCTTGCCGGCCCGGCCGGTCCGGCCAATGCGGTGGGTGTAGTCCTCGGCGTCGTTGGGCAGGTCATAGTTGAAGACGACCTCGAGATCGTCGAGGTCCAGTCCGCGGGCGGCCACGTCGGTGGCGATGAGGAACTCGAACTCGCGCCGCCGGAACTTCTCCATGACGCGGTTGCGCTGGGCCTGGGGGATGTCGCCGTGGATGCGGTCGACCGCGTAGCCGCGGGCATGCAGGTGCTCGTCGAGGTCGTCGACCATGACCTTGGTGCTGCAGAAGACGAGGCCGTAGCGGAAATCGTTGACGTCGATCAGCCGGGTGAGCGCCTCGAGCTTGGAGCGGCGGTCGACCTCGAAATAGACCTGGTCAACCTGCGGGGCGTTCTGGGCGTGGACCTCGATCTTGACCGACGCGGGATCCTGGCTGTAGCGCTTGATCAGGGCGCGGATCGGCGGCGGGATCGTGGCCGAGAAGAAGAGGAGCTGGCGCCCGGGCGGGGCAGCCTGCATCACCCGCTCGATGTCGTCGCGGAAGCCCATGTCGAGCATGCGGTCGACCTCGTCGAGGATGAGGATCTTGAGGGCGTCGAGCTTGAGCGTGCCCCGGTTGAGGTGGTCGAGGACGCGGCCGGGGGTGCCGATGATGATCTGGGTGCCGGCGGCGAGGGCGCGGAACTGGCGCTCGTAGGACTGGCCGCCGTAGATCGGCATGGCGTGGACGCCGCGCTTGAAGAACGTCAGCTTGGCGAATTCCTCGGTGACCTGGATGGTGAGCTCGCGCGTCGGGCAGAGGATCAGCACCTGGACCTTCCGGACATTGGCCTCGGTCTTCTCGATCGCCGGGATGGCATAGGCGCAGGTCTTGCCGGAGCCGGTGGCCGACTGGCCGACGATATCGCGCCCCTCGAGGGCGAGGGGGATGACGGCGGTCTGGATCGGAGCGGCCTCCTCGAAGCCCATCTTGTCGACGGCCTTGAGGAGCTCGGGCGACAGGCCCAGCTCGGTGAACAGGCGTTTCTCCATCCCGCACGGTGACCCCGTTCCCGGCGGAAGGAGAGCGAAAACCGCCGTGCCGGGCATGAACCGCTGATCGACGCTAATCCGCACTAATCCGTCTTGCAGAAGAGATCGGGGAATCAGCGCCGGGAGTGAACCACTGATCTGCACTGATGCTACTTGGCGATGATGACGGGGAATGAGTGTTCATCAGTGCCCATCAGTGGTGGACAGGCGCCGGGTATAAACCGCTGATCCACGCTAATCCGCACTAATCGCTCCTGCAGAAGAGATCGGGGAATCAGCGCCGGGGGTTAACCACTGATCCACACCGATCCTTCTGGGAGATGAGGACGGGAAATCAGCGCCGGGCGTTAACCGCTAATCCACGCTATTGTGCACTAATCCTGCTGGGAGAACCTAACCGCCTTAAGCGCAGTCTTGTCGAGAATTCACACATGACCCCTTCGGATCGTGTTGTGCCGTGAACTGCGGTGCCAGCCCGGGGACCTCCTGGAGTTTGTGGACAAGTAGCGGCGGCCGGTCCCCCGCCGCCCGTTTCCCGGCGAGCCCGATCCGAAAGGATCGATTGACCCCTTCCGTCCTTCGAGTGCCGGAGCTCTCGCCGGTCCGTCGACCCCAAACCCCAAAGCCTGACCCTGTCGTCGGCTCCTTCGGATCGTCGGGAGGGCATCCGGTGGGCGGGCATCGCGGTCAACTGCCTGCGGAATCCAGGCCCCGATCCGGACCCCAGGATGAATCCCGATCGGTCGCGGCTGCGATGCGGCAGTCATGCTCGCAGACTGAGGCCCCCCAAACTGATTCTCTTCCTCCGGCTCCGGCGAGTGTTTATTGATAAACAATAAATACTTCTTGACTCTCTCGAGAGAGCGTTATTGTTTATCGATAAACCCAAATCTCACCTATGAAGTCATCCCGCCTGCTTTCGGTTCTGCGCAACAGCCTGTTCTTCCTCGAATGGATGTCGGCGGTGTTCGCCGTGTTCCTGCTCGCCCTGGGCTTGGCGTTCGCGCCGTACTTTGTGTCCACCCCTGGGTTGACGTTGGGCATGCCGATCTACCGGCTTAAGTTCGATCTCCAGCCGCCATTGCAGCCCTTGCCCTACCAGGGCAGTTCGGCCGGGACCGTTCTGCTCCAGAACGTCCAAGGCGACATCATCGTCCAGCAATCCGCCAATCCCGGCACGCTGCTCAACTTTGTGCGCCTGCGCATCGCCTCCAGCTGCCTGCTGCTGATCCTGGCCTGTGCGATCTTTTCCCAGCTCCGGCGGCTCTTCGACAACGTGAAACGAGGCGAAGCGTTCTCGCTGGCAAGCGTGCAACTGATCCGAATGATCGGCTGGTGCTGTCTCGGGTATGCCGCCGCCGCATCGGTGGTGGCCAGCGCCCTCGATTGGCTGATCGGCCGCGACCTGCGCCAGCATCTGGCCTTGGGGCGTCTCACCACCAGCTTCGCGTCCGCCGACGGGGCCGGCGGCATCGACTTCCACTTTGACGAGCTCCACCTGAGGCTCGACCTGACGACCCTGTGGATCGCCCTGCTCGCCTTTGTGCTCGCCGAGGTCTTTCGCCAGGCCGTGCTGCTGAAGCAGGAAAACGAGCTGACCGTCTGACCGCCATGCCGATCAAACTGAATCTCGATCAGATGATGGAGCGGCGCGGCGTCACCCTCACCGAGCTGGCCGGCCGCGTCGACCTCACGCTCGCCAATCTTTCGATCCTTAAGACCAACAAGGCGAGAGCCGTGCGCTTCAGCACACTCGAGGCCTTGTGCCGTGAACTGCGGTGCCAGCCCGGGGACCTCCTGGAGTTCGTGGACAAGGAGTGACGGCCGGTCTCCGGCCGTCCGTCTCGCAGTGAGGCCGATCCGAGAGGGTCAGTTGACCCCTTCCGTCCGTCGGGTGTCGACACCGGTCCCGACAGGGTCAGGCTTTGGGGTTTGGGGTGATCCGAGGAGGTTGGACTTTGTGCTTTGCACTCGGTGGGGCGATCGGGCTGGCGGCATGGGCGGCAGGCAGGCGGGATCGCACTTCGGCCGTTAGTCTCTGCTTCAGCTTCAACCTCAACCTAAGCCTCAACCGGATCCCCCGGGCGCGACATATTTGAATCCAAACACGCGGCTGAGGACCACTCCCTGTCGACAACCACGTTTCCCACTATGAACCTGCTCGCTCTGATTGCTCCCGGCCCAGCTGCCTGCGGCCTGCCATTGGCCGGAATCCTTGATTTTGGCTTTCTCATCCCGCTTGGGGGAATGGCGTTCGTTCTCGGCATCGTCTTGATCGGGACGCTCGAGAAGGCGCAGAAAGAGAAACTCCGGCATGAGACCATCCGGCAAGCTCTGGATAAGGGCCAGCCGCTGCCGCCCGGACTGCTCGAGGGCAGGCAAGTCCAGCGGGCGCGGGATGATCGCCGCGAAGGTCTCATCGCCATTGCGGTTGGCGTCGCCTTGTTCCTGTTTCTGGGCGCGTTGCACGAAACCGGCGCACCGGACAGCCTCAAATGGGTCGGCTTGATCCCGGGGCTCGTCGGCGTGGCGCTGCTGATCAACTGGGCGCTCGAACGCGGGGAGAAAAACTAGCCGGACAATTCCGGAACGCGCTTGGACTGGACGGACGGGCGGCTAAGCTTCGACCCGGCGCCAGGAGGTGCCGCCCGGCGATGCCTGAAACCGAGATCCCCCGAGTGACTTCCCCCGACACGGAACTCATCGCCCGCGTGCTGGCCCGCGACGACCGGCACGCGTTCGGCGAACTCGTGCGCCAGCACCAGTCGGCCGTGCGCGGCTTCCTGCGACGATTGACGGGCGGGCGGCATGCGCTCGCCGATGATCTGGCGCAGGAAACCTTCCTGGAAGCCTACCGGAACCTCGCCCGGTTTCGCGGCGACGCGACGTTCGGCGCCTGGTTGCTGGGCATCGCCTACAACCGGTTTCGCACCGCCCGGCGCCGACAGCGCGAGACGATCGAGTGGACCGACGAGATCGATGCCCACGACGTCGACGGCGGCCAGGAGACGGCCACCGCGGCCGCGCCAGCGACGGTCGACCTGCAGCAGGACCTGGCGGCCGCCCTGGCCCGGCTTTCCGCCGACGAACAATCCGCGATCCACCTCTGCTATGCGGAGGGACTGACCCACGCGGAGGCGGCCGGCGTGCTGGGCTGCCCTCTCGGCACGGTGAAAACGCATGTCCTCCGGGCCAAGGACAAACTGCGGACCTACCTGCGCGCGTGGGCTCCCGCCTGAAATCGACGCCATGCTGCTCCCATGAATACTCCCGAATCACCGGCCCCTGAAGCATCTCCCTCCGGCGACGACCATCGACTCGAGCAGATGCTGCGCAAAGCCTCCTCCGCCTACATCGATGATGCCGGATTCACAGCCCGGATCATGGACGCCCTCCCCGCGCCGCGGCGCCATGCGGAAAGGCGTCGCTACGGATTGCTGCTGGGAGCGGCGGCATTGGGGTGCGGTCTGGCCACGGTACTCGGCGGGTCTGACTTGATCACCTTCGTTGCGACCACGCTGGAGGAGATGGTCGCCTGGAGTGCACTCCCGGTGCCTGGCCTTGGGAGCGCGTTTACGGTTGGCGTACTGGCTTGCTGGACCATGACGGCGGCCGCGGGTTGGTGGGCCTGGTCGCAGATGCGGTCGACCCGTTGAGCCGCCCGGGCGAGGCGCGAAGGGGTCAGTGCTCAAGTCTTTGAAGCGACTCACGGGGAGTTAGTGGGTGGGGGACAGGTTGTACGAATTGCACCGGGCGCGTTGGGCGGGCCCGCACGCCAGACTCAACCTCCACCTCCACCTCAACCTAAACCGGGACCAGCCGGCGGCTGCCTCAGGCCAAGGAAGACCCGCGCCAGCATGCGGCGGCGCTGCCAGGGGGTCTTCTTCCGTGCGGCGATCTGCTCGGTCAGCGCCTTGTCGTCGACGGGCGGCACGGCCGCCCGCGTGCGCTGGACGAGGCGGATCGCGCCGGGCTTGCAGGTCGTCACGCACAGGCCGCAGCCGATGCAGCGGTCCAGATTCACCGCCGCCGGGCCGCGCCGCGGCCGCGTCACCGCGTTCACCTGGCAGCGCTTCGCGCACTTGCCGCAGCGGGCGCATTTCTCCGCATCGACTTCCGCGCGGAAGGTGCTCGTCCAGAACTCGACCGGATGCGGCAGGCGCTTCTGCATCGAGAGCATGCCGCAGCAGCAGCCGCAGCAGGAGCAGACGAAGCCCGGACGCTGCGCGTTGGCCGGCTGCAGCACGAGGCCCTCCGCCTGGTTTTGCTCGAATATCGCCCGGGCTTCGTCGCGCGTCACCTCGCGGCCCTGGCCGCGGCGACGCATGACGGCGGCCATCTCGCCGAACGTGAAGCAGGTCTCGACGCGCTTCGTCTGGCGGCACGGCTTGATTTTGAGCGCCGTCCGCTGCCGGCAGATGCACGGGAGCACGACGATCGGTCCGGGCGATTCGTCCACGATCGCCTTGATCTGGTCGTAGGTCGCGACCGGATGCTCGACCGGGATCGCCTGATTCACCGGGATCGTGCGCATCTGCGGCGGATCCACTGCGAGGAGCGACGCCCCATAGCCGAGCGTCTTCATGTAGGCCTCGGCCGGGGCGAGGAAGTCGGCGGTGAGATTCCCGGCCTGCGACTCGTACATGCCCACGACAACGGGCAGGAGACACCAGAGGTCCTCGCCGTCCTTCTGCTTCCAGCCGATCGAGCCTTTCTGGAACATGGCCTCGAGCAGCCGGGCGGCCGCCTCGGGGGCGAGCCCGGGCGCCGCGCGCGCGGCGATCGCCGCCAGGGGCTCGGACCGGTAGGTCAGGTGCAGGGCCAGCTCGGCCTCCGCGGGCGTGAACAGCTTCCGGAGGAAGTGCTGGTCGGCGCGCGTCCAGACCGCGGGGAAGCCCACGGGCTGGCGGTCGAGGTGCTGCTGCAGGCGGCGGTAGATCCGTCCTTGGGCGGTCATAGGGGCGTCGGGCCGACGGGGTGGTCCCCAGCGTGTGGCAGGTTCCGGGCCGCGAGGCGATGCGTTTTCGGAGACGATCGGAGCACGGGTGGCAGAGCACAGAGGACGGGGCGACAGATCCACCGGGCTGCCGGCTTGGCGGAGTTCATGCAGGCGGAATGTTCGTTTCCCCGTGACGGCCGAGGTGACGAGGTCGGTCCAGCCTCCTTACGTCGGCTGCTATGCGTGCGGGGCGAACCGGCCGGCGGCATGGCCGGCATTCGGGCGGGATCGCGTCTCAGCCATTGGTATTTGCTCTAGCTTCGACCTCAACCTCAACCTGGCGCGGGCGGACCGTTGCCGTTCCTGGTTGCGCCGAACGCGGCGATGGAAAAACTGGCGACGTGAAGATGCCCCTATCTATCCCTCGAGGCCTGCTGGTGTGGGGCCTGTTTCTGTGGTGCGGAGCGCGGCTGTTCGCGCAGGACGCGCTCTTCTCGGAGGTCGACGGACGCGCGTATCCGGTCGTGCAGGCGCAAGGCGCTTTGCCCTATGTGAGAATCGGGGACAAATTGGTCAGAAGTGACGAAAGGCGCCTGGCCCTGCGAAAGGTCGACGAATACCGCCCGGTCTTCGTCGCCATCCGGGGTATCCGGGTCAACCACACCGGCCGGAACTGGAAGGGCCACGTGATCAACAACGAATTCCACTTCTGGGCCGAGTTTGAGACGCCCTACCGGCTCGACGACGTTTTCCTGGTGCTCGAAATGCATACCGGGAGAGCAGGGAACCTGCTGTTTCTTCATGAGGTCGGCCGGCTTGATCCGCGCGGGATCAAGACGATCAAGCTCACCGTGCCGCTGTCGGAACCCTTGGGGCCGGGGGGGCGCTACAAGATCCACCTGTTCGCCGGCGGAGAGGAAGTGCTGCATTCCCAGATGCCGGAGGAGCATCGCGAGTCGGTGGTCGATCGCATGATCGCCCAACGCATCGCGGCAGTGCCGGACGCCGATCCCAGGCCTTTTGAGGGCCCCGCGCCGGAATATCCGCCGCCGCTGCTGAAGGCGAAGACAACCGGACAGGCCGTGATCTCGCTCCACGTCGGGGCCAACGGCCGCATCGCCGATCCGGTCGTGAAGAGCGCGACGGATCCCGCCTTTGGCGAGGCGGCGCTCGCGGCCGTCCGGCTCTGGCGGTTCCTGCCCCGGGTGAAGGACGGACATCCCGTCGAAACCCAGGTCGACCTGCCGTTCGACTTCGCTCCGCCGACCCGGACCGGCGAGGCGCCCTGATTGCGGATGGTCCGGCGAGACATGGGCGGATCGTGGAATCCAGAGCGGCGCCAGCAAGCTGGCGGCCTACAATGTCCGTGCAGGGCCGGCGACTCGCACCGGCCGAAAGATGGCGGGCGGCGCCAGCAAGCTGGCGGCCTACAGTCAGGATTCCTGTTGGGCCGGGGACTTGCCGAAGGCCCCGAGCGTGCCTGCGGTGAGCTTGCCGAACCCGTCGAGGAGCGCCGGCCGAATTCGTTCCGGCGGTGGGGCGGGGTTTATCCCCGCCGATCGTCATCTGCGGCGGGCGTAAAGCCCGCCCCACCATTCGGCGCCCGGTAGGGCTGGTGTCTCCCACCGGCCGTCGCCGCCTCATTTCAGGCCGCCGCCGCGCCGACCAAACGCGAAGCATCTCCAAAAATAGAATTGCCGCGACCGGGCGCGCGTCCAAGCTCATGCCCGTGGTCCGGTTTCTCCGTGGTGTTTTCCTGCTGCTCGCCGCGTGGAGCGCGTTCGCGCCGCGACTGGGCGCCCAGTCCGCGCTCTATGTCGAGCACCACAAACGACTGACCCTCGTGCGGAAGGCGAGCGGCGCCCGCCCCTACGTCGAGGAAAACGGCGCGCTCGTTCCCGCCTCCGGTCATCGCTTCGCGGTGAGGGACGCCGAGGAATACCTGCCGGTTTTCGTCGCGATCCGCAACCTCCGGGTTCGAATCGTAGCCGCCGAGTCGATCGACAGCGGCGCCACGTTCAACAGCCAGTTCGAGTTTTATGGCGAATTCGTTTCGGCCTACCCGCTCGACGACGTCTTCGTCCTGCTCGATTTTGCGCTGCCGAACGGAAACAAGAGTTACTTCCTCCGTGAAATCGGCTCCATCGAGCCCAACCAGCCGCGCTGGCGCCGGTTCCAAATATTGATCGACGGCGCTCTTCGCGACGCCACGTACAAGCTCCATCTTTTCGTGGGCGGGGCCGAGGTGCTCCAGTCGGAACAGCCGGCCGGCTATCGCGAGGCGGTGCTGACCCGCATGGTCGCGAAGCGCATCAAGGGCCGGGCGGACGGCCCGCCGGCGCCGTTGGTCACCCCGCCGCCGGAATATCCGGCGAAACTCGCCCCGGCCAAGATCAAGGGCCATGCGGTCGTTCGCCTGGGCATCTTCACCGACGGCACCGTCATCGATCCGGTCGTGGTCTCCGCCTCCGATCCGGCTTTCGGCGAATCCGCGGTCGCCGCCCTCCGGCAGTGGCGTTTTCTGCCGCGGATCAAGGGCGGCCAGCCCGTCGCCGCCACGGTGGAAATGCCGGTCGATTTCGCGCCATAGGGCGCCGCCTGGGGTCAGACCGAGGGTGCCCGGATTCGCCGGACACGGGTTAGGGCTCTGGAGGCCGCGGATGGGGTCAGGTTGCACGATTGCACCTTGGTGGCCCGGCAGACTGTTGGCGCCAGACGACCGCCGCTGCGATCAGGGCAGCTTCGCGAGTTGGCGCTTGGTCCAGCCGGACTCGGCGGTCCAATGGTGCCGGCCGTAGAATGCCGCCAGATCCTGGTACCGTTTTACGGGATCGAACCCGACGGCCAGATACAGTTTGCGCAGACAGATTGGACAGAGATGCTGCGGCGCCGCATCGGCCTCGGTCAGGTTGTTCGAGCCATTGAGCAGGCAGTGGAAATAGACGCAGTGGTACAGCCCGAACATGTGGGCGATCTCGTGCGCCATCACCTGGCAGCTGCGGCGCAGGATCAGGTCGGCGTAGTCCGGGGGACGCACCTCGCCCCAGAACGCCGGGTCATAACGGGCAAAACTGTAAACGCCCACCCGTTTCTGGAGACTGGCCTGGCCGAAGACATAATTCCACGATGGCGCCGGATAAAGATCCTCCATCGTCAACCCGAGCAGGCAGAAGGCGTCGGCCGGCAGGCGCTCCACCAGGTACGCCATGATGCTCGTCGAGCGCACCTGATGCCGGCCGGTGCCTGGATTCTTCCGGGGCTTGAACCGCGCTTCGTCCGGCGCGAGCGCGGGCAGCACCTTGACCTCCATCTGGAAAAACGCCGCCGCGTAAGCCCGGATCTCCTCGAGCGGCGGGCTGCCTTCGGGCGGGAAACCGCCCAGCGGCTGCAGATAGATGATGTGCCGGACCGAGGGGCGAT
>Ga0265338_10002857_pt1 | contig 25250 bp, 34 predicted proteins | sample 42126metaG_FD_193579 | JGI IMG/M metagenome (GOLD analysis project Ga0265338, IMG submission 193579) | Rhizosphere microbial communities from Carex aquatilis grown in University of Washington, Seatle, WA, United States - 4-21-26 metaG | ecosystem: Host-associated > Plants > Roots > Rhizosphere... | reverse complement strand
GACCAAAGTACTGGATGCTGTGAAGTTGGTGAAATCGAAACTGCCCCACATGGAACTGCTCGCCGGGAACGTTGCCACCTTTGACGGAGCGTGCGAGTTGACTCGGGCTGGCGCGGACGGCATTAAAGTCGGCATTGGGCCGGGATCGATCTGCACCACACGAGTCGTGACTGGTGCTGGCGTTCCGCAGATCACCGCCATTGCCGAAGCTTACCGCGCCACCAAAGACTCCGGCGTCCCCGTCATCGCCGACGGCGGCATCAAGTATTCCGGCGACGTAACCAAAGCACTGGCCGCCGGCGCAAGCGCGGTGATGATCGGGTCACTCTTTGCCGGCACCGACGAGAGCCCGGGCGAGCTGATTCTGTATCAAGGCCGCTCGTTCAAGTCGTATCGCGGCATGGGCTCGATTGGCGCAATGGCTCAGGGATCGAGTGAGCGCTACTTCCAGAGCACCGAAGGTGAGTCCTCCTCCGCAGTTTCCGCCGGAGACGGCGACGCCAACCGCCTGGCCAAGCTTGTCCCCGAGGGCATCGAAGGGCGCGTTCCTTATCGCGGCTCGGTGGCGATGATCGTGCATCAGATGGTCGGCGGGTTGAAATCAGGGATGGGCTATTGCGGCTGCGCTACGATTCCTGAGCTTCTGCAGAAGACGCGATTCGTACGCATCAGCGGTGCCGGCCTGCGCGAGAGCCACGTGCACGATGTCATGATCACCCGCGAGGCTCCGAACTATGCCATCGAGTAGCGCGGCCTGTTGGCCCGCCATCACGATGAGTCTGGGCTCTGCCTCCGCTTGAGCACAGATCGTCACAATGTGCTGAAGGCCTGGATCGCCGCAATCCTGTGGCTGATCGTCATCGCCATTGAGTCGAGCGCGTTGCTTTCCTCCAGCAACACCAGCCGGATTCTCTATCCCGTTCTGCATTATCTGTTCGGCTTAACTCACGCCCACTTCGAGCACTGGCATGTCTACATTCGCAAGGGCGGCCACGTGTTCGGCTACGGACTGCTGAGCATCCTGTTATTCCGCGCCTGGCGCGAGACTCTGCCCGCGCTCGGTAACCCCAAGTGGACCATGCGTTGGGCGAACATCGCCGTTCTGGGCACTGCGCTGGTCGCCAGCCTCGACGAGTGGCACCAGAGCTATCTCCCCTCGCGCACGGGGGCGTTCCACGACGTCGTGCTCGACACCTGCGCGGGTATTGCTGCACAGATTCTGGTGCTTCTCTGGGCGAAGCGTTCCTTTTCCTCATGATCGTGTTGGTCGTGACCACGTTCGTCTTCCCGAAACTTGTCTAGCGCTTCTCTCCAGCAATCTGCGCCTTTCGTCTTGACAGCTATTCCCCTATATGTTACATATTGTAACGCTACAATGACTAACACAAGGCAAGCCCGTCTAAAGAACTTGGGGGAGGTCGAGCAAATCGTGATGGATTATCTATGGACTCACGGCCCATCGACCTCAGAAGCCTGTCGCGAAGCGCTGACTTCGTCGCGCCCCATGAAAGACTCCACCATCCGCACCGTGCTCCGGCGGCTCGAGGAAAAAGGGTATCTGACGCACGAGACCGAGGGGCGTACCTTCATCTACAGAGCCTCTGATGCGCGTCAGAACGTCGCGGTCCGGGCCGTGAAGAGCATCATCGATCGCTTCTGCGGCGGGTCTGCCGAGCAACTCGTGCTCGGCATGGTGGACAACGCTGTGCTGGACCGCAAACAACTGGAGCGTCTCGCGCGCAAGATCGCCGACCGAGCAGCTGCTGAGAAAACGCCCTCTGAAACGAAAGGAAAGCTATGACGCCCATCTTCGCGATCCTAGCGTCAGCGAGCCCTGTCGCCCTACTAGCGAATCCTGCTGCGCGCGCCCTGGTGCTCGGGGCCGGTGCAGGCCTTGCGTTGTGGGTGCTGCGAGTAAAAGCCACTTCCCCGCGCCTTTTTACCTGGACGGCCGTACTCTACGCAGCCCTCGCGATGCCTCTTCTCGGATGGATGCTGCCGCCCTTGCCGGTTCCTACGCCTGCCTTCCTCCAGATCAGAACGGTACAGCCTGCGGCCAACAGTGTGCACGATGCGCCGCCTGAGATCACGCCAACGAGCTCATCGGTAGCGCGAGACTCGTCCGTCAGCCGCAATCACAAGGCAAAGAGAACATCTTCCACCGTCGTCAGGCCGGGGTCCGCCACGACCGCAGTGAACCCGGCGCAGTCGTTCCCAAGCGCGCCGGTCGTGGCATCTTCTGGTTGGCCATCGATTGCTTGGCCATCGATTCCGTGGGCCACTGTTGCGACGGGTGTCTATCTGGCCGTAGCGCTGCTTCTTCTTGTGCGACTTGTCGTGGGACTGGTTTTCGCTCGCCGCCTGATCCGCACGTCGCAGACGATCCATGACCCGCGAGTGACCGTTAGACTCGCCTCCCGCGGGCGGGCATGCGGACTGTCGGGCGTTCCAGGCATTGCGGAATCTTCATTCATCTCCGTACCTGTAACGATAGGCGCGCTCCGGTCGACGATTCTGCTTCCCGCCGGCTGGCACGACTGGGACAACTCGAAGCTCGATGCCGTCGTGGCACATGAGCTATCGCACGTCGCACGGCGCGACGCCCTCACGCAACGCCTTTCGCTTCTGCATCGGGCGATCTTCTGGTTCAGCCCGCTCGCCTGGTGGCTCGACCGGCATCTCGCGGACCTGGCGGAAGAAGCCAGTGACGAGGCGGCGTTGGCGTGCGGCACTGACCGCAACGATTACGCCAGAACCCTGCTGGGATTTTTCGAAGCCTTACACTCTGCACCGGGTCGGGTGTGGTGGCAGGGCGTTTCGATGGCCAAGGCAGGTCAGGCAGAACAGAGATTGGAAAGAATTCTTGCTTGGAGAGGAGCTGTCACCATGGGTTTGAAGAAATCGATTGCCGTCGCGATCATCGCACTCGCGGTTCCCGTCGTGTATCTCACCGCTTCGGTTCGGCCGGCCGTTCAAGAACCGCGCCTGCAGGACCTTGAGGGTACTCAGGAGCAGGCTCTGCCTCCGGGCGCCGCACCCATCGTGGGCGTTCCTGCACCGGCCCTCGCTGGTTCGCAGTCGATCGACGGCGTGCCTGATCCCGCTCTCGCGCCGGTCGCACCACGTTCCCTGTCCACGCTCCCTCCCCGCGCCATCTCGGGCGTGGTTGCAATCAACGGGCTAGCGACCGTTCGCCCAGTCGCGCCGGTGGCACCGCTCGCGATCATGCCACCACCGAGAATTTGGAGTGGCCAGTCTACGGGCTCCGGGGACTCCCATGGCGGCATGTCCTACCGCTACGGAGGCGAGGACGAACAGCGGTTCGTGGTCGTCTCTGGCAAGTCCGATTCCTACACCATGTCGGGCTCAACGTCGGACATTCGCCACGTCGAGAAACTAAAGAAGACCATCCCGGGGGACTTCATCTGGTTCCAGAACGACGAGAAGTCTTACATCATTCGCGACCAGGCCACGATCGATCGTGTCCGCAAGTTGTGGGCTCCGCAAGAGGAACTGGGCAAAAAGCAGGAAGCGCTCGGTAAATTACAGGAGGCTCTGGGAAAGGAACAAGAAGAACTCAGCGCAAGAATGGAAAAGATTCAGGTCAAAGTTCCCGACATGACCGCCCAACTCGACAAACTGCGGGCTGAACTAAAGGCCCTCAGCGCGGGCGCGACCGTGGATCAAGTCGGCAAGATTCAGGAGGAAATTGGGGACTTGCAGAGCAAGATCGGCGACATTCAATCGCACGCTGGAGACCAGCAGTCCAAGCTGGGTGAAGAAATGGGCGCCCTGGGAGAAAAGCAAGGCAAACTCGGCGAGCAGCAAGGCGAACTCGGCGAGGAGCAAGGCAAGCTGGCGGAAGAGGCGGCGCACGAGATGAAGCAGATTCTCGACGAAGCCCTCACGAAGGGCATCGCACAGCCCGAACCGTAGATGGTTCCCCTTCTGTTGCTCAGGCTCGCGAATCGCGGCGCTTGCCCGGCGACTGCGATTCGCGAGATGTTTTTTGGTCGAGATCGATAACGAAACTCGTGGAAATTCTTCTTACGCTGTTCGATGAGAAAGCGCGGCCCCCGTCAGCAGCAGCATCGCCGCCACAGTGGCGAGTCCGGCTGAAACGTAAAATGGAACGCCCGGCCCATATTGTTTCCAGAGTGCTCCGGTGACAAGGCTCGCAGCCAGCGTCGCCACACTGCTTGCAAAAAAGTAAATGCCGAGCGCACGCCCGCGCACTTCTTGCGCTACCGATTCAACCACCAGGGCTTTCAGCACAGGTTGGGTCAGCGCGTAGTACAGACCGTAGACCGTCATAGCGATCCATATGGCGAGCGTCGATGGCGCGCGTCCAAAAACAAAATACACGCCAGCAAAGATGAGATACCCGGCGGCGGCGATCGAGCGGCGAGAGAAGTGATCGCTGAACCACCCCGCGGGCCAAGAAGCGAGCGTGTAAGTGACGTTGAAGACGAGCCCCAGCAATGGCGCCAACGCTACCGGAATGCCGACGCTTTGCGCCCGCATCACCAGGAACATGTCGCTCGAGTTTCCCAGCGAGAACAAGGTCACAGCAATCAGCACCATGTAGAACGCGCGCGGCAGTTTGCTGCTTGCCGCGACCGGAGCGACCGCGGCCTTGTTTTCAAGTTTGGGGCTGGCATCGTTCAGGGATCTGTGCCCGGTCTCGCGAATGCCGAACCATGCGACCAGCACGCAAAGCGCACCCGGAAGGGCAGCCGCCAAAAAAACTCCTCGGATGCCGTATCGCGCAAGCAGAACGAGCGCCGCGAGCGGCCCCGCGATGGCTCCGGCCGAGTCCATCGACTGAATGAGTCCGTAAGCGGAGCCGAGACGATTCTTCTCGACCGATTCCGCGACCATCACGTCGCGTGGCGCGCCGCGCACCCCCTTAGCGAGACGGTCCGAAAATCGGATCAATAGAATCTGCCACCAGGCCGCAACCATGGCGAGAATCGGCTTCACGGCGTTGGCGACGAAATAGCCAGCCACGACAAGCGGCTTGCGACGGTTGATGCGATCGGTGAGATAGCCGGAGAAGAGCTTGGCGAACGACGCGACGCTCTCCGCCAGCCCTTCAATCAGTCCTAGCTGCGCCGGCCCCGCTCCCAAAGAAACCAGAAAAGCCGGCAAGACCCAGTACGCCATCTCGCTGGCCGTGTCGTTGAGGAACGACGTTATGCCGAAGGCGTAGATGTTGCGCGCGGGAGATGGCTGTGAATCGCGGGACGAGGCGGGCATAGAGAGGTTTTACCACGGAGGCGCGGAAGCGAGACTGAGAACTGGGAACCGTTGGTTAGTACATCGCGTCGTACTTAGTGACAACCCAGTCAGCAGCTTTGTGCTCGACGGTGAGAGTGAAGAGATCCTGATCAATGCCAGGCTGGCCCGGGCCCGCGTTGCTGGGCCGTTTGGCGCGATAGTGGAGGATCACCAACGGGGGCGCGTCCTCCCAATCCACCAGTTCCCACGACAGCAGCGGATGCTCGGCTTCCGACTTGCAGATGTAGTGAGCGTATTTCTTATGGTAATCGTGCTCCCACCGGGAAAGCAGATCGTCGCAATGGCCGTCGCGCAACTCGCGGATGAATTTGTTGGCCGCCTTCTCGGTCGAGCGATCGCGCAGCGGATTCATTTTGATGCTGACCGGCAGTCCGGTTAGCGGATCGTGATCTTCGGACCGCGCCAGCACCGGCCCCTGATTACTCAGCCACCACAGGTAGCCGACAAACACGCCTACTAGCAGAACTCCGGCGCCGACAGCAATACCGATCTGGGTGCGAGTAAAGGCCATTAAAAGGAGTTTATGGAGATAACGAAAGCGGTAGCAAGATTACGAGTGGGAGACACGAGCGTACATGTACGAGTGGGGGAGAAGGCGAGCGCTTCAGGAATTTCACAATTCTAGCGGCAATGGCTCGATATCACCACAGTCCTTCCACTAGATAAAGATCGGACAGGAGGCGGCCAGCGCACTGCATGCCCTCTACTATCTTGCGCGGAGCCCCTCCACCGAGCGGCATGCGCGCCAGTGTTCCTGTGTAGACCTGCGACTTCGACTGCTGGCTGTGCAACAGCAGTACCAGAAATGGGAAGCAAATCCTCGGATTCGCCCTTTGGGCCAAAAGCTCTGGCAAGAAAAAGAAAGGCACGGCGAAATGCCGTGCCTCGGATCAATCCACGAAAACCAGGGACTATTCCTTCTTGTCGCCGCCCTCGGCTGGTGCAGACTCGCTCTCCACCTGCGCCTGTGCCTCGGCTTCTTCCATCGCTTTCTTGGCCTCGGCGGCGCGCTTGGCGCGGGCTTCGGCACGCTTTTCCTTCTTCTCGTCGAGGACCTTCTCGCTGCCCAGCAATTCGAGAAAAGCCTTGTCGGCGCCGTCGCCTTTATTCCAGTGAGTACGGATGATGCGCGTGTATCCGCCTTCACGGTCGCCGAAACGCGGGCCGACGGTGTCGAACAACTTTACGACGGCAGCGTCGGTCATAAGGTAAGACGCAGCCAACCGGCGCGCCGCGAGGTCGCCACGCTTGCCCAACGTAATCATCTTTTCGACGATGGGCTTCGCAGCCTTGGCCTTCGGAACACTCGTTTCGATGCGCTCTTCAATGATCACGGATGTGACCAGGTTGCGTAGCAGCGAGCGCCGGTGCGATGTGTTTCGTCCGAGTTTGTATCCTGCTTTTTTGTGACGCATGGGTATACCCCGGTTTCAAAGTTTCGCGTTTCAAGTTTCGAGTTTTCAGGGAGGCGACTGACTTCACGAATCGCTCGAAACCTGAAACTCGAAACTTGAAACTGTGTTCCTACAGCTGGTCGTCCGGTCCGTACGCCGACGCGGGCAACACCTGGTTCGAAGTCGGGCCAGGCACAGCATTGCCGTGCTCATCGATCTTCATGCCCAGGCTCAGACCCATCGAGGAGAGAATCTCCTTGATCTCGTTCAGCGACTTGCGGCCGAAATTCTTCGTCTTGAGCATCTCGGCTTCAGTCTTCTGCACCAGCTCGCCGATGGTCTGAATGTTCGCGTTCTTCAGGCAGTTGTAGCTACGCACGGAAAGCTCGAGTTCCTCGACCGACCGGTTCAGGTTCTCGTTGTGGATCTCAGGCTTGCGATCGTCGGACGACGACGTGCCGGTTTCGATTTCTTCCTCGAAGTTGATGAAGATGTTCATGTGATCCTTCAGCAGCTTCGCGGCCAGACCAATCGAATCGGCCGGCGTGATAGAGCCGTTGGTCCACACTTCGAGAGTCAGTTTGTCGTAGTCGGTAATCTGTCCGAGACGCGCAGCTTCCACCGTGTAGTTGCACTTGCGAACCGGCGAGTGCACGGAATCGATGGGAATGAATCCGATGCCGAGATCTTCGTCGAAGTTCTTGTCGGCGGACACATAACCGCGCCCACGCTTCAGACGCATTTCCATGTCGAGCTTGCCGCCTTCGCTAACGGTCGCGATGTAGACGTCTTTGTCCAAAACCTCGACATCTCCATCCGCCTCGATCATGCCGCTGGTGACCACGCCCGGCTGATCCGCGCGCAGGTAAATCGCCTTCGGCGCATCGCCCGCAAGCTTGAACGGAATCTGCTTCAAGTTCAGGATGATGTCGGTAGCGTCCTCGACCACTCCGGGGATCGACTGGAACTCGTGCAGCACGCCTTCCATCTTCACCGCGGTAACAGCTGCGCCTTCGATCGAGCTCAGCAGTACGCGACGCAGGGCATTGCCCACGGTCGTGCCGAAGCCGCGCTCAAAGGGTTGCGCCCAGAACATACCGTACTTGTCGGTGAGGGCGGAGGTGTCAACTGCGAGACGTTTCGGTTTCTGAAAACCTTTCCAAAGCATTTGCTTCTCCTTCGGCCGTTTGGCTCAATTCCCGCTCGCTGAGTGGTCCAACTCAGGTCAGTGCTGGAAAAGGCTGATCTGGCTCGAATGTGCGGACCGATTGAGCAATTGAGAAATTTGGTAATTGGGTAATTTGAAACCCAATCCCTCATTCCGACGTGCCTTTCAATTACTCAATTACTAAATTCCCCAATTACTCAATTCCAGGGGAACCATTACTTGCTGTAAAGTTCTACGATCAGCTGCTCGTTCACCGGCAGCTGAATGTCTTCGCGCTTGGGCAGGCTCAGCACACGCGCTTTATAGTTGTCGCGATCGACTTCCAGCCAGCTCGGCATGGTGCCGTGGCTGGCGAATTCCTTGGCCAGTTCGAGCACTGAGAGCTTCTTGCTGCCTTCGCGGATTGCGATCTCCTGGCCCGCGCTCACTTCAAAGGAAGGAATGTTGACCTTGCGATTGTTCACTGCAACGTGTCCATGGCGCACCAACTGACGCGCCTGGCGCCGCGACTGCGCGAAGCCGAGGCGGAATACCACGTTGTCGAGACGCCGCTCGAGCTGCTGCAAGAGCAACTCGCCGGTTACGCCCCTCGAGCGTGCGGCCTTCTCAAAGTAGTTGCGGAACTGGCCTTCCTGAGTGAAGTAAATGCGCTTGGCTTTCTGCTTCTCGCGCAATTGCAGGCCATAGCCAACGATCTTGGCCTTACGGTCCTTTCCATGTTGTCCGGGGGCGAAGTTGCGCTTCTCGATGGGACACTTATCGCTGAAGCACTTTGCGCCTTTGAGGAACAGCTTCATGCCCTCGCGGCGGCACAGACGGCAAACTGCATCGGTATAACGCGCCAAGTTTCTTCTCCTTTAGATGACCGGTTTACGGGTTTGGCTTCACCCTTCGTCCCGGACAAAAATCAGCTGATAGCTTCTAGCCGCTAGCTTCTAGCCAAACTGAATCAGTTTTGCCAGGAGCTAGCAGCCAGGACCTGTTCTTAGACTCTTCGTCTCTTCGGCGGACGGCATCCGTTGTGCGGAATAGGGGTGACGTCACGAATGGACCGGACTTCAATCCCGGAAGATGCCAACGCGCGCACCGCCGACTCGCGACCCGACCCTGGACCGCTGACGCGCACATCCACGCTGCGCACACCGTGGTCCCGCGCCATGTTGGCGGCATTCGACGCGGCCTGCTGGGCTGCGAAGGGCGTTCCCTTACGCGATCCACGGAAGCCGAGCGATCCTGAACTCTTCCACGACAGAACATTTCCATTCATGTCGGTGATGGTCACGATCGTGTTATTGAAGGAAGCCTGCACATAGCACAAACCATGGGGCACGTGCTTGCGCTCCTTCTTCTTGAAGGTTTTCTTCTTGCCTTTTTTCTCCGGTGCGGCTGCTGCGCCGCCCGCTGCTGCTGGTTTAGCCATGAATCAGTTCTCAGTTCTCAGTTCCCAGTTCTCAGCAAAACCCGGTTCCAACTGAGAACCGAGAACTGAGAACTGACAACTGGTTTTAAGTCTTTGCCGTCGCCTTCTTCTTCTGTGCGACGGTTCCCTTGCGCGGACCCTTGCGGGTGCGGGCGTTCGTGTGTGTGCGCTGACCACGGACCGGCAGGTTACGGCGGTGACGGAATCCGCGATAGGAGCCGATTTCGATGAGACGCTTGATGTTCATCGAAACTTCCTTGCGCAGATCGCCTTCCACCAACCCCTGGGCCTCAATGACCGTACGAATGCGGTTGACTTCCTCTTCGCTCAGGTCCGAGACCTTCTTCATCGGTTCGACCTTGGCCTCATCGAGAATCTGGCCGGCGCGCGGATGTCCAATCCCGTAGATATACGTCAACGCAATGTTGATATGCTTCCCGCGCGGAAGATCCACGCCTGCAATACGTGCCATTGTTCTTAACCTCTCCGCTCTGGCTCTTGGCTTTTGGCTCTTAGCTAAAAACCAAGAGCGAAAGGCCAACGTCGGCGTTAGCCTTGCCGCTGTTTGTGTTTCGAGTTAACGCAAATCACCCGCACCACGCCCTTGCGGTGGATGACCTTGCACTTGTCGCAAATCTTCTTTACCGATGCTCGTACTTTCATACAGTTCTCAGTTCTCGGTTCTCAGTTCTCAGCAAGAAATCAGCCGAGACGACTGCTGGCAAAACTCATTTGTACCGATACACAATCCGTCCGCGATTCAGGTCGTAGGGCGATAACTCGACCGCGACCTTGTCCCCGGGCAGAATGCGTATGAAATTCTTGCGCATCTTTCCCGAAACGTGCGCCAGCACCTGGTGTTTGTTTTCCAGTTCCACCCGGAACATGGCATTCGGCAGGGGTTCCAGAACCACCGCCATCACTTCAATCGCGTCTTCTTTGCTCATCGACTCCTTTTAGCTGCGAGCTATGAGCCCTGAGCTGCGAGCAAAACGGTTTTACTCAAAGCTCGTAGCTCGCGACTCACAGCTTTACTGCGTCAAAATCACCGGACCATCTTTCGTTACCGCGACACAGTGTTCGAAGTGCGCGCTGAAACTGCCGTCGGCGGTCACCGCCGTCCACTTGTCACCTAACACGCGCGTTTCCGGCTTGCCGTAGTTCACCATGGGCTCAATCGCGAGCACCATGCCTTCACGCAACCGGGCACCGTGTCCGCGACTCCCGAAGTTCGGGACTTGCGGCTCTTCGTGCAACCTCGTCCCAATACCGTGCCCTACGAACTCGCGCACCACACTGAATCCTGCGGCCTCCACATGCTCCTGCACCGCCGCGCCAATGTCTTCCACTGAGTTGCCGATGCGCGCCTGCTCGATTCCGCGGTACAGCGATGTTTCCGTGACTTCCAAAAGTTTCTGCAACTCTGGCTTCAACCCGTTCCCGACCGGCACTGTGATAGCTGCATCGCCGTAATATCCCTCAAGAACTGCGCCGCAGTCGACCGAAACGATGTCGCCTTCTTTTAGCACCCGTTTTTCCGACGGAATGCCGTGCACGATTTCTTCATTCACCGACGTGCACAAAACGCAGGGATAGTCGTAGTACCCCTTAAACGCAGGCTTAGCCCCGAGTTCCCTGATCTTCTTCTCGGCGGCCCGCTCCAGATCCATCGTCGTGACACCCGGCGCCACCAGCCCTCGTACATGATCGAGAACCTGGCGTACGATGTGGCCGCTATGCCGCATCTTTTCAATTTCCGCCGTCGATTTGCACACAATCGCCATTTGTCGTTCTTACGCGGCAGTTCTTAAGCGTGATGATCTTCCAATATCCTGTAAATCTGACCCGTGACGTCGTCCATCGGCAGATCACCATTCACAGAAATCAATCTGCCCGTCCGCTGGTAGTAATCCGCTACCGGACGAGTCTGCTCCTGGTATGCCGTGAGTCGTGTCTGAAGCACTTCCAACCGGTCGTCATTGCGGGTCACCAGCATCGTCCCGTGCGCTTCGTCGCAAACTTCATCTACGCGGGGCGGCTGGAGGTGGACGTTATAGATCCGTCCACAGGTGGGACAAGAACGGCGTCCAGTAATCCGAAGCAATAGTTGATTATAGTCCACGTCCAGGCGGATCACAATTGGCCATGCCCGGGTCGGACGCGAGTTGTCAAAGAGCTCATGGTCGAGCAATGCATCGAGCCATCCGGCCTGAGCCGCAGTCCGGGGAAACCCATCCAGAATATAGCCGCGCTTGCAATCCGGCTGCAGCAGGCGCTCACGCACCATCACGCAAACCAAGTCGTCAGAAACCAGCTCTCCTCGGGCCATGACCGCCTTGGCAACCAGTCCGAGTTCCGTTCCACGGGCCACATTCTCCCGCAGCAGATCCCCCGTCGACACCTGGGGAATTCCGTAATGCTCCATGATCCGCTTGGCCTGAGTGCCTTTTCCTGCACCCGGTGGTCCGAGCAGCACCACGGGACCTACCTCACGCGAGGTTTCCTGTGCCATCGGCTTGGCCAAAGCCTCCCGATCCCGGTCTCCCCGGCGCGCCCCTGAACCACTGCCGAGGTGCTGCAGCAACAAGGTGCAGCAACCCCTACCAAGTACTTCCGTTCAAACTCTGCACGGCTCGTAGAAACGTGGCCTGCAATGTCTCTTGCCGGCGCCGGCACCGCATGCAAGACGTGCCAGCTACATCTCTACGAAACTCCGACTACCAAGTGCGGCGGCCGCGAATACGTCCGCTCCGCGGCGTAAATCCATCGTAGTGGCGCATGATCAATTGCGCCTCGATTTGTGTCACCGTATCCATCGCCACGCCAACCACGATCAGCAGCGATGTCCCACCGAAATAGAAATTGACGCCCAATCCGTTCGTCATCCAGTTCGGGAAGGCCTCAAAGAATCGCCCAATCGGCCCGTACAGATGGTTGAGGTGAATGCCCGCGATCATCCACTCCGGAATGAAGGAAATCAGAATCAGGTACAGCGCGCCCACCAGCGTAATGCGCGTCAAGACTTCATTGATGAAGTCGGCGGTGCGCTTCCCCGGTCGAATGCCCGGAATAAATCCACCATACTTGCGCATGTTGTCGGCAACTTCGCTGGGATTGAAGACGATCGAAACGTAGAAGTACGCGAAGAAAATGATGCCAACCGCGTACAGCAGCGTGTACAGGGGCTCGCCCCATCCCAGCAGGCGGATCAAGTCTCCGAAATAGCGGCTGTTCCGCAGCCCGTACCCGATCGTTTGGGGCAACGTCAAAATCGATGACGCGAAAATGACCGGCATCACGCCGCCGGCGTTCACGCGTAAAGGCAGATGCGTGGATTGCCCGCCCATCACCTTGCGTCCCACCACACGTTTGGCGTACTGCACCGGTATTCGTCGTTCGCTTCGTTCGACGTACACAATGAACGCAACGACCGCGACCATGAAGATGACCAGGAAGATCATCAGCGGGAAGGTCATCGCCCCCCAGGCAGTATTCCTCGCTTTTTCGACCAGGTCAGCCACACCGCGCGGCAAGCCTACGACGATGCCGGCGAAGATCAGCAACGACATCCCGTTGCCAACGCCACGTTCTGTGATCTGCTCGCCCAGCCACATGATGAACGCGCTGCCGGTGGTCAGGGTCAGCATGGTCATCAGCCGGAATTTCCATCCCGGGTTGATGACGAAGTCGCCGCTCTTTTCCAGGCCGAAAGCAATACCGTACGACTGAACTGCGCTAAGAATGACGGTGATATATCGCGTCCACTGCGTGATCTTCTTGCGCCCGAGCTCGCCTTCCTTCTGTAGCTTAGCCAGCGGCTCGTAGACCACGGTCAGCAATTGCAGGATGATCGATGCCGTAATGTACGGCATGATGCCCAGGGCGAAAATCGTGAGACGGCGCAACTGGCCGCCGGAGAACAGATCAACGAATCCGAGGAACGAGCCTTTGTTCTGATCGAAGAAGTGTTCCAGCTGTTCCCACTTCACTCCCGGAGTGGGCAGGTGCCCGCCCAGCCGGTACACAAACAGCAATCCCAAGGTGAACAGGATGCGCTTGCGCAGGTCCGGAATGCGGAAGATGTTCGCCAGCTTGTCAAACATTACTGCAAGACCTCAAACTTGCCGCCCGCCTTGGTGATCTTTTCCTGCGCCGACTTGGAGAACTTGTGCGCGTGTACCGTGATCGCTGCCTTCAACTCGCCGCCGCCCAGAATCTTCACCGGGTGCTTGGTCTTGATCACCCCGGCCTTGCGGAGAATCTCAGGTGTGACCGTGGTCTCACCGAGCTCCACCAGCCGCTCCAGGCTCACGATGTTGAATTCCTTGCGGAAAATATTGGTGAAGCCGCGCTTGGGCATGCGGCGATGCAACGGCATCTGGCCGCCTTCAAACCCGCGAATCATGCGCGAACCAGTGCGCGAGCGCTGGCCCTTGTGTCCGCGGGTAGAGGTCTTGCCCATGCCGGAGCCCATTCCGCGCCCCACGCGCTTGCGCTTCTCCGTCGCCTTCTTCGGTGCTCGAATGTTTGATAAATTCATGACCATCTTTCCTTAACGCCGCGTCCTCTACAGTACCTCAACCAGATGAGGAACCTTGGCCACCATACCGCGAATGGCGTTGTTGTCCGGACGCTCAATGACCTGGTTCAGCCGCGTGAATCCTAAGCCCTTGATGACCCGCTTCTGCTTGACCGGGGCACAAATCGCGGAGCGCACCCACTTGAGCTGGATCTTTCCGCCACCCGAATTCGTCTTCTTCGCCGTCATTTCTTAAACCTCGGTACTCGGTACCTGCAACTCGGTACTGGTTAGAGTTCCTGCGCCGTCTTACCGCGCATCGCTGCCACGCTCTCACGGCTCTTCAGCTGCTTGAGGGCATCAAAAGTCGCCTTGATCACGTTGTGCGGATTCGTTGTGCCGATAGATTTCGTGAGCACGTTTTGCACGCCCACCGAAGTCATGACCGCACGAACCGCGCCGCCGGCAATCACGCCGGTTCCTTCCGGAGCCGGCTTCAGCAGCACTTTGCCCGACCCGTAACGTCCGAGCACAAGGTGGGCGATACTGGTCTGCGTCAGGTTCACTTTAATAAGATTCTTCTTCGCCGACTCGATTCCTTTGCGAATAGCCTGCGGAACTTCCTTGGCCTTGCCGGAACCGTAGCCCACCACCGCCGCCGAAGGATCGCCCACGACTACCAGCGCCGCGAACGAAAGATTCTTGCCGCCCTTAACGACCTTGGTCACGCGGTTAATGGCAACCACCTGATCCTTCAGTTGGTACGAACCCGCATCGAGCTTCTTGATTACTGTTGGCATTTAAATTCCTGGCTTCTAGCTCCTAGCCGCTAGCATCTAGCTACCCCAAAACCGCGCCGGGTGGGCTAGTAGCCAGGAGCCAGAAGCTGGTTCTCTAGAACTGCAATCCCGCTTCGCGCGCCGCGTCGGCCAAAGCCTTCACGCGCCCGTGATAAAGGTATCCACCACGATCGAACACGACCTTAGTGACGCCCTTGGCCTTGGCGCGTTCGGCGATCACTTTGCCGATGGCTTTCGCCGAGGCAACGTTGCCCCCCGTGCGCCGATCTTCCTTCTTGCCCTCGGCCGTGCTGGCCGAAACCAGCGTCTTGCCGCTCAGATCATCGATGAGCTGCACGTAAATATGATTCAGCGAGCGGTACACGTTGAGCCGGGGACGTTCTGTGGTCCCCTGCAACCGCTTGCGGATGCGCTCGTGCACATGTCCGCGCTTCTCGTTCTTCGTAATCCTTGTAAGCATCGTTTCGCTTCCTTCTTAATTACCGACACACTGGAGATCCTTCGCAGAGAACGCTCAGGATAGCGGCGGCGGGCTCCCGCTTCGCTCACGCCCGCTAAGCGCCGCTACTTCGCTCCGGTCTTTCCGACCTTCTTCTTCAAGCGCTCGCCAGCGTAGCGTACGCCCTTGTTCTTGTATGGATCCGGCGGGCGCAACGACCGCATTTCCGCCGCAACCTGTCCCACTTGTTGCCGATCAATACCCGTCAGCGAGATCTTCGTCTGCTTGGGATCGACCGACGCCTCAACTCCGGTAGGCAACGGATATTCGATCAGATGGGAGTAGCCCAGGCTGAACACCACCATGGCCTTCCCCTTCATCTCGGCGCGATATCCGATGCCGACGATTTCCAGGTCGCGCGTCCAGCCCTTGGTGACGCCTTCGACGGCGTTGTTGACCAGAGCACGCGCCAGTCCGTGAACCGCTGCCTGCGAATCGTTCTCGCGAATGGCGACGATGTTCCCGTCCTTCTGCTCAACCTTGATGCCGGCCGGAAGAGCGGTATCCAGCTTGCCCTTCGGTCCCTGCACCAGAATGGTGTTGCCTTCAATCTTGACCGTCACCCCTTTGGGGATCGGGATCGGCTTTTTTCCAATTCGTGACATAGATCGCTCTTGGCTCTTGGCCTTTAGTTCTTGGCTAAATCTCTCTGTGCAGGTTTTTCAGCTAGTAGCCAAAGGCCAATAGCCAAAAGCCGCTCAGTAAATCTGGCACAACAATTCGCCGCCCACGCCTTCTTTGCGCGCCTGGCGGCCGGTCATCACTCCCCGGGGAGTCGTCAGGATGTTGATTCCCATCCCACCCAGCACGCGTGGAATCTCAGTGCGGCGCACGTACACGCGGCAGCCCGGGCGCGACACGCGCTCGACTTTCGAGATCGCAGCCTCGTTGTTGGCGCCGTACTTCAGATAAATCCGGATGACCTTGTGGCCTTCCTCTTCCGTCGGCTTGAAATTCGAGATGTAGCCCTCTTCCTTCAGAATGCGGGCAATCTCCAGCTTCAATCGCGAAGCCGGGATATCTACTTTCTGGTGCCGGGCCTGGAGTGCGTTTCGCACTCGAGTCAGCATGTCTGCCACCGGATCGGTCAACCTCATCGTTTGCTTCTCCTCTAGCCACCCGTTCGCTCCGTTTCATCGGAGAACCTGCGGCAGCTTTGCTTCTCCACGACCATCGCGTATCCGACGGTCGCTGAGTCCTCACTCAACCTCGCAGGTCCGTGGCCAAAGACCAAAGACCTGCGACCGACTTCTTACCGGGACGACCTACCAGGACGACTTCGAAACCCCTGGAATCTCCCCGCGCAGCGCGAGCCCGCGGAAGCACAGGCGGCAAATGCCGAACTTGCGCAGGAAAGCGCGCGGCCGCCCGCACAGCTTGCAGCGGTTGTGCTTGCGCGTGGAAAACTTGGGCTTCTTCGCGTCCTTAACTCGTTTTGCTGTGGTTGCCAAACTTAGCTCCTAAAAACTCTCTAGTCGTAGAGACGTTGCTTGCAACGTCTCTCTCGCCATCATCCGAAACGCGACCGGCAGAACCTAGCAAGCTACGTCTCTGCTGCCAATTCTCACGCGCGGAACGGCATTCCCAGATGCTTCAACAGCGTGCGCGCCTGGTTGTCATTCGCGGCAGTGGTCACAATCGTGACGTTCATGCCCTTCTGCTTGTCGACCTTCTCGTAAGAGATCTCCGGAAAAATCAACTGGTCGTGCAAGCCCAGCGTGTAGTTGCCACGGCCATCGAACGACTTCGTCGAAACGCCGCGGAAGTCACGCACCCGCGGCAGGACAATATTTACCAACCGGTCGAAGAATTCGTACATGCGGTCGCCGCGGAGAGTGACCATCGCACCGATCGATTGCCCCTCGCGCACCTTGAATGCCGCAATCGACTTCCGGGCTCGAGTCACCACGGGCTTTTGTCCGGTAATTTGACCCAGTTCATTCACGGCCGGATCGAGCACCTTGGCGTTCTGCGTCGCCTCGCCCACACCCATGTTCACGACGATCTTGTTCAGACGCGGAACCGCCATCGGATTCTTGAGCTCAAGTTCCTTCACCAGAGCGGGAGCAACTTCCTTCTCGAACTTCGCGCGCAGCCGCGGTCGCTCTTTCGCGCTGTGACGCGCCTGCTCCGGAGCCTTCTGCTCCTGCGCCGACTCTTTCGATCCCTTTTTGTCTTTTGCCATATCGTTCCGTCAACTTCCTCTCACGGTTTCGGGATGTTAGCTCTTGGCCTTTAGCTCTTGGCTCTTAGCCCAACGTGTACCGGTTCGTGAAATTTTAATTTCCATCTCGCTGCTTGCACTGTGGCCCGCAAGCCAAAGGCCAAGAGCCACCAGCTACTTATCCAGCGTCGTATCACACTTGTTGCACACGCGGACCTTGCGGTCGCCGCGCACCTCGTGCCCAATGCGCACCGGCCCGCAGGTCGGGCACACCAGTTGCACGTTGGAGATCGCAATCCGGCTCTCCTGCTCGGCGATGCCGCCCTTGATGTTGCGCTGCGGGTTCGGGCGCACGTGCTTCTTCACCATCATGACGTGCTCGACCAGCAACTTGCTGTCATTCGGAAACACGCGCAGCACGCGTCCTTCCTTGCCCTTGTCGCGGCCGGTGATCACCTTCACGGTGTCATTGCGCCGGATATCCACTCGCTTGTTTTCAGTGCTCACAGTGCGCATAAATTCCGTTTCAATATCTCAAGGTTGCAACGTTTCAAAAATCCTCACCGCCTGCCAGGCTTCCGACTCTCAAGGCACCCGAAACCTTGAAAAATCGAAACCCCAAAACCTGTTCTAGATGACTTCTGGCGCCAAAGAAACAATTTTCAGAAATTTCTTCTCGCGCAATTCACGGGCTACCGGACCGAACACGCGCGTGCCCACCGGTTCTCCAGCATCGTTGATCAGCACCGCTGCATTCTGGTCGAACCGGATATAGGTTCCATCCCGCCGCCGGTGTTCCTTGCGTGTGCGCACGATGACGGCCTTCACCACGGTTCCCTTTTTCGTCTGGCCCTCGGGTGCCGCTTCTTTCACAGCCGCGGTGATTATGTCGCCCAGCCCGGCATTCAGTCCGGTCGAACCGCCGAGCGGCAGGATCATCTGCAGCTTGCGGGCGCCGGAGTTGTCGGCGACCTCCAACATCGATCTCATCATCACAGCCATGGCGTCAGTCTCCCTCTCTCATCTCGCCCTGCGGCCTACTCGGCGACTTCGATCGCCGCTTCCGGCACCAGAGCAGCCTTGCGCACAATGTCCTTCAGCTTCCAGCGCTTCAGCTTCGAGAGCGGACGAGTCTCCTCGATCCGCACCACGTCGCCCACATGCGCCTCATTCTTCTCGTCGTGCGCATAGAACTTCTTGTTGCGCGCCACCACGCGTCCGTAGAACGGGTGCGCTTTCTTGCGCGTTACCTTGACCACAATCGTCTTGTGCATGCGGCTGGAGAGGACTTCTCCCACCACTTCCTTGCGGCGGCCTTGCGCCTTTTCGGTTGCCTGGGCTGATGGATTTGTTCCCGCCATTATCGTTTCTCCGTCGCGGCCGCACGGTCGCGCTCTCCGATGATCGTCTTCACCCGCGCAATATCCTTGCGCAGGCCGCGAATCTTCTTCAGGCTCTCCGTTTGGCCCATGTTCAGCTGAAATTTCAGCTTGAAGAGCTGGTCGGCGAGTTCGCGTTCCTGATGCCGCAACTCTTCTTCCGTAAGATTTCTGACTTTGTCTGCCTTCATAAAATTCCTTTTAAGCTATCTAGTGCGCGGTGCCTTCGCGCTTCACCAGCGTGGTGCGCAGGGCCAACTTGTGGGACGCCAGCCGCATCGCCTCGCTCGCGTCCTGCAAGGTCACGCCTTCCATCTCGAACAAAATCTTTCCCGGCTTTACGACTGCAACCCAATGGTCGGGCGCACCCTTGCCCTTACCCATACGGGTTTCAGCCGGCTTCTTCGTAACCGGCTTGTCGGGAAACACGCGGATCCAGATCTTGCCGCCGCGCTTTACGAAACGCGTCATGGCCACGCGGCTGGCTTCGATCTGCCGGTCGGTGATCCAACCGGGCTCGAGCACCTTGAGTCCGAAATCGCCGAACGCCAGCGTGGACCCGCGCCAGGCCTTGCCGGTCATGCGCCCGCGCTGCTGCTTGCGATACTTCACTTTCTTTGGCATCAACATAAAGTCAGCTCTTAGCTTCTGGCTCTTAGCTCGTAGCTAGAAACCTGTCATTCCGAATACACGCAAAATGCGGGAGGCGCCTGTTCTTCGCGCCCGCCTAGAATCCGCCCGCCGCTTGCGGCTCGCGTTTCTTCGTGGGCAGAATCTCGCCCTTGTACACCCAGCACTTCACGCCAATCACGCCGTACGTCGTGCGCGCTTCCGTGAAGCCGTAGTCGATGTCCGCACGCAGCGTGTGCAGCGGTAACCGACCCTGCAGATACCACTCCGACCGCGCGATTTCGTTGCCGTTCAACCGTCCACTCACACGAACCTTGATTCCCTTGCATCCGAAGCGCAGCGCGGAATCCACCGCCTTGCGCATCGCGCGCCGGAAACCCACGCGCTTTTCGAGTTGCAGCGCGATCGATTCCGACACCAACTGCGCGTCGAGTTCAGGCTTGTGCACTTCCTGGATGTCGACAAAAATGTCCTTGCCCGCCGTGCGCTTCTGCAACTCGCCCTTGAGCTTGTCGATTTCCGCGCCCTTGCGGCCGATGATAATTCCGGGCCTCGCCGTCTTAATGATGATGCGCAGCTTGTTGCCCGGCCGCTCGATCTCAATCGAGCTGACGCCCGCCGACTTCAGCTTGTCCTTCAATTCGGCCTTCAGCTTGACGTCCTCGTGCAGCTGCTTGTCGTAATCCCGCTCGGCAAACCAGCGCGACTTCCACGGCTTGGTGTAGCCGAGGCGAAAACCATAAGGATGGACTTTTTGTCCCATTGCTTCTCCTAAATCAACCCATCTCGCCCGAAACTACCGGGTAAACCGGAACTCAAAATCTATTTCGCAGCCAGCTTCTTCTTGCCACTCGCCTTCACTGCCGGCGCCCGCCGCTTGGCCTTGGCCGGAGCCTCTGCTGCATCGCTTCCGCTGCCAGTGACCGCGCTCTTCCCGCGCTCTGCCAGAATCAGCTCGATGTGCGAAATTCTCCGCTGGTAGCGGTACGCCCGTCCTTGCGGGGCCGGACGAATGCGCTTCATGCGCGGCCCGTCGTTCGCGATCGCGCTCTTCACATACAAATTGTCGATCTCAACGTCGAGCCCCTTCTCCGAAGAGAGGAAGTTCGCGTTGTCGAGCGCCGACTGCAGCAGCTTGCCAATATGCGCCGCGACCCGCTTCTTGGTGAATGCGAGCGTATTGCGCGCATCTTCCACGCGGCGCCCCTTGATCAGATCCAGCACCAGGCGTGCCTTCTGTGGCGACACGCGCAAGTAACGCATTTCAGCTCGAAATTCCATAGTCGTTGTCTCTGCTCTTGGCTCCTGGCTCTACGCTCTTAGCTAGACCAAGAGCCGGAAGCCGAGAGCCGGGTTTCTTATGCCTTCGGCGCCGGCGCTGATGGTGCCGCCGGAGTAATTGCTCCTGGACCGCCCGGAATACCGGCCGGCTTGGCCGCCACTTCCGTCGCCGCCCTCATGGAGTGTCCCTTGAAGTTGCGGGTAAAGCTGAACTCACCCAGCTTGTGTCCCACCATGTTCTCGGTGACATACACCGGAATGAACTTCTTGCCGTTGTGCACTGCAATCGTGTGCCCCACCATCTCAGGTACCACGGTGGACCGCCGCGACCAGGTGCGCAGCACTTTCTTCTCATTGCGCGCATTCATGCCATCCACCCTCGCCTGAAGGTGAGCATCCACGAACGCGCCTTTCTTGGTTGAACGTGCCATAAAATTCTGCTCTCAGCTTTCAGCCGTCAGCTTTCAGCTAACCGCTTCTTGATTCTAGAACTCTGCCGTTCCCTCCCGCCCGGTCATTCCGAGTGCAGCGAGGAACCTGCTTATCTTTCCGACGCTACTTGCTGCGTCGGTTCACAATGAACTTGTCCGTACGCTTGTTGTTCCGAGTTTTATATCCACGCGTCGGTTGGCCCCACGGCGTTACCGGATGCCGCCCGCCGGAAGTCTTGCCCTCGCCACCGCCGTGCGGATGGTCGACTGGGTTCATCGAAACGCCGCGATTGTGCGGACGCTTTCCCAGCCATCTCGATCGTCCCGCCTTGCCGATGGTGACGTTCTCGTGATCGAGGTTGCCGACTTGCCCGATCGTCGCCATGCAATTCTGCGAAATCTTGCGGGTCTCGCCCGAAGGCAACTTTACCAGCGCGTACTCTTCTTCCTTGGCCACCAACTGCGCCGAACCACCCGCGGAGCGCACCATCTGCGCACCCTTGCCGGGCTTCAGTTCCAGATTGTGGATCACAGTGCCAGGCGGAATGTTCCGCAACGGCAACGCGTTCCCAACCAGAATGTCGGCTTCGGGACCACTCAGAATCTTCTGTCCAACCTTCAGACCTTCGGGCTGAAGAATGTACCGCTTCTCGCCATCGGCATAAGCCAGCAGCGCAATGCGCGCCGAGCGGTTGGGATCATATTCGATCGTGGTCACCGTGGCGGGAATGCCTGTCTTGTCACGCTTGAAATCGATAATGCGCAGCTTTCGCTTGTGGCCGCCCCCGATGAACCGCATCGTGGTATCGCCCGAATTCCGCCGTCCACCGGTACGATTTTTCGGTTCGACCAGCGGCTTGTGCGGATGCTGGGTCGTGATGTCGTCGTTGACCAGCGTCGTGCGATAGCGCAACGTCTGCGTCGTCGGTCTATAAGTCTTAATTGGCATAATCTGCTCTTAGCTTCTAGCTCTTAGCTCAAATCCTTTGTCATTCCCGAACCGGCGCACTCTGCCGGCGAGGAACCCGCTTCTTGCCGCTGCGTTCTACAGATTCTGCGCGTACTCCGGCATCTTCTCGCCGGACCGCAGCCGCACGTACGCTTTTTTCCAGTCCGGACGGTAGCCGGCGAACTTCCCGCGCCGCCGCTCTTTTCCCGGATACGTGGCCGTGCGCACCGAATGCACCTTCACTTTGAAAATCGACTGCACCGCTTCCTTGATTTCCGTCTTGGTCGCCTTCGGCGCCACCTGGAAGACCAGTGTGTTCTGGTTTTCCTTGATGGCCAGGCCCTTCTCGGTAATCACCGGACGGCGAATGATCTGGTATGCGCTTTTCATCAGGCTACCTCCGCCGCTTTATCGTGTCGCGCGCGACGCCGCCGCTCCTGCGTTGGCTTCTTCGCGCCTTCATCTTCTCCGGTCTTATGCTGCCGCTTCGACACCGAAGACTTCAGCGACACTTGCAACTTCTCAATCGCCGGCTGCGAGAAAATCACGCGGTCGTAGCGCAGCAGGTGATAGGGATGCACTGCGTTGCTCACCACCAGCTCAAGCCCGGCTATGTTGCGCGCGCTCAATCCCAGGTTGTGATTCTGCTGCTTCGCTTCTTCCACGATCAGAACCGTGGAATCGACTTTCAGCGAATTCAGCGCCTTGCGGAATTCCTTGGTCTTCGGCTCTTTCACATCGAACGCATTCACCACGATCAGCTTGCCGTCCGCCAGCTTCGCGGCCAGCGCCGAACGCAGCGCGCCCATCAGCTTCTTGCGTGGGAAGGTATAGTCATACGATCGCGGTACAGGACCATGCACCGTCGAGCCATGCCGCCACAGCGGCGACCGGATCGATCCGATGCGAGCCCGGCCCGTGCCCTTTTGCTTCCAGAGCTTTTTGCCGGAACCGGAAACCTGCCAGCGCGCCTTGGTGGCGTGCGTACCGGCGCGCTGCCCGGCACGGTAATGCTTCACCGCTTCCCAGAGCAGATCTTCGTTGACCGCGCCGAAAATTTCGTCGGCCAGATCGAGCGTCCCAACCTTCTCGCCGCTCAAATTGTGAATATCTATCGTTGCCATATCGTCTCGTGTGGGCGCGGGCGACTCGCCCGCGCTTCCCTTATGCTTTCTTCGCTGCCCTCTTCGCTGCCTTCAACGGATCTACCGTCGCCGAACCCGCGAATCCGCGGCGCTCTCGTGGCGGTTTCTTCGCCTTCGTGATTACAAGGTATCCGCCCTGCGGTCCCGGCACACTGCCTTCGACCACCAGCAGGTTCTCGTCCTTGTCGACTCCCAGCACTCGCAGGTTGCGCGCGGTCACGCGGGAATTGCCCATGTGTCCTGACATCCGCATTCCCTTGAACACGCGCGAAGGAAATGCCGAAGAGCCGATCGAACCAGTGATTTGAAACATCGATCCGTGTGACTTCGGACCACCGGCAAAATGATGCCGCTTCACAACGCCCTGAAAGCCGCGCCCCTTGCTGATTCCCACGACATCGACGAATCTCTCACCGTCGAAAATCTCGACCAGCACACGGTCGCCAACCTTTACCGGACCGTCTTCCGTACCTTCGATCTCGAGCGGCACTTCGCGCATGAACTTTACCGGCGGAAGATTGTTCTTGGCCAGGTGCCCCTTCGCCGGCTTGGTCAGCCGCGACTCCTTCACAAACTCGACCAGGCCAATCTGGGCCGCTTCGTATCCATCCTTCGCAGCCGACTTATGCTGCGTCACCACACACGGGCCAGCCTGCAACACTGTGACCGGGCGAACATCGCCCTTCGAGTCAAACAGCTGCGTCATGCCGACCTTCTTGCCCAGAATTCCTGCTACCTTCGTTGCCATTTCTCTCTCTCCGTGCCCAGCGTGGCTCGTTCGTGCGACGGCTATTGGCTGGGAGCCTTTGGACCTACGTCCTTGGCTTTTCCTGACGCCTGAGGGCTGACGCCCGACGCTTACTTATGTTCCTTACCGAACGCCTTGATCTCCACATCCACGCCTGCGGGGAGGTCGAGCTTCATCAGCGCGTCCACCGTCTGCTGCGTCGGCTCGAGAATATCGAGCAAGCGCTTGTGGGTGCGGATTTCAAACTGCTCCCGCGACTTCTTGTCCACGTGCGGAGAGCGAAGCACGCAATACTTGTTCTTCATCGTGGGCAGCGGAATCGGCCCGGCAATCTGTGCACCAGTACGCCGCGCCGTCTCCACAATCTCGCCCGTCGACTGATCCAGAATGCGATAGTCGTAAGCCTTCAACCGGATGCGGATTCTTTCTTTTCCAATCACTGTGTCATCTCTCTAACCCCTCTCGCTGATCTTCACTAGGAAGCCCCGGGAGGAAAGAACTGGCGGCAAGCTGCAAGCCGCGTTTAACTACTGCACGATCTCGGCAATCGTTCCGGCGCCGACGGTGTGGCCGCCTTCGCGAATCGCGAAGCGCAAGCCCTTCTCCATGGCCACCGGCGTGATCAGTTCAATGACCAGGCTCACGTTGTCGCCCGGCATCACCATTTCCGTGCCCGCCGGCAACTCCGCTACCCCCGTCACGTCCGTCGTGCGCAGATAAAACTGCGGACGATATCCCTTGAAGAACGGCGTATGCCGTCCACCCTCTTCCTTCGTCAGGATGTAGACCTCGGCCTTGAACTTCGTGTGCGGCGTGATCGATCCCGGCTTCGCCAGCACCATGCCGCGCTCCACGTCGTCCTTGCCAATACCGCGCAGCAGCAGGCCGGCATTGTCGCCCGCCATGCCTTCGTCCAGCTGCTTCTTGAACATTTCCACGCCGGTCACTACCGTCTTGCGCGTGTCGCGGAAGCCCACAATTTCCACTTCCTCGCCCACCTTCACCTTGCCGCGCTCAATACGGCCCGTCACCACCGTGCCTCGTCCCGAAATCGAAAATATATCTTCGATCGGCATCAGGAACGGCTTGTCCAGCTCGCGCGCCGGCTGCGGCACACTCTTGTCCACCGCCTCCATCAGCGCATCAATCTGCTTCTCCCACTTCTCTTCGCCATTCAAGGCTCCCAGAGCCGACAGCCGGACCACCGGCACATCGTCGCCCGGGAACTTGTAGGTCTTCAGCAACTCGCGCACTTCCAGTTCCACCAGGTCGAGCAACTCGGGATCATCCACCGCATCGCACTTGTTCAGCGCGACAACGATGTACGGCACACCGACCTGACGCGCCAGCAGCACGTGCTCGCGGGTCTGCGGCATCGGACCATCGGTCGCCGCCACCACCAGGATCGCGCCATCCATCTGC
>Ga0265338_10002856_pt1 | contig 25253 bp, 25 predicted proteins | sample 42126metaG_FD_193579 | JGI IMG/M metagenome (GOLD analysis project Ga0265338, IMG submission 193579) | Rhizosphere microbial communities from Carex aquatilis grown in University of Washington, Seatle, WA, United States - 4-21-26 metaG | ecosystem: Host-associated > Plants > Roots > Rhizosphere... | reverse complement strand
ACAGCAGGACCGCCATAACCGATGTCATTAAGATACATTTCGAGAATCTGATCTTTTGAATATTTTTGTGTCACCTCAATTGCCAGGATGAGTTCTTTTACTTTTCGCTGAACTGTCTGCTGTGGTGTCAATAATACGTTTTTAATCAGTTCTTGAGTAATCGTCGATCCACCTTGGACACCATAGCCCAAAATCATATTGCGTACAGCGCGTGCCATACCAGTTATAGAAAATCCAGGATTCTCGTAGAAATTTTTGTCTTCAATTGCTATGGTCCCTTCCTGTACATATTTCGGAATTTTACTGAGTGACACATAGGTTCTGTTTTCATTCAGATAAAAAGAATATAAGAGGACTCCATTACGGTCATAGATTTTAGTCGTTTGATTGTTGTCAGCGCTTATAAGCTTGCCGGGGGTGGGAAGATCACGAGATATCCACAGAACGCTCCCAACAAGAGCAAGAAAACAAATGATAATAACAATAATGATAGATGAGATAAATTTTTGACTACTGAAGAAAATGAGAAGAGAATTTTTTGCGGGTTTTGTTTCCTGTTCCGTTTTGTTGTTTGTTTCAGGAACAACTTCCGGAACTGGTTCAGGAACTGTTTCCTGGACATTCTCTTGTATTATTTTTTTCTTTTGTGTGGATTTTCTTTTCATCGACATGGAGGATTTTATTATACTAAAAAAGCGTAAATATGCGAAATTACGTTTTATTCTAAAAAGAGAGCTCTTGACATATTATTTCTATGAACTATAGTAGTAAGCAGCCAAATAAAAAAATTATGAACGATTTTAATCAAAAAATTATTGATGAATTCCGAGCAAATAAAGGGAAAGTCAGCGGTATGTTTGAAGGCATGGAGCTTTTGCTGGTAACAACAAAAGGAGCAAAGAGTGGCAAAGAAGTAATTTTTCCGGTCGTATATACAAAAGATGGAGACAAGTATGTCATTATTGCTTCAAAAGGCGGAGCGCCTGAAAATCCTGCATGGTACTATAATTTATTAGCAAATCCTGAAGTTACGGTAGAGGTGGGAACAGAGAAATTTAAAGCGCATGCTACAGATACCAAAGGTGAAGAACGCGCGCGACTTTTTGAGCAACATGCCAAACAATATCCACAGTTCAACGACTATAAAGCAAAAACCACTCGAACTATTCCGGTCTTCATTCTTGAAAAAATTTAATTTCCTTCATTTTCTGTAGAGCTTGTAAAACCTTTTTTCTCTGTTACAATATTTTTATGGACCAGGATAAAATTGTTCGTGATCATTTGTTATCACTTCTCAAAGGAGGCAATGCTCATATGCCATTTGCTGATGCAGTTGCCGATTTCCCTGAGGATCATATGAATACAATTTTTCCAAACGGCACCTATACACCCTGGCATCTGCTTGAGCATATTCGCAGGACACAATGGGATATTCTCGATTTTATCGTTAATTCCAACTATCAAGAATTATCCTGGCCTGATGATTATTGGCCTCAAAAAAATGAAAATGCGACACAGAAAACATGGGATAAAACAGTAGCACAATTTGAAAGTGATTTGAAGGAATTACAAAAAATTGTCAAAAATCCCAAGACCGATTTATACGTAAAAATTCCTCATGGAGATGGGCAAACAATTCTTAGGGAGATTCTTCTTGTTGCGGATCACACGAGTTATCATATCGGCGAATTTGCCATCATGCGGCAAGTAATGGGGACTTGGAGAGGAGATCATTCATGAAAGGATCTACCACAACAATTGTCATAATCATTGTTTGTGCTATTGCCGTTGCCGGCATGATTACTTATTTATTTTTAGGAAATATTTCTTCACGAACAACAGCACCTTTTGCGCCCTCTCCCCAACCAAGCATAGCTATTCCTGTAAAAGATTTTGCGCCCAACTTACCCATGAGCAAAAAGACAACGATTCTCATCCAGACATCTGATAGTTCAGATATAAAATACATTGTCCCGACGGATGAGGTTGATACGTATGTCAAAAATTTGCCTGAGGGTTATCGAGTTGTATCGAAGACGCCATAACTTGTATTGATATCTCCTTAACAGGCATCAGGTGCGTTTCGATACGCTTGTCCATGCGCTCTTACTACTCCATATGCCCAACGGCACACCTCAGAAATTACATGTCGTACACGCAAATCTGCCGCTATCTCTTCTTCACTTACCGGTCCTTGACCCTGGGCATATAAAGCAGGACAGCGTGTAGTCAATTCATTAATGCGAGGGAAAAATAATCGTCTTTTAGGGGGCGGCGATGTACGTTCCTCGTTGAGTTTTTTTTCATATTCGGCATATGTCTCATCTTTAATATCAAGAACCTTATGCATCGCTCCCCTGGGTCCCTCTACTTCGATAACTCTTAATTTATCGGGAATACATTTGCTATAGAGTATGCGGGGTTGTCGAGGTTCTAGAATAAAATTCAAAAAGCCATTAGCGATAACTGTCTTTCCTGAAGCGATTGATATAACAATATGCTCTGCGGATGCATATAACTCATCAAGGTCCTTTTTTGTAGGCATCCTGCCGTATGTTTGTTCAAATACTTCAGGACTAGCTCCATACAGACCCCAAATAGCATGAAGGGCTGTATTATATCCTGATTCGGTGCTCCGTTCCACAAATTCATACTTACTGATAAGTGTTGTTAAGGAATTAAGATGGTTAAACTCTGCAATATCAGCAGCCGTTACTTGATGACCGTCTGGCGGTTGTTGTCTCTCCGCCATTTCCATGTACCACTGCAAATTTCCTTGCTGACAAATAGTCTGCATCATTTCGCAAAGACGTACTTCCGGATACCCTGCATCAGGAGGAAGAGGTCTATATTCTATCTCCCTTCCCTGTTTATTAAGTATAATATTTCCTATTCCAACTGGTGACCCAAGACTAATAAATTTTCTTCTTCTGTCAACGACATGCTTCCAACTATGTTCAATACCCTTGCTTAATCTCGTATTTCTTTCTATTTTGGTAGCAGCAACTACCTCAAGACGTTGTTCTTGAGTTGGATTCTCTCCTCTAAGTTCCCAAGTATAAGCTGTTACTTCACGTTGATCATAGGCAGCAAGTGTTTCAGCAAGTAAATTTGGATCTCTGACATATCGTTTTAAGGATACCAGTGGAGGAAACCCTTTCAAATCAGCCATCGTTTTAATAGAAATATACGGACATGCTGGTGTTGCCTCTTCTTCTTGGATAGGCAAGTCAGAGGGTTCGGTTGGGTGTCCGTCCGATAGTCTTTCAGGCCTTCTTCGTACTATTCTTTTAAAAAGTGTTCCCGCTATCGTCCTAGACGTATTTATTGGCCTCATTGCGACATCCATGTCAGTTTCAAGATGACCATGCGTGTCATCTGCTCTAAGTCGTCTCTGCCCAAAGCTTTGTTGCCTCCTTTGACGGGGAATTCCCCCTTCAGGCTCAAATCGCCGAGCAAAAGCAGCAACCATTGGCATATTCCCTGCTTTATCTCTCCATTCTTTTAACATACACGAGGATTATACCTCATCCTGTGGTATTGAGTATCTTGTGTGCATAAAATTTGAACATGTTATGCTTCTGGTCTAATGTATAGTTACCAATATTCGTCCTAAGAATATCTCCGGCGATTGCGCCGCAGCCAAGTTCTTGACCCATTTGATGTGCCAATTCCCGAACGTAAGTGCCGCTTGAACAGGTAATATGAAATGTGGCTGTTAGTAATTTTCCTTTTCTATTTTCTTCATTACCAAAAACTTGTTCCCACCGTTTCAAAATTTTTTCTTGTCTGAAATCACCATGTATATGGGGAATTGCTTGTTCTATTTTCAGTTTTATTTCCTTCAATGTAACCTCGCCTATTGCAATATTCTGGAATTCATAAATTTCGATTTGATGTTTTGGAATAGTTATTTCAGCAAGTTTGTTATTTTTTGCCCACCAGAAAAGTGGTTTTCCATCAACAGGTTTTGAAGAATACGGCGGATAAAATTGCCATTGTTTCCCAATATGATTCTCGACAAAAGTATTGACAAATATATTTACATTTTTGGATACAAGTTTGATTTCCGACTCTTCTGCGTAGCCAAGCAGGTCATAGGTATCAGTTTGTAGTCCGAACATCACTTCAAATTCATAGGTTTTCGGAAGTGCAAGGTACTGGTCTCGTTTTTTTCCTTCCTCTCCAACAAGGAGCAAGAGAAGTCCATGTGCCATGGGATCAAGTCTTCCTGCATAGGTGATTTTCTCGCTGTCAAGCTCAGAATTTATTTGCTTTAATTGGTTTATTACTTCCAAAGGTGTTTGTCCAATCTCTTTATAAGCAAGAATGAGGTGTTGCATATTATTTTTTTATTCCGTTAACAGGCAGTTCGAGAGTAAAGGTTGAGCCATCGTCTGGCTTACTCTGAAGATGAATCCTTCCATGATGTGCTTTAACAATCTGGTACGTGATATAGAGCCCGACACCAAGTCCTTCGTAATTTTTTGACGAGACAGCGCGTTCGAAAAGATTATAGATCCTTTTTTGTTGCTCAAGCGGTATCCCGATTCCATGATCACTGACGACAATTTTTGCATCATCAATACCAGCTGTTACTTCTATACTAATTAGTTTGTTATTGCCGTATTTTATTGCATTTGTGATAAGGTTGGTAACTGCTTGTTCAATGCGCAGTTTGTCACACACGATAATAATAGGTTTTTTTACATTTACTTGCATGAGATCTTTCTTTGGAAGTCTTGTTGCTAGTCGTTCAGCTACCGTTTTTACGATCTCTGAAATATTTGTTTTTTCCATTTCAAGATCTATCCTGCCTGTCGTTATTAATGATAAGTCGAGCAGATCGTTGACCATCCGTGAGAGGCGTTTGCTTTGCTGTTCTGTATCCTCAAGCATTTTCAGCAGTGTTGCAACAGAAAAATTGGCAAGTGAGACGTTACGGATATTATGGATTGCTGTCTGTACTTGTAGGAGCATTGATGTTACCGGGGTTTTTAGTTCATGCGATGCGATTGCAAGAAATTGATCTCTCGCTTTAATTTCATTTTGTGCGTCCCCATAGTCTTTCTCAAGGGTTTCTATAGCATGATGCGATTGTCTGAGACGTCTTTGATAATCAGTAATTTTATCTTGCTGTTTCGCATAATGAATAACATAACTGATAAATATCCCGACAAACAAGAAAACGCATAACTGGATAAAAAATGCTATATTTGAGATTAAAAGCGGATGAACTATTGGGTAGAAGAGCATAAGGGTTATAACGCTTATGCTAATAATGGTTGTGATAAATCCTAAAACAAGTCCCGCTTCAAGAGCGCAAAATGCAATGATGGGCAAGAAAATGAGAAACGGACTAAAAAACGGAATATATATTACCGCAATTTCAGCAACAAGGATGGTAAGACTGAGTAGTCCAAAATAAACAAAGAAACGCATATAAAAACGCTACTGTATAGCATAAAGCCTGAATGCAAGAGATATGAAAGAAAATGGAAAGAGCAAACAGAAAATAGTTTATCTCCTAAAGAAATTAAAGAATTTTTGAATTCCGGATTGATTTTTCTGATGTTGTATTAAAAGTTTTTCTATTTCAGGAATTACTTTATCTGTTGCTTCTTCTCCTTCTTTGATAATTTGTAGTGCTTTTTCATTATCAAAGAGAGCGTTCCAGCCAATAAATCCAATGCGGAATTTATTTCTTGGCGCGATGATCACGTCTGCATCTTTAACCGTGTAGTTTGCCAAATTATGCCGGAGTATATTTACCGCATGCATTGGTATTCTTACAAGAGATGGAAGTTCTGTTAGGGGATTTTCTACATAGACCTGATCGAGATTAACAGCAATCGTGATATCAGCGCCCATTTTAGATGCGACGCTCACTGGAACGGGGTTTGACAGTCCCCCATCACCAAGCAATTTGTCCAGATGCACAATAGGCTGATAAACAGCAGGTACTGCGATGCTCGCCCTGATGGCTTTGGTTAAATTTCCTGAAGTAAAAATAACTTGCTCGGCTGTATTAAAATCTGTAGCAACTACAGCAAGTGGAATTTTGAGTTCATGAAATTGTGCATTGCCAAGTATTTCAGAAAGAAAAGTTTCCGTTTTTTTACCTTTGATGATGCCACCTTTTATCGTAAAATCAAAAAGTCCCATGCCTTGTTTTCTGGTAAATGCGAGGATTAATTCTTCGAGTTTTTTACTGCTCTGATACCTAGCATAATGCGCGCCGATGACTGAACCAATACTCGCTGCCGCTATATAATCCACGTGAATTTGATGTTTCTCGAGTGATTTGAGTACGCCGATATGAGCAAGTCCCTTTCCACCACCACTTCCTAGTGCCAGTCCGATTTTGGGAAATTTATTTGCCATATTTGTATTATACTCTTGCATGCAAGAAAAAGTTTGTTTTCCGTGACAAGGTAGCAGAGATTTTATGTAGACAAAGTTTTTAAAGACTAAGCTCCGAAGTATTGCGTTAATAACCCATAGTTTGATTGCCAGTTATTCATTTGCTATACTTATTTTTTCAAAATATAACTATGGCTTTGACTGAATTAAGAGAACGACAACCAGTCACGGAAGTAACATTTCGTCCGGCAACTGGTATGGATGTGCAAGAAATATATAAGCTTGCCTTTAATAGGATGTATGACGTATCACTTCCGGCATACAGGGCTGATTGCGGGGTTCTCTGGCGTAGATTCGTAGACGATCATATAACAGAAAAGAGAAGAATTCGTAAATATGTAAAAGGTGCGAAAAGCAACCCCGATCAATATTATGCGACAGTTGCTACAACACCCAATCGACAACCTGATGCAAAAAGACCCGAAAAAGTTGTTGGTGTTTTACTTGCTGAAAGAGATATAGATTCTAATATTTGTGAAATTTCAGATCTACTGGTAGATGAAAGTTTTGAACGACAAGGAATAGCAAGCAGACTGGAGAGTGATTATGTAAGAGGATGGGTAAATTCCCACGGTGCAGAAAGTCGAGTAGAAATTGCCAATGCTCGAAATACCTTTTCAGTGTGTACTTTTTTTGAAAATAGAGGTTACCGTCAATATTCAGAGCCGCGCTGGCTATATCCTAGAGGTGAAAATTACAGTGTTGTGGAGCATGTCCTTTTTTCCTTACAGCCTCCCTTAAGACCAACTTGGCATGAGTCAGCCATAAATCAAAGAGATGCAGATGATTCATTTAAGAGAGGACAACTTGGATTAGGTGGCTTTCGAGAAAATTTTTTAGTAAATAGAGCAAATGTTCTCCGTAGCGGAGGTAACAAACCTCATGTTCGAGAAATTGAATCAGCTTGTTACGATCTTTTAGCAATGTCTGATACTCAGCTAGAAGAGAGTGGATTCTCACCTGTATTTTTGCAAAATGAGTTTATAGGATTAAGAGATAATACTTTGCCAGAAGATGAATTTGTAAGAGAATTATTGACACAAAGAGCGGCTTCGTTTTCCGCAGTGAGAGCTGCCACAGAGAGGGTGGGAAATTTAAAAGGAATAGGGCGTGCTAGTGGTTTACTTAATTTACCTGCTGTATTAATTAATGTTGATAATCCAGAATCGCTTCAAAGATTGGGAGTTTCTTCTCAAACAATCACTGCAGCCCTAACAGAAGCTCCTCTATGGAAAGCTTCTGAGCATATGTTTCTTTTTTCCCACACTGATAAAGCACATGATTATAGAAGATATGCTATTCAAACAAGTAAAGAGCTTGGAATATCTTTAGATGAATTTTTATTTAGACAGCAAACACATGAAGGAATTCATCCACTGATTGATTATATAACCGAATATTGGTTTGGTGAATATGCAACATGGCTTAATGAAGGGTTTTGTGAATTTTTCGCTGGGTTTGAAGAAAGAGCTAAATATATGATAAGGAATAGAAGTAAATCCGGATCAATAACAGTAGAGGATGTTATGACAACAACAGATAACAATCTTCGTCGTGGAGGAGGTTACTTCTTGATAAAATCGATTGAACAAATACTAAATTTGTCAGATGAACCAGTAGTTTCAGGTGGAATCGGCTGGTTTATCAATACTGTTTCAGATTATAAAGTAAAAGGCGATACTCTCAATGAAAAGGTTAAATCTGCTTTTGTATATATGGGAATGACTTCAGAAGTAGAATCCGTTTTCCAAGAACAAATTCAAGGTTTATGACAAACACAAATGAATCTGATTTATTAAATGTAAATGTTAAATTACTTTCTTTTCTCTCAACTTATAATAACTCATCTTCGTACTCCCATATTTTCTCAATAGTTTTTTAGAAACCAAAGATGACAATAAAGCATGTGCTTGTTGTCTGGTTACTGAAAAGGCTTTTTCGAGGTCGGATGATTTAATTGCTTTTTTATTTATTACAATCTGGAGCACTTCTTCTTCTCTCGGTGTCACGAGTACCCTTTTTTCGCCTTCCAGATGATCGAGGTGATGACGTCTCAGCTCATTAATTCTTCCGATTGCGCCTTGTAAAGATGTTGCTATTCCTTCAAGAAAATATTCAATCCATGACGTTTTGTCGCCAGTATCCGCACTATGGAGGACATCTGAATATAGATGCCTGTCGATGTCATAATAATCATCAATAACGAAATATTTAGAAACTTCATAGCCTTCCTGAAGAAGAAAATATGTCGTGAGAATACGTCCGAGTCTTCCATTTCCGTCGAAAAATGGATGAATGTAGGCAAATTGATGATGAAAAATTGCTGCTTTGATAAGCGGATGCATTTCTTTTTCTTCAGCTAGCCAATCATATAGTTCCTTTAATGCTTTTTTAATTTCTTCAGCAGAGTGATAGGGAGGGTTATGCTTCACAACAATTTCAACTTCAGTTCTATGTCCTACAAAAACAGGTCCGTTTCTGACTTTGCCAAGACTATCCAATTCGATTCCTTTCATAAGTATCTTATGCAGTTTTTCAGTGAGCTCGACAGTAATTGGTGTTTGCTCTCGAGCAAAACCCGGCAGTTTTGTAATAATCTCAAAGTAATTTTTTACTTCTTTCTCTGATTTTGTCGTCGGTACTTGATCCCCCAACACGACATTCGTCACATCTTGCGGAGAGAGCGGATTTCCTTCTATACTTGTGGAATAGTGAGTTGCGAGGATTTGGTTTTCCTGCGAGAGCCGCAAAGAAAGCGAAGGAATAAGCTTTTCTGATTGCAATTTTCCATACAATCTTTCAATACTTGCTAATATGTTTAAAATTCTAAAATTGAGGGTAAATTGTGGTTTAAACATAGAAGTATTATAGCACAGTAATCAATAATTGTCAAGTTATTTGTAAAGTTTATTGTAAATGTTCCTTTTTTCGCTCGGCAATAAATAATTCCTACCTGCATTGCAGGCAGGTCCGTTGCAAAGATGCAACCGAAAAATTTTCATGCCTCGCTTTTATAAACTATACTTTCGGATTCTTTTTCCTTTTCTCGATTTTTCTCAGAGAATACATAATCCGGTGATCTAAATTAATATTTTTAATCCGTGCAAAGCGAATAACTGCCAACAAGATATCTCCAAGCTCTTGTTGATAAGTCTCATCTTGCTGGGCTTTAATATTGGAAGGCTTTCGACCGTGTTTGGCAAGATAAGCACGTGCCATCTCGCCTATTTCTTCAACCATGCTTAAAATTAAAATTGATCCGAATTCTTCACTATTTTTAAGATCGCTATCAATCTCATCCAATTTTTTAAAATATTTCCCAAAGGGTGAAATTTGTTTTCGTGCCATATATGTAAGAAAGTCTACTCTATCTTGCTATGTCTGTCAATTCTCCACATAGAAATTTTTTTATGAACACTATATAATTAACATTAACGCGATATGAAAACATCAATTAGTTTGTTATATAGCGATCTTCTCCCCCACCGGAAAAAGCTTTTTCATAAAGTGGTTACCAGCAAGATGTTTGCCAAAAAATCCCCTGAAGCCGTTTTTGCTGATTTGAAAGCATTCGGATTGGATGGTTTTGAATTACTGTTGCCGTCATTTTTGAAAATTAACGATGAAGATCTCCTTTCAATAAAAAAGCTTTCGCAAAAATACCACCTTCCTGTCTTGAGTGTCCATCAAACGTTACGTTTTTTGACGACAACCAAACTCAAAGAAATTGAACGTTTTTTTGAAATTGCTGAGAAATTACAAGCAAAAGTGATTGTTTTGCACATAAGTTGTGCAGGTAGACAAATTTTTAATAATAAATATGTGCATGAATTACATCAACTTGAGAAAAAATATAAGATAAAAGCGGCTTTTGAGAATAACGAAAAGTATGCCGCATCATATCTGCAACCGCATCGGTGGCATGAAACAAAATTTTCAGATCTTATTAATAAAATGGATTTTCATATAACACTTGATACTGTTCATCTGGCACATTCAGGCGGAGATATTGTACAGTTTTATAAAAAAAACAAATCTCGTATTATGAATGTTCATTTGAGTGATTATCGCTATCATCCCCTTAATGCTAGTCTTCGTCCTATGCGGTATAAACACATGCCTTTGGGTGATGGAGAATTACCAATTGAAGATTTTGTCGCCTTACTCAAAAGAGAAGAATATAATGGCTTACTGACGCTTGAATTGCATTCTGGACTTGACGGAGTTGAACAAAGCATGGGAATGATTAAAAAATATAGGAAGTAAAAAAATTGATGTATTGATTTTTTTGATTGAAAGGTATAATACTATTCTTGGCGTGGTAGAAAAATGGACACCATCTCCTGTGAGCGAGGAGACATCCGTAAATACAGCCACTTTAATCGTGGAATTGGTTTTATTGGCAAAAGAAGGTAAAAGGATGGCTCCAAGACGGGGACATATTGGTGTACATAGAGGAGCTACTACAACTCATCATACAGCAAGAGCTGCGGAACAACGATCAAAACATAATCAAAGATAAACTATTTGCTATTTAACTCATAATTTGCTACTATACTATTATAGGTTTTAATTAAAGAGCCGCGGAAAGCGGTTTTTTTACGGAAAATTTCATATGAATATTCGAAATGTTGGTATCATAGCGCACGTTGACCATGGCAAGACAACTCTTGTCGATGCTTTGTTGCGGCAATCAAAGACTAAGCTTAACAAAGAAGTTGCTGATTCAGATCTTATCATGGATAGTAATGATTTGGAGCGAGAGCGTGGCATTACCATTTTTTCCAAAAATGCATCAGTTAAATGGAATGAAACAAAAATTAATATCATTGACACACCAGGACACGCTGACTTCGGTGGCGAAGTAGAGCGCGTTTTGACGATGGCTGATGGTTGTTTGCTTCTGATTGATGCCAAAGAAGGTCCAATGCCTCAAACTCGTTTCGTTTTGAAAAAAGCCCTTGAGAAGAAGTTAAAAATTATTGTCGTTGTGAACAAAATCGATAAATCTGATGCTCGTATCAATCATGTGCTGGATAAAACGCTTGATCTCTTTATCGAACTTGGCGCTGATGATGACACTGCTGATTTTCCTGTTATTTACGCGTCTGCGAAAGAGGGCAAAGCAGGATTGGAGCCTGATCTTTCAAAAATGTCGGATATCTCTCCTATTTTTGACGCGATTTTGCAATATATTCCGGAGCATTCAGGTGATAGTACAAAACCATTGCAAATGCTTGTAACGACGCTTGCTCGTGATGATTATAAAGGACGCATCGCAATCGGTAGAGTTTACAATGGTTCAATAAAACAGAATCAGGATGTGGCACAAATTACCAGAAATGGTGAAATAAAGAAATTCCGTCTGACATCGCTTATGACCTTTGAAGGATTAGCTCGTGTTGATGCAACGGAAGTATCAGCCGGTGATATCATTGCTATTTCAGGGATTCCGGATATTGCAATTGGTGAAACCATTGCCGATTCCACTGATCCGATCGCGCTTCCGCTTCTTGCTATCGAAGAGCCGACCGTTAAGATGACATTTAGTGTCAATGACTCCCCTTTTGCCGGACAAGAAGGAGAATTTAAGACTTCCCGTCAGATCCGAGAGCGGCTTATGAAAGAGCTTGAGACAGATATGGCGCTACGCGTTGAAGATACAACGGATGGAAAATGGAACGTCTCAGGACGGGGTGAGTTACATTTGGCAATTCTTATTGAACGCATGCGTCGCGAAGGATATGAGTTTCAAGTCTCTCGCCCGCAGGTTATTCTTAAAGAAGAAAACGGCAAGAAACTTGCACCGTTTGAACGGGTTTTTCTTGAAGCACCGCAGGATTTTTCTGGAATTATTATGCAGAAAATGGGCGCACGAAAATCAGTACTTGAAGATATGACAACCGATGATAATGGCATTGTTTATTTTGTCTTTGTCATTCCTACGAGTGCACTTTTTGGCTACCGGAGTGAGTTTATAACCGATACTCGTGGATTGGGAATTATCAATACCAACTTTGATCGGTTTGATGTTGATAGTGGTGAGCCAATCAAACGTGAACATGGCTCACTTGTTGCGAGTGAAATGGGACAATCCAATCTGTATGGGTTGACCAATATTCAGGATCGCGGGACACTTTTTATCGGTCCTGGAATTAATGTCTACAAAGGACAAGTAGTTGGTGAAAATTCACGCTCAGATGATTTGCATGTGAATGTAACCAAAGCCAAGCAACTCTCCAACATGCGCTCCAAAGGTGATGGTTCTATGGAACATTTTAATGTCCCTCATATTATGGATCTTGAGGATGCGTTGGAATTTGTCGCAGATGATGAGCTCGTGGAAGTAACGCCAAAGAATGTCAGAATTAGAAAAAAGATTTTGGATGAAGTTTTAGCCCGCAAAATGAAGTCACAAGGGTTACTTTAATCACTAAAAACAACTTTTTCTACTTGCTTCTTTTTTAGCTTTTTTTGAACAAATATATTGGAGCTACTGCTGGTGCCGTTAAAAACCGTTTTAGTACCAACATCCCCTCCCTTTTTTTGTTCGTAAGTTCCTTCTTTATCGCCTGTTTCTGTGTAAGAAGAAAATATGTTTTCTTCGCGCTCAACATTTCTCATGAGTATATTATAGCGTATTTGAGAATTTATATCAGTAAGAATTGCAGAGATTTATTTATCCGAACATAATTCTTTCAGTGGACAATCATCACATTTGTGAGGGCGTGCTGGACAATATTCCCGACCAAAATAAGTAAGATAATGACCAAAATATCTCCACTGATCTTTGGGAACAATTTTCATCAAATCTTGTTCTATTTTTACGGGATCTTTTTGGTCAGTAAGTCCGAGTTTATTTGTAAGTCTGATGACATGTGTATCAACGACAATGCCTTCCGATTTGCCAAATGCGTCGCCAAGGACGACATTGGCTGTTTTTCTCGCGACACCCGGCAGTGCATCAAGTTCCTCCATCGTTTGCGGCACTTCTCCATGATATTTCTCCATAATCATCTGCGCTGCTGCCTTTATATTTTTGGATTTATTACCATGAAAATTAACCTTTTTTACCATCTCATCAATTTCTTCAACCGGCGCATCGGCAAAAGCTTTGATTGTTTTATATTTTTGGAACAGTGCGGGGGTTACGGTATTTACCAGTTTATCTGTTGCTTGCGCTGAAAGAATCGTTGCAACCAGCAGTTGCCAGGGAGTTTGGTGAATAAGAGCGGATTTGGGATGTGGGTACAATTGGGAAAGTCTTTTTATAATTTCTTTAACTTTATCTTCACGTGTCATATATTCATTATAGAAAGAATTTTCATACTTGCAATAGCTGAATGTCTCTTGTATAGTTAATAATTATGATTCTGGATGATCCACAAGACGACATTATAGAAGGAGAAATTACTTCAGATGAAAGTGATAACGAAAGCCTTGATGTTCCTGTAACGGGTGATGATCAAGCAAGTGCAATGCTCAACCTGGAAGAGCTGATCAAGAATCACATAGAATCAATTGATAAACTCAAACTCGAGATAAAGGCCCAGCGGGAGATGCTTGAAGATTCATTCAACAATAATCCTACCTATCATGAACATGACGAACGGGTTAAAGAAGTGACGAAAGCAAAAAATTCCGTCCGTCAGGAAATTGCCAAACAGCCATCTGTCGCGACACTTAATCAAAAAGTAAAAGATCTCCGTTTTGATATGAACGAGAAGAGTAAAACGCTTTCTGATCTCCTGCAGGATTATCATGAGCAAACCGGAGCAAGTTCCATTGAAACAAGAGATGGGAAAGTTCTTGAGATTGTGAGTACCGCGAAGTTAGTAAGAAGAACCTCATAGAGAGAATATTTTTATTTCTCTTTTTTAAACTGCCTCTTATGTATGATGTCAGTCAAAAGTTTATCGAGTAAAATTTTGTCCTTTCTTCCCTATTTTATTGTTTTCGTTTTTTCTCTTTATCAACCTGCAGATCCTGATCTCGGATGGCATTTAAAATATGGAGAGTATTTTTGGCAGCACGGATCAGTGCTTCGAGACAATACTTTTTCAACCATGATGCCAAATTTTCATTGGGCAAATACTTCTTGGCTGACTGATATTATTTCCTACACGACCTTTCATCTCGGTGGATTTTTTGGTTTATCACTTCTGAGCGCTCTTGTTGTTATGTGCACATTTTATTTTTTTACTAAAGCGGCAAAATTTTCATTATGGGAACAAACACTTGTTTTTCCATTTATTCTTTATCTTGAATCTCCAGTGAACGCCGTATCTTTCCGGGGACAACAGGTGGTTCTTCTTTTGATTGGCGCAGTGTTTTATCTCATCAGTCGTTATGAAAAGAAGCCAAAATTTTTACTGCTGACAATCCCGATTTTTTGGGTTATGTCAGCAATTGATGGTGAATTTCTTCTTGGATATGTATTGTTTGCTTTATGGATTGTTCTCTATCTTGGCAAAAAAATTTTCTTGGAAAATAGTTTTAATTTTAAGACTTTAGGAAATTTTTTTATCTCTGAGCTTAAGGAAATAAAATATCTCTTGTTTCTCTTGATCGGGATTTTTGTGATAACGCTTATCAATCCATTTGAATTTGGCATTTATCTTGATGCATTAAGCCATATCGGCAATCCACTTTTGAAAGATATCAGCGAATATTTACCTTTTACTCTTTATTCACAAGAATGGTGGAATGAGCTTTTTGTGGGGATTGTACTGGTTTTTGGATTATTTATCTTTTTTGTCAGTGAGACCTTTTGGGAAGAATTTCCATTCATTGGCGGTGGATTATTGCTCTTTGTTTTATCGTTGGAAATAAGCCGCTATGCGTGGCCTGATTATTATTTACTTTTTCCACTCTTTGGTAAGAGTGCAGCTTTTCTTAAGCCGGATGGGAAGAAAGCAATAAAAATTTCCTCAACTATTTTATTAACTATCATTTTTTGCTTAGGGATATGGTTGCGATATCCGTTAACCAAGTTTACTAGTTTTAATTGGAATGACTATTGTCAAATGCAAGTTCTTCCCTGCTCGTCTGCTTCAGCAGAATTTCTAATCTCTCATCATATGAATCATAACCTTTATTCTCTTTATGGTTGGGGTGGCTGGCTCATATGGAATTATCCGCAGATTAAGCCAACGATTGATGGACGGATGCATTTGTGGGTGCAAAACGGCTACAGCGGATTTGCCGATTATTATGCCATTGAGCAGAACTTCAAGGATATTGATAAAACGAAATATGATATTGCTTATATGTCACCTGATAAACCTGTTTATAAAAGACTTGTACAGCTAACAAGAGAAGGAAAATGGCGGGAAGTTTATCAAGATCAGTACGCCGTGATATTTGTGAGAAACCGATAATTGTTTAGAGAAATTAATTTTTGTTGTTGCTTTATGCAAAACACTATGATATGCTTTTTTTATGAAGCTGAATAATGTTGTTATTTGTTGTTGCACAGTTCCTGTCTAGTGGGGTTGTGCTTTTTGTTTTTTATAGCCCCGCTCGGCGGGGTTTTTTATTGGAAAAAATTATGAAATACGCGAATAATATTCTTGATCTTGTGGGACATACACCATTGGTCAAAATTAATAAATTAAATCCAAACCCGCAGGTAACTATTTTAGCAAAACTGGAATATTTGAATCCTGGCGGAAGCGTCAAAGATCGTGCAGCAAAAGCAATGCTGGAAGGCGCTGAAAAGAAAGGTAAACTCAAAAAGGGTGATTATATCGTAGAAGCAACAAGCGGAAACACTGGTATAGCACTTGCAATGGCAGCAGCGATTAAAGGATATAAGACGATTTTTACCCAGCCTGACCTGATGAGTGAAAAGAAGGCTATACTTCTACGAGCGTTAGGTGCAGAAGTGATCCGATGCGAGACGCGGGTTCCGATTGATGACCCACGAAGCTATAAAGCGACAGCAAAACGTATTGGTCTTGAAAAAAAAGCTTTTCGACCTGATCAGTATAGTAATCTTGATAACCCTCGAGCGCATTATGAAACAACAGGTCCTGAAATTTGGGAAGATACTGATGGTAAGGTGGATTATATTGTTATTGGGTTAGGAACAGGTGGGACGGGAACTGGAACGGTGCAATTTTTAAAAGAGAAAAATAAAAAGATCAAATTCGTTTCACCTGATCCGATTGGATCTATTTATAGCGGTGGTGAACCAGGGGCATTTTTTGTAGAAGGTATTGGTCATGTTTTTTTTCCTGAAAACGTTCATCCTGAAATGGTTGATGAATTTGTTCGGCTTGAAAGTAAAGAAGCAATCCATATGGCACAACTGCTTGCCAAAAAAGAAGGAATTTTGGCAGGGCCAACGTCGGGTGCAGCACTTTATGCAGCAGTAGAAACTGCCAAGAAATTGAAAAAACCTGCAACCATTGTTGCTCTCTTTCCTGATTCGGGTGAGCGGTATACAGATTATTTATATGAAGAAGACTTTGAAATGCCATCGGTATCCAAACATGAGACAAAAAAGAGTTTTGTAACAGAAGTGCTTCATAGTAAGACGAACGAATTCAATCATAGAGGTGAATTAGTTTCCCCTATTCATAGATCTTCTACTTACACATTTAAGAACGTTGATGAGGTTGCAACAATATTTAGGGGTGATAATAAAGAAAAAAGTAACAGGAGTAAATATCTCTATGCACGGGGCAATCATCCCAATCAACGGGAGATTGAAGTACTCATGGCAAAACTTGAGAAAGGAGCTGATGCTCTTGCGTTTTCTTCAGGGATGGCTGCAATTACGGCTCTTGTTCAAACCGTTCTTTCACAAGGTGATGAGGTTATCGCTTCAAATGTTGTATATGGAGAAACGTTCCGACTGTATGGTGAACTAGCTCCTCGATGGGGAATAAAAACAACTTTTGTTGATGTGACAGATATAAAAGCAATTGAAAAAGCAATAACGAAAAAGACAAAACTATTGCATATTGAAACACCAACAAATCCTCTGCTTACGATTGCGGATATTGAACAAATTGCGTTACTGACAAAAAAACATAATATCCTTTTTGTTGTTGATAATACTTTTGCAACGCCTTATTTACAACAACCGTTACAACTAGGTGCTGATGTAGTCGTCGCTTCAACGACAAAATATCTTTCCGGTCATGCTGACGCTTTGGGTGGAATTGTTGTAGCAAAAGATCAGGAATTGATTTTGGATATCTGGTGGACGCTTTTTGTGACAGGCGCCGTGATTGATCCACAGGCGGCTTGGCTGATTCAACGAGGCTTAAAAACTTTACCTCTTCGTATGGAAAAACATTGCGCCAATGCATTGGCAGTTGCAAAATATCTCGCAAAACATCCCAAAGTAAAAAAAGTGCACTACCCTGGTTTATTAATGCATCCCCAGCATGAACTTGCTCGGAGACAAATGAACGGTTTTGGCGGGGTGCTTTCGTTTGAGCTAGACGGTGATCTTGAACAAGGGAAAAAATTTGTTAATAAGCTTAAACTTTTTTCAATTTCCGTGAGTCTTGGTGCGCTTGAAAGTCTGGTAAATCATCCGGCAAGTATGACACACAGTATGATTCCTCAAAAGACTCGTTTACAATCAGGTTTGTCAGATGGACTGATCAGATTCTCTCTTGGCATTGAAGATATTTCTGATATATTAGCTGATATAGATGAGGCTTTCGCAAAAATATGATAAAACATAAAATTAAAGACAGCAAACTTGCAAAAGAAGGCAAACTTAAACTCGAATGGGCAGAGAGTCATATGCCAGTTCTGATGAAAATCCGCGAAGAATTTAAGAAGACCAAACCGTTTAAGAATTGGAAGATTGCTACTTGTCTCCATATTACCAAGGAATCAGGAGTACTTGTTCGTACTCTTGCGGCGGGCGGTGCGATTGTTTCAATAGCAGGATGCAATCCTCTTTCAACACAAGATGATATTGCAGCCGCGTTGGCGGACGATGGATATTATGTGTATGGGTGGCGTGGTATAGATAATGAATCATATTATAAAAATATTAACCTTGCGCTTGATATTAAGCCAGATATTACAATTGACGATGCGGGCGATCTTTTTTCGACAGTACACACAACCAGACGCGAATTGCTTACAAATATCAAAGGTGGCTGTGAAGAGACAACAAGCGGCATTCATCGTCTTTATGCAATGGAAAAAGAAGGGGTTTTGGAATATCCCATGATTGCTGTTAATGACGCGCGAACAAAGCATTTGTTTGACAATCGTTATGGCACGGGACAATCTGCCTTTGATGGAATTCTTCGTGCGACCAATGTGCTTATAGCAGGATCAGTTGTCGTAGTTGTTGGCTACGGCTGGTGTGGAAGAGGTGTGGCAGCAAGAGCTCGTGGACTTGGTGCATTAGTTGTCGTTACTGAAGTAGACTCAGTTGCGGCTCTTGAAGCGCGAATGGATGGGTTTCAAGTGATGCCTATTGACCAGGCAAGTAAAATTGGTGATATTTTTGTGACCGTTACCGGCAATAAGCACGTGATTGTCGGTAAGCATTTTGAATCAATGAAGGATGGCGCAGTTCTTTCAAATGCGGGACATTTTAATATAGAAATTGATACTGTAGCTCTTGAAAAATTGAGTAAAAAGAAAAGAACATTGCGACCAAATTGCGTCGAATATACTATGACGAACGGTCACCGATTATATTTACTTGGTGAAGGAAGATTGATTAATTTAACAGCCGCTGAAGGTCATCCTTCTGAAGTCATGGATATGAGTTTTTCAACACAAGCGCTTTCAGCGGAGTATATTCGTAATCACTATAAGGAAATGTCTCCACGGGTCTATAATACTACCCCAAACCAAGACCAACGAATTGCTTCATTAAAATTACAAAGTTTGGGAGTGGAAATTGATACATTAACTGTTGAACAAAAGCGGTACCTCTCCAGTTGGAAAGAAGGAACACAGTAAAATATTCTGAAGATCTGTTCTAAGATTTATCGCAAGCATGAGACAAGGTATAAAATTTTTATTTAGCCGATTGCAGTGCTGCATCAATTCGTGAATTAAAGTCACTGTATGGCAATCCTCCCTGGATCGGGACACCATTGAGAAAGAAGGTTGGGGTCGCATTGACGCCGACTGCATAACCATCATTGATATCTTGTTGGATTTTGTTGGCATATTTTTTGCCATTCACGTCCGCAGTAAATTTATTCATATCAAGATGCAATGCTTTTGCGTATTGGGTAAAGTATTGCATGGGATTTGTTGATTCACCCCAAGTATTCTGATTTTCATATAACAAATTATACATATCAAAGAATTTTCCTTGTGCTCCTGCTGCTTCTGCCGTTTCTGCTGCTGCTTGAGCGTTCTGATGTTGGGGTAATGGGAAATTGCGGAAGACGAAATTAATTTTGCCATTATAGGTTTGCAGAAGTTGCGTGACGATCGGATATTCGGCTCCACATGCAGGACACTGGAAATCGCCAAATTCGACAAGGGTAACTTTGGAATGTGCATTTATTTCATGACTGTCTTTGTGCATCAGAGCACTGGTGTTGGAGATAGGTTTTGTACTTTGTGCTGATGAAGAGGTTCCACCAAATAACATTGCGGCGCCGACGACCAAGACAATGGTGATGACACTAATACCGGCAATAAGTTTTACTTCAGTAGACATAGATTTTATTTTTTCCCTTGTAATTTAGCATATAATATCATAAGTATTGTAATAAGTGCAAAGGATAACATCGATCCGAGAGGAATAGTGACAAATCCAAAAAGCACAAGGGGTTGATCAATACAAGAAACACCTATGGTGCAGGGTGCGACTGTTTCGGGCAGAATTTTCCAGATGAGAAGATTCTGGTAAAGTCCAATCAAAAAACCGATGATACTAAACGGCAGGACATAATATGGTAGCTCCGTATGCTTTCTCATAACATTCACGGCACTGATGATAACTAGCGGATACATAAAAATACGCTGCCACCAACAAAGGACACAGGGAGTAAATTTAAGTATTTCGCTGAAAAAAAGACTGGCAAGGGCTGAAATAAGGGCTATAAGGAAAACAATATAAGGGAAATACTGAGTGAGTTGTTTCATTTTCATGATAATTATTATAGCATAGCTATTTAATTCTCAGTTGTGTTTTCGCCTTTTGTTTTTTAACTTTTTGCGTGACACGCAACAATTTAAAAACATTCATAACCCCACTGATAAATCCAATGCTGACGCCAAGAAGAAGAAACAGCGGCGCTGTGTGAAAAAATTTGTCAAGGAAATACCCTAAGACAAGAAGGGTAATTACCGGTGAGACAAGAAGAATCGCTGTACTCATGGCGACAATAATAAATGTTTTCTGATTTTTTTGCTCCGATTGCTCTTTGGCTTCCATTCTTTAGTTATAACAAAAATTTGCTCTCTTGACACAACAAAAAATCTTGTGTTATGATTCTTCTCAATCCTGCTCGATTGTTCAATAAACTTTATGAAAAATCTAGCAGGCAATTTTTTTTCACCCCTTTCTCTTCCAATATCTTTTTCTACACTATGGATGACTGACTACTCAACCCCTAATTACTCAGCACAAAATAATTCTTCTCAACAAAACGGCACAGCAAAAGCCAAAAGATTCAAACGATTCTTTAGAAAATCTCCTCTGTTCCCTATTGGTATTGCCATTGTTATTATTGTCGCGATCGTTGTTGTTTTTGCAAGAAACGCTCTAACAAATCAACCTCAGACAAATACACTTGGCGCAAATACTGCATCAACAAAACCTGTCAACGTTGCCAAACCACTTGCGACAGAAACATTGAATAAAAATTTTAATTTTCCGCTGCGGGATAGCACTGGTAAAGAGGTCAGCCAAATACAGTATGAAATCCAGAGTGCTGAGCTTGATAATCAAATCGTTGTCCAGGGACAAATCGCAACTGCTGTAGCAGGACGAGAGTTTTTGGTGTTGAATTTGAAAATTACCAATAATTACAATAAGGCTGTACAGCTTAGTACCCGTGATTATGTCCGGCTCATCGTTGATAATTCAAGTGACCGGTTGGCAGCTGACATTCACAATGATCCTGTTGATGTTGAACCAATCTCAACAAAATATACCCGACTTGGTTTCCCAATTGTCTCCGATGCGAAAAGTCTGAAATTGGAAGTAGGAGAAATTACCGGAACAAAACAAACTGTCCAGGTTAACTTGAAGTAACTTATGTTTTGCAAGACTGTCATTCTGGCTTGTCCAGAATCTTAGGTACGATCCTGGATGCGCTCCTATCGGAGCTTACCAGGATGACCGATGAAATTAAAGAATTTAAGATTGTATGAGGGATTATTCTACAAAAGATATTGATAATGAGCTAATGAGTGAAATTGTTGATGCGTTAAAAAATATCAGAGGCTGGGGTAGTGTTGAGATCTTCGTACAGGACTTCAAAGTAGTACAAATCACCGAAAGAAATATCAAGAAAGCAATACATGTCAGAGATTCAGAAAAAATAGGTATTGACAAGGTGAGATAGTTTATTCTATATTGTTCTTAATTGAATCAGTAGCTGACCGCACACGGAGGCATCTGTTTCTTCACAGAAATAAATTCTATGAAGAAATAGGTGCCTTTTTTGTTGGCTTAAAGAGGCAATTGTATATGAAAAATAATCTGTCACAACGAATCAATCAACAGAAAACGGAGGTGACTTCACCTAAAGGTGCTTAGATGAAGTGATCTCCGTTTTTTTTTGGAGAAAAACGGAGTGAAGTGCTCTCGAATTCGAGAGATTCCAAAAAACGAGAGGAGGTGAAAAGAAATTATGACATTTTCAAAAAGAATGACAATCGCTATAGCAACCGCAGCTGTTTTGTTAAACGCTGTCGCGCCATTGGCTGGTGCTGATACGATTACTGTCAGTGGAAACGGTGAGGGTTCATCCACACACGTGAATGTCGACACCAACACCACAACACAGGTTAATCAGTCAAACGATGCCAATATTTCCAATCATGTTAATTCAACTGCCTCCTCAGGTGGTAACAGTTCAAATGGTAACACCGGTGGATCAAGTAATATCACGACTGGAAATGCGACAACAAATACAAGTGTCACTAATGTGGCAAATCTGAATTCGGCTAATGTAACGGATACCGGTGATAACGGTTCCACTGATGTCAATGTGACCGGAAATGAGTCAGGTTCCAAAAATATTGCAAATGTGAATAACACAAACACTGTTTTTGTGAATCAAACCAACGATGCCAATATTCATAATTCCGTTGATGGAGACGCCTCAACCGGAGGCAACCATGCATCAGGAAATACACATGGTGATACAAATGTCACAACAGGAAATGCGAATACCACGGTAAATGTTGGTAACGCAGTAAATGCGAATATAGCATCTGTCACAAATGGTGGTACTGGTAACACCAGTGTCACTATCGCTGATAACGGTAAACATAGCGCCAATGTGGTCGGCTTGGATCAATACTCATCAGTTGTATTGGGACAAGATAACGATGCACACATTGGAAATTTCGTCGACGCTGACGCAACGTCCGGAGATAATTCCGCGAATAGTAACACTCACGGAAAAACAACAGTCACAACTGGAAATGCAACAACAAACGATACAGTAGATAATGCTGCAAACTTTAATGCTGCAGATCCTGATGGTGACTATGTTACCGGAGGAGTAAGTGTTGATGTCAACACAAACGGTCGCGATTCCTGGAATTCTGTTTATGCGGATACAAATGATGTAATCGCACCAACTCAGAAAAATGATCAGGGATTCTGGAATGATGTATCGGGTGATGCAACAACGGGCATGAATAGTGCTCATGGACATAAGGGCGGTAGCTCTACAGTTACAACTCAAAATGGCTCATCAACCAATACCGTCAATAACGCCGGAAATGTAAATACTGTGGGAAGCCTCGGTAGTTACACGATTGGAACAACCTTTGACTTTAGTGGTCTATTGGGATTCCTTAACGGCTTAACTCTTTAAATAATTGTCAGGTAGTGGTGCTTTGCTAGCACTTCAGTAAAGCACCCTACTGACAAGGTTAGAAATTAAATTAGGGAACAGGGAGTAGGGATCAGGAATAGAGATAAGAAATTTAAATGTATGGAAACGCTTAAAAAATATATAGCAATTTTTGCAACGATTTGTTTATTGACAATGCAGGTGCGGCCGGAGATAATTTTTGCAGATGATACGACGCCAACTCCTGCGCCTGCTACGTCCCCCGTTCCAACAGCACCTCCGGTTCCGACGGCACCACCGGTCACAGTGACTGTGCCGCCCGTTCCAACAGCTCCTCCTGTGACAGTAACCGTACCTCCAATTCCGACGGCTCCTCCTGTTTCGCAGGATCCACAGTCAAATGGTACACCAACTCCTGTTCCGAGTTTCGACACTCCGACACCTACGCCAACACCAGATGTAGATACGACAACGCAAACTGATACGGGTACTACTTCACCATCAGACACGGGTAGCGCGTATGTCACAGCAGACAATGGCAATGTCGGTCCTACAACAATCACAACTGGAGATGCCAATAACTCAGCAACCGTTGTGACAGATGCAGATACCAATAGCGCAACAACGGATGACAACAGTTCATCGGGGGCAGTCGTAAATTCAGGCAATAGTTCGGGTTCATCAAATAATAGTTCATCAGCGACAGTTTCCAATAGCAATACAACACAGACAAATAGTGCGAATGTCAATAATAATGTAAGTCAGACAAGCAATTCCAGCAATACTCAGGCTTCCGGCAATGTTGGAAACACAAGTATTACAACCGGCAATGCGAATGTCTCAGGGACAGCAATTACTAACGTTAACACCAATGTGAGTGGTGTCTCTGTTTCAGAATTTAATGTTAATAATAATCAAAATGGCGATCTTGTGCTTACTGCGGATGCTTACGCGGCAAATTGCATCGTCAATTGCGGGGCGTCGGCGGCACAGAGCGCATCAAACACGGGCAACGGCTCCGGTTCAACCAACAACGCGACCACTTCCCAAGTGGCCAATGAGGATACGTTTCAAAATAACGATGCGACCGTCGGCAATACCATGACCCTTTCTGCAAATTCAGGAAATAATGATGCATCGGGGAACACAGGTGGCGATTCGACCATTAGTACTGGAGACGCCAATGTGGATGCTAACGATTTCACTTTTGCCAATGATAATATCGCAGGCAATGTTACTATCGGAGTCGTGAATATTTATGGCGATCTCAACGGCAACATCGTCCTTCCTGCCTTTACCAATGGACCGACAACGACAACAAGTGGTACAGGATCAACAGTTGGAAACACTGATAATGGTTCAGATTCGTCCAATAATGCCGGTAGTACAACCAATACTGATATTACTACCAATCAAAATAACACCGCCAACATCACTAACGATCTCGTCCTGAATGGCACAACCGGCAACAACACCACAAATGGCAACACAGGCGGCGACAATACTATTACTACTGGTAATACCAATGTCGTTTCCAATATCCTCAACATCGCAAATACCAATCTTGATGGCGGAAACCTCTGGCTGGTCATTGTCAATAATGCGGGACAGTGGATTGGAGAATTAATCGGTGCGCCGGGATCAAATATGGAAGGATCTACTGGCATGACTTTCACCGAGGATCCTGACGGGCAGGTCACTGCATCCAACGGTAGCAATGGTACAGGTTCAACAAATACCGCAACATCGACAACGACAACCAACACCACAACAACGCAAAATAACACCGCCAACATCACCAATACACTGAATCTTTCAGCAAACACAGGCGGCAATAAAGCAAAT
>Ga0265338_10002854_pt1 | contig 25255 bp, 20 predicted proteins | sample 42126metaG_FD_193579 | JGI IMG/M metagenome (GOLD analysis project Ga0265338, IMG submission 193579) | Rhizosphere microbial communities from Carex aquatilis grown in University of Washington, Seatle, WA, United States - 4-21-26 metaG | ecosystem: Host-associated > Plants > Roots > Rhizosphere... | reverse complement strand
TGTTGATCGATCAGAACGCGCGCGCCGCGCTCCAGGTGGCGGACTACGGCTACGTGCTGGAGACGGGCGAGCTCGCGCTCGAAGGTCCCGCCCATGAACTCGCCCATAACCCCAGGGTCATCGATACCTATCTGGGTTTGGCGAAAAAGAAAGAAGCCGCATAAGGAATGAACACGCAGAACGAACACAGCAGAACGAACACAGCAGACACGAGGCCCCTGCGAGCCTCTGGTCTCATAGTCTCTCGTCTCATATCGCAGGGCGCGTCGAATACGCGTCAAGCAGCAATCACTCAAGCAGCAACTACTCATTGAGGATACACATCATGACGACCGAAAAGAAATTCGCTTCACACGCAGACCTCGAGGCCAAGAAAGTCACCTTCGAAAAACTCTCCGATCACGCATATGCTTACACCGCCGAGGGCGACCCGAACACGGGCATCATCATCGGTGACGATGCGGTACTGGTTGCCGACACGCAGGCCACTCCCGTGATGGCGCAAGACGTGATCCGCCGGATTCGCGAAGTAACCGACAAGCCGATCAAGTACGTGCTGCTGACTCACTATCACGCCGTGCGCGTGCTCGGTGCGAGCGCCTACAAGCCGGAACAGATCATCGCCAGCCAGGACACGTACGACCTGATCGTCGAGCGTGGCGAAGCCGACATGAAAAGCGAAATCGAGCGCTTCCCGCGGTTGTTCAATGCCGTGGAATCGGTACCGGGCTTGACCTGGCCGACCCTCACGTTCAAAGGCGAAATGACCCTGTGGCTGGGCAAGCTCGAAGTCAAGATCATGCAGCTCGGCCGTGGCCATACCAAGGGCGACACCGTCGTCTGGCTGCCGCAGGATAAAGTGCTGCTGTCGGGCGACCTGGTCGAATACGGCGCCACGCCCTACGCCGGCGACGCTTACTTCCAGGACTGGCCGCACACGCTGGACGCGATTGCCGCGCTCAAACCTGAAAAGCTCGTGCCCGGCCGCGGCGCCGCGCTCAAGACTCCCAAAGAAGTGGCCGAAGGGCTGGCCGGCACGCGCGCATTCGTCGGCGAACTCTTTGCACAAGTGAAGAAGGGCGCAGCCGAAGGGCGTGACTTGAACACGCTGTACAAGGAAACCTACGCCGCACTGAAACCGAAATTCGGCGATTGGGTGATCTTCGACCATTGTCTGCCGTTCGACGTGACGCGCGCGTTCGACGAAGCCACTCAATACCCGGACCCGCGCATCTGGACCGCGCAGCGCGATATCGATATGTGGAAGACGCTGGAAGGCTGAGCGCCGAACGCGCCCAAGGCACAGAGCTATGGAAACCGATTATCAAAACCTGGTGTTCGAGTACCGCCGCGCACCCGATCAGGATGCGGCGGCGGTGCGTCATCCCGTGGTGGTGGTCGGGGCTGGGCCGGTCGGCCTGGCCACCGCGATCGATCTGGCCCAGCATGGCGTGCCGGTCGTGCTGCTCGACGACGATTGCTCGCTGTCCAGCGGCTCCCGGGCAATCTGCTTTGCCAAGCGCACGTTGGAGATCTTCGAGCGGCTCGGGTGCGATACGCGCATGACGGATAAAGGTGTGAGCTGGAACGTCGGAAAAGTCTTTTTGCAAGACGAACTGATATACACCTTTAACCTGCTGGCAGAAAGCGGCCATGCGAAGCCGGCCTTCATTAATCTCCAGCAGTACTACGTAGAAGGGTATCTGGCCGAGCGTGCGGCACAACTGCCGAACCTGCAGTTGCGCTGGAAGAATCGCGTCGTGGGTCTGCAGCAGCAAGACGATCATGTCGCGGTCACGATCGATACCCCCGATGGCGAATACACGCTGCAGGCGCGATACGTGGTGGCGGCCGATGGCTCGCGCAGTGCGGTTCGCAAGTTGATGGGGCTGGACACGCAAGGCCGCGTGTTCAAGGATCGGTTCCTGATTGCTGACGTAAAAATGAAAGCGGAGTTTCCGACCGAACGCTGGTTTTGGTTCGATCCGCCGTTTCATCCGAATCAATCGGTGCTGCTGCATCGGCAGCCCGACAATGTCTGGCGCATCGACTTTCAACTCGGCTGGGATGCCGACCCGGTGCTCGAGAAGCAACCCGAGCGCGTATTGCCGCGCGTGCGCGCTCTGCTTGGCGAGGATGCCGAGTTCGAGCTGGAGTGGGTCAGCGTCTATACCTTCGCTTGTCAACGGATGGCCAAGTTCCGGCATGGGCGCGTGCTGTTCGCGGGCGACTCGGCGCATGGGGTTTCACCGTTCGGTGCGCGTGGGGCGAACAGCGGCGTGCAGGATGCCGATAACCTCGCCTGGAAATTGCGCTGGGTGCTGCAAGGTCTCGCACCCGATGCCTTGCTCGACACCTACGCCCACGAACGCGAATTTGCCGCCGACGAAAATATCCTGAACTCGTCACGCTCGACCGATTTCATCACGCCCAAAAGCGAGATCAGCCGCATCTTCCGCGATGCTGCATTGAGGCTGGCCAAGGACTGCCAGTTTGCGCGACGCATCGTCAATAGCGGCCGGCTCTCGATACCGACGGTGCTCAGCGATTCGCCGCTGAATACGCCCGACAGCGACCACTTCGACGGCGCCATGGTGCCGGGCGCGCCGTGTACCGATGCGTCGATCCGGCATTGCGCAAGCGCAGGCTGGTTGCTGCCGCACTTGGGTGGAGCGTTCACCGTGCTGGTCTATGCCGATGGCACACGCCCGATCACGGCGGAGTTGCTTGGGGAACTGCGTGAACTGAGCAGCGGGACCACGCCGTGTCGCGCATTGCTGGTGCTCGGCGCGGGGGCATCGGTGTCGGACGATTTGAGCGGCATCAGCGTGCTGGAAGATCACGCCGCGATGGTGGCGCTGCGATACGACTTGCAAGCGGGGAGCTGCTACTTGATACGTCCCGATCAGCATGTCGCAGCACGTTGGCGCGATTTTTCCATCGACCGGGTCAGGCAGGCGCTGGCGCGTGCAATCGCTCGACCCCCGGGCCAACTCCCGGGCCCGCCCGCGAGTCACGCCCCGCATACCGAGCTCGAAACTCAACCCGCGTTTTCCACGGCCCAGACGGTGCACACCAAGGGAGCCGAATCATGCAACTGAACACAGAACCGAATTTGCCGAACCCCGATGCGTTTTACGAGGCGCTCATCGAAATGCATCAGGACTTGAGCGTCGCCGATAGTCAAATGGTGAACGCGAAATTGATCTTGTTGCTGGGCAACCAGATCGGCGACATGGACGTTTTGCGCGAGGCGATGGCGCTCGCGCGGAAGGGAATCACCCCGGCGGCCAACCCGGCGGCCAACCCGGTAGCAAGCGCCGGGTCAGAAGGGAGAACAATATGAATCAGACGACATCGAAGCCTGTATCGACACGGGCCGTGCATAACCTCACAGACGCGGCGCACGTGGCGTCGCATCCGGCGCCGGCCGGTTATCAGTCGGGCTTTGGCAATGAGTTTGCCACTGAAGCATTGCCGGGCGCTTTGCCGGTCGGACGCAATTCCCCGCAGCGTGTCGCCTACGGGCTGTACGCCGAACAGCTTTCCGGCACGGCCTTTACTGCACCGCGCGCGCATAACCGCCGCTCATGGTTGTATCGCATTCGTCCGGCTGCGGTGCATCGACCGTTTGCGCGGCTCATGCATGCGGGGCTCGACGCCGGCTTTGGCGACGTGCCCACTCCGCCCAACCAATTGCGCTGGGATCCGCTGCCGATTCCGAGCGAACCGACCGATTTCATCGATGGTCTGGTGACGATGGCCGGCAACGGCGACGCTGCGACGCAAAGCGGTTGTGCGATTCATCTGTACACGGCCAATCGTTCGATGGAAGGCCGGTTTTTCTACAGCGCCGATGGCGAACTGCTGATCGTGCCGCAACAGGGGCGCCTGCATCTGGCGACGGAACTCGGCGTGCTCGACATTGAACCGTGTGAGATCGCCGTGATTCCACGCGGGATGCGCTTTCGCGTCGAGTTGCCCGATGGTGAAGCGCGTGGCTACATCTGCGAGAACTTCGGTGCGGCGTTGCAACTGCCCGACCTCGGCCCGCTCGGCTCGAACGGCTTGGCGAATCCACGCGATTTCCTCACGCCGCACGCTGCGTATGAAAACATCGACGGTGCGTTCGAACTGGTCGCCAAATTTGCCGGGCACCTATGGCGCGCCGAAATCGACCACTCGCCGCTCGACGTGGTGGCCTGGCATGGCAATTACGCGCCGTACAAATATGACCTGCGCCGCTTCAATACCATAGGCTCGATCAGCTTCGATCATCCGGATCCGTCGATCTTCCTGGTGTTGCAATCGCCGACCGACACCCCCGGCGTGGACGCGGTCGACTTCGTCATTTTCCCGCCGCGCTGGCTGGCCAACGAAGACACCTTCCGGCCGGCCTGGTACCACCGCAACGTGGCCAGCGAATTCATGGGCCTGATCGAGGGCGTGTACGACGCCAAGGCCGAAGGCTTTATGCCCGGCGGCGCCAGCTTGCATAACTGCATGAGTGGCCATGGCCCCGATGCCGCGACGTTCGAAAAAGCCTCGCACATCGATACCCGCACGCCGCAGAAAGTGGGCGATACGATGGCGTTCATGTTTGAGACCAAGACCGTGATACGTCCGAGCCGTCGCGCGCTGGAAAGCGCGACGCTGCAAAGCGATTATTTCGAGTGCTGGCAGGGTTTGAAGAACAACTTCGATCCGACCCGGCCTTGATAGGGATGACTGATGAGCCTCGATATTACGCATGACCCTAAACGCCGTAGCTGGCTCGCCAGCGCCAATGATGCGGCGTGCGATTTCTCCATCCAAAATTTGCCGTACGGAATTTTTAGCGATGACGGCGCGAGTGCTGCGCGCGTGGGCGTTGCGCTTGGCGACCAGATCATCGATTTGGCCGCGTTGCAACAAGCCGGTTTGCTGACGGTGCAGGAGCCCGTGTTCGCGCAGGCGAGCCTGAATGCGTTCATCGCATTGGGCAGCCGCGTATGGGGCGAAGTGCGTCACCAGCTCAGCGCGCTATTCGAAGCCGGCAATCCGCTGTTGCGCGACGATGCGGCCCTGCGTGCGCGGGTGCTGGTGCCGATGGCGCAGGCCACCCAGCATCTGCCGGTAGACATCCCCGGCTATACCGATTTCTATTCCTCCAAGGAACATGCGACCAACGTGGGCTCGATGTTTCGCGACCCGAAAAACGCGCTGTTGCCAAACTGGACGGAAATGCCGATCGGATATAACGGCCGCGCCTCTTCGGTGGTGGTCAGCGGCACGCCGGTGCGGCGCCCCAACGGTCAGTTGAAACTGCCTGACCAGGACCGGCCGATTTTCGGTGCGTGCCGCAAGCTCGATATCGAACTGGAAACGGCTTTCATCGTCGGCAAGGGCAATGCCTTGGGCGAACCGATTCCGGTGCAGCAGGCCGAGCAGCATATTTTCGGCATGGTGCTGCTTAACGATTGGAGTGCGCGCGATATCCAGCAATGGGAATATGTGCCACTCGGACCGTTCAATGCCAAGACGTTTGCGACCAGCATTTCGCCGTGGGTGGTGACGCTCGCGGCGCTTGAGCCGTTCAAGGTGGCCGCGCCGCAGCAGCAGCCGCAGCCGTTGGCTTATCTGCGTCATGGCCGCAACGATGCGTACGACATCGGTCTGGAGGTGAAGCTCACGCCGGCGAACGCAACCGGTGCCGAGAGCACCACCACGATAACGCGGACCAATTTCCGCCACATGTACTGGAGCATGGCGCAGCAATTGGCCCACCACACGGTGTCGGGCTGCAACACGCGGGTGGGCGACTTGATGGGCTCGGGCACGATCAGCGGTTCGCAGCCGGATTCATTCGGCAGCTTGCTAGAGCTGACGTGGAATGGGCAACGTCCGTTGATGCTGGCTGACGGTAGCTCGCGCAGTTTTATCGAGGACGGGGATACGCTCACGCTCACTGGCGGTTGCCAAGGCGATGGATATCGGGTGGGTTTCGGCGAGGTGAGTGGGAAGATTCTGCCGGCTCATCAACACGTGTAAGGAACGCCGAACCACGGTGGCGTAGCGGCATCCTGGCGCCAGCGCATATGGCCGGCCTATGCATGCTCAGGCGCAGCGGGTTGCCAGCCGCCTGAGACGTCTTTCGCTGGTGGCTGACCAGAGCGTAAGCCCGAGCGCCAGCAATACCATCGCGACCCCTACCCACGGCAAGGTGGTCAGTGCGAAGCCGGCACTGATCGCCGTTCCTCCCAGCCAGGCTCCCGTCGCATTGCCCAAATTAAACGCCCCTTGATTGAGCGTCGATGCCAAATTGGGCGCGTCGCTTGCGCGATTCACGATCAGCATCTGGATCGGCGGGATGATCGCGAACGCGAGCACGCCCCACACGAAGATTGTCGCCATTGCCGCCACCGGCTGGCGGCAGGCGAACGCGAATATCGTCAATACCACGGCAATGCACGCGAGCAAGGCCAGTAGCGAACGCATCAACCGCCAATCCGCGAGCTTGCCGCCCAGCGTGCTGCCGACCGTGAGCCCCAATCCGAATAACAACAGCACCAGCGTGACATGGTGCGGCGTCATGCCGGCCACATCTTCAAGGATGGGCGTGATGTAGGTGAACACGGAAAACAGGCTGGCCGACGTGAGTACGCTCATGCCCAGCACCATCAGCACTTGAGGCTTGCGCAGCACGCTGAATTCGCGGATCAGGCTGCTCCTTTGCATTTCGATATGTTTTGGCAACCACGCCGCCAATGCGGCCGCGGCCAACACGCCGATCACCGTCACCGCCCAGAAGGTCGCGCGCCAGCCGGCGGCCTGCCCCAGTGCGGTGCCCAACGGCACTCCGAGTACATTCGCCAGCGTCAAGCCGGTGAACATCAACGCAATGGCCTGCGCACGCTTGTGCGGTGCAACCAGGCCGGCCGCCACCACCGAGCCGATGCCGAAGAACGCGCCGTGGCAGAAGGCCGTCACCACGCGCGCCACCATCAGAAAACCGTAATTCGGCGCGAGCGCACAGAAGATATTGCCTGCAATGAACAGGCCGATCAGGCTCATCAACGCCCGTTTGCGCGGCAGGCTGGCAGTGGCGATCGCAACGATAGGCGCGCCGACCGTAACGCCCAGCGCGTAACCCGACACCAGCATGCCTGTAGCGGGTATCGACACGCCCAAGTCGCGGGCCATGTCGGGCAGCAAGCCCATGATGACGAATTCTGTTGTACCGATGCCGAAAGCGGCAATCGCCAAGGCGAGGAGAGGCAGGGGCATAAGTGGCGAGGAAAAACACGGGAGGCCGCAACCAGGACGGGCGCGCGCTGCGAACTGCTGATGCCGGGCGAATGGGAATTTTACTGCGCTGCGGCGATTTGTGCAGACAGGCGTGAAATGTGCGATCAAACGCTTGACGTTGATAATTTGTTGATAAATTATCACAAACTTATATTTAAGTCGTCGGTATGGATTGTCGGCTGCCATGGATTGTCGACCGCTATCGCTCGGAGAGCACAGGATGCACATGAACCTCAAGCAAGTTCGTCTCTGGCTGATGGCGGCCGTGCTGTGCGCGCTCTTCGCCGCTCTGACCCAGCCAGCCATAACGCTGGCGGCCCGCGGCGCGATGGGGCCGGTACTGGGCGGCGTGGGCGCATTGATTGCGTTGACGTTGGCGGCAAGTGCGGGCGCCAAGCCGTTGCAGCGCCGTATCGACGGCCTGATCCTGGGCCTGCGCCAAGGCGGCACACGCATCGCGGTCGAATCGGCACGCATGAACCAGCACATCGACCACGCCAGGGTATCGGCCGGGCGCCAGCGCGAACTGGCCGCTGACGTATTCGAGGGCAACCACGCGTTGACCGACGCGGTCGACAGCATGAATGCCAACGCCAGCGCGATCCGCGACGTCACCACGCATAGCCTGCGGGCAGTGCGCCAGTCGCATCGCGAATTGGGCGAGTTGTCGCAGCGGATGCGTTTGATCAGTCAAAAATCGAGCGAGGTTTCAGTGACCGTGTCCGATCTCAAGCGCGATTCGCAGAAAGTGCGCGAGATCGGCGAACTGATCAAAGGCATTTCCGAGCAAACCAACTTGCTGGCGCTGAACGCCGCGATCGAAGCGGCGCGGGCAGGCACAGCGGGGCGAGGCTTTGCGGTGGTCGCCAAGGAAGTGCGGATGCTGGCCGAGAAGGTGCGCGATGCCACCACGGTGATTGCCTCGGGTACCCAGGCGATCACGCGCGCGGTGGCGACCACCGAGCGGGAAACCACGACGATCCGCGATGAGAGCAGCGCTACCAGCACGGTCCTCGACAAATTCGCCGAGAATTTTGCGCTGGTTGTGAAGGACCTTGACCAGGTCGATGCGCAGGTCAGCGGCATCATTGCCGCGACGCACGCTATTCAGCTCACGAACACGAGCATCAGTGGGCATGTCGGCGAGATCAACCAGCTCTCGGCTCAAACCTGCGACAAAATGGAAGAGTCGCGTGATTTGGTCGCGGGCTTGCGCGGTCACACCGAGCAGATGCATGAGATCGGCGCGCAGCATACGGTGGTGGGCAGCACTTACGACACATTGCTGGTCGAGGTGGAAGGCTTTCGTGACCGCGTGCAATCGTATCTGGAGAAGGTCGCGCGACGCGGCATCGATATCTTCGACCAGGTCTATCAGCCGGTTCCGGGCACCCAACCGCAAAAATTCTCGACACGTTACGACCGAGAGGTCGAAGGCGACCTGGCGCGACTGTTCGACGATATGCTCAAGCGCCGCGCCGGCCTGATCTTTTCGGTGGCCTACGACACCAATTGCTACATGCCCGCACATCACAGCGCGTTCTCCGAACCGCTCACCGGAGATGCCGCCTACGATCTGGCGCATAGCCGCTCCAAGCGGATTTTTGCCGATGACACGGGCAAGCGTTCGGCGACTTTCCAAGGCCATCATTTACTGCAAACCTATTTGCGCGATACCGGGGAAGTGACCTGCGTGTTTGCCATGCCGGTGCGCGTGAGCGGGCGTCACTGGGGTTGCGTGCGGGTGGCATTCCCGCCGGAGCTGTTGCTCGAACGGGCATCTTGAGGCTCAACGCTGAGCGGGTTCACCAAGCAGTCCTTGCAACGTGTCCAGGGTGTCGGCTCCGCTAGCCGGTTTGTCGCGACGCCAACGCAGGATGCGCGGAAAGCGCACCGCGATGCCGGACTTGTGACGCGGGCTCTGTTGTATGCCTTCGAAGCCGATCTCGAACACCAGTTCGGGCGCCACGCTGCGCACCGGGCCGAATTTTTCGACCGTGGTTTTGCGCACGAAGGCATCGACTTCGCGCATCTCGGCATCGGTCAGCCCCGCATACGCTTTGGCGAACGGCACGAGCACCGCTTGACCATCGGGGTCGGCAGGGTTGCGATCCCACACCGCGAAGGTGAAGTCGGTATAGAGACTGGCGCGTCGGCCGTGACCGCGCTGCGCGTAGATCAACACCGCATCGGCAGTATAGGGATCGACTTTCCATTTCAACCACAGTCCGCTGCTGCGGGTTCGTCCGGTGCCGTACCGCGCGTTGCGCTCCTTGAGCATCAAGCCTTCGACGCCGCGCGCGCGGCTGCTGCGCTGGAGTGTCTCGAGCACGCTCCAGCTATCGAACGGCAGTTCATGCGATATGCGCAACGCGGCATCGGGTCGCGTGGTTAACACATCGGCCAGCAATTCGATCAGGCGCGCCCGGCGCTCGCTTTGTGGCTGTTCACGTAAATCGATGCTTTCGTACTCGAGCAGATCGTAGGCGATGAACACGGCCGGGGCGTCATCCAGGATCTTGCGGGTCACTGTCTTGCGCGTGATGCGCGGTTGCATGGCGGCGAACGGCAGTGGTTTGTCGTCGTCGGCGCGCCACGCGATGATCTCGCCGTCGAGCACGGTACCGTCGGGCAGTAGGGCCGCGAGCGCGGCAATTTCGGGGAAGCGCTCGGTCAGCAAATCTTCGCCACGCGACCACAGCCACACTTGCCCTCCACGCTTGACCAGTTGTCCGCGTATGCCATCCCACTTCCATTCGGCGGTCCAATTGGCCGGGTCTCCCAGCGTATCTGGCGATTGCTGCCACGGCTGGGCCAGAAAAAACGGGTAGGGCAGGCCGGGGTCGTGATCGAGGTGCGATACGTCAGGATCTACCGGCGCGACCAGTTGCAGGTAACGTGCGGCGTCGGGCATATGACGCGCGTCGGTCCAGCCCACCATGCGCTGCGCGATTTTCTTGTGGTCGACGCCAGCGACTTCCCCCAGTGCGCGTATCACCAGTTGACGCGATACGCCCACCCGAAAGCCGCCGCCGATCAGCTTGGTCAGCAAGAAGCGGCCGCCCCAGTCGAGTTGGTCCCAGTACTCGCCGAGGCGAATGCGTACCTCCTCGGGCGAGAGTCCGCGCAAGATCAGCACGCGCGTTTCGATCCAGTCGGCGAGCCCGAGCTCGGAGGTGCCCAGCGCCTCCGGCAAGATGTGAGCGATTGTCTCGGCCAAGTCGCCGACTGCCTGATAAGCCTCGTCGAAGAGCCACTCGGGCAAGCCGGCGCGTTCAGCGGCGAGCGTCCTCAGCAGGCGCGTCGGCACCGACTGGCGCGGTTTGCCACCGGCCAGAAAATAGACGGCCCACGCGGCGTCGCGCGCGGGCGCGGCACGAAAGTATGCGACCAGGGCCGCGCGTTTCGCACTGGTCGACGTGGTGGCGTCGAGCGCGCCGTAGAGGGCGGCGAAGCGTTTCATGATGGGGCTGACTTGCCCCTATCGTCGGGGGCGGTGTCGAGAGATGACGCACCTACGGCGGATGCGGCGCTGTCGACAGAGGACGCAGCTTCGGCGGATGCGGCGGTTCCGGCACTGGGCATATCTTTCGCAGATGCGAGGGCCGCGGGCGCTGCCTCGCCGTGGGCAGCGGCACCAAGTTCTTCATCGCCATACTCGGTGTCGAACGCGCCTGCGCGCAGGCCTTTTTCCTCCAGCCACCGCACCATAGGCGCGACCTGTCCGTGCGTGACGATGACGCGCTGCGCGCCGCTCGCGTCGATCGCGAGTTGCAGCCCGGGCCAGTCGGCGTGGTCAGACAACACGAAGCCGCGGTCGAGCGCGCGCCGGCGTCGCGCGCCGCGCAGCCGCATCCAGCCGGACGCAAAGGCATCGCTGTAAACAGGGAAGCGCTTCATCCAGGGGCTGCCCTGCGCGGAGGGTGGAGCGAGTACCAGCGCATGGTTGAACTCCTGGGCATCGCCGTGCGGCACCGCGCGCGTTTCGGGCAACTTGACGCCCGCGGCACGATAGGCCCGATTGAGCGGTTCGATGGCGCCGTGACAAAAGATCGGGCCAATAGCCTGGTCGACGCCCGCGAGTATGCGTTGCGCTTTGCCGAACGCATAACAGAACAAAACGGAGGTGCGGCCGAGTTCTGCATTGGCGCGCCACCAAGCGTCGATCTCGGCCATGATTTCCACGCCGCTTTGCCATCGGTAGATCGGCAGGCCGAAGGTCGATTCGGTGATGAAGGTATCGCAGCGCACCGTTTCGAACGGCGCGCAGGTGGGATCGGGTTCGACCTTGTAGTCGCCCGAGGCGACCCATACTTCGCCGCGCGATTCGATTCGTACTTGCGCCGAGCCCAGCACGTGGCCAGCCGGGTGCAAGGAAACGCGCACGCCGTTGACGTCGACGGTTTCGCCGTAGGGCAGCGCCTGCAAATCGATGTCGCCCAGCCTGGCGCGCAGTACACCGGCACCATCGCGCGTTGCAAGGTAGTGCCGGTGGCCCCAGCGCGCATGGTCCGCGTGTGCGTGAGTGATCACAGCGCGTTCGACAGGACGCCACGGATCGATATAAAAATCTCCGGACGGGCAATACAAACCTTCCGGGCGGGCAATCACCAAATCCAAACGCGCTCTCCTCGATGAGCTTGAATCGATCAGCAGAACTGGCCAGACTAGCCGCGCTGCGCACCCAGTTGCGCGGATGCGCAAGGTTGCTTTGCGTTTTATATCACCGGCAGTTGCGAATCGCGCAGCGCATCGACGTAAAATGGCGCCACATTATCGATATCGCGGAGTTTGCATATTGCCCCCACACTCAGACGATTCGCGCGCCGGCTCAGTCGATTCGCGCGCCGGCACAGTCGATTCGCCCGCCGGCACAGTCGATTCGCCCGCCGGCTCAGTCGGTTCGACCCTGCCGGGCCGTTCACGGTTCATTGTATTGTTCGAGGCCGTTGCGCTTTCGCTGGGTATGGGAATTGCGCTGGGCATGGCGCGCTTTTCCTATGCCTTGCTGTTGCCGCCGATGAAGGCCGATCTGGGTTGGAGCTTTGTACAAGCCGGCACCATGAATACCGTCAACGCGGCAGGTTATTTGATCGGTGCCTTGATGTGCCCCTGGTTGTTGCGCCGCTGGAGCGCTGCTGCGGTGTTCAATTGGGGTTGCTTGCTTACTACTGTGATGATGGGCGTGTGCGCATTCCTGGTGGGCGATACGGGCTTGCTGACGCTGCGACTCGCCAGCGGCATCGGCAGTGCGCTGATCGTCGTCTGCGGTGGAGTGCTGGCCGCGCGTCTTGCTTCCGAACATCCGAGGGATAGCGGTTTGCTGCTCGGTATTTATTATGGCGGCACCGGCTGGGGCGTGGTGATGTCGTCGCTGCTCGTTCCTGTTGCGCTGACGGCTCGCACGCACGGCTGGCAGTCCGCGTGGCTCGCGCTGGCGATTGGTTGCGCGGTATTTTCCGTAGGCGCGATTTGGGCCGCGCGAAAAATCGGTCATGCGGCCGGCGGCGGGGCAGTGCGAGCGCCGTCCCGAGTGCTGTCCCTGCTCAAGCCCAAGGCAGCCGCGGCCGCGACGTCGCTCACCGATGCGGATACCGCCGCGCCAGCGTCCACCGCTCAACATGCGACCGCCTTGCATGCCCGCATCGACGTGAACGTTGATACTGACGCGGGTCGCACCGCGCCTCATGCATGGCCTCGCTTCGCGTGGGCGCTTGCCAGTTACGGCCTGTTTGGCGTCGGTTACATCGGCTACATGACGTTTGTCATCGCGTTGCTGCGCGAGGCGGGCATGAGCGCGACGGTAGTCATTGCGTTCTATCTGCTCCTGGGCGTTGCGATCGTGATATCCGCTCGACTATGGGCGCGGCTGCTGGATCGCGCGCGCGGCGGCGGTGCGTTGGCACTGCTCAATGTGCTGCTGGGCGTGGCGACCCTGCTGCCGGCGGTGTTCACACATCCAGCTGCCGCGTTTATCTCTGGCGCGCTGTTCGGTGCGACCTTTCTGTCGGTCGTGACCTCGACCACGGCGTTTGTCCGTCATAACCTGCCGGCGGCTCGCTGGGGTTGGGGCATCAGCGCTTTTACCGTGGTGTTTGCGTTCGGGCAGATCGTGGGACCCGTCGCGATCGGCCATGTTTCCGATGGTGCGGGTCTCGCGCGCGGCTTCGTCTATTCGGGTGCGGTGCTGTTCTGCGCGGCGTTGCTGGCTATGCTGCAGAGGCCGCTGCACCGCGCTTGAGTTGTTCAGACGCGCTGAGTATTTCGCGCGGGGCCTGTGCAAGCCAAACATCGACGGCCTGCGGTGCGATGCTGACCCAGCACTGGTCACCAGGGCAGCCGTTGCCGTTTCCCGCGCTTTCGCTTTCGGTGTTTCCGGTGTTTCCGCGGTGATTGCTGTCGCCCGGCGGCTGCGTGCTGCTCAGCACCACGCCGCCCAGACTCACCGTCGTGAGCCAGACGCCCGCGCTCAAGGTCGGTTCGCGCCACTGCGCCGGATAAACGCCGGGCGCCATCTGCTGCGCACCGTCAAGACTATCCATCACCCGCACCGCGCACGGGTCGATGCGCCACAACAGCGGCACGGTTTCGTCCGGCACCGACTCGATGGCCGCCGGGTCCACGGTCAGCTCGACGCCATCGCCGATGGCGATACGCGCGTGGGCGCATTTGCGCCCCGCACCCAGATTGGTGATGCCGAGCAGCGCCGCCACCTGCAGGCTCGCGGGGCGGCTGAACAACGCTGCTGTTTTGCCCGCTTGCAGCACCTGCCCTTGGTCGAGCACGAGGATTTCGTCTGCGAGCAATGCCGCCTCGTCGGGGTCGTGGGTCACCAGGATCGTGGTCGCGCTGAGTTCGTTTTGCAGCGCCCGCAGCGTCTGCCTGAGCTGGCGCCGGCGCGGCGTATCGAGCGCGGAAAACGGTTCGTCGAGCAGGATCAGGCGGCATGGACGAACCAGCGCGCGGGCCAGCGCGACACGCTGGCGCTGACCGAGCGAGAGCGCTGCCGGCTTGCGCGTTTCGAGGCCCGATAGCCCCAGGTGCAGCAGCCAATCACGCGCGAGCGCGGCCTGTGCGCCCACTGGAAACGCCAGTTGTTCAGCCACCGTCATGTGCGGGAACAGCCCGTAATCCTGCGGAACATAGCCGAGCTCGCGTGCGGCCGGCGCCAATGCGCTCAGGCTCTCCTCGCCGATGATCAGCGAGCAAAACGACGCGTGCGCTATACCCGCCGCGTCTTGCGGCGGTTGTTCGGCCAATCCGGCCAGCAGCCGCAAGGTCATCGATTTGCCGGAGCCCGAGGCGCCGAGTATCGCCAGGCGGCGCGAGCGTGCATGCCAGTCGATGTCGAGCTTGAACTCGCCTAGCTGCTGCCGCACCCGCAGGCGTAACGAGGGCGTGGGCCGTGCGTCGACGCCCGGCTGCTGATCGAGCGCGCAGGACGGGCTGGCCGATGTTGGCCGGGACGATGCCGGGCGCGGCACCAGCAAGCTGGCGGCGGTCAAGGCGTTGTCGTCGATGCGCTGCGGCTTGATGCGGCGCTGCCAGGAGGCCAGCAAAGCAACGGCTATCGCGATGGCCAGGGTGGGCGCCAGCAACGGCAACATCGCAGGCAGGCCCTGGCTACCGAACGCGACATAGGTATAGACCGGCAACGAATAGGGGTGGTACGCGACCATCACCGTCGCGCCGAATTCGCCGAACGCGCGCAGCCACGAGAGCAACAACCCGGCGCGTATGGTGGCCCAGGCAAGCGGCAGGCTGATCGAAACAAAACAACGCCACGGTCCATGACCCAGCGTGGCGGCGACATCTTCCAGGCCCGGGTCGAGCGCACCGAATCCGGAGCGTGCCGCGACGATCAAAAAGGGCGCCGCGACGAAGACCTGGGCGAGCACAATGCCCGTAAATGAGTCGGTCAGGCCCTGCGCAAACAGGCCGACAGGGCTGTAGGGGCCGAAGAGAAACAGCAGCAGCACGCCGCTTGCGAGCGGCGGCAAGGCCAGCGGCAATTGCACGACAAAACCCAGCATACCGAGCGCGCGGCTGCGCGAGCGCGCCAGCAGATAGCCGAGTGGAATACCGCCGAGCCCGATCAATACTGTCGCCACGGATGCGCTGGCGACCGAAACCATTAATGCGCGGCTTAGCGTCGGCACGTCCATGCCACGCCAGTCGGACGTGCCGATTTGCGGCAACGCCGAGAGCAACGGCGCACAAAGATAGGCGGCCAGCAGCAGTGCCAGCCAACCGAGCGGAGCGGCGTTGCGGCGGCTCATTTCAGGCGCAGTCCAGCACGTGCGCACAGAGGGCGGAGCATCGTCGAGTCCAAAGATTCGGCATGGATAGCGCTCCGGTAGCGTTATATAGTCAAAGTAATAACGCTCGAATTTTAACGGCATTTCATCGTGGACGTGCAGCGTCATCGAAAATGGCGGTTGCAGCCGGTGCTCAAATCCGGTGCGCAAACCCGGCCGCTCGACCTCGACAGTGTCACGCGGGAAGACTATGCTGATCGCATCGACTTATTTTTGAGGATGACTCGGATGATCCGATATTCCGGCAGTAATTCTGACCGCGCTTTCGACGGCAATTCCGGCAATCGTTCAGCTTGCAAGTCAGGCTACCGGCAAGCCGCGCTATACGCGCTGGTCGCCGCCGCGACGCTGGGCCTGCTGGCGGGTTGCGGTAGCGGCTTGGTGCCGGGCGGCAGCAGCAACAACAACCTGAGTCCGCAGCAACGCCAATACGTGGCCACAGCCGACCAATACAAGGAGGCGGTTGCCGAAAAGGTCATGCAAAGCAACCCCGGCCGGGCGTCGCGCGAGTTGCAGCCGATGTTGCGCTCGGTGGTGGTGGTGTCGTTTACGATAGATCGCGATGGCCGGGTGTTGCATTCGTCCGTGTATCGCACCAATGGCGACGACGAGGTAGAAGCCGCGGCGATCGGCAGCCTGCGTCGGGCGGCGCCTCTGCCCGCGCCGCCCAAGACTTTGCTCGATCATGCCGGCCGGGTCGATTTGATGGAGTCGTGGCTGTTTAATACGGACGGACGCTTTCAGTTGCGCAGCCTGGCGTCGGGACAGTAATCGCTCAGCGACGGCTGATCGACTGCTCAGTGTTCATTAAGCGAGCCTTAAGCCGTGCTGCGAGACAATCGCTCGCGCCAGGCACGCACAGGTGTCTGGCTCTTGCTTTCAAGGAACCCGGATGCGCCTGCTGTTGGTCGAAGACGACCCAATGATCGGAGAAAACGTACGCGACGCGCTCAGGGCCGAGGGTCATGCGGTCGACTGGGTGTGCGACGGCGAAGCCGCCGAGCTGTCGCTGCGCTCGCTCGTTTATGACTTGATCCTGCTCGACCTGGGCCTGCCCAAGCGCGACGGACTCGAAGTGCTCAAGCGCTACCGCGCGAGCCAGGGCGCGCAGGCCGATCGCGGCACGGCGCCGGTGCTCGTTATCACTGCGCGCGATTCTACCCTCGAGCTGGTAGCCGGGCTGGACGCCGGCGCGGACGACTATCTCGCCAAACCCTTCGATCTGCCCGAATTGGCCGCGCGCGTGCGCGCCTTGTTGCGCCGCCGCCATGGCCAGGTCCAGGCCAAGCTCAATTACGCCGGCATCGAACTCGACGACGCGAGTCACACGGTATTGCTCGAAGGCGTGCCGCTGCATTTGTCGGTGCGCGAGTTCGCGGTGTTGCATGCCCTGATGCTCAACCCCGGCAAGGTGCTTTCGCGCGCGGTGCTCGAGGACAAGCTATACGGCTGGGGCGAGGAGGTCGGCAGCAACACGATCGAAGTCTTCATGCACGGCCTGCGCAAGAAAATCGGCGCGGCGCGTATTGCGACTGTGCGCGGCGTCGGTTATCGGCTGACCGATAGCGCATGAGCGCTACACGCGTGAGCACGACCGCGATGACTTCGATTCGGCGCTGGTTACTGGGTTGGCTAATCGGTGGCTTGTTGGTCGCCGCGGTGACGGCGGGCATCGCGCTTTATCTGCAGGTGCGGCACGAAGCCAACGAACTGTTCGATTACCAGCTCGAAGCGATCGCGGTCACTTTGCCCGGTCATATCTCGGCGGGCGGGGCGGTGCTGAGCGATCCGCGTTTCAAGGAGGTGGCGCAGGACAAGGTGACGGTCGCCGTGTGGGATCTGAACGGCCATGTGCTTTACCAATCCTCCGAAAAATTTGCGCTGACCCATCTCGAACCGCCAGGCCTGAATTACTTGCGCGCCTACGATCAACGTTGGCGCGTATTCGTGCTCAGCGGTGCGGACCGCTTCGTCCAGGTCGCTCAGCCGACATGGGTGCGTGACGAGTTGGCGGCCCGCATGGCGGGGCGCACGGTGCTGCCTATCGTCGCCGGCTTGCCGCTGGTGGCGCTGTTTATCTGGGTGGTGGTGGGGCGCGGCCTGCGCCCGCTGAGCACGCTGGCGCGCGCGATCGGCACACGTACTCCGGACAGCCTTGCACCGCTCGCACCGGCCGCAACGGTTCCCACCGAAATCCGTCCGCTGGTCAGCGCCCTCAATACGCTGCTCGGGCAGCTCGCGGCCGCCTTGCAGGCGCAGCGGTTGTTCGTGGCCGACGCCGCACACGAACTGCGCTCGCCGCTCACCGCGCTCAAGCTTCAACTGCAACTGGTCCAGCTGGAACCGCTTGAAGCGACCCGCGCGGTGATGCTGACCAAGCTCGACGAACGGCTGAACCGGATGATCCACCTGGTGCAACAGCTATTGATGCTGGCGCGCAGCGATGCGGCGGTGGACTCGGCGCTCGCTCCAGTCAACCTTGAAGCGCTTGCGGGCGAGGTCGTCGGGGAATACGCGCCGTTGGCCGCCCAAAAGCGTATCGATCTCGGACTGGTGGTGCGCGATCCCGGTCTTTATTGGGCGCAAGGCGACGCAGCCGCGCTCTTCGTCTGCCTGCGCAATCTGGTCGACAACGCGGTGCGCTATGCCCCGGCAAAGAGCCGGGTCGACGTGACGCTCGCACGCGAGGACGGACACATCGTGCTCGAGGTCGAGGACGAGGGGCCCGGTATTGCGCGCAGCGAAACCGAGCGCGTATTCGACCGCTTCTACCGTGGCATCGCGGCTGCCAAAGTGGGTGCCGTCGGCAGCGGGCTGGGTCTGGCGATTGCACACAGGATTGCCGACCAGCACCACCTTACCCTGCGTTTGCGCAACCGTGCGGCGCTGCATGGGGAGGTCGCCGGGCTGACCGTCACGATGGCTGGTTGGCGGATCGCGCCGGAGCCGGTTCCGCTGGAAAACCGCGACGGCTGACATCAACTGAACCGTGGCTCGCGGCATGGCTCAAGCCATGCTGCGAGCCATGCGACTTTTTAGCCACAGTATGCTGGTAGAAGCCCATGCCAGCGCAGTAAGCGCCCGATTGCGCTGCTATACTTGGCTGCATATATTAGGGATGCGAACAGGTCGGCATGGAAGACTTAATGGAAGCGCCTGCGGCGCTCGGGCGGGCTCTCGATAGCGTCTGGGAAGTGGCACTGCCATCGCACGAGTTCTACCCGTCAACGCGCTTGAAAGCCGCATTCACTGCACGCGATTCACGCCACTGCGTGGTGATGGTCAACGCACGGAAATTGTTGCAGTGCGCCGACCGCGACACCACCGACTACGTGTTGCCCGAGGTGACGTATTGGCACCCCGGCAAAGCCCGCGGCATACGCGAATTCCTCGATCCGCGCGCCAGTCGCGTGCCCGAGATGCCCTACGTGACGTTTTCGACGCGTCATCGCCCTTCGTTGCTGGGCATCTTCGGACTCGCCCATGAGGGGGTGGTGTCGTTTCGCAACGGTCAGCATCGTGCGCGCTACATGGCTTTTGGCGGTGCGGTCGCGTTCCCGGTCGAAGTGCACGAAACCGAAGCCAAGGCGTTGGCACTCTATTGCGGGGTCGATTCGGTGCTCTGAGCCTTGCTTGTGAGCTTGCCCCGCGTGACCGATTGCGCGACTGATGGTGCGACTCATTGTGCAATTTGCCCGACGCCTGATCGCACGTCCGGCCCTGCCTCCGACTCTCAACTCGATCCCATGTCCGCTCTCAATCCAGCCTGCAACGTCAGCGTAGAACCCGGCGAGTGGCGATTCGAAGCTCCTGCGGGCGTTTCGCTGTTGCTGGCGGCGCGCGCCGCCGGCTTGACCTTGCCCAGTTCGTGTCGCAACGGGACTTGCCGTACCTGCATGTGCAGCTTGTTGAGTGGCGAGGTGGTCTACAGCATCGAGTGGCCGGGACTCACCGCCGAAGAAAAAGCCGAGGGCTGGATCTTGCCGTGTGTGGCGTGCGCCATCACCGATGTGCAGCTCAGGGTGCCGACGCCGTTGCCGTTTCAGTCTGACCTGTGGGAGCCGGATGGTGGCTAGTTTCGCGTTCGATCAATCGCGAACGCACAAGGTCGATGTGCCCGCGTAACACATAGAATTGGTCGGCAAACGCGAGCGGCACTTTCATCCGGTTCACCGCTTCCTCGATGTGGTCCAGGCGCCTGAGCATCGCGGCGTGGTCGTATTCGCCCGTTTGCTCGAAGATGCCGCGTTCGAGTCCGATCAGCGCGCCATACCAGCGATAAATACGCGACTTGATGCGCCAGCTATACACGGCTGGGACCAGGCGCACGCCCGGTATCAGCAACACGACGATGGGCACGATAATCACCAATAGCCGGTCGGCCAGGCTGGCAACCCAGAACGGCAAATTCCGGTACAGGAAACTTTTCCCCGACTTGTAATAGCGTGCCGCGTCGTCGCTGATGCGGAATTCATGCGCGAGCGGCTCCGGAAATTCGCCCGCGTGCTGCAGCAGGCCGGGCTTGCCGTTCACCTGCTGGGCCGCATCGATCAACAAGTCAGACAGCGCCGGGTGCAAATTGTCGCGCGCGACCAGTTCCGCGGTGGGCGCGATCAGGTGGAGCAGGTGATTGGGGACATTCCTGCCGAAGTCGAACACGCCTCTGGGAACCTGCAATTCGTTCAAGTAACTGAAGCGCCGCGCATAGCCGCTGGCCTGCGAGAAATCCATCAGTTTGACGCCCGGGGTGCGCAGCAGTTTGGCCAAGGTCGGCGGTGTGGCGGAGTCGCCCATCAAGAATGCCGCGTCCAGCGTGCCGTCGCTCAAGCCCTTGGCGGCCTCGTCTCCCGACACGTCGCTGAGCGTCGTGCTGCCGCCCGGCTCGATGCCATTGACTTTGAGTAGCGTCAGCGCGAGTAAATGAGAGCCGCTGCCTTCGGGGCCGATTGCAATGCGCTTGCCGCTGAGTTCCGACAGGATGCTGATTGTTTTCTTACCGGTATAGAAGACCGCCACCGGCACATAAGCGATGCTGCCCAGCGACATCAAATGGCTCAGGTCTACGCCGTCGGATAGGCCGCCCTGGACAAAACCGACGTCGACTTTGACATGGGGATCGGCCAGCCGTTTCAAGTTGTCGAGCGATCCATCGGTGCTCAACAAGACGGCCTTGACGCCGTTGCGCGCGAGGATGGCCTGATATTTTTGTGCGGTGTTCCAGAACACGCTGTCCTTGGGACCGGCGGCGATCGTGATGGTGCTCGGCGGTGCGGGGTTTACCAGCCAGATCGCAAGCCCCGCGACGATCGCTGCCAGGATGACGATCGGGCCGAAGCTGATGGCGAGATCGTGCCACGAGATCGCGACGAAACGCGCCTTGAATCGATTACCGCCGGGCGTTCGCCCGGCTTGCGGGTCTTTCGGTTTCACAGGGTGCGCGGGACGGTGAGTAACAATCGAATAATGCCACGTATTGGTCCCCATAAGCGGGCGCGCATGGTTCGCTCAGCGAACCCGTGCCGTTTGTGCGGCGGCTAGGATGTCGCGCAGCGGAAGCTTGTCGCCACGTTCACGCTGCCTTTGCCCAGGTAGCGCGGGAAGGCCGGGAAGCGGCACAGCGGCCTCGAACGTCCGTTCGTGGCCGCTGCGATATCGGTAGCCACCAGCGTTTCAGGCGCGACGCCGTACGTGACCCATTTATCGAGCGCGCCCAACGCATCCCAGGAGGGGATGAACACGCCGTTGCCGTGCTGGAACCCGGGCACCATATAGAGCCGCATGAACGAGTCGGTTTTCTCCAGGCCGAATTTCGCCACGATGGAACGATAAAAAGCGATCGTCTGGTTCGGGCTGATCACCTCGTCGGCCAGACCGTGCAGCGTGATCACCCGGCCTCCGTGAGCGACGAAGGCCGACAAATCGGGGTTCATCGCGCCCACGATTTGCGATAGTTCGACGAGCCGTTCCTCATAGGGATCGGGATGCGCGAGGTCGAAATTCAGCGTCTCGAACGTCGGGTCGCGCGTCACGAAATACTTCATATAGGCGTCGGCTTGCGCAAACAGATAGCCATTGGCGATGATGTCGGGTCTCGCGAGTCGCACGGGGGATCGACCCAGTCCGAGCATGCCGGAGAAATCGCAGCCGGCAAACACGTTGTAGCCGGGATAGACCCGCGCGCCATTGGCCAGCGCGTAGGGCAGATCGAGGCCATCGTTCAGGGCGCTCAGCATATCGATCTGCGGCGCCGACAAGCAGTCGTTGCCCTGATCCGTGCCATCCGGGCAGCGTAGGCTCGCCACGATCTGGCGTTCAAGTGCGTGGCACGCATCGACGTTGCTGACAATGCCATCCGCGACGCCATCGAGCCCGTCGCATGACGCCAGCACCCGGCGATACACGAGCTTCTGTTTGACGGGCGGGACGAAGCCGCCGGGCACGTCGTAGGCCATCTGACCGACTTTTACCCCGAGCAGGCGCACACCCGAAAAATTGATCGCCGGCGCATCGGCGATCACGCCGTCGTAGTCGTTGGGAAAGCGCTCGATCACGGTGTAGCCTTCGCGCCCACCGGTCGAGCCTCCCGCAAAATAGACGCGTTGCGGTGGTTTGCCGTAGTTCTGGGTGATTAGCGCCAGCGCGACATCATGCGTCTTCTTCAGGTGGCCATAGCCGAAATTCAACAGCGCTTCGTCGTTAACTGCGAATTCGGCACGCGCCGACGTGCCGATATGCCCGGAGTCGGAGCCGAAGGTCGCATAGCCTTGCGACAGCGGGGTGGTGCGTGGCGCGAAGGGCACCATGTTCGTTCCGCTGACCACCTCGCCGCTGTAGCCGCCGCCGCCAAGCTGCAGGGCGCGGCCGTTCCAGCGCTTGGGCAGGTTGAGTTCGAAATGAATGTCGGGGGCGTCGTCGCGCACCGGGCGAATTTCGCCCGTGATCCTGCAGTAATCGCCGTTGCCGTTCCCGGATTGCGTGGCGCCGACCAGCATCGCGCTTGTCACGAGCGCACCGCGGGTCGGCAAGCCGATTTCGCTGGCAGCGACCGTTTGTCCCGCAAATTGGACGCATTGCGCGTGGGCGGGCGCGGCCACGACGCACAGCGCCGCACCCAGCACCGCGCACGCAAGCCGTGTCAGGCTTGCCAAATGCGCACGTGCCGCATGGACGATTACCTCACGGACGCTTGCCAGAAGGACGCTTGCCACAAGGACGCCTGCCACAAGGACGCCTGCCACAAGGACGCCTGCCACGCGCGCGATGGCTATGGATGTGACCCGGCGGCCGACGGCAACCGGCGAATACGCTGAAATGCAAGGAAGATCGGCAGGGTACCGCGTGGTCATGCAGTGATTTGGCTGGTGGAGGTCAATCGGATTCCTTGCGTTGGCGGGCAGGGCCACGCTCGCCGTGGCGAACCCGCGCCGAAATTCTGCCACGAAAATAGTCGGTCGGGCACGGCCCCGCTCCTAAAGAATTGTCGCGAAGTTGTCGTTAAGCCGTTTATACGCTTGCCCGCCTTACGGCGTATGGCTCGTTACCTTGAGATTTGGAGTTGGAATATGAATCAAGCTCGCCTGAGCTCCCGTCTGTGGTTGGCGCTTACCGTGATGTGCGTCGGGATTTTCGCGATTTCCGGCTGGGGCGCGTACCAGGCCCGACGGAGCATGATCGACGGTAGCAAGGTAGAACTGAAGAATATCGTCAGCGTGGCCTACGGCGTGGTGGACCATTACCAGTCGTTGGCAAGCTCCGGAAAAATGCCGCTCGACCAGGCTCAGCGTAATGCGCTGGACGACCTGCGCGCCATGCACTATGACGGATCGGGCGGCTATCTCATCGTCATCGATGCGCACGCCAAAGTCTTGATGCATGGCGTGCGCGCCGATCTCGACGGCAAGGATATGAGCGGTTTCACCGACCCGCAGGGCCGTCATGTGTTCAGCGACTCCGTCGTTCTCGCTCACGGTAGCGGCGAAGGGTACAAGGACCTCCTGTTTCTCAAGCCAGTCACCAACGAGATGGCGCCCAAGATCAATTACGTCAAACTCTATCAGCCGTGGGACTGGACGATAGTCACGGGCGTATTCACCGACGACATCGATCGCGTGTTTTACGGCCTGCTGATCGAGTATGCGCTTGCCGCCGGCTTGTTGTGCGTGTTGATTTCGGCGCTGATGATACTGATCGCACGCAATATCCACGCGCTGCTCGGTGGCGAGCCCAGTTATGCGGCGGACGTGGTGACACGTATTGCGGACGGCGAACTCAACCTGACGGTAGCGACTCGGCCTGGCGACACCGTCAGCATGCTCGCGGCGCTGCAGCGCATGCAGCAAAAGCTGGTGCATGCGATCGGTCAGATCCGCGACGGTGCCGGTGAGATTACCCAGGCGGCGCGCGAGATTGCCGCTGGCAATTCGGATTTGTCGAGCCGCACCGAACAGCAAGCGGCGTCGATCAGCGAGACCGCATCGAGCATGGAGCAACTCACCGCCACCGTGCAGCAAAATGCCGACAACGCCCGTCAGGCCAGCCAACTGGCCCGCAATGCGTCCGAGACCGCCGAGCGCGGCGGCAGCGTGGTGGGCGAAGTGGTCGAGACGATGCAGGACATTTCGGTGTCGTCGAACAAGATCGTCGAGATCATCAGCGTGATCGAAGGCATCGCGTTCCAGACGAATATCCTGGCGCTCAACGCCGCGGTGGAAGCTGCGCGCGCGGGTGAAGAAGGGCGCGGCTTTGCCGTGGTGGCGGGCGAAGTGCGCACGCTGGCGCAACGCAGCGCGTCGGCAGCAAAGGAAATCAAGGGCTTGATCGAAGAGTCGGCCGGCAGGATCGAAACGGGTGCGCAGCTCGTGACGCGCGCCGGCACGACTATTGCGGACGTCGTGGTCGCGGTGCGTCGAGTCAACGATATCATGGGCGAAATCAGCGCGGCGTCGGAGGAACAATCGAGTGGCATCGGCCAAGTGAACCAGGCGGTGGCCAACATGGACGAAACGACGCAGCGCAACGCAGCGCTGGTTGAAGAAGCGTCAGCGTCGGCCGCCGTGCTGACGGTGCAGACCGCCAAGCTCGAAGAGGCGATCGCCGTGTTCAAACTCGATGGGCAAGCTGTCGTGGCCGCGCCCATGCGCGCGGCGCAAGCGACGCGGCCTGCCGGCGTGGCTCCTGCAGTGCAGCGTGGCATGGGGCACAAGCCACCGGTGCTGGGCAAAGCGCGCACCAGTGCGGCAAGCACGGCGAGCGCGCCAACCTCGGTGACCGCGGTGCATCGATCCGGCTCCGAGGGACAGTCGCCTCGGCCGGCAGACGCCGCCGCCCGGCCCGCGGCGGCGCCGAAGGGCGCGTCGATCGCGCCGTTGGCCGTGTCGTCCAAACTGACGGCGAAAGCCGGGTCCGACGATGATTGGGAGACGTTTTGAGCCTAAGCGACGTGTCGCTATCGGCACGTGACGGTTCGGCACGGCTCGTCTAATCGGCAGTCGCGCTCGGCCCGTCCGGCCGCGACGCGCCGAGCGCCAGTTCGACCCCGGAGCTGGCGCGCATCACCTTGCATCGCATCGCTAAAATCCTCCCCGCTTCACGCAAACCCTGATTGTCAGCGCCTGTTGCCGTCGGCAGAATGATCTTTGATCAAAAATCAG
>Ga0265338_10002853_pt1 | contig 25261 bp, 19 predicted proteins | sample 42126metaG_FD_193579 | JGI IMG/M metagenome (GOLD analysis project Ga0265338, IMG submission 193579) | Rhizosphere microbial communities from Carex aquatilis grown in University of Washington, Seatle, WA, United States - 4-21-26 metaG | ecosystem: Host-associated > Plants > Roots > Rhizosphere... | reverse complement strand
GGCGGTGTCCGGTCAGCCCGCCTGGTAACCGCGCCAGCCCCGGCCGGTGCCGCCGGTCCGGCCGCGAGCCGCCGCGGCCGGCCCGGCCACGCGCCGATTGGCGCCTGCGCGGCCGGGGCGTATGGTTACCCCGGAAAGCGCGGGAGAGCCGGGAAAGGATGCGCCATGCTGCGGGTCGGGCTGACGGGCGGTATCGGGTCGGGCAAGAGCGCGGTGTCCGAGCGACTGGCCGCCCTCGGCGCGGTGATACTCGACGGCGACAAGGCCGCGCGGGCGGTGGTCGAGCCGGGCACCCCGGGGCTGGCGCGGATCGCCGACGCCTTCGGGCCGGGCGTGCTGCGGGCCGACGGCTCGCTCGACCGGCCGAAGCTGGCGGGCATCGTGTTCACCGACGACGACGCCCGGGCCACCCTCAACGCCATCACCCACCCGCTGATCCACCAGCACCTGCAGGCGGCCGAGGAGGCCGCGCTGGCAGCCGGCGGCGACGCCGCGATCCTGGTGCACGACATCCCGCTGCTGGCCGAGGGGCAGCGGTCCAGCGGCTTCGACCTGATCGTGGTGGTCGACGTGCCGCCCGAGGTGCAGGTGGCGCGGCTGGCGGGCCGGGGACTGCCGGAGGACCAGGCCCGGGCCCGGATGGCCGCGCAGGCGACCAGGGAGCAGCGGCTGGCGATCGCCGACATCGTGATCGACAACTCCGGTTCGCTCGCTGACCTGGACCGCCGGGTGACCGAGGTGTGGGGCGAGCTGCGGGCGCGGGCCGGGCAGGCCTAGAAACGACGCTGCCCCGCCTCCCGCTGTCGCGGGAGGCGGGGCAGTCAGCCGCACCCGTTCGGATGAGCCTTGCTTGTTACCGGCGGCTAGCTCAGGCTCCGGCCTGACCAGACAGCTTGTCGCGCAGTGCGGCCAGGGCCTCGTCGGAGGCCAGGGTGCCCTGCGGCGCGGCGTTGTCCGAGCTGGAGGTCGCGCTGCGGCTGCTGCCGCCACGCGGGCCGCGCGGGGTGGCCGCGGCGACGGCACCCTCAACGGCTTCCTCGGTGCCCTCTTCCTCGGCCTTGGCGCGGGACGTCTCGATCTGCTGACGGTGCGCCTCGAAGCGAGAGCGGGCCTCGGCGTACTGCCGCTCCCACTCCTCACGCTGCGAGTCGTAGCCGGGCAGCCAGTCGCCGCTCTCCGAGTCGAAGCCCTCGGGGTACTGGTAGTTGCCCGCCTCGTCGTAGGTCGCGGGCATGCCGTACAGCGCCGGGTCGAACTCGTCGCTCGACGCGTCGCCGGCCGCGCCCTCGTTGGCCTGCTTGAGCGACAGGCTGATCCGGCGGCGTTCCAGGTCGATGTCGATGATCTTGACGAAGATCTCCTCGCCGACCTGCACGACCTGCTCCGGGATCTCCACGTGGCGGTCGGCCAGCTCGGAGATGTGCACCAGGCCCTCGATGCCCTCCTCGACCCGGACGAACGCGCCGAACGGCACCAGCTTGGTGACCCGGCCGGGAACGACCTGGCCGATCTGGTGAGTCCGGGCGAACTGCTGCCACGGGTCTTCCTGGGTGGACTTGAGCGACAGCGAGACACGCTCGCGGTCCATGTCCACGTCGAGGACCTCGACCGTGACCTCCTGGCCGACCTCGACCACCTCGCCCGGGTGGTCGATGTGCTTCCAGGACAGCTCGGACACGTGCACCAGGCCGTCTACGCCGCCAAGGTCGACGAACGCGCCGAAGTTGACGATCGACGAGACGACGCCCTTGCGGATCTGGCCCTTGCGCAGGGTGTTGAGGAAGGTGTGGCGCACCTCGGACTGGGTCTGCTCGAGCCAGGCACGGCGGGACAGGACCACGTTGTTGCGGTTCTTGTCCAGCTCGATGATCTTGGCTTCGATCTCCTTGCCGACGTACGGCTGGAGGTCACGGACCCGGCGCATCTCCACCAGCGACGCCGGCAGGAAGCCGCGCAGCCCGATGTCGAGGATCAGGCCGCCCTTGACGACCTCGATGACGGTGCCGGTGACGACGCCGTCCTCTTCCTTGATCCGCTCGATGGTGCCCCACGCGCGCTCGTACTGCGCCCGCTTCTTGGACAGGATGAGGCGGCCTTCCTTGTCTTCCTTCTGGAGGACAAGGGCCTCGATCTGCTCGCCGGTCTTGACGACCTCGTGCGGGTCGACGTCGTGCTTGATCGACAGCTCGCGGGACGGGATGACGCCTTCGGTCTTGTAGCCGATATCGAGCAAAACCTCGTCGCGGTCGACCTTGACGACGGTTCCCTCGACGATGTCACCGTCGTTGAAATACTTGATGGTCTCGTCGATCGCGGCGAGGAATGCCTCCTCAGACCCGATGTCGTTGACCGCTACCTTAGGGGTCTGGGTGGCTTGCGTGCTGCTCGTCATGAGTTGGTGGGCTCCGGATGCGGACAGGGATGGTTATTGCGGTACAGCGCCGAGGACCTATGCAGTGAACGCGCGGGACTTGCCCGGCCGGGTCTCGGCCACGGCACGCCCCGGCGGTCTCACAACCAAGCGGTCCGCTGACGAGGACCGGTGGCGGCAACGAGACCGCACGAAGACACAGCGCAGAGTTCAGGGTATGTAAGCTTTGCTGCCGGGTCAATTGAACAGGGACACAACTCAGCAACACCTTCAAACAACGCTGCGTCCTGGCTGAATGTTTCCGCAGAACGGGACCGTCCCCGCCCCGCTGGTTCGCGCCTCAGTTTCATCCGAACGGGTGCGGCTGCCTCCGGCCCGCTCCGCCGCCTCCGCGAGCGGATCACCCGGCCCGCGCTACGCCCGCCCACCTGCTGGCCCACCCGAACGGTGAACCGGGCGCGCGCCCCCCTCGTTGCCAATAACGATGGCCGGACTTTGCCAATACCGACGGGTCACGGTGCGGCGCGATGGCAGCTGACCGTGACGACGGGTCCGAGCTGCCCCAGCCCGACCGGCCGGCCCTGGAGCAGTCCGCCGCCGACCGGCCAGCCTCCAGCCGGCCAGCCCCCGACCGGCCAGCCCCCGACCGCCCCGCGCCGGACCGGCCCGCTCCGGACCGGATCGGCTCCGGCCGGCCAGCGGAGCGCGGCCCGGGCGACGCTCCCGCTACCGGCGATGGCAGGCCTGAGCTGCGCGAGCGGCAGCTGGCCGAGCACGCCAGGTACCGGCTGGTGGTCGAGGCGACGATCGCGCGCGAGAAGTGGGCGAGGGCGGCCCCGGAACTGGAAGCCGAGTGGACGGAGCACAAGCGGCGCTATCCCGCGCCGGACCGCCAGCCAGCCAGCACGCAGCCGGACGGCAGCTGGCACGGCGACGGGGGCCGGCGGCTGTCGCCTGAGCAGAACGCCGAGGCGGGCAAGTGCGCTGCTGACCTGCGGGATGAGGCGCGGCAGTCAATCCGGCCGGCGATGGAGCGGATTGCGGCGGCCGACCCCGACCGGCGGCTCGCGGGCCTGGAGCACATGCTCAAGAGCGAGGACCGGCTGAAGGAAAAGGTCGCGGACGCACTGCAGGCGCAGTCAGAACTAACGGTCAGGCAGGCGGCAGGAGGCGTACCCGATTCAGTTCGTTTTACGCTGTCCTACCCGTGCGAACGTTACGCTAGCGGTGTTCTTGCCGACGTCGACAGACTCAAGGGCGAAGGCTTTGAGCTGGTAAAGCTGAAGAATTTGTGGCACTCGGACCAGTACAAGGGAATTAACAGCCAGTGGCGTGCCCCTGATACGGGGACACGCGTTGAGGTGCAGTTCCATACCGTGGAGAGTCTCGAAGCAAAGGAAGTTACCCACGGGGCGTACGAGCGTATCCGGAGCCGGTCGGTAAATCCTGAGGAGCGTCCTGCCCTCGCACAGTTCCAGCGCCGCGCGAACATGTTGCTCGTCACCCCACTGGGTACCGCCGAGATAGCTGACTTCCCAAAGAAGACGGGAAAGAATGATGGCTGAGAAGATCACTTACTACGCAATCATCGGCGAGTTCAGCAGCCGGGACCGGCCGGGCGGAGTCCTGCGCCGGGTCGAGCGGGACAACGGGTCAATCGACGAAGTCTTCTCACGCGACCTGGATTGGGAGTTTTCCCCCCTCCTGTACGAGGCTGAGCGCGGTGACCTGATGTTCGACTTCACGGAGATCACCGAAGCGGAGGCGGATCAGATCGTCGCCCGCATCCGGGCGCAGGCGCCCGAGGAGGAGTGACCGCCCTGGTTAGCGCGAATAGCCTGCGATTGGCCGGCCTGCCACCTTAGAATTTGGCTCGGTTTCACCGGCTGTGCGACATGTCATTCCGCGCGTGTGGGGGCTTTGTGGCTGTGCAGGTAGAAATACGGCTACCGGATGTGGACGGGGATCGCGGGCGGCTGGAGCTGGACGCGGCCCGGCTGCGGGCCGAGCTGCTGGTGCTTGACGTCAGCGCCGTCGTGCCGCTCGGGGCCGGGCAGGCGCCGCCGGGAACCCGGGCCGTGGGCGCGAGCGAGGTGGGCGCCCTGCTCGTCGACATCAACCAGGTAACGACGGTGCTCGGGCAGCTCGTCACGGTCGTCGGCTCCTGGCTGCACCGCAACGGCGGGACCCGCAGCGCTGAGCTCGTCATCGGCGGCGACTCACTGACCGTATCCGGAATCACCAGCGGTCAGCAGGAGCGGCTGATCAAGGCGTGGCTCCGGGCTCACTCGCTTGACGAGTTGCCGGAAGGCTGACCTCGATGGCCGGGCGCTTCGCGTTGATCATCGCCGTAGACACCTACGAGCACAGCAGCCTGGATCGCCTGCGGGCGCCGGCCCATGACGCCGAGGCGCTGACGCGCGTCCTGGCTGACCCGGGCATCGGCTGCTTCCAGGTGACCGTCGTCCAGAATCAGCCCGCGCACGTCATCCGCCGGGAGGTCGCCAACTTCCTCTCCGACCGGCAGCCCGACGACTGCCTGCTGGTGCACTTCTCCGGGCACGGGCTCAAGAGCGCCGCGGGCGAGCTTTACCTGGCGGGGAACGACACCGTGCCCAACCGGCTCAGCGCCACCGCGGTCCCCGCCCAGTTCGTCAACGCGGAGATCGCCGAGTGCCGCGCCCGCCAGGTCGTGCTGCTGCTCGACTGCTGCTACGGCGCCGCCTTCAGCCACGGGCTGCGGGCCCGCGGCGACGACACGATGGACGTCAAGCGCGCTTTCCCGCTGCCCGCGGCGGGAAAGGGCAGGGTCGTCATCACCGCCTCAAGCGCGATCGAGTACGCCTTCGAGGACGACCGGGTGGCCGAGGTCGGGGCGCGCAGCCCGTCGGTGTTCACCGGCGCCCTGGTGCACGGGCTGAAGACCGGCGAGGCGGACACCGGCCGCGACGGGCTGATCGACGTGGACGAGCTCTACGACTACGTGCACGCCCGGGTTCGGTCGATCACCAGCCAGCAGACCCCGCACAAGTGGGCCGACGTCCAGGGCACGATCGTGATCGGCATCGCCCCGGCCGCCAGCCGCCTGCGCCCGGCTGTCCTGCCGGCTGAACTGGTCGCCCAGGCGCGCGACACGCTGCCCCGGACCCGGCTGGCGGCCGTCACCGGCCTGCGCCGCATCCTGCTCGACCACGACCTGGAACGCGCCGTGGGGGCACTCGACCTGCTCCGCCAGCTCGCCGCCGACGACAGCCGGGAGGTGTCGGCGGCGGCCGCCGCGACCCTGGACGAGGCCCAGCTCAAGGCGCTGCCCGAGCGCGTCCATTTTCCCGCCGGACCGCCCGGTCAGCCCCAGCCGTCACCCGGCAGCCAGCTGGTCAGGCTAGCCGGACCGCCGCTAGCGCGGGTGTTCCACGCCACTTCCAGCGCCCGCTGGCTGCGCCTGGAGCACTCCCGGCCGCCGGCTGATCACGACGCCTGGGTCAACGTGACCCTCGACCGGGCGGGCCTGGCCGCGGACCGGGGCGAACTGCACGGCACGGTCACCGTGACCAACCGGCTCGGCCTGCTGGAGATCCCGGTCACCGCGGCCGCCACCGGGCGCCGGTGGCCGCTGCCCTCGTCAGCCGGGCCGGCCGCCGTTCCGGCGGTTCCGGCTTGGGCCCGCGGTTCCAAGGCCCTCTACATCGCGGCGGCGGCGGTGGTCGCGGCCTGCCTGCTGGTGGTTAACGCGCCCTCGCCTTCCGCTACCACGGACAGTCAAGTGGTTTCCTTCATCATCTACCTCGTCCGCGGCGCCCTGTTGATCGGCGGAATCACGCTGCTCACCCGGTCAGGGCAGCGGCGCGTCGCCGGTCTTGGCATCACCGCCGCCTACGTGTCGTTCTTCCTGGCCGATGCCGTCATCGGGCTGTACCAGGACGCCAGCCCCTTTGCCTGGCTGGAGTTCTTCGCCGTCCTCGCCCTGATCGCGCTGCTCGCGATCCGGCTGTGGCCGCTGCCCGGCCTGCCTCGCCGGGTAGCGCTGACCGCCCCCGGCAACAGTCCCCTGCCCTGGACGGTGCTGGCAGCGGCCGCGGCCCAGGTTTTCCTGCTCTTCGTGTCGGTTCAGGACGGGCAAACGATCGAGGGCTTCACCGGGTTCGTCGGCGGCCTGCTGGTCGTGCTGCCGATCGCCGGCCTGTGCGTGGCCGTCACGCTCACCGGCCCCGACCGGGCTCAGCAGGAGTTCGCCACCGCCGCCATCCTCGCCTACCTGGTACCCGAGGTGACGTTCATGCTCGGCTCGCTGCTGTTCGGCTCGCAGTTCACCTACTTCGGTGATGACATCGGCGGGCCGACCTGGACCGCCGACTGGTTCGTCATCGTGCAGGCGGCCGCCGCCTGCACCCTCGGCGCCTCGACGCTCCTGCTGCTCAAGGAGGCGCAGAGAACCCGCGTAGTCGCCTGGGAAACGCGCGGGCGAGCCAAGAGCTAAGGATTTCAAACGGCGCGTTAACTCCCCGGCCGCTTTCCGGCCCCGGATTGACAAGATCATGGGGTTCCCGGAGAAGAGCGACGAGGACCGTGGCTGACAAGATCACCTATTACGCGATGTTCGATGTCCACTCCAGCCGCGCGCGGCCGGGAAGCGTCTTCCGGCGGGTCGAAAGCAGCGAGGGCGCTGCTGACGAGCTGTTCTCCGGCGACCCGGCCTGGGAGCCCTCCACCATGCTCATCGCCGCCGAGCGCGGCGACACCATCTTTGACTTCGCCGAGATCACCGAGGCGGAAGCGGACCGGATCGTCGCTCGCATCCGCGATAGCTTGGCCGACGAGTCCACACATTTATCGGGGAAATAAAGGGGCGCTACCACGCCCCTTTATTTCCCCGATGCCGCCGCCGGGCGCGGGAAGCTCGCCGCGCCCGGGGACAGATCGTTCCGGCACGCCATCTCGCATCCGCTTGAGGGACCTGCCTCTTCCCGCGACCGGCACGCCGGGCTTCATCTGGGACTTGACCGGCCTGCCACCCGGGCTGCGCCTGTGCCGGCTGCTCGATGTGGCCGAGGAGAACCTGGAGCGCTTGTCGCCGGCCGAGCGGGTCGCGACGCTGCGGGCCTACCAGCTCGTCATCGACTTCGCACGGCTGGCGCAGGTCATGCTGGCCGCCAAGATCCTCCGGCACCGCCGCCGCCAAGCAGGACGACGGCTCGCCGCGCTAGTGGCCTGCCTCGGCCCAGCTGCGGCCGGTGCCGGTGGAGACCTCGAGCGGGACGCGCAGCTCAGTGGCGGCGCCCATCTCGGTCTTGACCAGGGACTCCAGCGCGGCTAGCTCGCCCGGGGCGGCCTCGAAGATCAGCTCGTCGTGGACCTGGAGCAGCATCCGGGACTTCAGGCCCGCCTTGGCCAGGGCGGCGGATACCCGCAGCATCGCGACCTTGATGACGTCGGCGGCGGAGCCCTGGATGGGGGCGTTGAGCGCCATCCGTTCGGCCATCTCGCGGCGCTGGCGGTTGTCGGAGGTGAGGTCGGGCAGGTAGCGGCGGCGGCCCATGATGGTCTCGGTGTAGCCGTCGAGGCGGGCCTGGGCGACGATCGCCTGCAGGTAGTCGCGGACGCCGCCGAACTCCTTGAAGTAGTCGTCCATCAGGCCGCGGGCCTCCTCGACGGAGATGCGCAGCTGGTTGGACAGGCCGAAGGCGGACAGGCCGTAGGCGAGGCCGTAGTTCATCGCCTTGATCTTGGCCCGCTGCTCGGGGCTGACGTCGTGGGGGTCGACGCCGAACACCCGGGAGGCGGTGGCGGCGTGGAAGTCGTGACCGGACTCGAACGCCGCCATCAGCGCGTCGTCGCCGGACAGGTCGGCCATGATGCGCAGCTCGATCTGCGAGTAGTCGGCGGTGAGCAGCGTCTCGTAGCCCGCGCCGACGATGAAGCCCTCGCGGATGCGGCGGCCGGTCTCGGTCCTGATCGGGATGTTCTGCAGGTTCGGGTCGGTCGACGACAGCCGCCCGGTGGCCGCGATCATCTGGTTGTAGGTGGTGCGGATGCGCCCGTCGGGGTCGGTGGCCAGGCTGAGGATGTCGACGAAGGACTTGAGCTTGGACACGTCGCGGTGGTGCATGATGTGCTCGAGCACCGGGTCCCCGGTGTTGGCGAGCAGCGTGGTCAGCGCCTCGGAGTCGGTCGTGTAGCCGGTCTTGATCCGCTTGGTCTTGGGCAGCCCGCGCTCGTTGAACAGCACCTCTTGCAGCTGCTTGGGCGAGCCGAGGTTGAACTCGTGCCCGACGATCTCGTAGGCGGCCTGCTCGGCCCGCTTCACCTCGCCGTAGAGGGTGGCCGACATGTCCGCGAAGTGGCCGGTGTCGGCCGCGATGCCGGTCCGCTCCATCGCCGCCAGCACGCCCACCAGCGGCAGCTCGACCTCGTGCAGCAGCCGGGTGGCGCCGCGCTTGTCCAGGTCCTCGTCCAGCGCGGCGGCCATGTCGAGGGTGGCGCAGGCCCGGCGGACCAGGGCCAGGGCGGCTTCCTCCTCGCCCGAGCCGTCCAGGGTGAGCTGCACGTTGTCGCCCGCCGGGTCGCCCAGCTCCTTGCCCAGGTAGCGCAGCGAAAGGTCAGCCAGGTCGAAGGTGCGCTGCCCGGGCAGCGCCAGGTAGGCCGCCAGCGCGGTATCCGACGTCACGCCATCCAGAACGAGTGCGTGCGCGGCCAGGGCGTGACTGGGGCCCTTGGCGTCGTGCAGTGCCTTGGGGCGCTGCTTCGACTCCAGCCAGGCGCCCAGCGCCTGCTCGTCGGCGGGGGTGAGCGCGGTCGGGTCGAGGTACGCGCCCGCGCCGTCCGGGGTGGCGATGGCGATCCCGGTCACCGTGCCGGTGCCGCGCGCCCAGGTGCCGGCCACAGCCAGTCCCGCCCGTTCGGACGACTCATGCTCGGCCAGCCAGCCGGGGACCTCGTCCGGGCCGAGGACGGATGCGTCGACCTCGAATGCCCCGAGCTGCTGGCCGGGCTCGGCCGAGGGGCCGGCCGTCTCCTCGGCGCCGGGCAGGCCGTTGGGGAAGGTCTGGTAGAGCCGGTCGCGCAGCACCCGGAACTGCAGCGTGTCGAACAGCTGGTGGATCTTCTCCCGGTCCCACGGCCGCGGCTGCAGCTCAGCCGGGGTGGCGCCGACAACCGAGGCGGGCAGGTCGCGCAGCAGCGTGGTCAGCTCACGGTTGTTGAGCACGCTGCCGAGGTGCGCGCGCAGCGCGTCACCCGCCTTGCCCTTGACCTCGTCTACCCGGTTGACCAGGTTCTCCAGCGAGCCGAACTCGGTGATCCACTTGGTCGCGGTCTTCTCCCCCACGCCCGGGATGGACGGCAGGTTGTCGCTCGGGTCGCCCCGCAGCGCGGCGAAGTCCGGGTACTGGGCCGGGGTGAGGCCGTACTTCTCGTGCAGGCTGGCGGGGTCGTAGCGGCGCATGTCGGACACGCCGCGGCTGTTGTACAGCACCGTGACCTTGTCCGATACCAGCTGGAAGGTGTCACGGTCCCCGGTGACGATCAGCACGTCGTCGCCGCCCTGCTCGGCCTGGGCGGCGAGGGTGGCGATGATGTCGTCGGCCTCGTAGCCGGGGGCGGACAGGTGACGGATGCCGAGCGCGTCGAGTACCTCGAAGATCAGGCTGATCTGGCCGCGGAACTCATCGGGGGCCTTGGTCCTGCCCGCCTTGTACTCGACGTACTTCTCGTGCCGGAAGGTGGGCTCGCTGCGGTCGAACGCCACCGCCACCCGGGTCGGCTTCTCGTCCCGCAGCACGTTGATGAGCATCGCGGTGAAGCCGTACACGGCGTTGGTGGGCAGGCCGGTGGTGGTCGCGAAGTTCTCCACCGGGAGGGCGAACCACGCGCGGTAGGCCAGCGAGTGGCCGTCTAGTAGCAGCAGCCTGTCAGTCACGCTAGGAGTCTATGACCGGACGCTGACACCCGGCGGCCTCCTTCACCGGCCGGGTGCCAGCGTGTTGATCGGTTAGGAGGCGAACGCGAAGACCGTGGTCGACGCGAACGTCCGCTGCGGGCCGAGCACAGTCGACGGGAAGGCCGGCTGGTTCGGCGAGTCGGGGAAGTGCTGGGTCTCGAACGTGTAGCCGGCCCCCTGGCGGTAGGTGTCGCCGCTGATGCCGGTGAGCGTCCCGGTCAGGAAGTTGCCGCTGTAGAACTGGACCCCCGGCTGGTCGGTCCACACCGTCAGCTGACGGCCGCTTGACGGGTCCCAGGCGCGGGCGGCCAGGTTGAGCTGGCCGGGGCCGGTGGTCCGGCCGGTTTGCTGGTTGAGTATCCAGTTGTGGTCGTAGCCCTGGGCGATGAGCAGCTGGTTGTCGCTCGCGTACTGGGCGGGCAGGTTCTCCGGCGCGCTCACGTCGCTGATCCGCGAGCCGATGGTGTGCGGCGCGCGGAAGTCGAACGGGGTACCCGCCACCGGGACGCCGTTAGCCAGCGGCAGCGGGATCTGGGTGGTGTCGGTGGGTGAGTAGTTGCTGGCGTTGATCTGCACGTACTGGCCGTAGGCGGAGCCGGCCGCCGAGTTCTCCCCGGCCAGGTTGAAGTAGCTGTGGTTGGTCAGGTTGACCACCGTGCTCAGCTTCTTGTCGTCGTTGCGGGCCTGGTAGCGGATGGCGTACTGACCGGCGTTGTTGAGGGTGAAGGTGACGTCCACGGTGAGCTGGGCCGGGTACCCGGTGCAGCCGCTGGCGCAGCCGGGGCTGCCGGCCGCGCCGCTGGCGTCGCCGTTGGGGCTGACGAGCTGCAGGGTCACGCCCACCTGGCTGGGCGTGCGGACGGTCGCCACCTGGGTCCAGACGTGACTGCCGAAGCCGACCAGGCCGCCGTGCAGCGCGTTGGCGCCGTTGTTGACCGGCACGGTGTAGGTCTGTCCGTTGAGGTTGAAGGTGCCCTTGGCGATCCGGTTCGCGTACCGGCCGACCGTCTCGCCGAAGTACGGGCCGCCGTTGGCGGTGACCGGCGGGCTGTCGTTCTTGACATAGTCCTGCAGGGTCTTGAAGCCGAGCACCACGTCGGCCGGGCGGCCGTTGGCGCCGGGGACGTCGATCGCCTGGGTGATCGCGCCGTAGGACAGCAGCTGCACGGTCATGCCCGCCGCGTTGGTCAGCGTGTAGCGGTAGGTCGGCGTCAGCTTGCCGGTGTACGGCTCGACCGTGCTGCCGAAGTACTGCCGGGTGATCGACAGCGCGCCGTGACCCGCTGGCGCGCCTTGCTGTGCCTGATGGGCCTGGTGTGCCTGCTGGGCGGACGCCGGGGAGGCGGCCGCCAGCCCGAGCGCCGCCGCCGCGGCCAGCACCAGCGTGCCCGCCCCGGCTCGTCGCCTGGTCATTCCCTTCAGCCCGATCTTCGTGCGCATGGAGGCATCCCTTCGTTGGGTTTGGCCTGTCCGTGGCGGCCGGCCCGATGGGGCCCCGGGGCCGGCCAGCATGCGCATGCTTAGGGTGATTGTGAACGCAAACAACGTCAAAGTCACGCGTTATTTGCTAGATAGCCGCTAATTTCACGTGATTGGGCCGGACGTGATGATAACGCGCACATCAGGCTGGGCGAGGGCGCGCGGAGCCTGGACGGCGGGGCTTGGGCGGGGCCGCGGGCGGCTTCGCTGGGGCCGGAGACGCCGGGGCCGGGCAGGCCCCGACACGCCGTCGCTATGAGATTGTTATCTATGGCCTGGCGGTCACGGTGCGCTGCCGGTCGGGCCGCCAGGGTGCCGGCCGCGGCCGGCCCGACGCTCACCAGGCGCCAAGGAACTGCCCAGTTCGCAGCCGCTGCGAGGCAGGCCAGTTGGCGCATCGGGTTCGAATGCTGGCGAAAGGTGACGTACCAGGGTGAACGCACCGGAATCACCAGGCGACGGCTGGCGGTCCCGCGGGCTAACTTCACTTTGCCGTTGGGACACGATGTCGCTAACGTAACGACAGCGGGCCCGGGGGTCCAAGTAGAAAACGTGTCAGCCCGGGGAAGGCGGACACGGTACCAACGGGTCCCCGGGTCCCTTTTCGCCCCTCGCTGTCGCGCGGGGCGTTTGCCTTGCCTGGCCTACTCGGGCTTCTCGGCCTTCTCCTCGGCCGGCTTGTCCCCGTCGGCCGCCTTGCTCGCGCTGAGCGTGCCCTCGATCACTGCCTCGGCCACCTTGCGCATGGTCAGGCGGCGGTCCATCGACGTCTTCTGGATCCAGCGGAACGCCTGCGGCTCGCTCAGACCGTGCTCGGACTGCAGCAGGCCCTTGGCCCGGTCAAGCAGCTTGCGGACCTCAAGCCGGTCCTTGAGCGTGTTGACCTCCTGGTCAAGCGCCCGGATCTCGGTGTACCGGCTGACCGCCATCTCGATCGCCGGGACCAGGTCCGCCTTCGTGAACGGCTTCACAAGGTAGGCCATAGCGCCCGCGTCCCGTGCCCGCTCGACCAGCTCCCGCTGCGAGAACGCGGTCAGGATCACCACCGGGGCGATCCGGTCGGCGGCGATCCGCTCGGCCGCGGAGATCCCGTCGAGGACCGGCATCTTCACGTCGAAGATGGCGAGGTCGGGCTTGAGCGCGGTGACCTTCTCCACCGCGGCCTCGCCGTCGGCCGCCTCGGCGACCACCGAGTAGCCTTCCTCTTCGAGCATTTCCTTGAGGTCCAGGCGGATCAGCGCCTCATCCTCCGCAATAACGACACGCAACGCATTCTGGCTCACGCACTAGAGCCTACCGGGAACCGGTAGATTGTCATCGAGCGCCGTGCGTGTTGAAGCTGACAAGCAGGCCTGCCCCGGTACCCCAACTGGCAGCAGGGAGCGGATTCAAAACCCGCACAGTGTGGGTTCGAATCCCACCCGGGGCACAAATGTCTGGTTTTGGCCGACTGGATCGGCCCGCGGGCCCGAATGTCACGGGTAAATCGGACAATCAGCCTATGCACCCGCGATCCACCGTAGACCAGGCGCGCGCCTTGACCCAGCGTGGCCTCGGCAGCAGTGAAGTGGCCAAGATCACTGGGGTGCCGGTCAGCACGGTGCGCAAGTGGCGCTCTGGGCAAAGCCGTCCGATCGGTGAAAATCAGCGGCACGAGCCCTGCTGCCCCCTGTGCTTCGGCTCACCGCTGGACGAGCTGGCATATGCCTATCTGCTGGGACTGTACTTGGGCGACGGGCACCTGTCCCCGCCACCGGCGTGATGTCTTCGCGCTGTCTATCGCCTGCGGCGACATGTGGCCGGGCCTAATCGCGGCGGCCAGGCGCGCGATGCGAGACGTCATGCCGACTTCGAGCGTTTTCGGGGTTCAGCGCACCGGCATGACCGAGGTGAAGACATCCTGGGCCTATGCGGCGCGGCACTCGACCAACTCGAGGTCGAGTGGCGATTCGCACGGCCCAACATGATCTCGGTGGCCAGGAAGGAAGCGGTCGCGCGGCTTGACGCGCACGTCGGGCCCAAGTACTAGCTGCCGGTCAGCCGCGGGTGATGGTGATCCTGGTCCAGGCGCCGAGGTGGATGTGGTCGCCCGGGCGCAGCCGGACCGAGTCGCCCGAGGGGACGTCCTGGCCGTTGACGGTGATGCCGTTCTCGGTTCCGAGGTCGACCACCGCCCAGCCGCCGCCGGCGGCGGGGACCAGCTTGGCGTGCAGCCGGGAGACGCCGGGGTCGCGGGGCGGCCCGAGCAGGTCGATCTCCGGCTGGATGCCGGTGCTGGTGCTGCGGCGGCCGATGCGGACCTCGCGGCCGGACAGCTCGATGCGGCGCTCCGGCAGCTCGCCGGGGAAGCTCATCGACGCGGAGTCCTCGTCGTTCACCGCGTAGAGGCTGTCGTAGTACACCCGGTCCGCGGTCACCACCGCGGTCCAGGGGGCGGCCGGGCCGGGCGAGACGGCCGGGTCCGGGCCGGCTGGGCGGCTGAGCCCGGCGGTCGGGGCGAGGGCGGCGGCCGGGTCGGGGGCTGGGCGAGCGGCCGGGCTGGCGATCGGGCTGGCGGCCGGGCTGGCCGCTGGGGCGCTGGGCGGCGGGGTCAGCACCGTGATCGGCATGGTGGGCGTGGGGGCGGGAACCTTGTTCCGTGCCCGGCGGGAGGAGTCGTAGGGGTCGATCCCGAGCGCCTCGCGCAGCGCGTCGGCGAAGTCGCCGCAGCTGGCGAAGCGGTCGCCGGGCGACTTGGCCAGGGCGGCGGCGATCACCTGGTGCACCTCGGCCGGCAGGCCGGAGCTGGGCGGCAGGGTCGGCGGCGGCTCGTTCAGGTGGGCGTAGAGCACCGACCAGGCCGAGTCCCGGCGAAACGGCACCCGGCCGCACAGCGCCTCGTAGGCGACGCAGCCGAGCGCGTACTGGTCGGCCCGGCCGTCGACCGGCTGTCCGTTGATCTGCTCGGGGGCGGCGTAGTCGGGGGTGCCGAGGAACTGCCCGGCCAGGGTGAGCGAGCCGGCCGACATCATCGCCCGGGCGATGCCGAAGTCGGTCAGGTAGGCGTGCTCGGGGCCGTGCGCGCGGGCGTCGACCAGGATGTTGCCCGGCTTCACGTCCCGGTGCACCAGGCCTGCCCCGTGGGCGGCGTCCAGCGCGGAGGCGACCTGGGAGATGAAGGACCCGGTCCGCTTCGGCGGCAGGGCCCCGACCGCGCGGAACACCTCTTGCAGGGTGCCGCCGGCCACGAAGCGCATCGCGATGTACTGCATGCCGTCGGCCTCGCCGGCCGCGTAGACCGGGATGATGTGCGGGTGGTCGACCGCGGCGACGGAGCGGGCCTCGCGGACGAACCTGGTGCGCAAAGCCTCGTCGCCGGCCAGCAGCTTGAGCGCCACCACCCGGCCCAGCCGCTCGTCACGGGCCTGGTAAACGGCGGCCATCCCGCCCACCCCGATCAGCCGCTCCAGCCGGTACCCGGCCACGCGGGAACCCGGGGCGAGCCCGGTGAGCGGGCCGCCGAGCTGGGCTGGGGTCTCCCCGGCCACCGTCCTCCTCGGGCAAGCTGTGACGGTTATCTTCGCGTACCAATTGTGCGGCTTCGCGGGCGCAATGTGCGGTAGCAAGCGAGCTTAGCGGTATTCCGCCAGCCGGCGGGTGACGGCCCACGCACAGCCCGCCGCCATCAGGACGGCCGCGGCGATCACCACCCCGGCGAGGGGGTCAAGCGCGTGCGCGGCGTCGCCGGCGGCGGACTCGAAGACCGCCTGGTCGGCCGTTATCGCGCGGCTCAGGCTGGTCTCAAGCGCGTTGTAGCCGGCCGCGGTACCGCCCGCGCCGCCGCCGACCACCAGTTGCTGCTCGGCGGCGTAGCGCGCCTTGGTGCCGAGCGCGTAAACGCCCTGGTTGGCGGCGTACCAGGCAGTCGCCCCCCGTTCGGCGGAAGCTACCGCGGCGGCGCCGGACCCGCCGCCTTGCTGCGCGCCGGCCGCGGCGCTGAGCCAGCTCCCCGTCCCCGGCCCGACCTGCTTGCTGGTGGCCCGGAAGTCGTCGGCGAAGGAGGCGCTGCCGCTGCGGGAGATGACGTTGAGCACCGCGTCACCCCTGATCTGCTGGACGCCGATGCTGGCGAGGGCGAGGTCCTGCTCCGGGCCCGAGCCGTGGGCGATGCCGCCGTCGAGGCCGGAGCGCGCCGTCAGGAACCCCGCGGCCAGCCAGATCACGCTGACCAGGAGCAGCAGCGAGGACAGCACCAGGCCGGGGCTGAGCACCCGGTTGGTGCGCCGGGTCAGCCACTGCTGCGCCCGCAGCAGGACATAGCCAGTAACAATCGCCAGAACGAGTGCGGCGATCATCAGCGGCAGCCCGGACGCCCGGCTGCTGGCGGCACTGCGGGCGGCGTTCTCCCGCGCGAAGACGGCGCCGGCGGCCGGCAGCAGCACCGTGTGCGCTTCCTCCGAGGCCACCTGGACGAACGAGCCGCCGGTGAGCGGGTACCCCATCGCGTACTCGGTCCGCGCCTGGGCGACGTCCCCGGCGTAATCCGGCAGCCCGCCGCTGAGCGCGGTGAGGCTGGCGTCGGCGCCGTGGCCGCCGTCCCCGGCCCGCAGCCGGGACAGCGCGGCGGAGGCGGTCGCGATGTCCTGCTGGTAGCGCTGCAGCGGCTTGAGGGCCGGCTGGGAGCTGGTGAGCAGCGCGGCGGTCATGGTCGCGTCGGCGTCCGCGATCGCCTGGTACATCTGCTGCGCGTCCAGGCTGAGCCGCTCGTCGGTGGCGACCAGCTGGTCGGCGGCCGCGGAGTGATCGGACGCGACCCAGCCGCCGAAGGCGCCCCAGGCCAGCGAGAGCAGCACCAGGGCGACCAGCAGGATCCGCAGCCGGGCCGGGGTGGCCAGGGCCGGGCGGCCGTGGTCCGGGCGGCGGGCGCCCGGTGGCGGCTGGCCGGCCGTGGCCGGCGGGCGGGCTTGGCTGCCGGGACGGCGCCCGGCGGCGACCGCGGTCACCCGCCGATCTCCTGGATCTGCTGCTCCCCCAGGGTGACCAGGGCGGCGGGCAGCGGCTGGAAGCCCACCGGGTCCAGGTAGGACGGCTGGTTGCCGGCGGTGATGACCCAGCGCAGGAAGGCCCGGATCGCGCTGGCGGTGGCGGCGTCCGGCTGCTTGGTGCTGACCACGGCGTACTCGTAGTTGACGATCGGGTAGCCGGCCGCGGCCGGGCCGTCGATCATCGAGATCGTCTCGCTGGCCGGGGTGAGCGACACGAAGCTGCCGATCGACGCCTGGATGGTCGCCGCGTCCGGCAGCGAGTACTGGCCGGCCGCGTTGCCGAGCTCGGCCTCGCCGAGCCCGCCTGACCGGGCCTGGGCCAGGTAGCTGATGCCGTTGTAGGCGACGCAGCCCGGGTGGGCCTGGCAGGCGTGCAGCATGCTGAGGCTGCCCTGCTCCGGCTGCGCGCCCGCCGCGGTCGGCCAGCTGACGATGGTGCCATAGCCGACCCTGGTGTTCCACCCGGCGTCCTGGGTGGACAGGTAGCTGGTGAACAGGAAGGTGTCGCCCGAGCTGTCGTCGCGGTACACCGGCACGATCTTGATCGCGGGCAGCGTCAGGTGCGGGTTGATCGCGGTGATGGCGGGGTCGTCCCACCGGGTGATGCTGCCGTCGTAGATCCCGGCCAGCACGGTGCCGTCCAGCCGGACGTGATCCGCGGCGCTGAGGCCGGGCAGGTTGTAGACGACGGTCTGGGCCGACACCGCCAGCGGGATGTTGCGCAGTACGGGCTTCTTGACCACGTCACCGCTGGACAGGTAGGCGTCGGAGGCGCCGACGTCGGCGGTGCCGGCCGAAGCGGCCGCGATGCCGGCCCCCGAGCTGGTGGAGGCGGTAGTCACCGGCACGCCGCCCGCCTGCCTGGCGTACCCGGCCGCCCAGGAGCGCATCAGCGGGTAGAGCAGGCTGCTGCCCGTCTCGGTGATGGTGCCGGCGGTGCGGCCTGACTGCCCGCGCTGGGCCGGCTGCCCCTGCGCGGTAGCGGTGCCGCAGGCGGCGGTCAGCGCCGCCAGCGCCGCCGCGACGGCCAGCCAGCGCAGCGCGGGCGGCGCCGGCCCGCGCCGGCTCCGCCCCCGCAGGCTCCGCCCCCGCAGGCTCCGCCCCCGCAGGCTCTGGCCGCGTTGCCTGTTCCCCGCCACCGCGCGCGACTCCTCGAGTACAGGCCGGCCCGCCTGGGCCGGCTGGTCCGCCGGGTCTCAAGGGCATTCTCACCGGCCGCGCGAGGGGCTTGCGGCGCGTGCAGCGAGGACGCGGGGGATGTTCACTGGCTGGCCAGCCAACGTTCACGTGGGCGGCGGCACGGCGGCGGCGTCCACGCTAACGGGACCCTAACGGCCACGGGCCCGTCCCCGGGTCCGGGGGGCGGTAGCGTCGGTCGGGCGGGCGCGGACCCCTTGCCGCGCCCCCGGTTCCGGTGAGGTCTCGATGGCTGGGCTCGCGGTACGCAGGCGGACTGCCCACGATCACGGTGACCCGGCGAGCAGCACCGGCGGCCCGCGGTCGGGGGCCGGGCAGGCGCGGTGGCCGACCCCGGTGCGCGTTTCCGCCGGGGCCGCCGCCGCCGTGCTGCTCGCCTGCTGCCTGGCGGCGCTGACCGCCTTCGGCTCCGCGCGGCTGGCAGGCGCGTTCGGTGCGATCGGGCAGCGGGACGCCCCTGGGGTCAGCGCCACGACCGGGCTGTACTTCGCCCTCAACGACATGGACGCGCAGGTCGCGAACCTGCTGCTGGTTGGGGATGACCCGGGCCTGGCGGCCGACCGGTCGCACGACCTGGCCGCCTACAGCAGTGACCAGGCCACGGCCGATGCCGACCTGCAGCAGGCGACGGTGACCGAGGGCGGCCACCCCGCGCCGCTCGCCCGCTTGCGGACGGTCCTCGACCGGCTGGGGCAGTACCAGGCGCTCGCGGGCGAGGCGCTGCTGGCGGACACGCTGCTCTCCGGCCAGGGCGCCAGCAGCGGCCATCGCCCGGCGGGCACGGCACCGCCCGCCGCGACCGGCTACTACCGGCGGGCGACCGACCTGATGCGGACCGGGATCCTGCCCGCCGTCAGCGCGCTCACCACGGTCAGTGCGGGGGCGCTCGACCGCGCCTATCAGGCCGGCCAGGGCACGGCGGTGACCAGCGGCGTCGCCGTCGCGGTGGCGGGCGTGCTGCTCGTCGCCGCGCTGGGCGCCTTCCAGGTCTACCTCGCCCGGCGGTACCGGCGGGTAGTCAACCCCGCACTGGCGGCGGCGACCATCGCCGCCGTCGTGTTCACCGGCGTCGCCTGCGACCGGCTTGGCAACGCGTCCGGACAGCTCACGGTGGCGAAGCAGGACGCGTTCGACTCGATCCTGGCCCTGACCGAAGCCCGGGCGGTGAGCTACGACGCCAACGCGGACGAGAGCAGGTACCTGGTCGACCTAGCCCGGGCGGCCCAGTACCAGCAGGGGTTCCTGAGCAAGTCGCAGCTCCTGGCGGCGGTCGGCCGGGTCGGCATCTCCGGGTATGACGCCGCGCTCGCGGCCGACGTCAACGCCTATCGGCGGGATAACGCCGACGTCCGGTTCGGCGGGTACCTGGGTGCCGAGTTCGGCAACATCACCTTTCCCGGCGAGCGGGCGGCAGCGGTCGCCACGCTGCTCGCCTACCAGCGGTACCAGCGCGACGACCGGACGTTGCGCGCCCTGGCGCGGGTGGACCGGCCCGCCGCGGTCGCGTTCGATGTCGGCCCGGGAGCGGGCCAGTCGGACGGGGCGTTCACCGCCTACGACGCGGCCCTGGGGTCGTTGATCGCGATCAACGAGCGCGCGTTCGGCGCCGCGCTCCGGTCCGGACAGGGCGCTGTCGGCGGCGCGGCTCTCGGCTTCCCCGCGGCGGCCGCCGTGCTGCTCGCCGTGCTGACACTGGCCGCGGTCCGGCCACGGCTGGCCGAGTACCGGGCGGCGCCGGGCCGCTAAGAGCCCGCGAGCGACTCCTCGGTGCGGCGGCCCCGGGCCGCGGCGGGCTGCGTGCGCCGGCTCCCCGGATGCTGTCACCGCCGGCGTACCGCGGCGGCGGCAACGGCGGTAGCGACGCTAGTCCTCGCGCAGGAGGCTGATCGCGGTCCAGGCGCCGACGTGGATCAGGTCGCCCGCGGCGACCGGTACCGGCTGGTCGTGGGGGATCTCACGGCCGTTGACGAAGGTGCCGTTGGCCGACCCGGGGTCGATCACCGACCAGGTGCCGTCGGCCGCCTTGAGCAGGACCGCGTGCAGCCGCGATACCCCTGGGTCGGCGGGCGGCCCGGTGAGGTCGATCTCCGGGTCGATGCCGCTGCGGGTGCTGCGGCGGCCGATGCGGATCTCGCGGCCGGCCAGCGGGAACCTCCGCTGCGGGCAGTAGGCGGGGAAGCTGATCGCGGCCGCGTCGGGTCCGCCCGCCACCTGCACGCTGTCGAAGTAGGCGCGGTCCGCGACGACCACGGCGGTCCACCGCGCGGTCGGCTCCGGTGTCCCGGGCCACCCGGACACCGGGGCCGCGGAGGGGGCCTGGGTGACCGGGGCGACGGCCGGCTGGGCGGCAGGAGCGGGAGGCGCTGGAGGGGGGGCTGGAGCTGGGGCTGGGGGCGCGGCGGGCGTGGCAGGCGCGGCGGGCGCGGCGGGCGCTACCGGGGGTGCGGGTGCGGGTGCGGCGGCCGGGGCGCTGGTGAAGTCGAAGCCGCAGGCCTCGCAGAACTGGCCGTCCCGGGCGGTGCCGCAGCGCGGGCACGGCTCGCCGCGGGCGGCCGGGCCTGGGCCGGCCCCGGGAAGCTGCCCGGCACCGCTCCCGCTACCCGGGCCGGAGGTGGCGGCCTGCTGCTCGCCGGTCGGCGCGAGGCTGGGCGCGGCGCCGATCAGCACGCCGCACACGTCGCAGAAGTCGTCGTCGGCCGAGTCGTGGCCGGACGGGCAGGTAGCCACCCGGCTAGCCCTTCCTGACCCGGACCGTCTTCGTCGACCGGGTGTCGAGTGCCATCTCGGCGGCGGCGTCTACCCGCTTCTTGAGCCGGACGGTGCCGGTGGCCTCGTCCACCACGTCGACCACGTTGGCCAGTAGCTGGGCCATCTCCTCGTTGCCCGCCTGGTGGGCGAGGGCGACGGCCCGGCCGAGGCGGGCGGTGGCGACCTCCTCGTCGCCGCGCTTGTTGGCCTCCAGGCCCTCGGCGATCGCGGTGGCCAGCTCGGCCTGCCCGGTGTAGCCCGCCACCCGCGGGTTGATCCGGGTGGACAGGGCCTCGTCCTCGGTCCAGGTGACCCGGATGAGGCCCTGGCCGAGCACCTGCTGGCCGTCGGGCGAGCTGGCGACCAGGCTGACCCGGGCGGCGAGCATCTCCTGGCCGGGGTTGGCCGGGTTGACGGTCACCTCCACGTGGTAGTCGCGGCTCTCCCCCGGCGCCCAGGCGCCGGTCGGGTAGTCGCCCGCCTGGGCGCCCGCGGTGAGGCGGCGGCGGCTGAGGTCGTCGATGGCCGGGGCGACCTGCTTGATGAACTTCAGCGCGGCCTGCTGCGGTGTCCACACCCGCAGCAGCACGTCCGGGAGCTGCTTGCTCATCGCGCCGCGCATCAGCTCCTCGAAGTCGGCCGCCAGGCCGGCCGGGTCCACCACGATGTCGACCGTGCCGAGCAGCGCGGTGGAGATCTTGCGCAGCTCGCTGACCTCCCAGTCGGTGCCGACACCGCGGCAGTCACAGCGGAAGCTGCCCTCGCACAGGCTGATCGCGTCGGCGAGCTGCTCCGCGGTCTCATGCTGGTTCTTGCCGTCGGTGAGCAGGATCGCGTGCCGGAGCGCGGCCGGGGCGGTCTGGAAGATCTGCTGCGCCAGCCGCAGCCACTGGCCGATGGCGGTGCCGCCGTTGGCGCGCAGCTGGCGCAGGGCCGCCTTGGCCTCGGCCCGGGTGCGCTGGCCGGCCACCGCCATCGTCCCGTCCGGCGGGAAGACCGGCCAGGCGGTCGAGGTCCCCGCGACGATCGCGAACAGGGTGCCGTCGTGGATCACGTCGACCGCCGCCGCGGTGGCCGCCCGCGCCTCGCTGAGCTTGGTCGGCGGGTAGTCCATCGACCCCGAGCAGTCGACGATGATGATCTCCGCGCTGCCGCCGGCCTGGGCCGCCGCGGGCGCGGCGTCCCCGCTGGCGTCGGCCGTGACGGTCACGATCGCGCTCACGTCCCGGCCGCCGACCGGCAGGTACGGGTTCTGGTCGATGTCCACGGAGAATCCGGGCAGGCCTGTCATCGCTTGCTCCTCGCGGGCTGCATCTCAGCGTCGGCTTATATCCACGTCCGGGGCCGGACGCTGTTCGCCATGTCGACCAGCTCGACCCGCCGCTCGGGAATCAGGTTAGCGAGCGCCCGGTAGCCGCGCTCCAGCCCGAAGCGCAGCGCCCGTTCGTTCGGCTCGTAGCCGAGGATGCGCTCCGGGCCGCCCGCGCCGCCCCGCGGCGCTGCGGGGACGGCCGACACCCAGTCCAGCGCGGCCCGCAGGATCTCCACCGTGAGCTGGTGCCGGCGCGGGTCGTTGTCGCCCAGCGAGAGCCGGCCGAGCCGCTGGTCGGCCTGGCTCAGGTCGGCCGCTGACAGCCCGGCCCCGCTGGCGACCAGCAGCCGGACGGCGGCGATCTGGGCCGCGGCGTGGTGGCTGGAGGTTTCGGGCACAGCGGCGACGGCGGCGATGGCGGCGACCCGGTCCCCGCCCGCCAGGCAGGCCCGGGCCATGCCGAAGCCGGAGCTGACGTAGGACCGGTCGATCGTCCACACGAGCTGGAAGTAGTGCCGGGCGGCGGCCAGGTCGCCGGCCGCCTCGGCCGCGAAGCCGAGCGCGAGCTTGGGCGCCAGCTCGCCCGGCAGCTCGTCGTAGACGGCGCTGAAGGCCTCCCTGGCCCGGTCGGGCTGCCCTGCCGCCAGCTCGCACAGTCCCCGGTACCAGGTGATCCGCCAGTCGTCGGGGTCCGGCGGGGGGACCGCCGGCCCGGCCGCGGGCGCGGGGCTGGCGGCGGGAGCGGGGCTGGCGGCGGACAGCTCGGCCAGGTAACCGCGCGCGGTGTCCAGGTCGCCCGCCCCGATCAGTGCGCGGACCAGCGCCAGCCGGGTCTCCTGGGAGCCGGACACGGCCGGCGGGACCCCGGCGTCGCCGGTGACCGCGCCGAGCAGCGCCTGGGCCTGCTGCGCGGGCTCCAGGCCGCCCAGGGTGGCCAGGTAGCCGGCGGCCGGGTCGGTGCCGTCCGCGAGCGGCGCGGGCAGCCCGGCGATCACCTCCGGGCCGGGCGGCGGGGTGGCCGCCGTGTTGCCGCCGCCGGCCGAGCGGGGGGCGCTGGCGGCGTTACCAGGGACGGCCCCGTTGGCCAGGACGGCACCGTTACCAGGGACGGCCCCGTTACCAGGGACGGCCCCGTTACCAGGGACGGCCCCGTTACCCGGGACGGCACTGCCCGCGCCGTTCCCGTTGACCTGGCCACTGGGGCCCGCGTCCCTCCCGGCCGGGCTCAGGTCAGCGCCGATGGCCCGCAGCTCGGGGCTGAACAGCCCGGAGAAGGCCGGCCGGGGCTGCCCGTCGGCGACCGAGAGTACCTCCCGCAGCACGCCGGTGAGCTGCTCGGCCATCTCGGCGGCGGACTGGAACCGGCGCCGCGGGTCCGGGTCGGTGGCGCGCCGCAGCAGCCGGGCGTACGACTCCTGCTGCGCCAGCAGCGGCTCGGCCTCGGGCAGCCGGTACTGGTACTTGCCCTGGTAGCCGGAGAACTCGAAGGTGAGCACGGCCAGGAAGCGGCCGACGGTGTACAGGTCGGAGCTGGGCGACGGCCCTTCGTCCTCGATCTCCGGCGCCTGGTAGCCGACCGTCCCGTAGATCGCGCCGTCGTCGTCGATGTACCGGACGCCGCCCATGTCGATGAGCTTGAGCTGCTCCTCGGTCTGGATGATGTTGTCCGGCTTGAAGTCGCAGTAGACCAGGCCGCGGTCGTGCAGGTAGCCGAACGCGGGCAGGATCTCGATCGCGTAGGCGAGCGCGTGCGGCAACGGCACCGCGCCGCCGCGCTGCCGCGCCTCTACCCTGATCTGCTTGAGCGACTTGCCGCCGACGTACTCCATCACGATGTAGCCGGCCGTCTCGCCGTCACCGCTGGCGTGCTTGACGAAGTTGTAGATGCGGACGATGTTGGGGTGCTCGAGCTGGGCGAGGAAGCGTCCCTCGGCCACCGCGGCCTCCATCGCGTCCGCGTCCCCGGTGTTGAGCAGTCCCTTGAGCACCACCCAGCGGTCGCTCACGTTGCGGTCCCGGGCCAGGTAGATCCAGCCGAGGCCGCCGTGGGCGAGGCAGCCGAGCACCTCGTACTGCCCGGCCACCAGCTCCCGCGGGGCCAGCTTGGGGCTGAAGGAGAACCGGGTGCCGCAGTTGGCGCAGAATCCCTCGGTGATGCCCGGGCGGTCGCCCCGTGACCGGCCGACCGGCTGGCCGCAGTTGCCGCAGAACCGGCGGTTCTCCGGGACCTGCGGGTTGGCCAGCACGGCGGCGGACGGGTCGAGGGCCGGGATCGGCGGCACCTCGACCAGGCCGGCCCCGAGCCGTCCGCGCGACAGCCGGCCGCTGCCCGAGCGGGAGCCGCGGCTGCCCGGCCTGCTGCCGCTGCCCGCGCTGCCGGCCGCACTGCCGCCGCTGCCGGTCCAGCCACCGCCGGAGGGGCCACTGCCCGAGGAGGCGCTGCCAGACGATCCGCTGCCGCCCGCTGGCCACGCGGTGCTGGTCGTCCAGGGCACGGCGCTGAATCCAGGCCCGCCCGCGGCTGGTCCGGCTGAGCCCGGCCCGCCGGGATCGGGCCCGGCGGGCCCGGCCGCGCGGCCGGCCCGGGGGCCGGCGTAGCGGATGCTGCCACCCGACTGGTCCGGGCTGACCGGGCCCGGGGCCGGTGCCAGCCCGCAGACGTCGCAGTACCCGTCCTGGATGGTTCCGTTGCAGCCCGGCTGGGCGCACGCCACAGCGCTCATCGCCGTCCTTCCGTCGCCAGGATCGCCCGCTGGTAGTCGGCCACCGCCGCCTCGGCCGCGTTCAGGTCGCAGGGTGCCGTCCACAGCAGCCCGTAGGCCTGGTCGTAACGGCCGGCCAGGTCGGAGTTCTCGGCCGCGCCGAGCCGGGCGGCCTTGGCCTTGTAGGCGCCGAGCAGCCCGCGCAGCTCGTCCCGGGTCGCCAGCCCGGCCGCGGCCGACTCACGCAGCCGCGCGGTCTGCGCGGTGAACTGGTCGAGCTCGGCCGTGTAGCGGTCCAGCTCGGCCGCCAGGCGCCCCCACTGGCCGCCCGCGGCCAGTGCGCCGAGGCTGGCCGGGGGCGGACCCGGCTGGCCGGGGCCGCCGGGCGGCGGCAGCGGGCTGACCCGGGCGGACGCCTCCTGCCAGGCGGCCAGCGCCTGCTGGCGGTCCGCCCGCGCGCTGGCCGCGGCGGCGGTGAGCTGGTCGATCCGC
>Ga0265338_10002852_pt1 | contig 25261 bp, 22 predicted proteins | sample 42126metaG_FD_193579 | JGI IMG/M metagenome (GOLD analysis project Ga0265338, IMG submission 193579) | Rhizosphere microbial communities from Carex aquatilis grown in University of Washington, Seatle, WA, United States - 4-21-26 metaG | ecosystem: Host-associated > Plants > Roots > Rhizosphere... | reverse complement strand
GGGATCGGCCGGGCCGCGGTCCTCATCGGGGTGCTCACCGCGGCGGCCCGGCTGGTCGGATTCGGCCGCCAGCTTGTCTTCGCGCACACCGTCAGCAACACCTGCCTGGGCACCGCCTATGCGACCGCCAACCAGGTTCCCAACATCATCTATGACATCGTCCTCGGCGGCGCCCTGACCAGTGTCGTCGTTCCGGTGCTGGCGGGTCCCGCCGCGCGGCGGCTGACCGCGGCCCGGGAGCCCGGCGGCACCGCCGAGACGAGCCAGATCGCCTCGGCGCTGCTCACCTGGACGGTCATCCTGCTCGCCCCGGTCGCCGTGCTCCTCGCCCTGACCGCGGGCCCGGTGGTATCCCTGCTGCTGTCCGGGGCGCCTGGCTGCCACCCGCAGGCGGCCATGGTGGCCGTGAGTGCCCGGATGCTCGCCGTGTTCGCCCCGCAGATCGTGCTCTATGGCCTGGCCGTGGTGCTCTACGGGATCTTGCAGGCGCACCACCGGTTCACCGCGCCCGCGCTCGCGCCGGTCCTGTCCAGCCTGGTGGTCATCGGCGCGTACATCGCGTTCGTGCCGCTCGGCCGCGGTTACCAGAACCGGCTGGCCGCGCTGCCCTGGCCGGCCGAGCTGATGCTGTCCCTCGGCACCACCGCGGGGGTGGCGGCGCTCGCGCTGACCGCGCTCGGGCCCGCGCTGCGGCTGCGGCTGCGGCTGCGGCCTGCCCTGCGGTTCCCGGAGGGCGTGGCGGTCCGGGTGCGCGGACTCGCGGCGGTGGGAATCGCCGCGCTGATCGCCCAGGACGCGTCCGTTGTCGCGGTGATCGTCCTCGCGAACGGCCACGACGGGCAGGGCGGGCTGGTGCTCTACAACTACGGCTGGCAGATGTTCTTCGTGCCCTACGCGGTGCTGGCGGTGCCGATCGCGACCAGCGCGTTCCCGCTGCTCTCGGCCCGGTCGGGGGCCAGCTTCGACGACACCGCCGCCTCGTCCACCCGGGCGGTCATGCTCGTCTCCTGGCTTGGTGCCGCCCTGCTGGCCGGGGCGGCGGTGCCCGCCTCGCGCCTGTTCCTGGCCGGCTCATCGGTCAGCCAGCTGGCCATGACGTTCGCGGCGTTCGCGCCCGGTCTTGTCGGTTACGGGCTGGCCGCGAACCTGTCCCGGGTGCTGTTCGCCTGCGGGCGCAGCCGGGTGGCGGCGTTCGCCCTGGTGGGTGGGTGGCTGCTGGTGATCATCGCGGATGTGGTCGCGGTGGCGCTGGTGCCCGCCCGCTGGGTGGTGCCCGTGCTCGGCCTGGGCAACACCATCGGCCTGACGCTGTCCGGGATCGCGCTGCTCGGCGCGGTGCGGCGGGCCAGGGGCCCGGCGGCGCTGCGCGGTTCAGGACGGGCGGCCGTGGCCGGGCTGGCGGGCGCGGTGGTCGGCGGAGCCGCCGGGGCGGCCGTGTCCGCCGTGCTGCCGGTCTCCGGGTTCATCTGGAACGCAGGCGTCGCGGTGCTCGCCTGTGCCTGCGTGGCAGTCGTCTTCGGGCTGGCTGCCCTAGTCCTCGACGGTGGTGACCTGCGCGCCGTGGCCGTGCGGGCCCGGGGGAGGTTGTCACGGTGACTGGCGCGGAGGCCACGGGCCAGGCGGAGAGTTCTGGTCCCGGCGGGCCCGGCCGGGACGGAGCCGGCCAAGGCGGCGGCGACCGGGGTGGGCGGCTGCGGGTCGCCTTCGTCATTGGCACCTCCGCCGGGGGGACTGGGCGGCACGTCGCGATGCTCGCGGACGGCTGCGCGGAACGGGGTGCCGCGGTAGCGGTGCTGGGTCCCGCGTCGTCGCAGCAGCGGTTCTTCCATGATCACGGCGGATCCGCGGCGGTGCCGGGCGGCAATCTTCCGCGATCATGGAAGTTCGTGCCGGTGGAGATCTCCGACCGGCCGCGCCCGGCCCACGACGGCGCCGCGGTGCTCCGGCTGCGCCGGATCCTCGCCGGGTCGTCACCTGACATCGTGCACGCGCACGGCCTGCGCGCCGGGGCGATCGCGGCCCTGGCCCTGGCCGGTGCGCCCGGCCGCCGCAGCGCGCTGCTGGTCACAGTGCACAACGCACCTCCCGCAGGCGGTCCGGCCGGTGCCGTGTACGCCGTCCTGGAATGGATCGTCGCCCGCCGGGCGGACGCGGTGGCCACCGTGTCAGGGGATTTGGCCGCACGGATGCGGCACCTGGGGGCCCGCGACGGGGGGCGGGCGCTGGTGCCCGCTGCACCTGCGGCGCCGCCGCCGCCCGATGAGGTGACGCGGGTGCGGCAGGAACTCGGCGGCGGCCGCCCAGTGGTTCTCGCCGTCGGCCGGCTTGCCGCCCAGAAAGGTTTCGGCACGTTGCTGGCGGCGGCGGCCCGCTGGCAGCAGCGTGACCCGGCCCCCCTGCTGGTCATCGCGGGGGAAGGGCCGCTGGCTGGCAGTCTGGACATCGAGGCGCGGACAGCTGGGCTGGCGGTGCGGTTCCTGGGCCAGCGCAGCGATGTCCCGGCGCTGCTGGCCGCCGCCGACGTCGTCGTGGTCGCCAGTTCGTGGGAGGGCCAGCCGCTCAGCGTGCAGGAGACGCTGCGGGCCGGCCGGCCGCTGGTCGCCACCCGGGTGGGCGGCATCCCCGAGCTGACGGGGGAGGATGGCGCGCTGCTGGTGCCGCCCGGCGACGCGGAACGGCTGGCGGCCGCGGTGCTGACCGTACTCGGCGACCCAGCGCTCGCCGGGAAGCTGGGCGCGGCGGCCCAGGTCCGGGCCGCGGCGCTGCCGAGCGAGGCGGCCGCCGTCGATGCTGCGCTCGCGCTTTACCGGCAGATCAGCGGCGGGTACCCGGCCGTGCCCCGGTGATCCGTCCGCGGAGATGCCGTGCTGGCTGCCGCGCGGCCCGCCTTGGTGAAGCTGCTATTCCCGCAGGCCAGAGTGCTTCCGGGGGCATCGGATGAGCCAAGGGTTACTACACAGTACGTAGTCGTTTAGTGACATCGTGCTATTTCGGTTGAAAGTGCAGTTAGAGGTATGTTCCGCTGTTCCCTGGGCTCACGCGCTTTCGCGTTCGGGGGCCCACGGGGGGACATACTCGCATGGAGCGGCGGAGCCACGGTCTAACGTCATCCGGGACGGCATCCGGTCAAGGAATGCTGCCTGTTGACCCTGACGTGGAACAGCAGGTCAGCCTGCCGGCGAGGGACCATGACCAGTCGCGGGCAGCTCCTGAGCGGTCCCCGGAAGGGCTAGCGGGCACCGGATCCCCGGAGACGGGGCCGCCGTATGCTGTGTTCCCGCCAACAAGGTCTGCTGGCGCACGGAGCCCGATAGCCACGTCCGCAACGGTCAAGCCGCCGCAGGTCAAGGCTCCGCAGGTCAAGGCTCCGCAGGTCAAGGCTCCGCAGGCCAAGTCCCCGGATCCGGAGCAGGCACAGTCCTCAGACGCTAAGCCCGCGGCGGCCGAGCCCGCAGACGCTAAGCCCGCGGCGGCCGAGCCCGCAGACGCTAAGCCCGCAGCCGCCGACTCCACTGACGCTGGCGCCCCGAAGGCGCAGGCCCCGAGGGTGCCGGCGGGAGCTGTGGCCGGTGAGCCGCCCGGCGTCGGGCCGGTGGATCCGGCCGATGAGACCGTGATCTTCGCCATGCCGGTCCCGGCCCAGGCCCCGCCGGATCAGCCAGCGAGTCCGCGGGGTGCGGAAAAACTGCCGTCCTGGCCCCGGGTCCTGGCCACCACGATCAGCCTGTGGGCGCAACGCCGGCTGCACCGCCGTTCCCGGCCCGCGCGCGGCCGCGGCCGCTGGATCCTCGTGCTGGTCCTGGTCGCTGCGGTAGCGGTCGCTGCAATCACAATCGTCCTGGCCGGGAACCGCGGGCCCGCCCGCAGCAGCGCGCTCGCCGCGGCGGCGAAGGTTCGCAGCGAAGCGGCCAGCTGGGCCGCGCGGCAGATCGCCTCGGACGCGATTGTCGCGTGTGACCCGGCCATGTGCTCGGTCCTGCACGGCCAGGGGATCCCGGCCAGCCGTCTGCTTGAACTCGGATCCGGAACCGCCGACCCGCTGGGCAGCGATGTGGTGATGGCCACGGCGGCGGTACGGAGCCAGTTCGGGCCCCGTCTCGCCAGCGTCTACGCGCCAGTGGTGCTGGTGAGTTTCGGCACTGGCAGCGCCCGGATCGTCATCCGGGTCATCGCACCAGACGGAGCCCAGGCCTACCTGGCCGCGATGCGGTCCGACGTGCAGGCCCGCACGGCAGCCGGCCTGCAGTTGCTGCACAATCCCCGGCTGCACGCATCGCCGGCCGCCCAGCGGCAGCTGGCGGCCGGCCAGGTTGACGCACGGCTGCTGACCACGCTCGCAACGCTGGCCGCGTTGCACCCGGTTGACATCGCACGGTTCAGTGGCGCTGGCGCGCAGGCCAGCGTCGGCGTCCCGCTGCGCTCCGCGGACATATCAGGGGCTGCCGGGGTGGCAGCCACGCGGAGCGCGGCCTCCCTCAGCTCGCTGAAGGCCTTCCTGCTGGCCCAGCGGGCTCCCTACCTCCCCGCGGAAATGGACATCGTGCGGCTTGCCACCGGGCAGGCCGTCCTGCGCGTTGAATTCACCGCCCCGAGCCCTCTCGGGCTGCTCGCGGCGGGTAGCTGACTTAAAGGAGATCACCATGTCACTGCGGCCAAAGGCTTCGCGCCTGCGGAGCCTGCGCCTCGTGGGCCCCCGCCTCAGTCTGCTGCTGGGCGTGTTCATGCTGTCGTCCGGCATGCTGGCGGGCGCCGCGTCCGCCGCGTCCGCCGCCCCGGCTGCGTCCGCAGTCGGCTGGATCCGGCTGGCGCACCTGTCCCCGAATACCCCGGCGGTCGACGTCTACCTGTACTCCTTCGGCGACCCCAGTGCGATGACCGTGCTCAAGCACGTCGGCTACGGCGCGGTCTCCCCGTACCTGAAGGTCGCGACCGGCGAGTACACGGTGGCCATGCGTGGCGCGGGGGCCAAGGCCACCTCCTCGCCGGTGCTGTCCACCAGCATCCAGGTGAAGCCCGGTGGTGCCTACACCGTGGCAGGCATGGGGCCGGCGTCCGGCTTGCGGTTGCAGGTGCTGACCGACCGGCTGACCACCCCGGCGGGGCAGTCCCTGGTCCGCGTCATCCAGGCGTCGCTGAAAGAGCATCAGGTCACGGTGACGGCGGGCAGCACGACGCTGGCCCACAACCTCACCTTCTCCATGGTGAGTTCCTACGGGCAGGCGTCACCAGGCACCTGGACCGTGCACGCCGCGGGAGGCTCGGAGAAGTGCACCCAGAGCGTCAAGCTGGCCGCTGGGACAATCCACACGCTGGTCGTGCTGGACGCGTCCGATGGTCTCAAGATCGATGACCTGGAGGACGCGGCCGGAAGCGCCGTCATGCCCGAGGGCGGGGCGAGCACCGGGTTTGGTGGCACCGCGCCTGTCCCGGCACCGTCGCCGCTGCCCTGGATAGCGGCCGTGGCGGTGGGCGGCCTGCTGACCGTGAGCGGTGCCGTCCGGCTGCGCCGGGTCAGGAGCGCGGCACGTCACGCACGATGAGGCCAGGGGGGCCGGAAAGCAGGTCTGGGGGGTACGGCAGCGCCGCGCCCCCCGGCCCGGTTTCCCGGTTCCCTGACACCTCTGAGCCCGCTGAGTCCCATGGCTCTACCTGGATCTTTGAGGCTTTCGGGATCCTCAAGACGGACGAGCCCCCGGAAACTGCCGCACCACCTGAGGTTCCCGGGGCGGGCCGGGACCGGCAGCACGCCCGGCCCGGGCGGCCGCGGCTGACCCGCCGGCCATGGGCGCTGGCCGGGCTGGCCGGCGGCCTGCTCGCGGCGGCCGTCGGAATCTTCGGCCTGACCATGCTGAAGGGCAGGCCCGCCGACGTGCCCAGGCCAGCGGCCAAGCTGGCCCCTGTTCCGTCCGGCGGCGCCGTCGCGGTGCCCGGGCCGGCCGCGGCCCAGCCCGCCGCCCGGCCGGTGTCCCTCACCATCCCGGCGATCGGCGTCCAGACCAGGCTGATCACCCTGGGAGTGACCGCGCAGGGGACCCTCCAGGTGCCGTCGAGCACCTCGGTGGCCGGCTGGTACACCGGCAGCCCGCGTCCTGGCGATGTCGGCTCGTCGATCATCGCGGGCCACATCGACTCAGTCCTGGGCCCCGGCGTGTTCTTCCGGCTGCGCCTGCTGCGGGCCGGTAACCGGGTCTATGTGCGTGAGGCCGACGGCAGGCTGGCGGTGTTCCGGGTGACCTCCGTGCGCATGTACCCGAAGAGCCATTTCCCGACCGCGGCGGTCTACGGGCCGTCACCTGACGCCGATCTGCGCCTGATCACCTGCGGCGGCGTTTTCGACCACGCCACAGGCTCGTACCTGAGCAACGTCGTCGCCTACACGACCGAGGTCAGCTAGCCCGGCGAGCCTGCTGCGCCACCGAAACGGCTGAGCGAGAACCGCGGCGGCAGGCCGAGCGCCGCCCGGCCGGTGGCGAGGTCCGCGAGCCATTCACCGAGCAGCGGGCCGAACTTGAAGGCGTGCCCCGACGTGCCGCTGCCGACCACGACACGGCCGATCCGGTCCACGATGAAGTCCTGGTCCGGGCTGTGGTCATAGACACAACGCTCAGCGGCCACCGGGCGCGGATCGAATCCGGGCAGGTACTGGCGCACCACCTCGCTGAGCCGGTCACCCAGGCCCGGGTCCTGCCCCGGCTGCGTCCCGGTCCCGAGATCGCCGGGGTCGATCAGTGGCCCGGCGGCCCGGCCTGGGCCGGCCGGGTGCACGCCGACCTTGTACAGCGGCTGGCCCGGCACGGGCAGCCCGTACGGGGACAGGCTGCCGTGCCGGATGAAGATCGGCGTGACTGGCCCGGATCCGGCGGCCCGCGATCTCGCGCCGGCCGGCGCGACGTAGGCAACCTGCTCCAGGGTCGCCGCGGCGGGCACGGCCACCCCGGCCCCGGCGAGCAGCCTGCTCGTCCACGGCCCGGCGCAGAGCACGGCGCAGTACGCCGAGAAGGTCACCCGTCCGGCACGGACGATCACCCGGCCGCCATCGGGCTGCACCCCGGTCACCGCCACCCCGCAGCGCACGTCGGTCAGGCTGGCGGCGAGCGCCGCCAGCACCCGGTCGGCCGCGATCACGCAGGACTCTGGTTCGTAGACGCACGGGCCCCCGCCGGTGACCGCCGGGAACCGGGCCGCCGCCTCGCCCGCTGAGAGCATCTCGCACGGTGCTCCCGCCGCGCGCATCGCGCGTCGCAGGCCGGTGAGCCCATCGCCGAACGTCAGCTGCCCGGCGGGCAGCAGCAGTCGCTGCCCCGACTCAGCTTCCAGGTCGCTCCACAGCTCGCGGGCGCGCCGGGCCATGGCCACATACCCGGGGTCGGCGTAGCCGAGCCGGAAAATGCGGGCACCGCCGTGCGAACCGCCGCCCGGATGGCCGATCTCCGCCTGGTCAAGGACAACGACGTCGCGGCCCCGGCGGGCCAGCGCATGCGCGGTCGCGAGCCCGAGCAGCCCCGCACCGACGACGACGATGTCCCGGCTCTCGGGCACCGTCACGGCCGGGGCACGGTCTGGCCCGCCGCCATGTCCCGGGCCAGCTCAGCGGCCGGGTCGCCGGTTACCAGCCGCGTGCCCGCCACTCGGCCGTGTGCGGGCGCTCCGCGCCGAGCAGCGTGTCGTTGCCATGGCCCGGGTAGACCCAGGTGCCGTCCGGCAGCGCGGCGAACACCCGCTCTTCCAGGTCGTCCATGAGCTGGGTGAACCGCTGCGGGTCCTGCTCGGTGTTGCCCGGCCCGCCGGGGAACAGGGAGTCACCGGTGAACAGGTGCGGCTCGCTGGTCAGCCGGCCGCCTGCTTCGTAGCACAGCGCGATACTGCCCGGCGTGTGGCCGCGCAGGTGAATGACCGAGATCTCGCATGAGCCGACCGGCACCGTGTCCCCGTGCTGCACGAGGGTGGTGACCTTGACGGGTAGCTCATCAGCGTCCGCCGGGTGCGCGACCACCTCGGCCCCGGTCGCCGCCTGCACCTCGGCCAGCGCCTGCCAGTGATCCCAGTGCCGGTGCGTGGTGATGATCCGGGCTACCGGCGCCGAGCCGATGAGCTCCAGCAGCCGGCCTGCCTCGTTGGCCGCGTCGATGAGCACCGCCTCACCGGTTTCGGTGCAGGTGAGCAGGTAGGCGTTGTTGTTCATCTCCCCGACGGCCAGCTTGGTCACGGTCAGGCCCGGCAGTTCCCGCGTGTCAGGCGGACCGCCCACGGTCACGTCCCCGGTATAGGCCACAAGATTCTCCTCTGCTCAGCGTCCCTCCTTTGTATACCTAACGCACCGGCCCACCACTGCCTACCGCCACGCCGGCAGCACCGGCAGGGCGGATCCCGAGAGCACGCGCAGGCCGGTCCCGGCGCCCCGGCCGAGCAGCCACGCCAGCAGGTCGCGGGCCGGCCCGGTCACCACGACCGGCGCCCCGCGGGGTCCGGCCGGGCCGATCCAGAACCCGTCTCCGCCGCCATCCGGGAGGATCTGGCAGGCAGGCGCGTCCTGGCGGCCGGAGAACGATCCGGCCACCCGGGGCAGGGCGTCGCCGACGAACTCCCCGGGCCAGTCCGCCGGCTGATAGCCGGCGCCCAGGTCCACGTGGTGGATCTCCACCTCGGACAGCCGCCGTTCCAGGATGCCGATGGCCGGGAACATGCCACCGCGCAGCACCCTGACCGGGACCGTCCAGGCGGCGGCGGGCAGGCTGGCGGCCCGGTCGGCGAATTCGGCGGCCGAATTGCGCACATCGGCGGCCAGTTCCGCTGCGCTGCGACCCGCTCCGGCCTCGATGTCGGCGTCGCGGGCCTGCGCGCTGGGATACATCGGGATCTGCGTGCCGGTGTGCGCCCAGCGCAGCAGGTTACCCAGGCCATCAGCGTTGCGGGCGATGTGGCTGAGCACGTGCCCGCGGGTCCAGCCGGGCAGCGGCGAGGGCTCGCGTACCTGGTCGTCGGTCAGTGCGGCGACGGTGCCGAGCAGCCGGTCCGTCGCCGGGCCGAGGCTGGCCAGCCACATGCTGACTTCGTGTTCCACGGTGTTCCCCATGTCTTTGCCGGCGTTCGGGTCCATCCTCGCGCAGCGTGGTGACAGTCTGGGCGGGGGCGCCGGCTTTGCGGGCTCCGGCTGGCCCGCCGGGGAATGCGGCACCGGCCGGCCGGGAAGACAGCCTGCGGAAACGGTGTTCTGTCAGTACCCCCGAATAGCATGGCGTGTCCCCATGTCGGCGGAGGGCCCCCTCGTCACCGGAGAGCAGAACGCAGTGGCTGATCGTCTCGTCGTCCGCGGCGCACGCGAGCACAATCTCAAGGACGTGTCGCTGGACCTGCCCAGGGACGCCCTGATCGTGTTCACCGGGCTGTCCGGGTCGGGTAAGTCCAGCCTGGCCTTTGACACTATTTTCGCCGAGGGCCAGCGGCGGTACGTGGAGTCGCTGTCCGCCTATGCCCGGCAGTTCCTCGGCCAGATGGACAAGCCGGACGTGGATTTCATCGACGGGCTCTCGCCCGCGGTGTCGATCGACCAGAAGGCGGCCAGCCGTAACCCGCGTTCGACGGTCGGCACGATCACCGAGGTCTACGACTACCTGCGGCTGCTGTACGCGCGGGTGGGCAAGCCGCATTGCCCGATATGCGGGCGCCCGATCGCCAGGCAGACCCCGCAGCAGATCGTGGACCGGGTGCTGGAACTGCCGGAAGGCACCAGGTTCCAGGTGCTCGCGCCGGTGGTCCGCGGCCGCAAGGGAGAGTACGGCGAACTGCTGCGGGAGCTCCAGGCCAAGGGGTACTCGCGGGCCCGGGTGGACGGCATGGTGATCCGGCTGGACGAGGCGTCCTCGGGCACCCTGCCCGCCCTGAAGAAGTATGAGAAGCACACCATCGAGGTGGTGGTGGACCGGCTGGCCGTCAAGCAGGACGCGCGGCGGCGGCTCACCGACTCGGTGGAGACATCCCTGTCCCTGTCCGGCGGGGTCGTCGTGCTCGACTTCATCGACCTGCCGGAGACCGACCCGCACCGGGAGCGGATGTACTCCGAGCACCTGGCCTGCCTCTATGACGACCTGTCCTTCGAGGAACTGGAGCCGCGGTCCTTCTCGTTCAACTCGCCGTGGGGTGCCTGCCCCGAGTGCACGGGGCTCGGCACCCGGATGGAAGTGGACCCTGAGCTGGTCGTGCCTGACCCGTCGAAAAGCCTCGCCGACGGGGCGATCGGCCCGTGGAGCGGCGGTCATGTCAGCGATTACTTCATCAGGCTGATCGAGGCGCTCGGCGCGTCGATGGCGTTCAGCATCGAGACCCCGTGGTCGAGACTGCCCGCCGCGGCCCGCAAGGCGCTGCTCTATGGCTACGGTGACCAGGTCCATGTCCGGTACAAGAACAGGTACGGCCGGGAGCGCTCGTACTACACCTCGTTCGAGGGTGCCATCCCCTACATCGAGCGGCGCCACTCGGAGGCCGAGAGCGACTCCAGCCGGGAACGGTTCGCGGGGTACATGCGTGAGGTGCCCTGCCCGTCGTGCCAGGGTTCGCGGCTGAAGCCGGTGTCGCTGGCCGTGACGGTGGACGGCCGCTCCATCGCTGACATCTGCGCGCTGCCCATCGGTGAGATGGCCAAGTTGCTGCTCAGCCTGGAGCTGTCCGACCGGGACATGCAGATCGCGGTGCGCATCCTCAAGGAAGTCAATGCCCGGCTCGGTTTCCTGCTGGATGTGGGCCTGGACTACCTGACCCTGGACCGGGCGTCGGCGACGCTGGCCGGCGGCGAGGCGCAGCGGATCAGGCTGGCCACCCAGATCGGGTCCGGCCTGGTCGGCGTGCTGTACGTGCTGGATGAGCCGTCCATCGGCCTGCACCAGCGGGACAACCACCGGCTGCTGGAGACCCTGGTCAGGCTGCGGGACCTGGGCAACACCCTGATCGTCGTCGAGCATGACGAGGACACCATCCGGGCCGCGGACTGGGTCGTGGACATCGGCCCGGGTGCCGGTGAGCACGGCGGCAAGATCGTCGTCTCCGGCACGGTGGAGGAACTGCTGGCCAGCGAGGACTCGCTGACCGGCGCGTACCTGACCGGGCGGGCGGCCATCCCGCTGCCGGCCGTGCGCCGGAAGCGGACCCGCGGCAAGGAGGTCACGGTCAAGGGCGCCAGCGAGCACAACCTGAAGAACGTGGACGTGGCGTTCCCGCTGGGCTGTTTCATCGCGGTGACCGGGGTCTCCGGATCGGGTAAGTCCACCCTGGTCAACGACATCCTGTACAACGCGCTGGCCCGGGAGCTGCATGGGACGCGGATCGTGCCGGGCAGGCACCTGCGGGTGACCGGCATGCAGCATCTCGACAAGGTCGTGCATGTGGACCAGGGGCCGATCGGCCGGACCCCGCGATCCAACCCGGCGACCTACACCGGGGTGTTCGACCACGTCCGGCGGCTGTTCTCGCAGACCACCGAGGCGAAGGTACGCGGTTACCTGCCTGGGCGGTTCTCCTTCAACGTCAAGGGCGGCCGCTGCGAGGCCTGCGCCGGCGATGGCACCATCAAGATCGAGATGCAGTTCCTGCCGGATGTGTACGTGCCGTGCGAGGTGTGCCACGGTGCCCGGTACAACACCGACACGCTACAGGTCCACTACAAGGGCAAGACCATCGCGGACGTGCTCGACATGCCGATCGAGGAAGGCGCGAAGTTCTTCGAGCCGGTGCCCGCGATCCACCGGCACCTGAAGACCCTGACCGATGTCGGCCTCGGGTATGTCCGGCTCGGCCAGCCGGCTCCCACCCTGTCCGGTGGCGAGGCGCAGCGGGTCAAGCTCGCCTCGGAACTGCAGCGCCGGTCCACCGGGCGGACCATCTACGTGCTGGACGAGCCCACCACCGGGCTGCACTTCGAGGACATCCGCAAGCTGCTCGGGGTGCTGTCCCGGCTGGTCGAAGGGGGCAACACGGTCATCGTGATCGAGCACAACCTGGACGTCATCAAGACCGCGGACTGGGTCATCGACCTCGGCCCGGACGGCGGCTCACGGGGCGGCGAGGTGATCGCGACCGGCACCCCGGAGCAGGTGGCGATGGCCGAGGACAGCTACACCGGCCAGTTCCTCAAGAAGATCCTCAGCGTCTAGTGTGGCGCCTGCGGGCCGGATGACCGGGTGATCGATCCAGGCCTCGGCGGCCGCGTGGCCCTTGTCACCGGGGCAAACCAGGGGATCGGCGCGGCGGCCGCGGCCGCCCTGGCGGCCCAGGGGGTGGCTGTCTTCCTGACTTACCTGCGGCTGGACCCCGCCGAGCATGCCGGCGAGTCCGCCTACCCCGATGCCTACGGCCAGCTGCGGGCCCGGGATGCGGATGACGTCGCGGCGCGGATCCGCGCCGCGGGCGGTACCGCCGAGTGCATGGAGGCCGACCTCGCTGATCCCGCGGCGCCCGGCCTGGTGTTCGACCGCGCTGAGGCAGCCCTCGGGCCGGTGGAGATCCTGGTCAACAACGCGAGCAGCTGGCTGGCCAACACCTTCCAGCCCGGCAGGCAGGACAGGTTCGGACGCGGGCTGCGGCCGGTGGACGCGGCCCGCCATGACCGGCAGTTCGCCGTGGACGCGCGGGCGCCGGCCCTGCTGATCGCCGAGTTCGCCGGCCGGCACCTCCAGCGCGGCGCGCAGTGGGGCCGCATCATCGGCCTCACCTCGGGCGGCCCGGGCGGATTTCCTGAGGAGGTTTCCTACGGTGCGGCCAAGGCGGCACAGGAGAACTACACGATGTCCGCCGCCCAGGAACTGGGACCCTACGGAATCACCGCCAACATCGTGTATCCCCCCGCGACAGACACGGGGTGGGTCACTCCCGCGGTCAAGCAGGCCGTCCTGGCGGCCAGCCCGCTCCGGCACGTCGGGCAGCCCGACGAGGTCGCCGAGGTTATCACGTTCCTCGCCTCCCACCAGGCTCGGTACATCACCGGGCAGATCATCCGCATGTCCTGATGATCGCGGCCGGCCCACGGCCGCTGGCGCTGGACCGGCGGCTCCAGCCGCACCGCCAGCCAGATCGGCAGGCTACGCTGCGCGGCGTGGAGATAGCCACCAGCGAGGGCCCGGCGCACATCACGCTGGACGGGCCCGCCGGGAGGCCGCCCGCGGCGGACATGCCCGGCCCGGATCAGTCCCGGGACGCCATCCCGGCCTTCCTGCTGGTGCTCACGCATGGTGCGGGCGGTGGCGTCGAGGCCCCCGACCTGCTCGCGGCCCGGGACGCGGCGCTGCGGCTGGGCGGCGTCGTGGCCCGGGTCACCCAGCCCTACCGGGTCAAGGGCCAGCGCGCGCCCGGGTCCGCGGTCCGGCAGGACACGGCATGGGTGGAGGTGGTCATGGCGCTGCGCAACGCCATCCCCGGAACCGGCCGTCACGATCCGGCAGGCAGGCGCGACCCGGCAGGCGCCCAGGTTCCTGGCATCCCGCTGATCCAAGGCGGGCGCAGCAACGGCGCACGCGTCGCCTGCCGCACGGCGCGAGCGGTCGAGGCGCGGGCGGTGGTCGCGCTCGCCTTCCCGCTGCACCCGCCGGGGCGGCCGGAACGCTCGCGGGCGGCCGAACTGCGCGCGGCCGGTACCGCCGTGCTCGTGGTCAACGGGGACCGGGATCCGTTCGGGATCCCGGACCGCGCTGATGCCACGCGGGTGGTGGTACTGGCGGGGGAGTCACACGCCCTGTCCAGGAGCCCTGAGGCCGTCGCGGATGCGGTGGGATCCTGGTTGCGCGACGTGCTGTCTGCTGCGCGCTAGGCGACTGCGGCTAGGCCGCGGGTTTTACGGGTGTGGACGGTGCGGGCGAGCCAGCATCGGGCGAGTGGAAGGACGCCGGAGGTGGCATCCGGACATCTGTCGGCCGGTGCGGTGCGATGGTGCCGCCGCCGGGCAGCAGTTCGCCGGTGTCCTCGAATACCACGATGCCATTACAGAGCAGGCTCCAGCCCTGCTCGGGGTGGCTGACGACGGTACGGGCCGCTTCGCGGTCCGGAGCTCTCGCTTCCGGACACGGCGGCGTGTGCGGGCACATTCGCGTGCCTCCTGATCATGGTCTAGCTGTGGTCTTGATCACACAATAGTGTGCCGGAGCAAACACACGCTGCGACATAGTCCGTTGTGACGGTTTTTTGAGTCACCCTTTGTAAGTTCTGGTGGATGCGCTTTCCGGGTGATTGTGGATATCCGTGGTGACGGAAAACCAGATCCGGCCATGAGCCCGGTGGGGCAATCCCCCCAGTGTGCCCCATTCCGACTCACCCGGGGCTAGTCACCATGGATAACCGGGGGGACCCGCATGGGACTGCCAGGGGAACCCACCCGGAATTGCCCCGCGAAGCGCGGCGGATTGGCGCTGCGGGTCAGGCACGCCGGGCGGACGGGGTGGGCGGCAGCCGGACGATACCGGTCAGCTGATGACTCTCGCGCAGCGTCAGCAGGCGTTCCGCCTCGGCGGTCAGGGCGCGCACGGCTGGGGTGGCCTTGGCCTTACGCCGGTAGATCCGGTCGTCATAGCCGCGGGGCCCGATCTCGGCCCGCTGGGCGGCATAAGCGGCCCGCATCACCTCGGTGAGGGCCCGGTCCAGGTCCTTGCCCAGCCGGTGCAGGTCGGTGGCTGACGCGCGGGCCGCCTGCGCGCTGCGGAGCGCGTGCTCGGCGTCCTGCGCGCGCTGCAGCAGTTCATCGAACTGCGTGGCGAGCGCGACGTCGGCGGCATGCTTGCGCTGTGCCTCTTCGGTGACCGGCTTGCGTCTGGCGATCGAGATCACGGCGCTCAGCCTAGCGGACCCGGCATTCGGTCAGGCGAGGCTGGCCCGCCAATCCGCGTGCAGCGCGGAGTACTCACCTTCGGTGGCGCGCAGCAGTTCCGGCGTGCCATCCTCCACAATCCGCCCCGCGTTGAGCACGATCACCCGGTCGGCGATCTCCACGGTGGACAGCCGGTGCGCGATGATCAGCGCGGTCCGCCCGGACAGGATGGTGCGCAGGGCCGCCTGTACCAAGCGCTCGCTCGGAATGTCCAGCAGCGACGTCGCCTCATCGAGCACCAGGACCGCGGGAGCGGCCAGGAAGGCACGGGCAAAGGAGACCAGCTGCCGTTGCCCGGCCGACAGGCGGCCGCCCCGCTTGCCCACCTGTGCGTCATAGCCGCCGGGCAGCCCGCGGATGAAGGTGTCCGCGCCGATGGCGGCCGCGGCCGCTTCGATCTCGGCCTGGCTGGCGCCTGGTTTCCCGAGCCGCATGTTGTCCGCGATGGTGCCGCTGAACAGGAAATTCTCCTGCGTTACCAGAACCGTCTCGCGGCGTAGCGTCTGGTCATCCAGTGCGCGCAGATCGACACCATCGAGCAGGATCCGGCCCTCGCCGGGATCGTAGAACCGGGCCAGCAGCCGGGCGATGGTGGTCTTCCCCGCGCCGGTCGCGCCGACGAGAGCCACCGTCTGGCCCGCCGGGATGATCAGGTCGAGTCCGGGCAGCACGACGGAACTGCGGTAGCCGAACCGCACCGACTCGAACCGGACCTCACGGCCCCGGCCGGCCCGGTCCCCGAGGCGGGCCGGGTGCAGGGGCTCCGGCACCGCCGGGTCCTCGTCAAGCACGCCGGAGATCTTCTCCAGGGCAGCCGCGGCCGACTGGAACGTGTTGTAGAACTGCGACAGATCCTGCAGCGGGTCGAAGAACCGCCCCAGGTAGAGCAGGAACGTGGCCAGCACGCCGACCTTCATGTCCCCGTCCATCACGCGCAGCCCCCCGTAGAGCAGCACCGCACCGGTAGCGAGGTTGCCGACGAACGTGATCCCGGGCGAGTAGACCGAGATCAGCCGGGACGACCGCAGGCTGGCGTCCGCGTACCGGGCGTTGAGCTCCCCGAAGATCTCCTCGTTCCGGTGCTCCCGGCGAAACGCCTGTACCGCGCGGATCCCGCCGAAGGTCTCCACGAAGTGGACGATGACCTGCGCGATCGCCTCCCGGGACTGCCGGTAGGCAATGGAGGACGCGCGCCGGAACCAGGCGGTCAGCCCGGCCAGCGGCCCGAACCCGGCCAGCACGACCAGCGCCAGCGGCCAGTCGAGCAACAGCATGCCCGCGCCGACCAGCAGCAGCGAGAAGACCGCCGACACCAGCGAGTCCAGGCCGTCCTCGAACAGGTCGGCGATGGAGTCGACGTCGGAGACCTGACGGGAGATGACCCTCCCGGAGGTGTAGCGCTCATGGAAGGCGACCGGCAGCCGCTGGAAATGGGCGAACAGCCGGCGTCGCAGTTCCAGCACCACGGCCTCGCCGAGGCGCCCGATCGAGAAGATGAACGCCCGGCTCGCCACCGCCTGCACGGCCACCGCGGCGCCGAACCCGGCCACCAGCTCTGCCAGCGGCCTGATATCACCCCCATGGATCAGCGGGGGGAGGCCCTGGTCGATGGCCAGGCCAACCAGCCACGGCCCGGCGAGCGCCGCCAGGTTGGCGATGATGATCAGCACGAACGTGACCACGACCTGCCCCCGGTGCGGGCGGAGCAGGCTGGTGAGCAGACGGCGGCCACGCCTGCGCAGCAGCGCGGAAAGCTTCCCGGTGATCTGATCGGCGTCCTCGGCCGCGATGCCGCGCCATGCGTCCGCGGTCATGACGCCGCCTGTGCGTCGGCGGGCTGCCCGTCCGCCCCGCTCATCAGCTCGCGGTAGCGGGGCTGGCTGGCCAGCAGATGGGTGTGCGTGCCCTGCGCCGTGATCGCGCCGTCCTCAAGCAGCGCCACCTTGTCGGCGAGCATGACCGTGGACGGCCGGTGCGCGACGACGAGGGCGGTGGTCCCCGCCAGCACCGTGCGCAGCGCGTTGGTCACCTTCGCCTCGGTATGCACATCAAGCGCGGACAGCGGGTCATCGAGGATCAGCAACGGCGGCCGGGCGAGGATGGCGCGGGCGAGCGCGACTCGCTGGCGCTGCCCGCCGGACAGCGCCATGCCCTGCTCGCCGATGCGCGTGTCAAGCCCCCACGGCAGCTCGCGGACGAAGCCGGCCTGGGCAATCGCCAGTGCGGCCTCGATCTCCTCGTCGCCGGCATCGGGCGCGCCGAAGCCGACGTTCTCCCGCACGCTCGCCGAGAACAAGGTGGGGTCCTCGAACGCGCAGCCCACCCGGGCGCGCAAATCCGGCAGCGCCAGCCGCCTGATGTCGGTGCCATCGAGCAGGATGCAGCCCGAGGTCACGTCCGCGAGGCGGGGAACCAGCTGGAGCAGCGTGGTCTTGCCCGTCCCCGTCGCGCCCGCGAGCACGACGGTCTGGCCCGGCTCCAGGGTCAGCGAGACGCCGCGGAGCAAAGCCCGCTCCGCGCCCGGGTAACGGAACCCGACGCGGTCGAAGGCAAGCCGGGACGGTCCCGGGTGCCGCGCTCGCCGGGCCCGGGCGGCGCCCGGGCTGGTGATCGCCGGCTCGGTGTCGAAGATCTCGAAGACCCGCTGGGCCGAGGTGGCGGCCTCCTGGCCGCTGGCCAGGATGTAGCCCGTCGCCTGGATGGGCCAGACCAGCTGCAGGGTCAGCGTGATGAATGCGACGAGGCCGCCGAGGGTGAGCTCGTGCCGGCTGGTGGCCAGCGCGCCGAGCAGCAGGATCATGCCGATAAGGGTGTTGGGCATCAGGTCCAGGCCGGCCCAGAAGGTGCTGCGCAGCCGCGCCTTGCTGATCTGGGTGTGGAACACCCGGGTGGCCTGCGCACCGTGCTGGGCGGCCGCTTCCCCGCGCCGGCCGAGGGCCTTGAGCACCCGGATGCCAGTGGCCGCCTCCTCGACATACGTCGCCAGGTCGCCCTGCTGGTCCTGGGCCAGCCGGGACAGCACGCGATAGCGGCGCTCGAACCGGGTGCTCACCACGACCACGGGGAGCAGCACGCAGCCTGTCAGCAGGCCCAGCCACCAGTTCAGGTGGATCAGCAGCGCCACCACCACGCCGAACGTCACCACGTTGGTGACCAGGAAGACGGTGCCGAAACCGGCGAACCTCCGGATGGCCGACAGGTCCGTCGTCGCCCTGGACAGCAGCTGCCCGGACTGCCACTCGTCATGGAAGCCGGCGTGCAGCCGCTGCAGGTGCGCGTACAGGTCGGCCCGCATCGACCGTTCCATGCCGGTCACCGCGCTGGACAGGACCCACCGCCGGAGCAGGTTCAATACCGCCTGGCTGGCGCCCAGCCCGATCGCCGCACCGCCGAGGGGCAGCAGCAGCCCGCGCCGGTGATGCGTGATGGCTCCATCGATGATGGACTTGGTCAGCAGGGGAATGGCGATCTCGGCGCCGACCGCGACGATCGCGGCCAGCAGGATGAAGGCGAGTTGCCACAGGTAGGGCTGCAGATAGCCACGTGTCCGCCAAAGCGAGGCGAACGGCGTTACCCCCGTGGGAGCATGCGCGGCGGGGCTAACCTGCTGGGGGGGCATTACTCCGACGCTAGCTGGCAGTACCCGGGCTGTCATCTCAATTTTTCCAGCCGGATGCCGGCTGGTCCGCACGGCCGGGAGTGGGCCCGGGTCCTGGGAGATTGTGTCTGGGACTGGGGCTGCCGCCGCAGCGACCGCGGCTCAGCCCTGATGCGCGATGCACCGCAGGGTGGCGGAGGGCCGCCATCTCTGGCACGCTGGCTAGCCCGGGGGCTGGCGCACCGGTGCCGGATTACGGCCGGGGGAGGGACCGTGGATCGCACGGATTCGGGGGGCGAGCCATGAGGGGTTCGGGGGGCGAGCCATGAGGGGCTGGTGGCCTGGCCCGGCGCTCGCTGCGTTTCACGATGGCGTGACCGTCATCTGCGAGATCGCCGCCCAGCTCACCGACGAGGCCTGGGCCGCGCCGTCGCAGTGCCCCGAGTGGCGGGTGGCCGACCTGGCCGGGCATCTGCGTTGCGTGGCCGATGACTATCAGGAATACCTGGACGACGCGCCGGTGAGCCGGCTCGCCCGGCTGATGGCGACGGGCGTGCCCTCCGACACCCTGGCCCGCAAGCTGGCCCGGCAGAACGCCGCTGAACTCGCGGCCCTTCCCGACGTGCCAGCCGCTGAGCACATCGCCGCGTTCGCCCGCAGCGCCCGCTCCTACGCACGGCGCCTCCCGCCGATCTGGGACCTGCCGCACCATCGTTACCGCGACACGGTGGTCACTGTCGGCGGCATGGCCGGGGCCGCGTGCGCCGAGTGGCATCTGCACGCCTGGGACCTCGCCCGCGCCCAGGGCCAGGATTACCGTCCCGCCGACCCCGACATCCTGCTCATCGGCTGGCGGGCCGGCATGCCGCACCTGCCGCCGGACAGCCAGGCCGCGGTCACCTCCGGCGGCCGGGCCATGGTGGCCGCGGCCGGTCTCGGCGGCTGGGCCAGTGGAATGGCGCACACCCGGGTGGGCCGCGGGACCGGGCTGACCGAGCGGGATGATCCGTGGCATGCCATGCTCCGGGCGTCAGGCCGGGCCGCCTGACCGGCGTCCCGGCCGGCCCGGTATCCAGGTCGCCCGGTACCGGTTGTCCCGTGCGTGCCGCGCGGGGTATGCCGGGAGCCGGGGCGACGGATCGTGCGGAAGGAAGTTTTTGATCTCATGGCGTTCGACGTAGCAGCGGTGCGCGCGGCCTACCCAGCCCTGTCCGATGGTTACGCGTACCTGGACGGCGCGGCCGGCACGCAAGTGCCGAGCGCGGTGATCGAGGCGGTCAGCGGCGCATACCAGTCGGGCATCGGCAATGCGGGCGGCGTGTTCCCGGCGAGCCTCCGGTCGGCCGCGCTGACCGCCGGGTGCCGCCGCGCGGTGGCCGACCTGACGGGCGGCGCGCCGGACGGCGTCATCCTGGGACCCAACATGACGACCCTGACCTACCGGCTGGCCAGCGCCCTGGCCCAGTCGTGGGACGCGGGTGACGAGGTGATCGTGTCCAGGCTCGACCACGACGCCAACGTCAGGCCCTGGGTCCAGGCCGCGCGGCGGGCCGGGGCGGTGGTGCGGTGGGCTGAAGTCGACATCTCGACCGGGGAGCTGCCCGCGGGCCAGTACCGTGAGCTGCTGACGGACCGGACCCGGCTGGTCGCGGTCACCGCCGCCAGCAACGTGCTGGGCACCCGCCCCGATGTGGCCGCGATCACCGCGCAGGCGCGCGCGGCCGGGGCGCTGAGCTACGTCGACGGCGTGCACATGACCCCGCACGGCCCGGTCGACGTGGCCGCCTTCGGTGCGGACTTCTACGCGACCAGCGCGTACAAATGGTCGGGCCCGCACGTCGGCGCGGTCGTCGCCGACCCGGCGCTGCTGGAGTCCCTGCACCCGGACAAGCTGCTGCCCGCGCCGGGCACCGTTCCGGAACGGTTCGAGCAAGGCACCCCGCCGTTCGCCGACCTGGCCGGGGTGACCGCCGCCGTTGAGCACCTGGCCTCGCTGGACAGCGCCGCGTCGGGCAGCAGGCGGGAGCGCGTGCTGGCGTCGATGACCGCTGTCGAGCAGCACGAGCAGCGCCTGTTCCGGGTGCTGGCCGGCGGCCTGGCGGCCATGGATCGGGTGACCACCTACGGCCAGGCGCTCAGCCGCACGGCGACCGCCTACTTCACGGTGGCCGGCCGCACCCCTGACGAGGTGGCCAGGCACCTGGCGCAGCGCAAGGTCAACGTGTGGAGCGGCCACAACTACGCGTGGGAGCTGACTGGCGTGCTCGGCATCCGTGACTCGGGCAGCGCGGTGCGGGCCGGCCTGGTCCACTACAACGACCAGTCGGACGTGGACCGGCTGCTAGAAGCGGTCGCCGAACTCGCCGGGTAGTCAGGGGCGGCGCATCGTGCGCTCCCAGTGCTGCGGGGAGAGATGCCAGTCCCGCGAGTCCACCTCGGCGGCCAGGCCGGCTTGCGGCCACCAGGCATCGACCATGGCGATCAGGCCCGCGTCGTCGTACAGCCGGGCGTTGAACATCGGCATCGGAAGCCGGCCACGTTTGAGCAGGGTCCTGAAGTCGCCCTCGGCGACGGACCGGATGCTGTCCGCCACCTCTTCCAGGGCGGCCCGCAGCAGACTCGATCCCCGGCGCGGGCCTGCCCTAACTCCCGGGCCAGCATGCTGATCGTGCAACGTCATGGTCCCGGTGACAGTCAGGTACACGCCGGGAAGCAGCAGCTGCCACGGCCCACCGGGCCGGAGCCGGTGCCGGAGAGCGCTGCCTGTCATCCCGCAGGCCAGTGCCCCGGCCCGGGACACCACCGCATGCTGAGCACGCAGCATGCGGGTCAGGGCGGCATGGTCCAGCGTGATCGACCTCACCATGCCGGCAGCGTCCCATCCGGCTCCGACAAAACATGCCCGCCCTTGCGGTCAACGACAGTAAAGCGCTTCAACTGTCGTTGGAACGACAGGAAAACGCATCCGATCTCCGTTGTGCCCAGAGGAGTTAGGGGGCTGCGGCCGGGGCGAAGGTGTAGCGGTAGTGGCGGGTGCTGCGGGGCTGGAAGCCGACCCGCTCGTAGAGCCGGCCCGCCGCCTCCCGCGACGGCCGCGAGGTCAGGTCCACTGTCCTGGCGCCTGCGGACTCGGCCAGCTTCAGGGCCTCGACCGTGAGGATCTCGCCGATTCCCTGGCCCCGGGCGGCTTCGTCGACGATCACGTCCTCGATCCAGGCGCGGAACCCGGTGGGGATCGGGAACATCACCAGGGTCAGCGTGCCCGCGATCTTATCCCCGGACCTGGCCAGGAGCAGTGTGCAGGCGGACGAGCTGACGATCTGGGTCAGCGCCTCGCGATCCGGGGGATCGGCGCTGGAGGACAGCTGGGGAGTCAGCCGCCGGAACGCCTCGACCACCTCGTCGGTCACTTCACGCAGCACCGCAACGTGCACAGTCACGCGGGCACATTACCGCAGCCGTCCCGGCGATACGAAGGCTCAGCGCACTACGGCCATTATGCGCGCGACGGTCATTTTCAGGATTGGCCGCATTGGCGGGCAAATAGCCGAAATGCGAGGTTATGCCGGAAGTGACGGACGACCCAGCGACAGCATGCGGCAGGTCAGCCGATGCCCAGTGCGCGGAGGGCAGCGGCGGTGCCGGCCGCGGCCAGGATCACCACGAGAAAGGGAGCCCGGAGAGCCAGCGCGATGATGGCTGCGCCCAGGCCGGCCAGCCGGGCCGGGTCGACGGACAGCGACTGCGCGTGGCCGAGCGCCTCGACAGCGGTCAGCCCGGCGAGCAGCGCCACCGGTACCAGGCCGGCGAACCGTCGCGCCCGAGGGCTGGCCAGCACCCGCTGCGGCACGGTCAGGCCGGCCAGCTTGAGGGCGTAGCAGCCAACGGCGGTGGCCAGGACAGCCATCCAGAGTCCGGTCATGCTGGCTGCCCACCTCCGGTGTCCGGGGTGCCCGGCATGAGCGCGGCACCCAGGGCCGCCGTCGCCGCCAGAACCACGGGCAGGCCAGGCGGGCAGAACGGGGTGGCACCCAGGGCGATGACCATCCCCGCGAGAGCGACGCCACGCTCGGTCCTGCCCTCGCGCAGCCGCGGCCAGAGCAGGGCGAGGAACGCGGCCGGCCCCACCACGTCCAGACCGAACGACGCAGGTGACCCTAGCCGGCCCGCGCCCAGCGCGCCGGCCAGCGTGGCCAGGTTCCAGGTCAGGTACAGGCTGGCGAACGTGCCACGGAAGCCTGCCCGCGCGGCCGCCGGAGTCAGCTGGGCGAGCGCCACGGCGGTCGACTCGTCGGTGATCCCGTGCGCAGCCAGGATCCTGGGCAGCCCTCGTGCCCGCAGCAGTCCGGCCAGGCGGAGCCCGTAAAGCCCGTTCCTGCTCCCCAGCAGGACTGCCCCCGCCACGCCGGCGATCAGGCTGCCGCCCCCGGCCACGGCTCCGGCCAGCGCGAACTGCGACGCCCCGGTGTAAGCAAGCAGGCTCAGCACGCAGGCCTGGGCGACGGTCAGCCCGGAGGTCACGGCGGCCGCGCCGAATGCGAGGCCTGAGGTGCCCACCACCAGGCCCAGCACGACCCCGTCACGCGCCGCGCGGGCCGGCGAGCTGACCGGTGGACCGTCAGCAGCATCTGTCATAACGCGGACGGTACGCGGCGCCCCTCGCCGCGGTCTTGAACGCAATTGCGCACCCGCGCGCCGCGGGCCCGCTGGTACGCACCGGGCGGGACGCCGACGATCCGCTTGAAATGCCGGGTGAAATGTGCCTGGTCCGCGAAGCCCGCGGCGACCGCGGCCTGCGCCGCCGGCACGCCACGATCCAGCAGGCCGCGGGCCAGCCGGACCCGGTGCTGGTTGAGGTAGGCATGTGGCGGCAGACCGGTCTGCGCGCGGAAGGCCCGCAGCAGGGCATGCGGGCCAAGGCCGGTCAGCCGGGCCAGTTCCTCGAGCGTGGGCGGGGTCGTCACCCGGTCATGCAGGAGTTCCCGGGCCTGGCGGACGGCGCTCCGGGCCCGGCGCGGGCCCTCGCCGGGGTCGCCGCCGCCGTGTGCCGGGCCGCCGTACGGCGGGCCATCGGGTGCCTGATCGGCGTGCGCACTCAGCAGCCCGGCAATCGCGGCATGCAGCAGGCTTGACGAGGCGAGCCCGTCGCCATTCGCCGCCCGGTGGGCCGACCGGAGCAGCCGCGCGCTGCGGGCGTCCGGCACGACAGCCGGGCGGAAACGTGGGGTGCCCGGCCGGAAGCCCAGTTCGGCGGCGACCGCTTCGACCACGTCGACGGCCGGGTAGAACACGCGGTACGTCCAGCCCTCTGGCCGCCCCGCGTGGCCGGTGTGCACCACCTCCGGGTTGACCAGGATGACCGAACCCGGGCCGGCTCGCAGCAGGCGGCCGGCATGGCTGAATTCCTCGATGCCTTCCTCGATGAGGGCCATGGTGTACGTCTCGTGCGTGTGCTTGCTGTACCGGTGAGTGACGTACCTGGCGCGAAGCAGGTTGACGCCAGGCACCGCAGGGTGCGGCCAGTACCGGGCCATCTCAGCGGACTGGCCGGCCCCTTCCCCGTGCACAGCGCCAGTACAGCACGCGGCCGGGGTGGATCGCCAAGCACCCATGGGAAATATGCCGCGGATGGGATAAGACAGGAACATGGCAGGCAGGGCATTGGTGCTGGGCGGTGGCGGGGTAACCGGTGTCGCCTGGGAACTCGGGTTGCTCGCCGGGCTCGCCGAGCAGGGCATGGATCTCAGCGAGGCTGACCTGGTGGTGGGCACCTCCGCCGGATCAGTGGTCGGGGCCCAGCTCACCTCCGGGATCAGCGTGGCCGAGCTGTACGCGGCGCAGCTCGTGCCGCCGGCCGGGGAGATCTCCGCCCGGATGGGGCTGCGCACCATGATCCGGTACGGCTGGGTGCTGGCGCGCTCCAGGGATCCGGTGCAGGCCCGGATCCGGTTCGGCCGGATGGCCCTGTCCACCCGGACCGTCCCCGCGCAGGAGCGGCGTGCGGTCTTCGAGGCCAGGCTGCCGGTGCATGACTGGCCGGGCCGGCGGCTGCTGATCACCGCGGTGGACGCGGACTCGGGCGAGTTCGCCGCGTTCGACGCGGCCAGCGGGGTGGGTCTGGTCGACGCGGTGGGTGCGAGCTGCGCCGTTCCCGGGGTGTGGCCGCCCGTGAGCATCAACGGGCGGCGCTGGATCGACGGCGGGATGCGCTCGGCGGCCAATGCGGACCTGGCCGCGGACTGCGACCGGATCGCGGTGGTCGCGCCCCTGGTCCGCGGGTTCCGCACGATGCCGAGCGTCGCGCGGCAGGCGGCGGAGCTGAGGTCGGGGGGCCGCGCGGTCGCGGTGGTCGCGCCGGACCAGGAGGCGCTGGCGGCCATCGGGCGTAACGTGCTCGACCCGGCCCGCCGGGTGCCCGCCGCCCGGGCCGGGCACGCTCAGGCGGTCAAGGTCGCCGCGGAGGTGGCCGCCGTGTGGCAGCAGGGCGCCGTCGCCCGGCCCTGACCTCCGGGCATCCGCCGTGCTCCGGCATCCAGCGTGCCGCGGCGCCCAGCCTGCTCCTGGCATCCGCAAACGGCCGGCCCGTGCTGTGCGGCGTGCCGGGACCGGCGGGAGGTCGGTCCCGGCACGCGGGCATTTCCGGGCGCGCCCGGCCGGGCGCGCCCGCAGTGGGCGGTCCAGCGGGCGGTCCGCCAGGGTCAGCTGGCGTAATCCAGTAGCGGCTGGGCCCGGCTGGGGTGGCGCAGCTTGGACAGCGACTGCTTCTCCAGCTGCCTGATCCGCTCCCTGGTCAGGCCGAGGGCCCGGCCGATCTCGTCGAG